>Ga0247734_1002084_pt1 | contig 13843 bp, 11 predicted proteins | sample UWRJL103311B2_FD_180933 | JGI IMG/M metagenome (GOLD analysis project Ga0247734, IMG submission 180933) | Plant litter microbial communities from Arlington Agricultural Research Station in Wisconsin, United States - UWRJ-L103-311B-2 | ecosystem: Environmental > Terrestrial > Plant litter >... | reverse complement strand
CGTGGCCAACCCGCGCGGACTTCATGCCGAGCGGCTGGGCGTCGACATCCATATCATGCTTGCTGACGGCGCACCGATCCGCAACCTGACCGAGGCAGTGCAGTCCGCGCATCTCGAGGTCGAGGCGGTGGTGGGCTCGCCCATCGCGGCAGGCTTTGCGTGCCTTTCGCCCGAGGAGCGCGACCTGGGCGTGGCACTCGTTGAGTTCGGGGCCGAAGTGACCAACGTCGCGATCTATTCGCAAGGCATGCTGACTGGGCTGACCGCCATTCCGATGGGCTCGGCGGACATCACCGATGCGATAGCCTCGGCGTTCGGCATTCGTCGGTTCCAGGCCGAGCGGCTGAAATGCGTCAACGGTTCCGCGCTCGCCAGCCCGGCCGATCACCGCGAGATGATCCCGGTCAACGCGCCGGGCGATGAAGAGACCGGCCCGATCGCGCGCCATGCCGACGACAAGAACCGCATTCCCCGTGCCGAACTGATCGCCGTGATCACGGGACAACTCGGTATGCTGATGGAAGAGATCAACAAGTCGCTCAAGACCATGCGGTTTGCCGGGCAGCGCGGCAAGCAAGTGGTGTTCACCGGCGGCGGAGCGGAACTGGTCGGGCTGGCCGACTACGCGCAGGCCGCGCTCGGCAAGCCGGTGCGGATCGGACGCGTGCCGCACCTCAACGGCCTGGCCGAGGCGCATGTTAAGCCCGGCTTCTCAACGTTGGCGGGGCTGGTGCTCTACGCGGCGGCGGACCCGATCGACATCCGTACGCTGAGCAACCGACGCCAGACCACCGTACGCTCGCAACGGCTTGGCACCGTGGGGCGGGTCTATCATGCATTTCGGCAATACTTCTGATGTGTTACGCGGCGGATCGCGCTATGCGCGGATCTGCTGTGGACAACGGCTTGCCCTGCTTTGCAGCGACAAGCGCAAATGTGTCATCAGACTTGGTCAATAATTCCTTCCCGCGCGCGTCTGCCAGGAGAACACGATGAGCATCAATATCGGACCGCCGGCGATCGAAGAACTGCGGCCGCGCATCCTCGTGATCGGCGTCGGCGGAGCGGGCGGCAACGCCATCGCCAACATGATCCAGGCGCAGATCGAGGGCGTCGACTTCATTGTTGCTAACACCGACGCGCAGGCGCTGAACAGCTCCATCGCGGAGAACCGCATCCAGCTCGGCCCCGACATCACGCAAGGTCTGGGTGCAGGCTCACGCCCCGAAGTGGGTCGCGCCGCGGCTGAAGAAACCATCGCCGAGATCGAGCGCCTGCTCGAAGGCGTGCACATGGTGTTCATCGCGGCGGGCATGGGCGGCGGTACCGGCACCGGCGCTGCGCCGATCATCGCCAAGGCCGCGCGCGACAAGGGCGTGCTGACCGTCGGCGTCGTGACCAAGCCGTTCCTGTTCGAAGGCACGCGCCGCATGCGCTCTGCCGACACCGGCATCGACGAGCTGCAGAAGCATGTCGACACGCTGATCGTGATCCCGAACCAGAATCTGTTCCTGGTCGCCAAGGCCGACACCACCTTCAAGGAAGCCTTCGGTCTTGCCGACGAAGTGCTGCAGCAGGGCGTGCGCTCGATCACCGACCTGATGGTCATGCCTGGCCTCATTAACCTCGACTTTGCCGACGTCCGTTCGGTCATGGGCGAGATGGGCAAGGCGATGATGGGCACCGGCGAGGGCGAAGGCCCGAACCGCGCTTTGGAAGCTGCCGAACGCGCAATCGCCAATCCGCTGCTCGACGGCGTGTCGATGCAGGGCGCCAAGGGCGTCATCATCTCGATCATCGGCGGCGACGACATGAAGCTGCTCGAAGTCGACGAAGCGGCCAACCACATCCGCGAGCTGGTCGATTCGGATGCGAACATCATCTGGGGTTCGGCCTTCAATCCGGACCTGCAGGGCAAGATCCGCGTCTCGGTGGTCGCCACCGGGATCGAGCAGACCACCGAAATGGCCGAGATCGCCTCGCGCCCGCTGAACCTGGGCGCCTCGCGCGGTCCGGTTCGCCCGGCGGTACAGGCTCCGGCCTCGGTGTCGTACCAGGCGTCGCCCGCTGCGGCCGTGCACACGCCGCCCCCGGCCCCTGCGGCAGAGCCCGCGGCGTTCGCCCCCCCGGCGCAGGCTTACGAGCCGAGCGTCGAGCTGGAACTGGGCGCCTCGGACGAAGCGCAGGACGAGCAGGGCGGCGGTTACGCCGGTCTGGGTGGGAATGGCCTGGGTGGCAGCGGTCTGGGCAATGGCCTGGCCGGGCTTCGCGGCGGCCACAAGGAGCCGCTCGACCTCGGCTTCGAAGCCGAAGCACAGCCCGAACCGTCGCCCGCGCCGCGGCCGCGCAGCCAGGACGAGCTGCTGCTCGACGGCGGGCAGGGCCAGGCTCCGGCCCATACTCCGGCCGCGCCGCGTGCCAAGCCGGCAGGCGGCGGCAGCACCTTGTTCGAGCGTATGACCAATCTGTCGCGCCCGCGTCCCGGCGCCGGTGAGCCGGCTGGCGAGGACGGCGAAGCCGACGGCGGTTCGATCAGCATCCCGCGCTTCCTCGGACGCCAGAACAACCAGTAACGCGTAAGCGCGGCCGGTGCCGGATCATCCGCCACCGGCCGCGCTACGGCGACGAGCGCCCCCCGTCGCGCTCTCGCAACCGGCGCGCGGGGGCTCGCGAATCCCGCGTTCGTCTCGGGTTCATATGCCAGGGCGCATGGGCCGCGCGACGGGGTGATACAAGGATCTGCGGGTGGACTACTTGGTTTCGCGGTTGCTGGCCGGAGCGGCTCTTGCGGGTGCGCTCGCGGGGGCATCGCCGGCTTTTGCGCAAGGCGCGCCGGTGGTCTCCCGCCCGGTCGTGCAGGCGCTGCCCGGTGCCGATAGCAAGCGCCTCAGTGCCGCTCTGTCCCGTCTCGGGCGCGATCCGCGCGATCTGGCCTCGCTGATCGAAGCCGGCGACGCCGCGCGCGGCATGCAGGATTTCGCCGCCGCGATCGGCTTCTACCGCCGCGCCCAGGAAGTCAGCCCCGGCAACGCCCGTGCCAGCGCCGGGCTCGGCAGCGCTTTCGTGATGACCGGCGATCCGGTCAGCGCGATCCCCGAATTCGACGCCGCCGACAAGGCTGGCGTCGCCCCTGCGTCGATCGCCGCCGATCGCGGCCTCGCATACGATCTGGTCGGCGATACCGTCTCCGCACAGCGCTATTATGCGCTGGCGCTGCCCGTCGCCTCGGGCGCGGCGGCGGACGAGTTGCGCAACCGTCTGGCCATCAGCCAGGCGATCGACGGGCATGACGATGCCGCCTACCTGACGCTGCTGCCGCTGCTCAACAAGCAGGACAAGCCCGGCTGGCGCACGCATGCGTTCACGCTGGCGATCGCTGGGAAGACGAACGACGCGGTGCAGGTCGCGGACAAGATCCTGCCGACGCAACTGGCGGCGAACATCGCGCCGTATCTGCGCTACATGCCGCGCCTGACCAAGGCGCAGCAGGCGGCGGCGGCGAACCTGGGCCGCTTCCCGCGTGCCTCGGAGATCGGCCGCGACGATGCCCGCATCGCCGCTTACGCCCCGCCGCGCGCCAATGCTGCCGGTGGTGGTCTCATTCCCAAGGGCGAGCCGTTCGGTACGGGCCTTGCGTCGCGGAGCGCCAAGCCCTCGAAAGCCCAGGCCGCGCGGCTTGCCCGTGCCGAGGCCGAGCAGCAGGCGCGCCAGGCGCAGGTGGCGAAATCCGCCCGCGCCACGCAGATCGCCGCCGCCGACCCCGACCGGGTGGCTCCGCCCGAACCCCGGCCGACGATCGAGCGCGAGAGCGGCGAACTGCCGCCGCTGGCCGGCGCGGCGGGTGTTGCGTCGACGGTCCGATCCTCCACGCCGCCCGCAGCCGCGCCCAGCGCTGCGCTGGCTGCGAAGCCGGCGCTTACCCTGCCGCCTGTGGCCGAGCCTGCGCGCACGCCGACCCCGGCGCCCACTCCCGCACTCGCCGCCGCATCGACCGGGACATCGCGCACCGCGACGCCCGGCTTCGATCTCGGGCGCATGGCCACCTCGCGGCCGACGGCGGTGGAGCAGGCTCCGGCCCGCGCGCCGACGCCCACGCCGCCCGCGACGCAGGCTCTGGCACCGACGCCGGCCGCCGCACCGACGCCCGGTGCCGGTCAGCTCTCGCTGTCCGAAATCTTCGCCGATCTCGGCAAGCCCACCGCCGAACCCGCGCCGGTCGCGGGCGCGGTCGACATCCGGCTGATAACTCCGGCCGCGCCGCCGCCGCGCGTGCAGCCGCCTAAGGTCGAAGACGTCGAGGCCGAGCAGGCCGAGACGAAGCTCGCGCCGGCGAAGGGCCGGGAAGCCAAGCCGGTTCCCAAGACCGCACGGGAAATCCGCGAAGCCAAGGCGGCCGAGTTGAAGGCCAAGGGCGCCAAGGCCCCGGCGGCCTCCGACGAGGAGGTCGACGACGCGGCCGCCGCCAAGGACGCCAAGCCCAAGAGCGCCAAAGCGAAGGCGGCCGAACTCAAGGCGAAGGGCGCCAAGGCCACGGCCGCCGCCGACGAGGAGGTCGACGACACCGCCGCCACTAAGGACACCAAGCCCAAGAGCGCCAAGGCCAAGGCCGCCGAAGCAAAGGCCGAGGCCGCGAAGAAGGCGGAACTCGCCAAGGCCAAGAAGCCCTTGCCGCCGGCGCATCCCAGCCGCATCTGGGTCCAGATCGGGGTCGGCCGCAACAAGGCGGCGATCGCCTTCGACTGGCGGCGCGACTTGCGCGAGAGCCCGGCGCTGTTCAAGGGCCGCGAGCCTTACGTCAGCGACATGGGCCGCACCAACCGCATCCTGATCGGCCCCTTCGCCACGCAGAAGGCGGCGACCGCGTTCCTCGCCGATGCCAAGAAGCAGGGCTTTGCCGATGCGCTGCCGTGGACCAGCCCGGCCGGACAAGTGGTGGACCCGCTCGGCGGAAAATGAGCGCGAAATCCGCCTCCTGCGGATTTCCAGGTTGCTCTGCGTTAACGTCCGTTCAGTTTATCCACACCCTGTGAACAGGCTTGTGCAGTTATGCGCAGGCGATGACAGGGGGGTGGATTGTGCTGGCCCGCCTCAAGGCATCATCCATGCACCGTCTTTCCGGAGGGCAGATGTCACAAGTTATGAGGACCGTTCAGGACGATATCGACCGGGACGACGAAGCTGCGCCCGTTGAAATGCTCGCCTCGCTGTTCGAGGCGCGCGACTGGCCGTTCGAGTATTCGGGCGAGGACGAGATTTCGGCCGAGGTGAAGGGCGCCTGGGCCACGTACCAGGTCCAGGCGATCTGGCGTGCGGAGGACCGCGTGCTCCAGTTGCTGTGCCTGCCCGACATCCGCATTGCCGACGCCAAGCGCCAGGCGGTGGTCGAGGCGCTCGCGCTCATCAACGAGCAGTTGTGGCTCGGCCATTTCGACGTCTGGTCGAACGGGGGCGTCGTGCTCTATCGCCACGGCCTGATGCTCGGGCCCGACGGTCTGCTCGGCCCCGGCCAGGCGCAGTCGGTGGTGGAAGCCGCGATCGAGGAGTGCGACCGCTTCTACCCGGTGTTCCAGTTCATCCTGTGGGGCGACAAGACCCCGGCGGAAGCGCTGTCCGCCGCGCTGGTGGACGCAGCGGGCGAGGCTTGAGCGGCGCGCAGCGAAATCGTCGGCCCGGATCCCTCGCCTTCGCGAGGGCAGGCAGGTACGGGGCGACGTAGAGCCCTTGGCACGCCCCCTCCGCTCGCCTAAGCGCGGCGCAAACAGCGCTTAGGAGGCATTATGGACCGGTTTCAGAACATCCTGCTCGTCGGCTGCGGCAACATGGCCGGGGCGATGCTGACCGGGTGGCTGGCCGGCGGCATCCCGGCGCAGCGCTTCACCGTGGTCGACCCGTATCGCGACGCGGTGCCCGAAGGCGTCACCCTGCTGCGCGCGCTGCCCGCCGAGGGGCGTTTCGACGCGGTGCTGCTGGGGGTGAAGCCGCAGGGGATCGACGAGGTCGTGGCCCCGCTCACCCCGCTCGTCGGCCGCGAGACGGTACTGTTCTCGATCCTTGCGGGCGTCGAGTTCGATAGCCTGGCCGCGCGGTTCCCGCAGGCCGGCGCACTGGTGCGGATCATGCCCAACCTCGCCGCCGCCATCGGCAAGTCGCCGGTCGCGCTCGACGCGCGGGGGCTGGACGAGATCGGCAGGGCTGCCGTCACCGCGCTGATGACGCCGCTCGGCACGCCCGAATGGCTGGCGGGCGAGCACTTGTTCGACGCCGTGACCGCGCTGGCCGGTTGTGGCCCGGCCTTCGTCTATCGCTTCATCGACGCGCTGGCGGCGGGTGCGATCGCGCTCGGGCTCGACGAGGGGCAGTCGCAGCGGCTCGCCCTGGCGATGGTCGAAGGCGCGGCGCAGTTGGCCGGCGCCTCGGACGTATCGCCCGGCGTGTTGGCGGACAAGGTGGCGAGCCCCGGCGGGTCGACGCGGGCGGGCATGAACGTGCTCGACGCGGACGATGCTCTGGCCGTGGTGATCGCCCGCGCGATGACCGCCTCGCGCGACCGCAACGCCGAGATGGCGGCGGCCGCGCGGCAGGGGTAGGGGCGCTCGAAGATCGTCGTCCCGGACTTGAGCAGGGACCACTGGCGGCATTTACACTTTGTCACAAATCGCCGGTTGCGGTTTCCCTTGAAACTTTGCGGACACAGGACGATATTCGACAACGTGCGGGACCGCATTGTGCAGGTTATCCCGCAAAAGGAGTTTGAAATGGCGAACTGGAACGACCCCCAGCCCCGTACGGGCTTCGGAGCGTCTCCGAGCCTGGATCGCACCTCCGGCCGGACCACGTACGATGCGGGTCTGCGTCGGCACATGCTATCGATCTACAACTACATGGCGTCGGGCGTGCTGCTGTCGGGCGTGGTCGCGCTGCTGTTCGCGCCTTACGCGGTCGCGATGATGCATTCGCCGATCAAGTGGCTGGTCATGCTGGCCCCGCTCGGCTTCGTGTTCGCGATCAGCGGCGGTGCGAACCGCTTCAGCGAAAGCACGCTGAAGATCCTGTACTGGGCCTTCGCTGCGGTGATGGGCGTGTCGCTCTCGACGATCTTCGTGGTCTATACCGCGACTTCGATCGCGACGACGTTCTTCGCCACGGCTGCGGCTTTCGCCGGTCTGAGCCTGTTCGGCTACACCACGAAGAAGGACCTGTCGGCTTTCGGCACGTTCCTCATCATGGGCGTGGTCGGCATCCTGATCGCGTCGGTGGTGAACATGTTCGTCGGCTCCAGCGCGCTGCAGATGGCATTTCGGTGCTCGGCGTGCTGATCTTCGCTGGCCTCACCGCCTACGACACGCAGATGCTCAAGAACCAGTACTACCAGCTGCGCGGCACCGACTTCGTCGGCAAGGCCGTCATCCTGGGCGCGCTGAGCCTGTACCTGGACTTCATCAACATGTTCCAGTTCCTGCTCAGCTTCCTGGGCAATCGCGACTGATCGTGACGGAGCAATCGCAACCGGATCGGATGGAAATTTCCGCCTAAGCGATTAATCCACAGTGCAGATTCCTCTAAATAGGATGCCCGGTGCGTTTCGTCGCACCGGGCATTTGCATTATGGACTCGCGGCGCTAGACCGATCGCACGCGATGGAGAACGATTGGTGAGCCAAGGGATTACAGCAACGAAGGCAGGCGGGCAGAGCGTGCGCCGCAGGTTTTCGCTTCTGGCGGGCGCAGCCGTCGCCATGACGCTAGCCACGCTGGCGGGCTGCTCGAAGCCGCCGCCGCCGGCCCCGCCGCCGCCGCCGCCGGTCGTGGTGATCCCGCCGATGCCGACCCCGCCGATGGGCGCGCCGCTGACGATGAACATTCCGTCCGTGCAGGCCGATGGCCAGCGCCATACGGTGAACTACGGTATCTCCACCTCGCAGGCGGTGTGGAACTTGCGCTCGGGCTACAACGTGGCCGCGCTCAACTGCATCGAGCCGGAATTCCAGCCGATCCTCGACGGCTACAAGACATTCCTGAAGCGCTACGACAAGTCCCTCGCCAAGGCGAGCAAGGACATTGACGCCAGCTTCCGCACGCAGCACACCGGCCGCGCCGCGATCGTCGCACGCGAGACATATCAGACGCAGGTCTACAACTTCTTCTCGCTGCCCCCCGTCGACGCCGGCTTCTGCAAGGCGGCGATGGAACTGAGCGCCGAGCTGCAGACGGTCGAGCCGAGCCAGTTCGAGGCCTATTCCTACGTCGGGCTGGCCAAGCTCGAAGCGCCGTTCAAGGCCTTCTTCGACGCTTACGCCCAGTACCAGGCCGATCTTCTCGCCTGGCAGTCGCGTTACGGCGGTACCGGGCTCATCACCGTGCGTCCCAATGCCGACCAGACCGCGGCCCGCCCCTACGCCGGGCCTCAGCCGCAGCCTACGGTAACGCTGCCGCAAGTCGCCGGGCCGCAGGCGTCCAATCCGTAATAGCTGCAGGGGCGAGGCGTTCGCTGAATCGTCGCGCTCCTGCATTTTCCTCTTTCGCGCGGGGTTTCTTCTCGCTAAGGGGTCGCCTCCCGAAGCGGCGTGCCGTCTCGGGGATGATACTGGAACGGGGCCGTAGCTCAGCTGGGAGAGCGCGTCGTTCGCAATGACGAGGTCAGGGGTTCGATCCCCCTCGGCTCCACCAGTATCGCAAGATCAAGGCGTGTTCGGAACCACCGGGCATCACCCGGCCCGATACACGGCCGGGTTTTTTGTTTATCTGCGGCCAGCGGCGCCTAGCGGACTCCTTCAAGGGGTCCGGCGGCCGGGACCGGTCGCGATGGGGGCGCCTAGACAGCGCCGGAAGCGACGGACCATGCATTTTCTAGACCAGGCCAAGATTTACGTTCGCGGTGGCGGCGGCGGACCCGGCGCGGTCGGTTTCCGGCGTGAGAAGTACGTCGAGTACGGTGGCCCCAACGGCGGCAACGGCGGCAAGGGCGGCGACATCATCTTCGAAGCCGTGCCCGGCCTCAACACGCTGATCGACTTCCGCTACACCCAGCACTTCAAGGCCCCGCGCGGCGGCCACGGCATGGGCCAGAACCGCAACGGCGCGGCGGGCAAGGACCTTATCATCAAGGTGCCGATCGGCACCCAGGTCATCGCCGACGACGATGGCCGCGACACCGTGCTGCTCGACCTGACCGAGCCCGGCCAGCGCGTGACCTTCATCGAAGGCGGCATGGGCGGTCGCGGCAACGCCAGCTACAAGACCAGCACCAACCGCGCCCCGCGCCAGCACCAGCCCGGCATGCCGCCGATCGAGCAGTGGGTGTGGCTGCGGCTCAAGCTGCTGGCCGACGTCGGCCTGGTCGGCATGCCCAACGCGGGCAAGTCGACTTTCATCAACAAGCTGTCGAACGCCAACGCCAAAGTCGGCGACTATGCCTTCACCACGCTGCGCCCGCAGCTGGGCGTGGTCATGCACAAGCACCGCGAATTCGTGGTCGCGGACATTCCCGGCCTGATCGCGGGCGCGGCGGACGGTGCCGGCATCGGCGACCGTTTCCTCGGCCACATCGAGCGTTGCCGCGTGCTGGTTCACCTGATCGACATCTCGAATGCGGACCCGGTCGAATCGATGCAGATCGTCGAGGAGGAACTCGAGGCCTACAGCGACCTGCTCGCCGACAAGCCGCGCCTCGTCGCGCTCAACAAGATCGATCTGGTCGACGATGCATTGGCGGCGGAATACGCCAAGCTGCTGCTCAAGGGCGGCGCGACCGAGGTGTTCCCGATCTCGGGTGCGACCGGCAAGGGCATGTCGAAGCTGCAGGATGCGATCATCGACTACCTGCCCGCCGCCACCGTGACCGAGCGTCCGGCTGGCGAGCGCGAAGAGGCCGACGACACCCCGTGGTCGCCGATCTGAGCGTTACCCTCCCCGTCGCGCTGCGAAGGGGAGGGGGACCGCCCGCGTAGCGGGTGGTGGAGGGGGAATAGCCCCTCCGTCAGCCCTGCGGGCTGCCACCTCCCCATCGCGTGCCGCGACGGGGAGGACGAGGGTTATCCGCGCTCACCTGACCAACCTTGCGCTTTCTTCAACTGCGCAATTCCCCTAGAGGCTGGCGTTCCCATGCCCATCTCGCGACTCTCCGACCTTTCCGACCCCGCGCTAGCGCCCCGCCTCGTCATCAAGGTGGGGTCGGCGCTGCTCGTCGGCCCTGAAGGCGTCCGCCGCGCCTGGATCACGCAACTGGTGGCGGAAATCGCCGAGGCGCGCGGGCGCGGGCAGGACGTGATCGTTGTGTCCTCGGGCGCGATCGCACTGGGCGCGGCGACGCTGGGGCTGGAGAAGGGCGGGCGCGGCAGCCTGGCCGATGCGCAGGCCTCCGCCGCCGTGGGCCAGATCGCGCTGTCGGGCTTGTGGGCGCAACTGCTGGGCGATCACGGCATCACCGCCGCGCAGATGCTGCTGACGCTGGAAGACCTCGAAGACCGCCGCCGCTACCTCAACGTCACCGCCACGCTCACGCGTTTGCTCGATGCCGGCGCGGTGCCGGTCATCAACGAGAACGATTCGGTGGCGACGCAGGAAATCCGCTTCGGCGACAACGACCGGCTCGCCGCGCGCGTGGCGCAGGCCGCGCAGGCGAGCGCCGTGGTGCTGCTGTCCGACATCGATGGGCTTTTCGATCGCCACCCCAAGCTGCCGGGCGCGACGATGATCCCCGTGGTCGAAGGCGTCAGCGCCGAAATCCATGCGATGGCCAGCGCCGAATCGACCTCGGGCATGGGCTCGGGCGGGATGATCTCCAAGCTGCAGGCGGCCGAGATCGCCGAACTGGCGGGCATCTGCCTCGTGATCGGCAACGGCCAACACGACCGCCCGCTGGCGCGCATCGTCGGCGAGGGTGTGGGCACCCTGTTCATGCCACGCAGAAACGCCGGTGCGCGCAAGGCGTGGCTGGGCGGGCGGCTGCGGCTCAAGGGCGAGATCGTGGTCGATGCCGGCGCTGCGGCGGCGCTGCGGCGCGGCTCCAGCCTGCTCGCCAAGGGCATTGCCGCGGTCGAGGGCGTGTTTTCGCGCGGCGATCCGGTCGCGATCCTCGACGGCGCGGGCAAAGTGCTCGCCCACGGCCTTTCCGAATACGACGCGACCGAATGCGCGGCCATCGTCGGCCTGCATTCCAGCGAACAGGAAGCGGTGCTGGGCTACGCGCCGCGCTCCGCGGTCGTCCACCGCGACCAGATGGTATTGAAATCATGAAGAAGAACCGCCCCGTCATCGCGCTGACCGGCGCCACCGGCTTCGTCGGCCAGGCGGTGCTCGAAGCCGCGCTCGCCGCCGGCTATGCGGTGCGCGCGCTGACGCGGCGCACCCAGCCCGAACGCGCGAACGTCGAGTGGGTGGGGGGCGAGCTGGGCAACACCGCCTCGCTCGCCGAACTGGTGAAAGGCGCGGAGGCGACGATCCACGTCGCCGGCGTGGTCAACACGCCCGACGTCGCCGAGTTCGAGGCGGGCAACGTCACCGGCACGCTCAACCTGATCGAGACCGCGATCCTCAAGGGCGTGCGCCGCTTCGTGCATGTCTCGTCGCTGTCCGCGCGCGAGCCCGAGCTGTCTGCCTACGGCGCGTCGAAGGCCAAGGCCGAGAAGCTGCTGATGTCGAGCACGCTCGACTGGACGATCGTGCGCCCGCCCGGCATCTTCGGGCCGCGCGACAAGGACATGCTCGAACTGTTCCGCGCCGCGCGTTGGGGCGTGATGCCTATGCCCAAGGAGGGCCGCGCCTCGTTCATCCACGTCGAGGACCTGGCCCGCCTGCTGGTGGCGCTGGTGCCCGGCGACGGCCGCGTGGTGGGCAGCGTGAGCGGCCGCATCTTCGAACCCGACGACGGCAAGCCGCAAGGCTGGGACCATTACGAGACCGCGCTGGCGATCGGCTGGGCGATGGGCAAGCGCCCGCGCGTGATCGGGCTGTCGGCGGCGATGCTGGCGCGCGTGGCGCGGCTCGACAAGTTTTTGCGCGGGCCCCGCGCAAAAATGACGCTCGACCGGGCTTCGTATTTGAGCCATCCGGACTGGGTGGCCTCGCCCGAGGCTGCGGTTCCCGCCACGCTCTGGCAGCCACGTATCGAAACGCGCGAGGGCCTCAAGGCCACCGCGCAGTGGTATCGCGAGCACAAGTGGCTCTGACGACGAGGAGATGGCCCGCATGAAGGGGTTGCTCGCAAGGCTCAATATCGATCCGTTCCTGCTGATGCTGGTGAGCACCGTGGCGCTGGCCTCGGTCCTGCCTGCGCGCGGGATCTGGGCGGGCATCGCGGGCGGCGTGGCGAACGCGGGGATCGCGTTGCTGTTCTTCCTGCACGGCGCCAAGCTCTCGCGTGAGGCGATCCTGGACGGTGCGCGCGCCTGGAAGCTGCACCTGACGGTGGCGGCGGTGTCCTTCGTGCTGTTCCCGATCATCGGCCTGGGCGTGCGGGCGATCCCCGGCCTCGAACCTTCGCTGGCGACGGGTGTGCTGTTCCTGACGCTGCTGCCTTCGACCGTGCAATCCTCGATCGCGTTCACCGCGATCGCTGGTGGCAACGTCGCGGCGGCAGTGTGCAGCGCCTCGTTCTCGAACCTGGCGGGCATCTTCATCACCCCGGTGCTGACCGCGGTGTTCATCACCGGGCGGAGCCACGGCTTTTCGACCGACCCGATGATCGACATCGCGGTGCAACTGCTGCTGCCGTTCCTGGCGGGGCATTTCCTGCGCCCGTGGATCGGCGGCTTCGTGACGCGCAACAAGCAGATCCTGGGCTACGTCGATCGCAGCTCGATCCTGCTGGTGGTCTACACCGCGTTCGGCGCGGCGGTGATCGAGGGGCTTTGGCACAAGGTGACGCTGGGCGAACTGGCGCTGATCGCGGCGCTGTCGCTGGGCGTGCTGGCGATCGTCATGGTCGCCGCCGTGGCGATCGGCAAGGCGATGGGCTTCTCGCGCGAGGATCGCATCGTGCTGCTGTTCTGCGGCTCGAAGAAGAGCCTGGCGACCGGCGTGCCGCTGGCGGGCGTGCTGTTCCCGGCGGCACAGGTGGGAGCCATCATCCTGCCGCTGATGTTCTTCCACCAGATCCAGCTGATGGTCTGCGCGGTGCTGGCGCGCCGATACGCGGCGCAGAACGATCGGACGGCGATGACCGCATCAGCGACCACTGCATCAGCGACGACTGCATCAGCGACGACTGGGGCGAACTGAACCGGTTTTCCTACACACGCCGACCCTGCCAGGATCGCCGCCGCTTTTTCTCAGCTTCGGTCCCGATTCGCCTGTTGCGCTCTTCAAGTGCATCGTGTCCGCATGCCCTTCATCAACTTGCGTTTCGCGCAACCGTTTGGTTGCGTTGGGACGAGGCTATTTTCGCGCATTCTCGGACGGTCCGTGAAGAGGGTTCTGCCGCCGCTCTAAGGGGAACTGCGCGGTAGCCATTCGCAGCGGCGCAACCCGTTCTTGGTAAACGCTGCCCATGAGCATCGTTCACCACACCCGCACGGCTTCGGCCTGCCTTCGCCTCCTCGCCGCCGGGTCCGTCCTGGCCGCCGGGATCGTCCTCGCTCCTTCGGGCGCCCAGGCGGCGACCGCGACCGACACCATGACGGTGACGGCGACGGTCCAGTCGGCGTGCATCCTGACGGCCAACCCGCTCGCCTTCGGCAATTACAACCCGACCTCGTCGGCGAACGTCGATGCCTCGACCACGGTGCTCGTCACCTGCACGCAAGGCACCGCCTACAACGTCGGCCTCGGCGCTGGCGCCGGTTCGGGCGCGACCACGACCACGCGCAAGCTCACCAGCAGCGGCCATACGCTCAACTACACGCTGT
>Ga0247734_1002083_pt1 | contig 13847 bp, 12 predicted proteins | sample UWRJL103311B2_FD_180933 | JGI IMG/M metagenome (GOLD analysis project Ga0247734, IMG submission 180933) | Plant litter microbial communities from Arlington Agricultural Research Station in Wisconsin, United States - UWRJ-L103-311B-2 | ecosystem: Environmental > Terrestrial > Plant litter >... | reverse complement strand
CTTAGCACTGATTTTCCGTCCTATCCAATTGCATTGAGAATCAGTTATAGTAGTAACTAGCCCAGAAAGCAAGAGTCCGCTCACACAGATCCAAGCATTTGAGCGACTCATCCAATCCTGCGTCGCTAAATATTGAAGTATAAATCTCATAAGTATTGGTGGGATGAAAACAGCAATACTTGTTATGATAGCCCATATACCCTGAAGGAGGAGGTCAAATTTGACCAAGTAAAAAAGCCTCCAATGCAGAGAATGCGTAATTGCTTTAGTAGCACGATATCTTCGAGCAAATAGAGCAGTTGATGACTTGTCTTCAAGTGAATAGAGATCGGAAATCTCAAGCGTACTACGGAAACCCTTCCATACCACCCGATTAAGCCAGGAAAACGTCAAGCGAGAGAGTAGATTCATTGTCGTATCACTTTTTGACTTGTAAAACGGAACGTAAGCTATAGTGAGGTTTGTGAATTATTGAGAATTTGGCAAAAGAAATGACAATGGATGGGCATTGCCGTACCGACCTCCAGATTTATTGATTCTTGACAAAGCGACAATCTCCTGTTGCCTGGCATACCCCAAACTAAATTTGTGGCCCTGGAGTTTTGGGAAAGGGAGCCGGGGCTGCAATACCTTCAAACATGCCTGTTGCCGCACAGGTGTGTCGCCAGAATTTATTTTGTTCAGGCTGAAGTATAAGGGCTTGCAGTGGGGCCATGAAAGAAGCCGTGAGCAGAATTAAATCTCAACGGAATGTATTATATTCATCCATTGAAAACAAACCCCGGGAATTTTATTCCTGCTTACTAATTTTGAATCTCCTGAAATGGGGTCTACCAACAATAAGTCCGAGGCGACCAATGGAGAAGTGATTCTGCCACATCAGTCAACAGATCCTCCCAATATGTGCAGCAATAATGATAGGCACAGCTGGGTTAACAAGATGATGACAGCGTTCAAGCTTCCAGTGGATTTCCGAAGCAGGCTAATAATGTCTTGGTCAGGGAAATAATCGTGTGGACGGCTCTATCTATGAAATTCGAATGTAGAGTCTACAGATCAATTGCTTGGAATTCTCATGCCATATCGAATTGCAGGTGCTTTATGTTGGTTAGATTATCTATGGCGTCAATGCTCATTCTATTTGAAGCTAACGACATGGAATTGATAAGACTGGTTTTCAATCTCTGCTGCCTAGTCATACAATCTGATGGGCTCAGCTAAGTACGCCAACTTTGCCATGTAGGCAGCCACGTTTGCATCAGTTCTTTTCATAATGAAGGAGAAACTTGGATCACCTGCAGCGAGGTTCGCTGGTAAACCACTACTGAGATGAAGATCAATTATTTCGATGCTCTGTCCAAAGAGAATTCTACCACACATTTGCAACGACAAATGGAGCTTCTCTATCGCGGAAGTCACCACAGCAACCAAGAAGTCGCAGCCGTGATATATATCTTTCGATTGGCTATCTACTAAGGGTTAGGGTTAGACAGGCGGATGAGCGGATAGATTTCGAGGACCTCGATGGAGATAAGAAGGTTAATAAGTGCACCGCCTGGCCTCAAGGTACACGCTACTCATAATTCATACTGCTCCAAACCATAAATTAGGTAATGTGAGTAAAAGATTCATGTATTTAGGATTTAGATATGATGTAGATATGTACAGACAGCACGTTTACAACTTGGATCTCTCCGGTGGGTTGACCAAGGGATCATAAATGGCCATTCCCTGAATTTTATTAGCATATAGAAACTCTGCCGAGTGACAGAGTGACTTACTAAAGAATCAACTGGCACAGTTGCCGTGTGCGTATTTAATCCTCTCGCATCAATCAACGTTGGATTCAGCTGGTCAACGCTTGAAGCTCCTATAAGCCGCATGTTCATCTCCATCTCATCCTTGAGCAACTGTATCGCACGATCAACACCGGGTTGGCCATAAGCACCCATGGCATACAAAAATGGCCTTCCGATACCAACTCCCTTCGCGCCCAGACACAACGCTTTGATGATATCCGTTGCTCTTCTGACACCTCCATCAATATAAATCTCGATCCGGTTCTCCCATCCACGCTCTCTCAGGACTGGCATAACCTCCGCCAAAACCTCAATCCCGGACCTCGCAAAGTCCAGCTGTCTCCCACCGTGATTCGAAAGCACTACACCATGTACCCCCATCTCAACCGCCTTCAGCACATCCTCCACCCTCTGCACTCCCTTCAAAATGATCGGCATCTTCGTCACACTTTGGAACCACGGGATATCCTTCCAACTTAAGGATGGATCGATGAAGCTTGAAATCGCCCTTGCAGCGCCCTGTGAGTTATCTGTCGTCGCACCAGCCTGCACATTCGATCCTACATCTGTGAATTTCGAGCGCATATCTTTCTCTCTCCTACCTAGTTGGGGCGCATCGACAGTAATGAAGAGACCTTTACAACCTCGTTTCTCTGCATGCTCGATGATTTTCTTGGTGATCGCTCGGTCTTTGTTGACGTACAACTGCATCCATTGAACCTGATCTCCCTCCGCAGCATCCATAATCTCATCGAAAGAACACGATGCCAGCGTGGGGATCATCTGGATAACATTGTGTTTCTTCGCCGCCCTTGTCAGGAGGACTTCTCCTTCATGATGTCCGAGTTTGCCCAGAGCGGTGGCGGTTATGTAGAAAGGGATGTCAACTTTTGTCCCCAACATGGTGGTTGTGAAATCAACTTTCTCGACATCCACCAAAATGCGTGGTCTGAACCATATTTTATGGAAAGCCGAGTGGTTCTCTCGCAACGTCTATCTCCAGTCAGCAAATTCCCTCCGCTCTCAAAATATCCCCCCCATAACTAAAACGTACGATCTCATCATCAGCACCACTGGAATAATAAGCCCAAGCACTTTTTTTCATGACTCGTCTCGCTACCGACTCGAAATCCATCAGGTTATAGCATTGTTCTAATATGGGCATACGTTCGATTCTCTGCAGGCGTTCTTTTTCTTCCGGTGATTCGACTGTCTCTTCCTTTTCAACGGTGCCCATGTCTACGGGTCCTAGGTGCTTGGATTTATCAAGGTATTTGTCGAGGGTATCGGGGGGATGAATGGGCTCAAATTCCTCCGTTGCATCTTTGCCCTACACATCATTAGCAACGCCTTTTGTCCATCGGCACCGCGAATGGAAGCATACGGCATATTTGAGAATGATTTTGGGCCCGCCAGGATGTTCTATGTGCATATCAGCTTGGATGTTCGTGCGGATGGTAGATACTACGGACCTGGTAAGAACTCTGTGACGTCGTATGCTTTGCCCTGCGCATTGATTAGCAGCTGCCTGGAGCACGAGAGAAATTAGCATACGTGTACAATGACCCAACATGACTCTCTCGAGCTGTGTTCTGCCACTTCCTTGCCGCTTAATGCCATCTTGTCTCGTTTTGTTTACGTGGTGTGGTATGTTGGTGTTGTGAGACTATGCGGTTCGTTCAGCCGAGGTATTGGAGATAGGTTATCGGCAACCTAGAAGTAAACCTAAAATAGAAATGAATTCCAAAATCAATTGCCGGTGAATACCTGAAGGCGGATATAGAACAGATAATATATGAAGGAGAAGACACAAAGACGACTGGAAGAAGGATCAATTACGCAGCCATTATTATCTCGCTACAGTTTCCCACTCTATGATGGCTTGAACTACATTTGGCAACCCGGTATCCCGGGCAGGCATGTTCGGTTATGGGGGTTCGCCTCCTTTTGGGCCGAATCCCGAACGAAAGGTTTTCCAGCCATATTTATTTAGATATATAGACTATGCGAGTCAATCCTACTATTTCTTATTAAGCCTCTCAAGAGAGAGAGGACTTGACTGCCCAATTCAGTCTCTGATATCCTTGTCGTATATCTCCTATATAACATGCGGGAAAAGATTCACTCATGCCCAGCTTTTCTCGCCGGAACGGAGTATATAGCACGCCCACATAGCTAGTGCGGGGGGTCCGGTTTGCTCCATTGGGGTAAAATGTCCACAATCGCTAAATGCGTGGTCCAATCAGTGAAGCTGGATTGCATTTGTCTGTTGCTCCTTGATTTAACCGAGGGGTCGTTGTTTTTTGGCGTCAATCATCGCATATTTATACTCGTTCAAATTCAAAGGTTACCATTGTGAATATTTGAATTACTTCCGTGCATTAAAAATTTGATTAAATTAGAACAATGTTGAGTTGCTTAGCGGGTGTATTTATAGAAACCGCAGTAATAAACAAGCCCCAAGTTGTTTGTTTGGTACAAACAAATTTTCTAGCATAAGTACAACTGATAAACTATAGAATTTATTAGGTGTCTGTCCCTTTTTGTTTATTGTGTATTTAGCCCCCAGGCACTTTGAATCCCATTGGCATCTGGATATTGTTAGACTGCTTTCGGCAAAAGCATATTGAATGCTAGATACGACGGAGTTGAGAAACCTTCGAAACTCAAGCTACTTATGAGGAAGTTGCTTAATTGTGTCAGTATATATATCTAGGACCATGGCAAGGGCTTAAGCTCATCTCTGATTTCCCCCGTGAAGGTTAACAAACCTTCGTAGGGTCTTGTTCTTGTGGCAATCCCTTCAAATCTTGAAATCAAGAAACGGAAGCCTTACTAGAACAACAATACCATTCCCTCTGGTTGTTAGTTAGTCTGAACTAAAAGATCACTTGGCATGTCTGCCCATCAAAATGCTCCTAGTTATCACTATCTCACTCTATCCCACAGATGTGCAGCTAATATTTATTTACAAAACAATATTTGAGCTACTACTATCTGCCCTAAGTTTAACCTAGTTTAAGTACCACAGATAAAGCGCTTATTAATCAAGGAGTATATGGAGCCCTGGGGATCATATAACTTAGGCATAGTCAGGCGAAATTAGAAGATAAAACTACTGGATGTTACAGATGTCATAACAAGCGTGTTTAGATTCGACCAGACTCTGCTATATAGTCTTCCAGGCCAACTAGGTTATGAAAGGAGAAGCTCAGTTGCGACGTATATGACTGGAAGATTGAACGAGAAAGGAACTTCGCCGAGAGCTGTGAGCTTTGATATTAAGCCGGGCAAGACCGGCCTAACATGCAAATTGACATTACTCTAGAGAGATGATGACGACGGCGTCAAGTCCACAAAAACGCAGTTCGGATCTTTTAATGCTTTAACCTCGGGTTCTTTGATACTTATGCTCAATTTCAAATGCTTAAAGTTATACAAATAGCACGTGATATGTACGGCTATTTCAAAGAGCGAGCCTTAATCGAAACAGTCTATGCCGTTGACTACGTAATGTTAAGCACCTAAGATGAAGTACAGAAGCATCTTGAATCTCACATGAAGCCTTAAACAGCGAGAAGAAAGATGCCATCTGTTGCCATTATGTGCAGTATTATCTATGTCTCCTTTCGCCCATGTTGCATCTCGGATCGGCTACAGCCTAAATGTGGTTGGTAAACCGGAAAAATTCTGGCAAGATCTTCCAAAGTCTGAATATTCTCCGGAAATCCACTTCGCGCGGTACTACATTTTGATGTTCTCTAAATGGAATTCTCAATCTAGTTTAGAGGCGGTGTTAACAATGACTTTCTCATCAATGATCCTTCAACTTGACATACTGGTAACAAAATCAAAACTTACACAGGAAAGGTGACTGCTGAGTTTTTCCAGATAGCCTTAATTGCGGACTGGCAGTTATGGGAATTCTTCACGTATAGCAAACGTCCAGTGAAATAACCTTGCACCCGCCAGATTCATTTAGCCAAGACATTTTTACTTATATATACCTTATTGTATCGAGGGGTACCGATGACGCCAGGTCAAATAAGAGGGAGAATTTCCCACTTGTTTGGCACGGTATTCTTCTATCTATAAGCCAAGACCTTTCAAAATGTTTCAAAACCGGGTAGCTGTTTCTATGAGAGCTTTGGGGTGTTTCCTGACCTTATTTTATCTCACCCTCGCTTCTCCTTTAGTAGAGAAGAGGCAAACAGACTATCACTGGGTAGATACATGGACATCTATGCCACAGTTAGTTGAACCGGATAACTTGCCACCATCGCCATTTGTTAGATCTCATTACCATTCTCAAACATACAAAGAAAACCTAACTATTTCTCAGAAGACGTCAAGCAGTGTCTTTAATGACGCCACAATACGCCAAACCCTACATTTCTCCATTGCAACTACTCGCCTACGTGTTCAACTATCCAATACCTTTGGAACTACTGATCTCCCAATTACAGCTGCCTCTCTCGCTCTCCCCAACTCTGGCAAAGCCGGCGTAAATGGAATCGCATCATCGCCCATTGTTGGTTTAACATTCAATGGGGTAGCTTCCATCACCATACCTCGTGGTGCTGTCGCATATTCTGACCCAGTTGACTTTGCTGCGACCGCCGAGTCAAATGTTGCTCTGAATTTGTATCTAGCGAAAGGCCAACAAGGAACTAGTATTACTGGACATCCTGGAAGTCGAACCACGATTTGGATGCAAGCTGGAAACCATGTCAACGCCACAACAGTTCCAGGGACAAGCGTTAAGCATTGGTACGCGCAACTTCGCTTTTTGAAGACTTTCTTTTGAGACTGCTAATAATCCTTGCAAGGTACTTCATCAGTGGAGTAGAATCATGGGTTCCCAAAAATTACAGCAGTTTCATCATATTGGGTGACAGCATCACAGATGGTCGCGGTAGCACTGATGACGGCAACAATCGATGGCCGGACCTTTTACTAGCAAAAATGCAAAAGAATCAGCTAGCCCACATTGGTGTCAATAATCAAGCGGCAGGTGGCAATCGAGTGCTTGCTGATGGATTGGGGCCGAGTTTGATCAGTAGATATAAGCGAGATGGTATAAACCAAGCCGGTGTTAAGTATATCATGATATTTGAGGGGGTGAATGATATCGGTAGTGCAGGAACGGATCAAGGCACGCAAACCAATATTGGGAACCAACTCATTTCAGCGTTTACACAAATCGCGGCAGATGCAAAAAAGGCTGGGAGTGAGTGATTTCCCCAACCAAAAACAAGTTCTCCAAGGGAAGTTACTAAAAGAATTCTAAACAGTTGCCATATTCGCTGCAACCATCACCCCGTTCTCGGGAACAGGTCAATCATATTCAAATCCAGTTCGGGAGGAGACTCGTCAGAAGGTCAACACGTGGATTAAAACGAGCGGGACGTTCGATGCTGTTATTGATTTTGACCAGATCCTTAGAGATCCGTCTGTCCCCTCGCAGTTGGCGTCCAAGTATAATGGCGGGGATTACTTGCACCCCAATGTTGCTGGATATCAAGCGCTGGCTGATTCATTTCCACTCGATATATTCACCAAGTTCGGAGGTTCTATGTAAATTAGCAGACATTCTTTTAGAAAATATACGCGTTATATGGATTGATTTCATTTTTTAAAAGTGTCTTGAACCTAATTCTTCGAAACATAGATCCTAAGGGTTTTCTTCAACAATGCAAAAAGCCGTGGCATTATCAAGCGAACGTTGTTTTTTCTGACTACACAGGTAGCTAAGATTGAATGTTGAAGTGTTGTGGCGCCCAATAACGGTCTCGGTTATTGTGAGACCTTGCACTGAATTGCTGGACATATTATCTGCTTATCATGTTGTCAGGCCGTTAGTCGAGGCATAACAGGATTCGCCTTAAACTTTGGAATCAAGGTTTATGCGTTCAACAAGATATATGGCTTTTTATACATAGATTTCTTCTTGTTTTATGTATGCCTGCTATGTTCGAGTTGCAATATTATAGTATTGGACTTAGATTCAATTAAATAATTTCTTTAACTAGCGCATATCTAGCCTACAAGGGGATATCACTCTTCCAGAAGCCACAAGTTGTCTTGATACCTCAAGTTTTGCGGCACCTTGAACCTGAATGGCCACAATACTGTCAGAGCCAGGAAAACGACAGCTTGTAGCAGCAATGTCGTTCGATTTAACGCTGACGGGCCTTGGGTTTCCTTAGCCGTGCCCGCTTGAAGCATAAAGGCAACGCTAGTCGTAATTGTGATAATAGGATTTATATAGTATTTATTGATGCCCATGATTGTAACGAATAGAGGATTAAGCCAATTGTCTCTTGGCTGACCGGCTAGGATCGCCCAGAGGACAAAGAGGCTAGCGTGAAGAGTGAGCAGCGTGACTGCCGTCTTGTTGGATAGGAAGGTGCTATCATTTGTTATCGTTGTTGTCGTCGTTGTAGGACCGTGCTGGAGATCAGTTTGTGCATGTATGCGCACCACGTGGAGAAAAGCCAGGCTATGTGAAAGATGTACTGATCAGAAGGACTGAACCATTGATCGTTGACAGAATGGACGTACAGGAGTAATGAGCATATCTATTGTAATAGGAGCTGCACTAGGTTAAGGTAATTAACAAACAGTAGTGGCTTGGGTACTATAAGTCCGTCCCTCTTGAACTGAGGGCATGCCTAGAGATAATATATAGTTGCGATTTATGACTGGGCGCAAAGAGCGAGCAATAGAGCAGCCGGGACCGAGATGCCATTTGCCGATCGAAGAACGAATAGTCTCCTATATAGCGGGAGGTACGATAATGATGTAAGCAGGATTAGGAGACTGATCACGTATTAGACCGACGTTTTATGGGTAGATAGTGGACATGAAAGGTCATAATTACATGCATAGAACTTCCAAAAGTACCGCCATGGCAAAGTGATCGCGATCAAGCGACAGCAGCGAGGTGATCTTTAGTAATACAAACCAGAACAGGGTAGAAGGGAAATCATTAAGTTGGTATTGCTTGCGGCAAAACCATAGGCTAAAGGGTTGCCTAACTTACAACGGATGAACTGGTTGGTCAAGGAGTTAAGCTATACCAAATAAAGAAAAGTGCATATTAATTAAGAGAGGTTGTTCTTGGCTCTTAGAAATTCTTTCTCGAGGGCTTAGGAAATTTGTGTAAGTATTTATATGAATTAAGTATTGTAAGAAGAATATTGGGAACAGCACGTCTCCATTCTTTTGTTATTGTACGGAAGTATTCCAGTATTCCTGTTTTCCTTCGAACGCTCAGCCTTCATTACGTTTGCGTCTCCATTCCTTCTCTTTCGCTAACAGTCCAAATTCTTTTCTAACTCTACAAGATGGTGAATTCACGATCGCTACGCGGAAATGACAACTCGGCGTAACCCTCGAGGAGGCGCGCTTGACGACGAGGGCGACATGATCCCCGCGCTCTCCACACCTTACTTAATCCTTTGACTTTAAATGTAATATTATCGAAAGTAAAATATTTACTGTAATATATTACCTATATACCCCAGTCTCGTGGCACAGTATGAGGGCCGACAGGCACCCCAAAAACGCCAGAGCATGGGTTATTAACCGGGGCTGGTATTTTCAAGGTTACACCAATTCACATGACCCTCCTAGATTAATTCACGTGCCAGCCATCAGATCAAGTCGAGGCCCCTCCTGTTCGTTGCTGTAAAGCACCTCGTGAAATGGAGTGACTTTTATTTCTACAAAACCTACAAATTTTAACTGGTATGCTCTTTTATCACCAGACCTTGGTCAACTGCGCTTCTATCTGCCTTCCTGTTTTTCACCCCGAGGGTTACTTTTAAAATAGAACCATGACAACCAAGCCTCCAGCGCTAGGTTCAGTTCTCGTTGTTGGGGGTTGTGGTTGTCTTGGTTACCACATCGTCAAAAATCTCCTGAAAACCAAGGGCTGTGGGCCAGTCTGGGTCATAAGTCGCAACCCAAATCGAAATCTCCAAGAAGGGGCTATTTACTATCCATGCGATATCTCGAACGGCAAAGAAATCTCCAAGCGGGTACAAGAGCTCCAACCGAATGTTATTTTTCATGCGGCAGCTCCCAGTGCAGTCAATACGATCTCTGCTGACGAGTACTACAACACTTGCGTAGTTGGAACCGAAAACCTACTCAAGTCTGCATTTACCACAGCTTCTGTGAAAGCCTTCGTGTACACTTCCTCTACACGAGTTTTTAAGGGCTATAATCATATCAATGTCGACGAGAGCTTTCCCTTGTGGGATACAAATTCCAAAACACTTCCGTACATTAGGTGCAAGACACTGGCGGATGATAGAGTTCTTCAAAATAACCAAATTCCAGACGCTCATGGCCATGGTGTGCTTACGATTTCTCTTCGGCCATATCTCATATACGGGGAATGTGACTATGGTTTGGTACCAGCTCATCTAGATGTGGTCAGGGCAAAGCGCACAAACATCCAAATCGGCGGAGGCAGCAATATGATATCGCCATCATACGCAGGTAACCTTGCTATAGCACATATTTTGGCTGCCGAAAAGTTATTGGATACTATATCCGGAGTGGTACACAAAGATAATCGTGTTGATGGTGAAGCATTCATTATCAATGACGATATACCAATCCCTTTTTGGGAATTTAGCCGTACCATCTGGCGCCACGCAGGAGACACTACAAAATCTGAAGACGTGAAAGTTATCCCCGCTTGGATCGCTCTGGGAACAGTTTTTATCATTGAGTGGTTATTCAAGCTATGCACACTGGGACATGTCCAGCCTCCAATCCATATGACTCAGTTAGCGATCCGAAATACGGTCTATAACTCTACTTATAACATTGGCAAGGCAAGGAAACGACTAGGCTTTAAGCCCGTTGCGGATCATGAAAAGAACCTGAAGCTGTCTGTCGACTGGGAACTGCAGACCAATAGCGAGAAGTGGAAAGAGCTAAGGTCTAAGTGACATAGGTGTAGCTAAATGTTTAGTTAGTGAACATATTATTTTCCATTCGCTGCTCGATCATTACGTTATACCTCAACTGTATTCCCCACAGCGTAGAACACTAGAACTTGCGCCAAACTTTCAGAGCCGTCTTACTGTTTAGAATCCGCACTGCTGGGTCTGACAGTGGCAAAAATAAAATCAACCACCATTTAAAGCTTTCATTTCCTGGTATAGAGCTATTCACACTAAACAATATTGACCTCCCTAAACTTGGGCTGAGAAAAAGCTCATTTTAAATACCTGAATGAAATCATTAGTCTTCTGATATCCAAAAGGTCAAACACAGTCACCACTCACCAGTTTTGACTGAGTACCAACTCCTAATGTAAGTTTTGGTTACCATTCGTGTTTAATTTAACATTGGGGCGTAATTTATCAAGGAGTTATTTACGCCCGACCTCCATCATTCGGCTTTTCCTTTGCCACTTCCTCGTCAGCCTCAACCTGTTCAGTTACGTTTGGATTCTTGATGTTCTCCCACCTCAAGAAGATAGCACAGACAAAAGAGATGCCCAATAGAGGGACCCAGACCAGGAAAACCCTACTTAAGGCATGATTGAATACTGGCAAAATTCGTGATAACTCCGCTTGGGGCAGCGCTAGCCTCATGCCCGTCATGCCCATATTAAGAACCACCTGCACATCCAATCCTGAAATTCCCTCGCGCTGCAGTCCTACCAATGCTTCATTTCGGAGAACGTTATTTGAAACAGAAGCAAAGATTGCGCTTGATAATGGCTAGGTGAACAGAACGAGTGAAGTTCCGATAGAAGTTTGGCTAAGGGGTAGATACGTCTGAATTGCAATGTAACCTTGCTGGTTCGCAATGCCGACACCTGCACCAGCAAGAATCTCATACCCAATCCACTGCACAGTGGTAGTGCTATTTGTTAGAGTTGTGAGCATGCTACAGCCGATAATTCCGATAATAGGTCCAAGAAGAGTAGGGGGATTGAAGAAACCTGTTTTGGTTACTGAAACCCCAGCAATAGCAGAGAAGATAGACATAGCTACGACATATGGTATAAGGTGCACGCCCGAAACTATTGCATCGTCACCTCGTACTGCTTCAAACCAAATCGGAAGAAAATAGGCGTGAATAATCGTGAATAATCGTTGTGGCAAAGATGAAGAAGCTGTGTCCGATCACAGCAACAATGGCTGTTTGACGGAACATTTCTAACGGAACCAATGCATTTGACTTTTTAGTATATTCCCAGAAGAGAAACGCAGTAAACTCCGCACCTGATCCACATGGAAGACCAATGATAGTTGGAGAGGACTACTCTAGTTTTGTACCTCCCCATTCCACGGCGAGCAGTAACTGGACAGCAGATGTAAGATGCAAAATTGCTCCTAGTAGATCAAGGGCAAAAATACGCCTCGTCGACGAACACTCGGTGTCTGAGAGTGATGGCGGATGAAGAAAGAAGAAGATTCCAGCAAAGGTAATGACACCAAGAGGAAGGTTGATGAGGAAGCACCAACGCCAACCAATGCGTTCTGTGAAGACACCTCCCATTATTGGGCCAATAATGGTGGCAATTCCAAATCTAAAAGATACTTAACATTCGTAAACTTGGAAAAAGGGCAGGATTGGGCATCGAAATAAGTAGCTGATAATGCTTCCATGCTTCCGACCAAAACAATCATAACAGGTCGGCGGCTGATCTCAACGCTCACAGTAATGATTACCAACCCCCCGACGAGTATACCAGCACAGCCCATCCCACCTATTCCTCTTCCAACTATCAACATTGTGCTGCTCTTTGCAATTCCACATATCAAACTACCTACTTCGAATATAACAAAGGCTAGGATATATGTCCAACGAATATCAAATCGAGAATAAATCTGTCCGTAGATGGGTTGAACAACACAGACAGAAATTAGATAAGCGGACGCGTACCAGCCAACGTCACCCGGGGAATCGAAATCGTCTGTAATCCGTGGGATAGCGGTTGCAATCACTGTTCTGTCTAATCCTACGAGGAAAGACGCCAATACAATACCAAAAAGCACGATAAGCAAAGCTAGTCTCTGAGGATATTCGGGGCTTGTGTGCGGGCAAATGATGCCTCCAAAATTTCATCCTTCATTTCGTGGAGTTTTGTTGTCTTTTCGCCAGGCAATAAGTTGAGTGTGTAGATGGTTCGCTACTGCAAAACTCCAGCGCTAGTCATGCCAGGCTCTTGCCACGACATCGGCTTCAGGTAGAAAATAGAGCTGAATATAGAGGTTAATTTTAATGGTTACACGTTCAGGCTTAAGATGCACCTTAGACAAAACCGTAAATATCATATAGCCTGCGCTTAGATATGCAACGCCAGATTCCAAAGATCTTCTTGGGTATCATCCCATGGATGATAGGGCTGAGAATATAAAAGATGGCGTTGCATGGTGTCAGGCACAGACCACTGCGTCTGTTAAAAAGCAGGTAGATGCTCACTGTTAGATAAACACTCAAGTCAACTGTATTCACATAAGGCAGAAGATAGTGTACGCTGTGTTATTGTCCCGGATGGTCTTAATAATGAATTGAAGTATCTGACTATCATGAGAAAGGATGAAGTGTATGAAGGATGTGTTTCTGTGCTATTATGAGGTTGGCTTGATTCCAAAGTCGTTGACCTAAGAAAGCTATATACAATATTTGCGTAAATATCAGATGGTATCTCTAAGCGATTAATTTGAATCGATGGATACATATTAGCATTGAAGAATGGAACAATGCGACTTGTTCAACACAAAAACAAAAACAAAATCTTAAGCTTTAAGTTTAGAAGAGCCCCAGACACATCATTGCTATACAATCTTATATCAAATTCTATAAATTCTATAAATTGTCTCAAATTATGGGTGTAATGAAACCAATGAGATGACCAATAACATCTGACTTCTTAGTTGGATGAATTGTTATAAAATTCAAATAGTAAATTGTAATCACAGGGTTGGAAACTGGCTGATGCTGATTGGGACAAGATGTTTCTTGCCTCAGGCCACAACATCTACACCTCAAAACATTTTTGATTCCAAT
>Ga0247734_1002082_pt1 | contig 13848 bp, 13 predicted proteins | sample UWRJL103311B2_FD_180933 | JGI IMG/M metagenome (GOLD analysis project Ga0247734, IMG submission 180933) | Plant litter microbial communities from Arlington Agricultural Research Station in Wisconsin, United States - UWRJ-L103-311B-2 | ecosystem: Environmental > Terrestrial > Plant litter >... | reverse complement strand
TTTGCCTAGCATCTTCACAACCAGGAGATGTTGTTGCATTTATCCGCAACTGTCGGATTCCCATGATTGTCCGTAAAGCAACATCGGGCAACTACACTTTGATCGGCGAAACATACATCCATGGGCATATGCATGGTGAGATACTTAAACATGGTTCTCCGGAGTTTCAGCAGATTATTATTGAGTAACTTACAAGAGTGTTGCGCCACGTGGCAACATATGCGACAACGGTCCGGACAATATATATAGCTTCCTTTCTTTTATGAAATGATTCTTCTAGGATAAACTGGAACCTTAGTAATAATTGAGTAGCCTTCCATTTAGTTGTGACTATAGTTCCGCAACATAGATTATGCTTTATTACCATCGGTATAAGGAAATTATATACACCAAGTCTAGTGACTTCTAGTTCACTTTGCTGTTTGATTATACTTATCATGCTCATCAAACAGTTAGACTTACATCACGTGAAATATTTTGGCTTCACAAGAATCTTTGTGCTAGGAAGGGGTGCTAGGAAGGGGCTAAAGTTTCATTCACAGGAGATTTAAAACTTTACAGGCTACGGTTCCCGAACAATTTTGCCTTTAAGAAACCGAAGAATCTGATCTCTAAACTATCTATTTCATGTGGCATAAGAATTCCCTACATATCCATGACGAAGTGTGTCACGGTGTAAAGCTCCCTAACCACAGCTTAATTTACAAGTTGTTCGGGGAAGAGGCATTAGGGTATCATTTTCAGTTTCTTTTTGTTTTTGGTTATTTGAGAGAACATATTACACTTTTTCAGCGAACATGACCTATTGATCTGAAACTTTCAACCCTCTTGAGTGAAATCTCCAAAGTTCTGAATTCTTGATCAATTTCCCCAGTTCTGATGAACTCTAAACACTAGCGCGACCTTCAGTTGCCATAACCAGGCCTATGCCCTCTCCAAATTTCATCTCCTTGTAAAAGCGACCAGAAGGATTCTCTGTGATTCCCGCGCCATCTCCGAATAGGACTTTCGCTGATCATTGGCCAATTGCACTGACCAAGTACATAGAACTCAAGAAACATGTGGGCTGATATATAACCAGGTGGAATAGGCACCTCTTGGAACCCGCTACATAGGCTTATTGATTTGATATTCATGGTATCCCGTATTGTTGTAAGTAGTTGCTTGGCTGAGTAGAACATGTTTGCTGGCTGGCCTAGAACCGCAGTTTCGTAACTCATGGCGTGAGTTGAGAAACTTAGTGATCTTAGAGTTGAATTATGCCGTGTCAGAAAACCCATAAATGTTGTAGCAGGAATTTCAATGTAGATAGCCAGATGTTCCAAACAAGGCCAAAAGATGTTACTGAAACTTTCTCCAAATTCAGTTCCCAATCTCATGCTATCCCAGTTTCTAAACTTCCGCAAATCCAGGGATAGACGGGTAAGACTACTGATTGATCCAATAACCTCGTGAAAGACCCGAACCATTTCAAGAGTATGTGAGTCGTAACTCGGAATGGCGCTGTTATCGAGAAATGTTAATCCGACATCATCTATCTCTAAGGATGATAATGCGGAAAGACTATGCTTAAGCTTACGCACTTTCTCTCGATCTATTACAGCTCGCGTATGTTGGACTTTTGTAAAAGAATTAGTCGGAAAGACGTCCAGGGTAAGACCTCGGATCCTAGGGGAAGTTTCCAAAATCGTGATAACATTCATGTATTGTTGCGAAACCAATTCCGGAGCCCGAACGCTTCTTCTCGTGACTAAGTCACAAAGAGCAAGTAGACTTTCAAATCTTCGGCCTTCAGATTTTCTAAATGGATATTGATCCGATGAGACACAAATTGATTTAAGATTTGTGAGGGATGCTATCGCGTATTCCAGAGTGGCCTTAATACAATGCATGCCTTCTAGGTCCCCATCCTTCCCCATAAGGCGTAGAAGCTCAAAAGGCGCGGGGGCACTAGTGAATTTGGCAATTGTTGTCTGTAAGAGCTCGTAGCGCATGTCACTAAGCAAAACGACCATTGTCTTAACTCCTCTCTTCATTGTTGGGTTTGCACATACGTTGAGAAGGGTGCTCATGCTGTCCGGGTGGGGATGTAGAAAAAACTTGCCCTCGTTGAAAATGTATTCAGCTCCAATACTAGCCCATTCCTTTGCAGTAAGTCGAAGATTAGCTACATCGGAAGGCATGAGATTTTCAAGAATGGCGATCCTTAATTCGTTTGGAAAATGTGAAAGTTTTATGCCTTTAAGAGGGGGGATTCTGATGTCGTCAACGAATGACAATGGAAGTCTTGGGAGGTTGAATTGCTTCCATGGGTTAGATGCCTTAGCTGGGTGAGTTTTAAGGTCTTCAATTTTGTGTTGTGTTTGGGCGGAAAGGGCATTAGGCGCAGAAATGGAGATTCTCTTGAATCTGTGGGTTTTGGCTCTGCTTTCGGCATTCATCGCTTGCAAACGAGCAGCTCCTAATTCCTTTCTGAGGGATTTCTCAGCTAGGAGAGCAGGCCCGCGTTTTACAGTAGTCCATTCTTTAGAATTCTCGGTATCTATGACCGATTCGAGGCGTTCCAAAGTTGACAACTGCTCAGTTGCTTCCTGCTGATCTTCCTTCGACTCCTCCTTCCAATCCGTAAACGACCGAGTTCTTGTACGGCGTCCAGGCATGGCTCCGAGCTTTAATGCGGAAGGTGATACTGGTATGACGGTCTATATGTCGGGAATTTGAAATGCAACCCTAATTATGGCCAAAGTGAAGCGGGCCACAATGCTGGTGCGTCTATCTCTTCTTTTAAAAGAAAATACGGGTGACTACCTTGGAGTTTTCTTTTTTGGTTCTAAATTGATGAAGTTATGAGTTCAGATTGTCAGAATTCTGGAGATGGAATTTGTAGAAATTCGTCGAAGTTGACAAGTAAAGAATTCGGGGGAGCGATACTGTTATATTAAACATTGAGATATAGACTGGCTTTCAAACCGACCCACTGATCAGAGTCAAACTGTGAAATAGTTCATAAGTTAACCGGCGGATAGTGGATCACATGATTCAACGAATTTTGTAACTTAATGGGATAGTTAGTTGCAAGCTACGAACGGTGGGCCGCAATTTGGTGGTTTATGTGAGAAGTGAAAGGATCTATACTTTACTATGTACAGCACCTCTCCACTTTAGCGATAATACAATCCTAGCATCTAGTCCACTTTCGAATCCTGAATTACTGTATTTAAAAATAGATTTCTCAATGGATATACTGTCTTACCTAGATTGAGGGGGGACTCAATACGCTGATTTGTAGAGTATTTTACAGACTGTTTTCCCGCATCTAACCTTTCCCTGAGATAGCAGTAATAGATTTCGTGTACAAAGCCAACCAACGTTAGTGTTAGTTGTGCTTGCGCCAATTCTGACGTCGCTTAGATTCGTTTGCAGGCTAGGCCATCATCATATGAACCGTCGGAGTACAGAGTGCTAGCTAGATCGGTTGAGATGAGTATAACTATTATCGTGATTAATGATTGATTATCAATCAAACTTTTCGCGATGAAGTAAAATGAAGATACTTCCCCATGGCAGGCTGCAAACTAACCGGGAACTCCGAACTAGTTCGGAGTTCAGAGTTCTCGTGACTTTCATAAAAGCTCGAGTATATCGATGGCTATCAGCATTCTAATAATTCTCTACGCTTTTTTCTGAAGCCTACTTAATTAATAACTGTAATTTCTCGTCGATCAAAATGTCAGCGCCAACTACTATTCGTGACTACGACATCGTTATCCTAGGAGCAACAGGCTATACAGCATCTATATGTGCAGAGTATGTCGTCAAAAATCTTCCAACGAACTTGAAATGGGCAGTAGCTGGGAGATCTGAAAGTAAACTCCGGGTTTTAGTCGAAAAGCTGAAACGAATGAATGAAGACCGTCTACCGCCAAGTACGTTCCTCGATTCTTTGTTTTGATTTATAATATCTAACTTTAAAACCTGAAGGCATCGAGATTGTCGGATTAGAACAAACGTCACTTGATGTTTTGGCCAGGAAGTCGAGATTGATTCTCAATGGAATTGGACCGTATCATCTATACTCGACGCCGGTTGTAGAAGCTTGTGTTAAGAATGGGACGCATTACGTTGGGTTGTATGTATCCGAACCATATCACTTTCTATCAAATTGCGGTTTTAACAAGTTTCTAGTTCTTTAGAAACACCCTGGGTTGAGGAGCTAGTTACAAAGTACGATAGACTTGCCAAAGAGAATGGGGCAATGGTATGCTTTAACCCAAGTATAGCCAGCTATGTATGCTAACGGCTTAAGGTTATCCCAACTATTGCATTGGCACCCTCAGATCTTGTTGCATACTTGGTCGCCGTGAAGATCCAGCAACAGCAACCTGATAGTATGGGAACAGCCGAGGTAAACAGCACAGCAAAACTTGAGTGAGTACTTGAGAATCCATCTCAACAACGTTGCCTGATAAGACCGAATTCTGATACATGATTTTAGATTACAAGGTATGAGCGGTGGCTCTCTTAGTACAGTGCTAAATTTAATGTCCACGTATGGCATATCTTGGATCTTCCCAGGAAACCCCTGGAGTCTTACCTCAAAATCGCCTCCCACTGCAACGCGTTCATCCTCCATTCTGTACAGCTTATTTAATTCCAGAAATATACAAGGCCTCGGACATGTGACAACATCCTTTCTTTCCATCTGTAACGAGTCTATTGTACACCGTAGCGCTAGTCTGCTTCCTGGAGTCTACGGCCATGGATATAATTTCCATGAATATGCCCCCGTTCCAAACATCTTTGCGGCAATCTTGGTCCATCTCCTCACACGAATAGGGGCTGTACTTCTATCACTACGTTACTTTCGATGGACTCTTTCAAAAATTGTTCCAAGTCCTGGAACCGGGCCAGATTTATCCAAAGCGGGCATGGAGAAGCAGACTTTTTGCGCAATTGGAAGTCCAGCAAAAGCGGGTGGTCAAAAGGTAAAGGCCAGCTTCGTATATGAGGGTTCTTTATACGGCTGCAGCGCGTTCATGGGTGTTGAAGCTGCTTCTGTAATTCTTGGCAATGAAATTACTCCAGCTCACGTTATCAGAGGTGGGATATTGACACCTGCTCTGCTAGGAATGCCATATGTTGAGAAGTTGAGAAATGCTGGGGTTCAGCTACTTGTAGAGACACTGTGAGTGTAAAAAAAGAAAACTCTTCTCCCGTTGTATACTAGATGATAGATATGAGTGGAGTTTGGTAAAGAAAATTGAGCGGCTCGTTTCATAATTATGTCGACTTTGCAAACGGGTAATTTGTGTGTATATTTGGCAGCTGTCATTAGATTAGTGAATGATGAAGCGGTTGAAGGCAGGGAGGAAATTCACTCTTTTCATGCTGGGAAACCAACGAATCTCATTTGGATAATAATTTCGCATGGCCAAGCCCGAAGCAGTGAGGCCACTGGAATGTCCTTCAACTTTTGACCAGTGATTATTGAATGCCCGCTTCAGTTTCAAAGCTATATCGTGGGGCACGTGTTCTGCAATATTAATCCTCGGCACAATGAATTTCTTATGAATCAGTGTCGGGTTTGTTGCGAGTAGTTGGCTCTGTATTTCTTCGTAGATCTCATGGACTATCGGTGATGATAAGCCAAGGCTTACTGTCGAATGTTCCGTCGACGTCTCCACAGTGAACGCACGTTGCACGTCCACCTTGAAAGAGGAGTGTTTATGAGATAGATTCCGTAAGAGCTTCTGATAAGACGCATCATTGTTTGATGAGAGCTTAGCAAAGAGAGATATGCGGGGAGGTCTATCGTTCTTGGGAAGCATCTCGGAGCAAAATCTAGCAGCAAAGTTTCGAAACTTTACATCATCTTCGGGACTGAAGAATACTGTGATGCCGGTCATGGTACTATGCGACATGCCCAAACTCTTCGAATATCGAACAAGTGGTACCGCGGCCATTTTTTCAATGGTAGCTGAAATGGATAATGAGATTTTGCTGGACCTTCGGAGCTATCAAATATCTCCGAACTATATCCTAGTACTATTATTAGGATCCTAACGATCAAATTAGCGCCTATTAATTGAGCAGTCTGAAGTTATACTATACAGCTAGACCGCAATATAAAATCTGGAGGTCCCCAATGCGTGCCAGATCAAGTTCGCGGATCTAAGAGGTGGATAAAGGCAACATTCAGGTTTCGGAAGATACCAGAAGCCAAACTTGGAATTGTTCAGCAGAATCTTAATATGGTTCGGCGTATCAACCTTTTTACATGTTGCTTGATTATGGAAGGATAATAACTGACGAAGGTACAAGGTAAAGTCACGTGTTGTCTCGGTTTTAGGTGGTGAGCCTAATCTAGCTGGGAGCATCTAATTCTGCTGCCTTTTTCTGATTCTCCGTCACATCTTTGTACCGTTGCCCGCTACCTACGTAACTTTCCAAATCAATCATGGAACGTGTTATTGGCTTGCTCGGCGGTGGCCAGCTTGGTCGCATGCTCAATGAAGACGCAAATCGTCTCGGAATTCGAATAATCATACTCGATGCTGAAAAATCCCCCGCGAAGCAAATAAATGCCAAAGAGTCCCACATCAATGGATCCTTTACTGATCCCGAAAAGATCCGTGAGCTTGCTCGTCAAGTTGATATCCTAACTGTGGAAATTGAGCATGTCGACACAGAAGTTTTAGAGGAAATAGCGGAAAGAGGGGTAGAAGTTATTGGGGTAGACGGAAAGAAGAGTTTGAAAAAAGTAGAGGTACAACCAAGCTGGAGGACAATCCGTATAATACAAGACAAGTACCTACAAAAAGGGCATTTAGAGAAGAACGGAGTACCTACTGCCTTTTCAAAGCCTCTGGAATCGACCGAGCAGGCTCTGGAGGCTTTCGGGGAGGAGCATGGATATCCGTATATGCTGAAGGCTAGGAAAGATGCCTATGATGGGCGAGGAAACTATCCTGTGAAGTCTGCATCTGATATCAATGAAGCCCTCATATCGCTTGAGGGCAGAGCCTTATATGGAGAGAAATGGGCAACCTTCAAAAAGGAATTGGCCGTAATGGTGGTAAAGACGAGTGACGATCCTAGTCAAACTTTGGAATCAACAATAGCTTACCCAACTGTTGAAACTATCCACGAGGATAGCATCTGCAAGTTGGTATATGCTCCAGCACGTGGAATCTCTGCAAAACTACAAATTGAAGCTCAGCGCATTGCTAGAAAAGCAGTCAGCAGTTTGTGGGGGAAAGGGGTGTTCGGGGTTGAGCTCTTCCTCATGGATGATGACAGCCTCCTGGTAAACGAAATAGCTCCTCGCCCCCACAACTCAGGTCACTATACAATTGAGGCGTGCCCTACAATGTCGCAATACAAAGCTCAATTGTTGTCGATTCTGGGCCGCATGCCCTCCTTCCCCTCATTCGTCATCCCATCCAAGTCTCCAGCAACAATTATGCTCAACATACTGGGTGGTTCTACCGAAGCGGCCCACAAAGAACTAGTCAAACAAACAATAGCACTTCCTGATGCTGCATTGCATCTGTATGGCAAGGCTTCAAAGCCAGCCCGGAAGATAGGACACATCACACTGATCGCCGCCTCAATGGCTGAAGCGGAAGCCACTATCGCTCCTCTAATACAGACCGTAAACAATATCCGAGCTGGACGAACGGGTTCTTCTCCCGTTTGCAGCACTATATCTCCAGCTCAAAAATTGGTTCTGGTAACCATGGGGTCTGATTCTGATCTGCCCGTATTGAAGCCTGGCCTTGCTCTCCTTAAGGAACTTGGCATCTCGTATCAGGAAACCATAACATCTGCACATCGCACACCTAAGCGTATGATCGAGGCCGCAGAAAATGCAGCTACGAACGGCTTCAAGGTGATAATTGCTGCAGCTGGTGGAGCTGCTCACTTGCCTGGTATGATTGCATCATCAACCACACTGCCAGTCATCGGTGTACCAGTAAAAGCAAGCACATTAGACGGAGTCGATTCACTCTACAGCATCGTTCAAATGCCGAGAGGAGTACCAGTTGCTGCTGTAGCAATAAATAATTCCATCAACGCAGCCTTGTTAGCAGCGCGAATATTAGCTACCAGTGACCCGGTTTTGTTTGCTAAATTAGAAAAATATGCGCAAGATATGGAGGATGGTGTTATCGTAAAGGCAAAGAGGCTAGAGGAGGTTGGCTTTGAGAAATACTAAATTGCGTTGGAAAGCAAATAGAAAATATGTCAAACAATTAAGCACTATTTGCTGTTCTCTGTTGAATCATGAGGTTGAGCTCGTAGATGCTTATGCTATGCCAAGAGCAATTTCCATCTTATCCACCAACACTTCCTAAGCAGTCGAAATTAGACACCAATGCCTGCAAGGGAAATAGAAAGCGTTGACCTTTTAGCTGGATTAAAGCTTGATGGTAGCTTTGGTATAGATGTTGGAGTTATTGTTTCATTAGTTCTGATAAGTTGAGCTCATACTAAGTCACTTGGTTCGAAACCACCCTAACCCAGAGGAAGAAACTACTGTTTAAGAGATGTAACAATATTTCGCTAAACCTCGGGTTGAAATACCCTTTTCCAAATGGATATAGCTATTGCAATAGTGTTGGGCGTTGGGGGCTGGTGCTTTCGATTTTAGCTTTAGCCAATCACATTGGCACATACATTATAGATATCAGGTAGCTAGCTATTGATAGTTTTTTTTATTCTAATGTCGGGTACTCCTTCCCACCAAAAGTAATACGAGACACATTTTTTGACTTATATAAAGCTCGATTAGCCCATGCATTTAGCTGTGGGGTTTTGCCACCATCTCAACCCCTAAAACCAGTCGCCATTGTTCAACAAGCTCCTATACTCTGCATCATCCTCTTTGGAGTATCTAGGCAATCCAACATGGCTGTTCAGAAAATCTATTGCGGTCTTTTCCCACACTAAGACATTCTCAGGATTTGTGACACTGTGACCTTCATCTGGGAAATTTAGGAATATGCTTTCCACTCCACGCTCTTGTAAGACGTTAAAGGCAGCAAGTCCTTCACTTATGGGTAGTCGGTAGTCTTTGTCATTATGCACTATGAGATGTGGTGTCTCCCAGTTGTTGGTGAAATTTGCTGGGTTCCAACGTGCGTAGTTATCCCAACTCTCCCAAAGCTGTGCAGATAGCAGTCAATAAATGATACTCTATCTTACTCAATGAACAGTTGAATTAAAGAATGACTTACCGTTCCATTGAAGTCATAGTCAATAAACCAAAGCTCATCTGTTCCATGTTTACTTAAGGTGTTGAAGGTACCATCGTGGGTAAACAAGGCCTTGAACTTTCGTCCTAAATCCTGTCCTTGGATCCAATTAATCATATAGCCACCGAATGAAGCACCAACCCCGACAGCTCTCTCAGTATCGACATATGGCAAGTTGTTAACAACGTATTCCCATGCAAGCACAATGTCGTTGTAAGCACGACCACCCCACTGGTTTGTAATTCCATCTGTGTAAGCTTGGCCAAAAGATGTAGAACCTGTGGGATTCAAAGCAATAACAACGTATCCTTGTTCGGCAAACATCGCAAAATTGAAGAGCGTACTCCAACTATCACTCGTAACGGATTGAGGACCTCCATGAATATGCAGAAACAATGGATATGTCTCCCCTTCCTTAAAAAAGGAAGGCTTTACAATCCAACCTTGGGAGTCATAATCCCCGTCCCCTCGATACCAGAATTCCGACACTTGGCTTCTGGAAAGACCAAATTTCTTTCCATCATCCAAATTGCTAGACAAAGTTGTAGTACCAGAAGTAGCATTCGAAGCGGCACCAACAACAGGATCGACTATCGAATAAATTGAATTATCAATGAAACTCGTACTGCTGACAAGTAAATTTCCATTCCTCAATGGCTGTACACTTGAAGTAGTTCCCTCTTTGAACACCAACTTCGGCAGTTCCTTGGCAAGCACAGGAGACGCAGGCAGTACGAAAATTCGCACTCTGGCAAAATCCGCCGTTCTTGCAAATATGTTTTCCCCGTCCTGACTCCAAGAAAGATCAGTCGGACCGCGATCCCAGGCACCCACACCGTCTTCCGTGGCATAAAATTCTTCTGCTGTGAGACTTTTAGTAACGTCTTTCACAAATTGGATTCGTCGTTTATCAGATTCGTAACTAATGTGTTTCATGCGGTTGAAGACTAGGGAAGAACCATTTGGAGAGAAAACAGGGACCGAGGATGAGCCTTGGAGTCCGGGAGAGGAGATGATTTGAGGTTTGGGTGGTGCTTCTAAAAAGGTTGCAAGGGAGAGGAAGTAGACATCTGACTTGGTATACACGGCATGATTGAGCTTTGGATCTTTAGCTACGAATGCTATACCATATTTGCTGATTGTATAGCTAAAATGTTTAGAGGTTGTAGTATCTTAAAGAGGGAATAGCTCACTCAGAAACCCCACTGACAACTGGGATCGGCGATTCTAGTCCTGTCCCACTCAGCGCGTTGATAGGCTCACTGAGAGTATACTTCGCGGTCCCATTTCCTGAGATATTGGACAGTGTTGCGTACCAGATACTATTCCCTTCGGGGGTGATATCTACGCCTGTCAATATACGTCCTATTAGGTGATAAAGGGCAACAAACAAGAGTCCCAGTGTCTGACGAAAAGCTTTGTATATATTCTCCCGCTCGAAATATGGGCTTTGGCAAGTTTTGGATTATACACAGTCCCATTCTTGTTGGTCTGTCCACTGAATGCTATTCCCACTGTAGAGGTTCCAATCGTCGTGAGTTTCAACCCATCTATGGGACCTGGGACTGAGCCAACCACAGCAGGGCTATAATGTTAGCTTTATCTCCTCCTTGGTTTTGTTAAACTTCTACAGTTATTATTGCATATTTTTCAAAAACTAACCTTTCGGGTTTCTTAGCATCTCCAACTAGGAAGTTTGTAGAACCGTCATCCTGTGCAGCAAGCCACACGAATTTATCCCCGTCGCTCAGCCAAACTGGATTAGAAATTCCACTCTTATTGCTGAACAACCAGGAGGATCCATCTGTAATATTGAGGACATATAAACCTCGGGTTGTTTTGTGGGTATCGAAGGAATATGCTGTGTGGGTGTATAGTGCTAGTGTCCCAGCTGAATTTGGGAGTGCTGAGCCACGACGAGGAGCACTTAACATTGACTCTGGATTTAGAGGTGTGGATGCCAGAGATGTTATTACAAGAGAGAAAATTAGGATGAGAAAATCCATGCGGGGAACAATTAAGGTCTTCATGGTTGTGATAGTATCTTTTCTCGGCAAATGAAAAGTTGGCCAAGAATTGAAACGAACAAACAGTGAACAGAGGTTTGATTTATACTCGGGCACCTCTCCATTGTGATATTTTCCCTATCATCATAATGACGCATGTGTCACCAATATTGACACAAGAACCGTAGATTACCACCTGCCCGATTCCCATTTCCAAGCGGCCAAGACTGAATTTTTGTTGGAAGGAATTGGCCATAGGTGGGTGAGACGAATTGCCAAGATACAACAGTGCTGCATGTTGATATTACCTCCGAACTTTGAGGTAAGCTGCATCTAGCCGGGATCGCACTGTGTAAATGCTGGAAGGTTTAAAAAGTAATCCCGAATTGCTTGTTGAAGCATAAATCATGATACAGAAATGTGGGGAAACTTAAATAGATTTTATACATCAATAACACAGGATGGCTAGCAAGGTTTCTTTTGCCCTTGTATATATTATAACTTGCGGTTGTAAAGTTTAAGCAAGCTGCCGCAAAAGAAAAAGAAAAAATCGCAATAAACTAGCTGATCTTCCAAATTCTAAAATGATGAACAAATTTTCACTTGAGCAACAACATCTACACTCAGAAGCAGAGTAACAAATCCTCCTGTTAGTAGAACGATCTGCCGGCCGTCGAGTATAAAGAAGGCAGTGCCGTGGAAAGAATAATAAACGCTATTGATCCTTCTCTCCTCACCATGAACTTTACAGTGTCCTCTAAATCTCTAATACGTACATGAAATGGAGAACAGATAGCCGGAAAATAAAGGAGCTTCGCCATAATCTTCCTTAGAGAGGTCACCCAGATTACAACAGAAAATCGAGCCAGGGTTTTAAATTTTGGCGCAGTTCCGCACCGTTCATAATATAAATACAAGTCTGGATCATCTCGATCAAATACAGTGGAGAGTTGCTTTTGCATTACCATCCCAGTTATTGCATCCCATTCCGATTATTTCTTATTCTTGTCCTCGTAACTCTCCGTAACATTCAACCCCAGTCCCTCAGAGTCAAGGTACACCTTGTTTCTTCCACCCCCATCCTGCAGAATCTGTGCGATAGCTCGGGCATTTTCGATTCTCTTGAGGTCGACATATGAGCGGCTCTTCTTGATGGCGTCTCCAATAAGTTCAGCTGAACGGGCTTCTCCCTGAGCGCGAACGACCATAGCTTGTTTCTCTTGACGGGCCTTGTCGACGACGAAAGCGGCACGTTGGGCTTCTTGTTGGGCTACTTGTTTAGCCTCCACTGCTGCTGTGAATTCTGGAGAGAAAGCAAGGTGCTACCAATCATTAGTGTTTGCTAGGAAACCATTGGAGTAGAGAACGGCATACTGTGAGTGAGACATCATCCAGTAGGATGTTAAATCTTGCCGCTCGCTTTGATAAGTTCTCCCGCACCAACCGTGCAACGTTCTCACGCTGTGTGATCAATTGACTAGCATTGAATTGTGCAACAACGCTTTTCAGGACTTCGTTTACAATCGATGGAAGAATCCGTTCGTCATAGTCTGTGCCTAACGTTCTGTAAATCTGGGGGAGTGCGTCGACCCGAGGTCTAGAGAGCACACGACAGGTGATATTAACCATCTGCAAATCTTTTGTTCCAGTCAGAGAGGCAACATTGCGTGGCTTCGCTCGCACGTCGTAGTCTATAGGTGTCTCGAACCATGGAATTTTGAAATGTGTTCCTGTAAACAGCGGTTAATTACCGCATTCACAAACTTGCAAGGTAGCGCCAATACCTTCGTTGTAAATCTCCTTTCCGACTCCCCCGACTCTTGTATACTTAATAGCTCTGTGACCACCATCGACGTTGAAAAGGGCGTTATTTCCAACCATTAAAGCTCCACCTAAGAGAATCATGCCTCCAAGTCCTGCTCCCATTCCTTTGGGTGTTGGTCCTCCACCTCTCTGCCCTGCCTGAGCAGCCATCTTTTGGAGTTGCCTCCACGCATCTTGAGGACTCGACATGTTGGTGAAGACGGACGTGTCGTGAATTGGCAGATGATGTAGGTTGGTGTAGACAGAATTCGAGGTAGAAAATGTACACCAAGGTCATTGCCCAAAGAGCTTTAGCGCATTATCATGACGCTAGCCTCCACATTTGTTAACGCCGCAGAAGAGCCTCATCTTGCTATCTCCGTTTACATTCTTTGTTCCATCCTCACTAAACATCAACTGCAAAGAAAACAATTCGCTTTTAAATATCCATCAACGTAACGGAGGCATTCGGCAGCCTTGGAAAACATTGAACCTTTGGGCATATTGAATACAGCTTTAGAATAGCCAGAATCACTTTCCCAAAGACTTCTGTGCCATTTTTCTACCCATCTCCTTTGAAGGTGAAGAGTGAATCGGGTCTTCATTTCAGAGGTCTTTGTCCCTTGCTCCGCTCTTCTGAGGGCCTTTTGTGACATCGCGCTTCTGTTTCCTGGTCTCGCAGACTCTGTTCCATCTCCATAGCTATTGTTTTGCAAAGATGTCTACAAAGCCAGTTTCCAGATCAGTTTTCGTGGGGAATATTCCTTATGGTAATATCCTCC
>Ga0247734_1002081_pt1 | contig 13853 bp, 19 predicted proteins | sample UWRJL103311B2_FD_180933 | JGI IMG/M metagenome (GOLD analysis project Ga0247734, IMG submission 180933) | Plant litter microbial communities from Arlington Agricultural Research Station in Wisconsin, United States - UWRJ-L103-311B-2 | ecosystem: Environmental > Terrestrial > Plant litter >... | reverse complement strand
CAAGTCATCAATCAGCAACGCGTAAGACTGACCTTTGCGAATCTGTTCAAACATTCCAAACTTCACATAATTGTGAACCTCAATCGCAATATCACTCGGAATCAAGTTGCGGCCACTGAGCGTCAAATTCTCCACGACCAGATCCAAACTATCATCCGTGTACTCAATACGAGGAATGGGCACATATCCAACCTTATCGACGAGAGCGGGAATAACCACACGTCGGAGATCAGACCACACATCCGCTTTGAACGTGATACGTCCTTCGGGAGTGAACAGGAGTGAAGTGGTAGCATGTCGGAACGCCTGTGCAACTTTCTCATTCTCCACATTCTGTTGCCATCCAGTCAACCACTCGTTGGATCCGTCAAAGACAGCATCGAAGTGGCCCTTGTACTTGCCCTCAGATGGGTGTACAGCGGTGATCTCCGCATTCGCAGCGGCGTCATGCTCAGTGACAGTCTTAGAGGGAGAGTAGAACTTTTTGCCATCGTCAAGGAGTTTGCGACCGCGGGAGGTGGAAGCTTGTTCGGTGACATATCCAGGCTGCAACAGCAACTATTGGAATTTGATTAGACACGATCGATCATTATAACGGATAAGATGCACTTACAGCCTTGATGTAATCGCCAAAGTCGTTGATCCATGTCCTCAACTCCTCATCTTGCTTGGAGTCCTCGAGAATTTGTTGAATGGGCTTGAACACGAGCGCATGCATCGATTTGCCATTGGCGAAACGATCAAGCACGCCAGCGACGGTCTCAAAGCTTGCTGCAGCTGCATCATGCTAATAACCAAATGCGTCAGACAACGATAGGACTGAGGAGTCAGAGTATGGACTCACAGCTCCGGCATCCTTAGCGGTGCTGTTGGCATTCGCAGCAATAGTCTGACCATGTTTGGTATATTCTTGCACGAAATCGATCAACCAGCGGACAGACTCCTGATAGTCGCTGTGCGATTGGCATTCAGCCACGACCTTCTTCGCGCGCCAGATCCATTGATCTCTCCTTTCTTCTGGGAAGTACTCTTCAGTGAGGAACTCCTTGCCACGGTTGGTGTGTCCCTCGGCTTTGCCCTGCAACCGACATCAGACATCATGAAGTTAGAGAAAAGAAAAGCGACGTACGCGAAGCTTGCCAAGGAAACCGCTGGTGGGCTTCTTAAGGTTCCCGTCTGCGTCCAATACAGCCTCATCCTCCGTCACTTCGGTGATTTGCCTTTCATGACTGGCAGTACCAGTGGCTTCGTCAATGTCTGGTCGAACACCAGTCCTATCCTGAACAGCCTGCTCGGCGTTAGCCTCTAAACCAGGCCTGTTAGCCTCTAGAACTTCTGTTCCTTTCTCCTTCGATCTCTGCAGGTTCGCCTTGGCGCGATTGATCTCGTCGTCGAGCTGTTCCTTGGGCACGAAGGTCTGGTCCGTGACACCAACACCGGCGTCAACGCCTCGCAGTTTCTCGTCGGATGGTGCAAGCCCAGAGGCAGCCTTAGCGGCACCTCGAGCTAGCAAATCGCGGCCAACGATGGAAGAGTCGGATATGAGTTTGCGAGCTTCAGAGTTGGTGAGGAGGAGGGTAAGGAGAGTTCGGATGTGGTTCAAAGCTAAGCGAGAGTATGAGTAGATGAAAGAAAGGATCGTTAAGCGGGCGGGACATACCAGTTCTGCCGTCTTCTCTGGCTTTGTCCTTCTCCACGGGGATCTCCACGTTCTTAGCCTGCTCTTTGATGGTTTGCTTTCCTTCTGCCTTGGCTTCATCGGTGTCGGTGGTTCTGCCTTCCCAAACGAGTCTCTGGATGATCTCGTCGCCGTTCTTGCTGTGAACTTCGGCCTTGAAAGCATCAAGGATATCGCTGAGATCGTTGAAGAAGTTGATGGTGTCCTTGTGCAAGGGCTGCATCTTCTTGTTAGGCTGGGTGGATGGGGGAGGAACGGTTCGTAGATTAGTGAGGCTCTTCTGGAAGTAGGATAGGAGGTTGTCGATCTGGTTGTTGGATGGCAAGCGTGAAGCTCTCATCGCTTGTATTGAAGCATACAATTTCAGCTACAAAGGCATCAGCGATGCTTCTCGACTACGAATTGGTAGAGACATACCTTCTGAGCAACATCGTGCTCTAGCTTGACCTTGTCGACTGGATCGACTACAGTGCCAGCTGCAGGATGAGCACTGATATCGCGTTTTGCAGGTGGTAAAGACATGGTAGAAAGGTTGGGGGTAATGGTCAGAAGGCAGATAGGAGGAGGAGCCTTCTATTTATTGTTGGACATGAGACGGTGGCTGGCAGATGACGAGCCCCATACGTCACTCGTCACTCGATCGCTTCTTTCTTCTCAAATAATTTATTATCCGCCTTCTATGACGTTCCATGGACCATGGGCATGGGGTTCAATCATCTGTCGTAGTAGTAGTCGTCAAAGAGCGTATTGTGGGTCCAGTCGTATGTTGTTCCCAATTTGGCTTCGTATGTCTATCTCCGTATGTCGCCCGCACTCTGAGTAGACTGTGTCTATGCTGTTTCCCTTTTCTGTCTTCTACCTTTCGAATATTCCTACTTTCATCGTGGTAATTCGCGCCAGAGAGCGCTCCAACAAATGTGACAGACCGCTGGCAATGTGGCGCATGCGCAGCGGACCGTTGATAACCTCGTGGAATTTCCCCAGCGTCATTCACCATCCACCATCTATGTCCAGGGTCAACCGAGCAAGAAGCAAGCAGTTAGATCCAGAATCATGACGCGATAGTGCAATGCATCTGCCTCGTTTTCAAGGCAGGGAGCACGGCGGCAGCTACGGTGATCCCTGTCAAAACGACTCCCAACGCCACCGCATCACATCGAGCAGCAATCTGTGCAAGTTCCGGATCCCCCTGGGACGATTAGGCAGTTGGCTATGTTGTCGCATCCGTGTCTGACAACATAATACCAGCTTTTACTGCTAAAGCTTGAACGCTATCGCACAGTGGTCAAGCTTGATGGCCATCAAACCCGCTTAAGACTAGGCCTTCCTTTCAACTTCCATTATCACCTCTCGATACTCTCTTTCCGCGAGCGCTGTTCTCAAACTGATGCGTCCTCTGGATATATCCTCTTTGATATGTACAGTTCGTATTGACCTGTGGACGTCTGTACTTCATACAAAGGACCGTGTGGCGTATACGTACCACAAATAAGCTGTCTGATACGATTAGAACTTCGGTCTGGGCTAGACGCGGCTATCTTGCAGCTGTTGATAAAGTCCTTTCCACTAGGCGAGGCAAATCATGGGGGGTCTACTGCGATTGCTGCTCCTATGGCTGATATTCATTGGAGCGTTGCTACGATAAGGCTGGGTAATTTGAGAATGGCGAGCTTTCACAACGACATTACCCCATTCTTCGCCACGTTCAATATCTCTAGCTACGCTTGTCTGCTTTCGGATCCAATCTGCCACGCTATCTAATCTCAGACTCTGATGATGGTTTTTGTAGCCTTACTCAGCTTTTGTCTTGGTAAGTCTCAACTGCCTTACTCATCCATGGGCGCCTCTGATACCAGCTAGACAGGGTCTGGCACGTCCCAAAAGCATATAAATACTGACTCGTATTCCATCTTTTTAGCTCAAACACAACTCCAACTCCAACTCTCCTCTCCAAGTTAAATCAGATGTCTACAACTACTTTCTTCATTACCGGCGCTACAGGTCAGTTATACTGCCTACCCCCTGCTACATTGCGCTGACTTATTTTTCCAGGATATATTGGAGGTACAGTGCTTGAGCGGTTCCTGTCGCATCCTTCTGCCGCGTCTTGGTCGTTCAATGCTCTCGTTCGCTCAAATGACAAGGCCGAGAAACTGAAGGCATTCGGCATCACTCCAGTCATTGGCGACTTGGACAACTCCGACATAGTTGAAGAGGCAGCGTCAAAGGCAGACGTTGTGTTGGATATCGTGCGTTACACTTACGCCGGAACCATTTCATTCTGGTATCCATGCTGATGTTGCTCATTAGGCCAACTCAGATAACCTAGGATCGACTCAGGCGATATTGAAAGGGTTAATGAAGCGCTTTGAAGCTACGGGGAAGGCCCCAATATTAATCCACGTTGTGCGTACCGCTTTCAACTTGTTTTATTCCACGTAGTACGTCTTCTAACCCTTGCATGCTATAGTCTGGGTCTGGTGAGCTAATCACAGTTTTCGACAAACGGTCTCTTATCCCCCTACTCTTTAGCTGTCGTCCTGACAAATGCGCTCGGAGAAGATGTCGCTGCTGAAATATTCGACGACATGGACTCAGATCGAATTGAGGCCCTTCCTCCAACGGCTCTGCATCGCAACGTTGATCTTGAAATCGTCAATGCGGACAAGGAAGGTTACGTGAAATCCTATATCATTGTTGCACCTCAGGTATACGGATTGGCGAAGACTCGCTTCGTCGATGTTGGCATACAGCACTCTCAAAGTTTTATCATACCCAACTTGATCAAACTTGCTCTTGCGCGTGGCGAAGTGGGGATATTTGGTGCAGGAAAGAATGTATGGGACAATGTGCATGTCAATGAACGCAAGTACTTCTTTCGATACTGCGTTCAACGCTAACCTCTTAATGTAACAGTTGTGGATGCATTTGCGGTTCTATACGATGCCATTGTCGAGGGAACAAACCCAGCACTCGGTCATGGGCGCGAAGGTTACTATTTCGCATCGAACGGTGAAGTCTCAGCGTACGACATTGGTAAAGCCATCGGATCTGTCCTTTTCAAATTAGAGAAAGTAAAATCACCCGAGCCAACTAAATTCACACAAGAAGAGCTTGACAAATTCTTCGGACCAATTGTGAGTACATTGCCGGCGTATACATCAATTCTAGATTGCTGACAGTGGATTTGATAGGCTTATGTCTTTGGAGCTACCACAAGAACGGTGTCCAACCGTACCAAGGCGTTAGGCTGGAACCCCAAGAAGACTTCCAAGGATTTGTTGGACAGTGTTGTTCTTGATGTAGAATCTTTGCTAGCGTAAATGTTCAAAGAAGCGGTTAGAATTAGATTCTTATGATTATATTTTATTCCAACGACGGACTCGTGCCAAGGAAGATGGAGCACGGGGCCTGGGGCCTGGGTATTAGGCGGTACGATTCAACAAGAAAACGAGTAAGTAACCAACCATATCATGTACTTACACAGAGGCACGACTCGAAAGGCGCTATAGACAGCTAAATAGTCAATGTACTATTTCTAGCAAGCACGAATATAAAAGACGGTTCTTGCCCTTCTGTTGTCTGCCATTCAGCTGCCATAGAAATGGTTTTGATCAATGGCGGAATCGACGTGAGGTTGGACTCATTGGGAGAGGTCATCTACCCTTCTTTCAAAGGAAGTCTCTCCTCTGAAGAATATATCAACAAATCTGGATGCGCAAAGAATTACTTGCTATCAGCTAGGTAAATGATATTGACGCGTACTTTTTGGGAGCTCTTCCAGTAGCAACATCGCCCATCACAATCAGATACAACTGGGACTCTCCAGCACGAGCTTGAAACTCTTTGCCAGTATTCTTCAGTTCTGAGTTAACCTCCGAAGCGATACGAAGCCGTTCTTTCATTGTCCAACCGGCTGAAGTCCCGTTGTAATAGTCGACGCTAGGGTTAGACGTGAGAGTGCTAAAGATAGTCTCGTTAAAGCTGAAGTTGTCCCCCTGAGCAAGGTCAGACCGTGAAAGGAAAGCATCGTGCTCTATGCTGCTATGCCTCAGATAAGATAATAGAATGATTCCGTGGGTACGAAGAAGCGATGATATGTAGATAACTCACAAGCGAAGTCCTTCAAACGACATCACTCCATATGAGCCACTGGTAGTCAGTCCAGGACCAGGTGCTTGGAACTGGTGTTCGGTCCAGTTGACATTCTGCTTCACAAAGACAGACTCGAAAGTGGCATTTGTAACGAGAGCAGAAAACGCATGCGCAACTGTAGCAGCAAGAGTGAAGAATGTTGTTGAAAGCATAGGGAATTAAGGCGAGTGCTAGTGAGGCTTTGTTGGGTTCAATGTGGTGGTTGTCCTTCCCTCAATTGGGGCATACGTCTTATAAAGGGAGATTTCGTGAATATAGCTTTAGAGCTTGAAGCGTAGAAGGGGCTCGTCTGAGTCGTGCGGCGGTCGGTCAAGGCCATTCGGGACAGGAAAAAGAGCACGGCCGTACCCTAAACCAGCGCGCACCTCTCGAAGTAGCTGCGCAGCAAAGCGAGAGCACCAATCAGCGCGAATGGAGGGGCCTAAAGCCGCCGTATACGTGAACATGGAATGGGAGATACGGGGTCCGCGCAATGTCCAGTAGCGGAGGCGCGCAAAGTAACTCGGGAAACATAGGCGCTATAACAACAGCTCGCGTTTGTGCTGTGCCAAAGCGCCGTTTCACAGTGGTAGTTATTAGCGGGACCCTGGAGTATTAAATATAGAAACAGGCCTGTGCGAGGAGGGGTCTCGGAAGTGACTCGAGAGCGGAAGGAAGCGAACATGTAGCGCATTGTGTAGACCAGTGACTCGTAATCTCAAGCAGACGGGACGACATTAACAACGGACTTCACTGAAGTCGGGGCGCAACGTCAAGCCCAAATAGTAAAGCTCGAAATGACATGTAAGACGAAGCAGTGTCATGTATCCCAATTTGGACTGGTAAAAGCGGCACAGCCACTCAACATCATGGGGCTCCCAAAAGCTCTACACGGCGGTAGAATTCTTGAATAACACTGAGAATGTCGCCTTTTGGCTTATAAGTGCTGCCCGGCCATTACGATACGATATTTATGTCTGATCGAGGTCCCGCCTGCTTGCTCACCACCACTTGTCAGCAACTTACAATTGCGTACCTTACTAATCTTTGTAAATTTAAGCGTAATCGAGACATTTGATTCCGTCACAAGACAAACCACTATTTAAAGGCTCGGTCTCAGCTCTTCGGCTGCATTGAATTTCGCAAATGTCTACTACCACTACTAAGTTTTTTGCTCTCGGCACTACAGGCAAGTCCTTACAAACGCTCAGAAGAGATTCACTCTAACTTCAAATTCAGGATATATTGGAGGCACCGTCCTCGATCGATTCCTCTCTCATCCTTTGGCGTCATCTTGGGCATTTACTACTCTGGTTCGCTCCTCAGACAAGGCAGAAAAGCTGAGAGAAGCTGGGGTGACTCCTATTCTTGGCAGTTTGTCTGATGTGGATATTGTTGAGAAGGCCGCTTCTGAGGCGGACGTCGTGTTAGCCATGGTGAGCTCACCGTCGCTTGAAATCCTTCACTTTCTGACCGACAGTGTTCAAGGCTGATTGTGATAATCTCGAAACGGCTCAGGCTACGTTGCGAGGACTGAAAAAGCGATTTGAGGCTACTGGAAAAGCCCCCATTTTCATTAACGTGGTGCGTATACATATACTTCTCTGCGATATTGGCGAAACTAATAAGCTCCTCTTCGCAGTCTGGGACCGGTACGAGAATTCAACTCTCAAAAGGGACTCTCTGACTTACTCTTCTGCCAAGCCGAGCTAATGGTAGACTCCCGTGGCAACAGTGACGAAGGTGAGGTCTACGACGACATGAACGCAGATCAGATCGAGACTCTTTCTCCAACCGCGCCACATCGCCATGTCGACCTCGAAATTGTTAAGGCGGATAAGGAAGGTTATGTGAAGACCTACATTGTACTTCCACCTGTCATCTATGGACTCGCCAAGACGCGATTTGTCGACGCTGGAATCCAAAATCCCCGCAGTATCATGATACCAACGCTGATCAAGCTTGCTCTTGCACGAGGGGAGGCTGGGATGATCGGACATGGAAAGAATGTCTGGGACAACGTCGAAATTCACGAACGTATGTGCTTTTTCTTCGGTTCGTGGTGGATACCAGTTCCTGACTGCAAGTCCTCGCAAGTTGCCGATGTCTTTGTCCTTTTGTACGAAGCTATCTTGGAGGGAAAGAATACAGCTTTGGGCCATGGACGCGAAGGCTATTATTTCGCTTCGAATGGTGTCCATCCCACCTATAGTATTACGAAGGCCATTGGATCCGCACTAGTCAAGCTGGGTAAAATCAAGTCGGCAGAGCCGACTTCGTTCGCGCAGGAAGAGGTTGACAAGTATTTTGGACCTTTCGTGAGTCTAGTACTGTACTGTACACAGCAAGATATGAACATTCTGACGAGTGCATTGTAGGCGGGTATTGTCGGCAGTACCACACGGAGCGTGGCCAATCGAACGAGAGCGCTTGGTTGGAACCCGAAGAAGACTACTGAGGACTTATTGGACAGCATTCTTCCGGAAGTTGAGTCTCTGACTGCTTGAGAGAGAGGCATTATGGGACCCGTCAGCAGGATTGTATTAAGAGTGGTTGTTGTAGTCAGGTAAATAAAGACAAAGAAACTAGCAAGTGTTCGTATCAGTTCGCCTGTGTGGCGTGGAAAGACTCTGTGACTTTACTCCCACGCGTGTGTTGTTGATGCGGTCGCGTGCATGATGCAATCATGAAAAAACCCACCGCATTCCGCCTCTGACTGTAAGCTTATTTAAGCGCACGGTCTTCTGATACACCTGCTTATACAGAAGTGATGCTATTCCGTTCCGAAGTTACCTCTCAATTGTTCTATTTAACGATGATAATGGAGAATCGCCATGAACATTACCCTTCCTCATGAGCACCAAGAACTTCTTCATTACTGGGGCTACAGGATTCATAGGAGGAACAGTCCTTGATCGATTCCTACGACACGAGTCGGCTTCGTCGTGGCAATTCACAGCTCTTGTACGTTCAGAAGAAAAAGCGAAGAAGCTTAGGGATTTCGGGGTCAAGACAATCATCGGGTCTTTGAGCGATTTATCTCTCATAGAGAATGCTGCTTCGGAATCGGATGTTGTCATAGCTGCGGTGCGCTCCGCAGCTGTCTCCTCACTTCGCGATACTTATGCGGTAACAGGCAGACAGTGACGACCTTGAGGGAACACAGGCGACGTTGCGGGGACTCAAGAAGCGGTTTCAGACCACTGGGAAGACACCTATCCTCATCAACACAGTACGTCCCTTTTGCCATGTTAACAAGCATGGTTGCCTGATATCATTGGTAGTCTGGGACTGGCGTCCTTTCTGTTCTTTCAGAAGGTTTGGAAGCGACTGAAGAAGTGTACGATGATATGAACCCAGACCAAATCGAAGGCCTTCCTATCACTCAAATACATCGCGATGTCGACCTTGCTATCGTCGAGGCAGACAAGGAAGGCTATGTGAAGTCTTACATCGTCATCCCTTCCACCATTTACGGCCTTGCCAAGACACGTTTCGTCGATGCTGGCATTCAAAATCGACACAGCGTCCAAATTCCAACTCTCATTGGAGCCTCTATCGCACGCGGTCAGGGAGGCATGGTCGGTTTAGGCAAGAACTTCTGGCCGAATGTTGAGATCCACGAACGTAAGTTCTTACACGATTTGGGGCGGCATGTGTCTCTCGACTCTGTTTACAGTTGCCGAGTTGTATGTGATCCTATACGACGCGATCGTCAAAGGAGATAACAAGGCTCTGGGGCATGGTCGCGAGGGTTATTACTTTGGCGAGAGCGGGGAGTACCTCATGTACGACGTGGCGAAGACAATCGCTTCTGCCCTGGTTAAGCTGGGTAGAGGGGAATCTGAGGAGCCTACTACCTTCACCAAAGAAGAGCTAGACAAGTACCTCGGAGGAGTAAGTTGCTTTTGCTTTCTCAATCTTACTTTCTGACAGTCTTTGACAGTCATCATACCTGGGGTCCAACTCCCGTTGTGTATCGAACCGGTCCAGGGCGCTTGGTTGGAGACCGAAGAGGACGACGAAGGACTTCTTGGAAAGCGTGCTACCAGAAGTGGAGTCTATGCTGAAGGATGGATATGTAGGCAATGCTACGTTGCTCGGCCGAGTTCTTTGATAGGGCACTCGTCAAGTATGTACTTGCATGCTAACATGCTTGCTTTCTATGTGCCAGTCCGCTTTTCCTTTGTTTTGATCCATGCTAGTGCTCCGGGGCGTAGTACAGGTCATCTTGCACCGGTTACATAGGCTCGGTCTTAATGTCAATCTCAGCCTCTCTTCATGCGGGTGGCGCAGTACTGGACTTGACGACGTAGCACTTACATGGCCTGCACGAACTCACTGGACTGGAACTTACACGAAGATGGCAAAGCCATCGGGAGTCCTGCGAACCAATAACGTTCACAAAGGATGGCATGAGCAAATACTTCAATGGTGTGCATGATCTATTACAGCTTGTCATTTGACACATTGTTCATTGACTGCTACATACCAGTATGAGTTCCACTGCACCAACTAACGCTGCGTGTCCAGCCGCATTGAGGCTCTTGAGTGGAATCCCAAGTCTACGAACGATCTTCTGGATGGTGTCCTACCTGAGATGAAATCTATCGCTGCAGATAAACTCACTTGCAAACCATTCTCCAACAAGCAGCAATATCATTATGATCTATGCGCTTCTGCCAAGTTCTCGAACTCAGTGGTGGCGTGGGAAATGAACGTGGTCAGACTCCAATAAGTACCGGCCACACCTTTCGCTTTGCTGTACAACAACCATGGCGTGGCCTCTTCCTAAAACAGACCTAACACTGGCTACAAACATTACTGTGCTCAATGCATTTCGCGATGGAGATGGATATGGGAATGTGGATCCTGACTACTGGACCTTGAATGTCCGCGTGCCTACTTGGCCTGATAGCCAATCTTGCCGTGCTCGCTATCGTAGCTCTGCAAAGGAATGTCCGTTGGAGGAGGGCAAGAACTACAAAGTTCAAGGAGTGTTCTACTTCAATCCTGGGCAGCAATGGACAACAGCGTACATATACGTCGATCAATATGAGGTCGTAGACCAGCTGGGAGATATGGCACCGAAGTTCCAGATGGTTGCTCTTGTAGAGGAGGTGTTAGCGGATGGGAAGGTGCTGACGAGGCGAGGCGTCTTTGACGAGTACGAAGGAGCATCCTATCGTCAGGCAGCGACAGTCTCTCCACCGTCTGGGGTGCAGAGTAATGTCGGGAAGGTATATGTTTTCACCGGACATCTTCGAGGTCCTATTCCATCCCAACTTGATGTTGAAGGAATGCAAGTGTTGTCATAAGCATCTGTGCGTAGTATGGGATCATTTCTGTCGGTTTTTTTGGTCACTTACTCTGTAATGACAGTCTTTCTGCGGCGTTGTGCGAATACACTTTCTATAGAATTAAAATGTTTCTTATCTTGTATCAATTCCCTCCATTAGAACATATTTCCTGGCGCTTGTTGCTTGTTGAATGTCTTGCTAACCGACACACATTTAAAGTTGGAAGCGCTTGGCGCAATATTTCGGGGAGATGCTGACGTTTCTAACAACTCACCGTCCTTCTTTTGTCGATCGCGCAACAGGGTGAGCCTTATATGAATTGTCAGTGGCAAGCGCATGTAACAAGCATAATCCACACGAAACCACCAAAGCGACATAATGTGTAGATGTCTCACAACCGATTATATTTGGAACTTGGCCTCTTCACTACCCATGAGCACTCCTTATCTATCTATCCTGGTTGAATTTAGAAGTCTGATTACCCATGATGAGACAAGAAGAACCTCAGGAGGACTGATCGTTTAGTTTTAGGGGATTCTCTCGAAGGAGCAATTCATCTGGCCTCGACCATTGACAAAATACAGTGACAATCATAGAAGTCTAATGCTAACATCACTTTGAACATCTACGCCAGCAGAGATTCTACCTCAGGGAAAATACTATCCAACAGATCCTTGGAGGTCTTCTTCGGGTTCCAACCTAAAGCCTTGGTATGGCTGGGCGTAGTTCTTGCAGTAGTGCCAAAGAGATGGCCCTAGCAAACTCAAACTCAGCAATCTAGCCTTGAGTTGTAGAGTGCACTGCACTCACCATTGGTCCGAAGAATTTATTGAGCTCTTCGTCTGTGAGCTTGGTCGGCTCAGGAGACTTTGCTTTCCCCAATTTCAGGAGGGTGGAACCGATAGCTTGACCAATTTCGTATGCTGAGAGTTCACCATTCGATGCGAAATAGTAGCCTTCACGGCCGTGACCCAGTGCTGGGTTTGTTCCTTCGACAATGGCATCGTATAGAACCGCAAATGCATCCACGACTGTCACAGTCAGGAGGTTAGCGGCGAACATACTAGTGCGGAAAGAGGTACTCACGTTCATAGAGATACACATGGTCCCATACGTTCTTTCCTGGACCGTATATTCCTACTTCGCCCCTTGCGAGGGCAATATTGATCATTGTTGACACCAGGAAACTGTGAGAGTGCTGTATGCCGGCATCGACGAAACGAGTCTTGGCCAATCCGTAGACCAGGGGAGGAAGAATGATATATGATTTCAAATAACCTTCCTTGTCCGCGTTGACGATTTCAAGATCAACATTGCGGCGAAAAGTCGTCGGAGGTAGGGCTTCAATGCGATCAACATCCATGTCGTCGACCACGTTGTTCGGTACATCCTCGCCTAGCGCATTGGTCATGATGATAGCTAAAGAGTGGAGAAATGAGAGACCGTTTGTTAAAACATTATGTAGTCGGTCTTACAAGTTCCAGACTATAATATGCAAGGGTTAAAAGGGCTACATGTATAGTCGAGTTGAAAGCGGTACGCACAACGTGGATGAGGACTGGAGCTTTCCCCGTGGCTTCAAAGCGCTTCTTTAACCCTCTCAATATTGCCTGAGTCGATCCTACGTTATCCGCGTTGGCCTAAGAAGCAATATAAGTATTAGTCTCTAACGAGATTTCCTGCGAATTGAATGCTATCGTACTATATCCAACACGACATCTGCCTCCGAAGCTGCCTTTTCGACGTCAAAGTTGTCGAAATCTCCAATGACTGGATTGATGCCGAATTCCTTCAGCTTCTCAGCCTTGTCGTTCGAGCGAACGAGAGCATTGAACGACCAAGACGCAGCCAACGGATGAGAGAGGAAGCGCTCAAGCACTGTGCCTCCAATATATCCTAGAGAATACATCAGCACAACACGGCAGGGGGGCAGGCATTATCACTGACCTGTGGCGCCAGTAATGAAGAAAGTGGTTGTTGACATCTGGTTTGCTTTGGAGGGTTGAGTTGTCGGAGTTGTGTTTGAGCTAAGAGATGGAATGCGGCTCAGTATTTATAAGTTTTTGGGACGTGCCAGACCCTATCCAGCTGGTATCAGAGGCGCCCATGGATGAGTAAGGCAGTTGAGACTTACAAAGACAAAGCTGAGTAAGGCTACAAAAACCATCATCAGAGTATATGAGATTGCGCGGCAGATTGGATCCGAAAGCAGACAAGCGTAGGTAGAGCCAGTAGACGGGGCGAGCAAGATAAAGTCGTGAAAGCTCGTCGTTTTTAAACACAAGAAGGCGCGACTTTGTATAACGCCGCTTCGTTCGAAACTCCAATGCAAATCTTCATTCAATAAGCCATAGGAGCAGCGATCGCAGTATACCACCCATGAATCGCTCCTACTATATCAAAGCCCAGACTGAAGCCATAGTTAACTTGATCGGATGACTATTCGTCACACTAAGGAGTCACTGTCCAAATCAGGTTGAAATGATGCGCCATACGCCGCACGGTCCCTCTAGGGCACTGGAATACGTTTAGCCCACGCTTCAATACGAATGGTGCGAGTGCATAGCGGAAGGGCTTCATCCAGAGGCTACATCAGTTTGAAAACGGCACTGGTCAAGCCACAGTTTCTCACCACATTGACACTTCCTGTATCTCAATTCCTCTCCGTGCCCATTTATCTGTATCAAACGCTGAAGGACCAGCTGACTTGAGATCTGAGCTTTTGTAGGCCACGGTAAGGT
>Ga0247734_1002080_pt1 | contig 13855 bp, 19 predicted proteins | sample UWRJL103311B2_FD_180933 | JGI IMG/M metagenome (GOLD analysis project Ga0247734, IMG submission 180933) | Plant litter microbial communities from Arlington Agricultural Research Station in Wisconsin, United States - UWRJ-L103-311B-2 | ecosystem: Environmental > Terrestrial > Plant litter >... | reverse complement strand
ACCTATCTACAGGACTCTTATATACTCTGTACCTACCTATTTATTGCCTTACCTGTTTACCCTATGGAATATATGAAAGGTTTAAGAGAAGAGAAGGAAGAAGGGAGAAAAAGAAGAAAAGAAAAAGAAAGCAAAAAAAAGGGGGGGGGGGAACTATTGTTTGAACTTGTAAAGTTTTGCTGATCACTGATGATCACGAGGGAGGAAATTTCCAAACAGTTGAAGTGGTTTTTTTTTTAAATTCAACACAGGGAATGGATATAATTTCTGATGCTGGAAGTTTGATCTCCCTCAGTTCTTGAATATCGGTATTTCATATTGCTTGTTTCATTCCAGACGCCATCTTGTGACGCCCGTCCGCTATCGTAAACATATAATATACATGGTCTCGGGTGTTTATCCTACCTTTCTAGACCTTTCTTTCTTACTTTCTTTCTGTCTTCATTAGGCCGTCCAATCATACCAATCCAATCGTGTATGTCGATCCAGAGATTTCGCGTCGTATTCAAGCTTACATGGGCGGAGGTTCCACCGTTCATCAAAATCATATAAACACACCTCCATCACCACCCCCGGATTGATCCCTCTTCCTCCTAGGCGGACTTCGACTCGCGCTCGCACTCGCATTTCCACTGCCACCACCTCTCCCCTTAGCATCCCCGCCTTGAGCCTCCCACCTCCGTCTCTGTTCTGCATAGTACTGCTCCTCTCCTCCCTCCCTCTCTAGATCTTTCGTTGGCATCCATTTTGGCGGCGGTGGCGGCCCTCCATCGGGCGAAGGCTGTTTTGCTTTGTCATCTATACCAAAGTCGTCAATATCATCCGTCTCCTCATCGTCGACCTCGTCGTAATCGGGAGAGGAAGGTCTTTTACCTGTCCTCGTATCGCCTTTCACTAGCCCGAGTCTCTCTTCTTCCGTAGCTTCTTTCACAGCTGCTGTGCTGTTCTTCCGCCCTTTGCGGACAATGGGGCTTCGTGATTGTGTGATTTCTTCGGCGTTCTGGGATTGTGCTTGGCCTTTGCGGAAGACATTCTGGAAGGAGAATTGTCGTCGCGCAGAGTGTGGTGGTGGCGTGGGCCCAACTGCGGATATGGGATGTAAACTACTGCCGCGACTACCGGTTCGATCAGCGTCATCTACAATCGTTATATGGCGTCCCCCATCTCTCGAGGGACTTTCATATTCTGTTTTCTGGGAGAATGGAGGGAGATGTGGTTGGCTATCGTGGCCGTAATATGCACCGCCACTGCCATCACCTCCATGGGTTGAGTATGCTGGAATGGAGATTTCTGTTAAAGGGACGGGGTGCATGGGGCTCTGAAGATCCGTTTGCCCACTTCCAACCGTCCCACTGCGACTTGGGCCGATAATGGACTTTGCACGAGTGAAGAAAGAGATGCTCGTGTTCCTTCTGTCACGATGTTCATCTTCCGAGTCATCATCGTCTGGGAAGTGGGACATTCCAAGCGGTGGATGGACTTGAGGCGTGTGAACCGTCATCATTGGTGATTCTTGGTATGCTGGGAACGGCGTCGACGCATCGCGAGACCTCAGGTTATCCCGAGACCGGAGGCTAGGATTTGTTCCGATGGTTGTTCTTCTTCTCCGAAGACCATCCCATTCTATGTGTTCGTTTTCGGATATTGGAAGGAGATCCAGCTGTTTCTCGTCGTGGATTCTCTTGGCTTCCTGGATCTCCTTCTGTTGTCGGACGGTAGAGAAGCGACGCACAATTGCTGCAGCTCCACGAATAGCATCGGCCTTTGGCTCGGATTCCGGCTGCTCTTGTTCGGCAATCGTTCTGACCTGGTCCAAGTCTCCTGCGAAGACAGCTGTATCCGGCACATCTTTCGCGGACTTGGAAAGCTGGAGGAGAATGACTCCAGCACAAATAACCAAGAACCCCATTACAACATTAATGATTGATGTAGTGCTTCCCTTGAAACCCCGGAAGAGAATAGCAGATGTCATGATCGTGGAAGTTGTGAAAAATACATAATATGTCGGCGTAACCAAAGAGGCATTGAAGAGATTCAACGCTTTCTGCAGGATTGTTAGCTGGATATTTGGAGCTGTTTTCCTGTGACTTACATTTAAATAAATGATCTCGGTTATCAATGTTGTGATAACAAACACAAAGAGGACATATAAAAACCACTGGTTGTACTGTTTGGTACCACCAATTTGAGCTATAATAGCAGATCCAAGACCTTGCGTCGCAACAACACTCAGACCTCCAATCAAACTGCAAATAGACAGATACACCAGCATGGACTTCTTGCCATAGCGAGGCGCTACCCAGAGCGCCAGAAAGAGACATCCCAGGATGATTACTCCAGCATAACTGAGAAAACCGGGTGCGATAACAAAATGCTGCATTTCCTGGATCGTGGCGACTGAGGATTCCGAAGGCGCATTCATGACAATGACTACGGAGCCAACGATACACAAAAAGCAGCCGACCTTGCCAACCATGCTCAGTCGTTCCTTGAGGAATATGGCAGATAGGATCGCAGTGATAACCACCGACAGCGCTCCCATGGGAGTCACCAAAATAGCGTCGACGAAAGCGTATGCGACAAAGTTACATATCTCCCCAATGATCATGAGCGTCATGCCTCCCCACCAGTATGCGTTTTTCAGATATCCATATCCCTCTCCGGCGACCTCCTCGTATTTTTCGTTGGCCTTCATTAACCCCACCTTCTTCAGCACAAAGGATATCCCGATGAATACGCCGGACGCGATGGCCAAACATATTCCGACGACCTTGAATATGGGCGGTCTGGTCTTCTTCAAGGGATCTTCGGTGGCAGAGCTCGTTTCATTTGCGCGGGCGTAGAGGATATTCGCCACGGCGAGCGTATGCCCTATCTGATCCATCTTCGACTATTCAAGCGCAAGGCGCCTGGGAATGGCAGATGGAGGTGTGTTGTCTTCGCAGCTGCTGGCCTGCCCTCAGCCTTGCAAATTGAGGCTCGTGGAACTTGGGGCAGATAAGGGATCTCCAAGCTAAGTGTATGGGGTTAATTGCGGCTGCTGCATGAAGTTCGGCGAAATATAGGTAGATGGATTGAGGTATGAATAACAGCGGTAGTATATACAGCACAGCACAGCGCGGCGCGAGGCAGTAGGATATATCTGTGGTATGGAATAATGGGTGGTAGTCGACCAGAAACGTGAGTGAGCGATGGTGTTTTTTTTGCCCGAGTTGAAACGGTTGCTGTGCGAGACGGGCGGTTGGGGGTGTGTTGTGTTTGGATGTTCCCCGGGAGAACGAACGAGCGAGAACAGAGGGGAGGGACCAGGCCACCGGTCAGACCAGGATCATCGGGCGCGAAACAAGGAAACGGGGGAGAATAGTACAAAGTAGTCGATGAAATAATGGATCGATTCGGATGATGGTTATGGTTAGGATTATTATTTCCCGGGGGCCAGGGGGGACAGATTCTGCTTGTGATGATATGATGTTGTTGATGGTAGATGATGATGATGATGATAGTAGTATAGTATTAGTCGTCGTCGTCGAGGAGTAGACCAACAGCAGAATAGAGCAATCAATGCCTCTAGCAGGAATAGAGGAGATAGATAGCCAGATTGTTGAATGTCAAACCAGGACCGGGATTCATTAATTGATGTGATTGAAAGAATAGAGTTCGCGGGGGGCCGTTGTTTTTGTTGACGGGAAATGGGGTTGAGGGTTGAATTGAGGCTGCAAAATGTGAGAAGTGATGGATGGTGGATGGTGGATGATGGATGGAGTTTAGGTGCAGCTCCGTGGAGTTGGTTGTATAGGATAAAACAGTGCAACAACCTCTGGTTATTGGATGTTATTGTATTGTATTGTATTGTATTGTATTGTACTTTATGGTGTTGTCTTCTTCTTCTTCTTCTTCTCCTTTCGTATTCTTGTGGCCCAAGAAAGTAGCTCTATGTATGTGCTATATTGTACTACATACAGTAAGTGCTACTACACTTTGGTTGGTAGGAGGCCGATTCTATTTGCGGCAGCTGTTTGGTGTTGGATAGAGATAGATCTTGTCAGTCAGTCTGCCACCACTGATTAATTGGTGTTGGGGGCGTGGCGTGTGGTGGGCAGTCGTCGTAATCACATGCGTATATTTAGATTTAGCACCGTTTGGGGGGGCTGTGTGTTGGATTAGATGGATAGATGGATAGATGGATGGATTGATTTGATAGATGAGGGTTTGTTGGTGGAGCTGTAGTGAGTGGCTTGATCTGAAGGACTAGATGGTTGTATTGTGTATGGTATGTATGGTATGTATGTAACGATGTCTGGAATAGTCCAATCCAGCCAGTCCTGTATCATAAGGAAGATCTTGTACAGTACAGTACTAGTCGAGTCGAGTCAAAATAACAAGAGGGAGAGACGGAGAGAACAAGAGAGCGAAAGCGCGAGAGAAAGCCTGTGGCGTCAGGGCTGCAGCACTCAACAAGGTGGCGATGATGAATAAGTTGAATCATCAATAAAGAAGATATATAATAACTATGATACTGTACTGTACCATACGATCAGTCGCGTGTAAGCGAAAGTAAGTGTAAGTGTGTATTGTATCAGTCAGTGGGAGAGTAGTAGTATCAGACTTCCCCTTCCCCTTCCCCTTCCTACAGTAGCAGTACAGTATCTCTTGGTGCCCTTCTTCCCTCCTATCTCCATATCATTATTAGCATTATTAGCATTATTAGAATTATTAGAATTATTAGCATTGGTATAATTATTATCATTAGCATCACTATCATCATCATCATGATTAACGTCACCGTCACCATCACCATCGCCATCACAACGCCATCACCATCACCAACACGTGCAATTATATTCAACCACAATTCAACCACCCTCAATCAAATCCAAATCCGAATCAAATCAAATCCGAATCAAATCAAATCCAAATCAAATCCAAACCCAAACCCAAACCCAAACTTATTCTCCATCAATACTCAAATAACCCCACGTTGAAGATAGAATTTAACCCTCTATCTCTTTTTCAGCCCCCCGCTGCTGCCGCTCAAGCTCGCGCCCGCACGCAATAGATGGGAGGGAAAACAAACCAACCGCTGTCACCGAACCGATTTCAGCCTCCAAACCCAAACGCCAAACGCCAAACTTTAAATCCAAACAATCCAAACAACCCAAACAAACGATCGACCAGCGACCAAACAACCGCTCTCGTCAGGGGGGTTTTGCGGTTGCATGTTGCATGGTGCAGGTGTCACATATATACATACATACATACATCTTCCAACCACTAAACCAATCGATTAGCCAACCACTCGCTTGTCTGTCTGGTTGTCTATCTGACTGTGCTCTCTCTCGACATGATACAGGAGATGTTGTGTGTGCGTTTGTTGATGAGGGCGGAATGATGTGGAAAGTGTTTCAGCACGTCTTGTCTGCACATACACACATACACACATCCATCCATCCATCCATACATACACAGATACATACATATTGTACTGTACTGTACATGCATGCATATGCATGTTCATGCTTGGTTGTATTGCTGGAGAAAACAATCTTTCTTTCTCTCATTGGGCTGACTTGATAGCCTCCTTCTACTCTCCTGCTGTACTCTGCTCTACTCTACTACTACTACTACTATACCTGCATATCGGTTGGCGTGGCTATCTACTATATGCGCTATCTACATGTATGCCAGTAGTGCTCACGTGATATATCACAAATATATATATACATATATATAGGTACAGTCGTTGGAGATATGACAATCTCTTGAAATTCCCTATTGTGAGGTTAATTCAGCATGGTCAGCGTGTTCAACCTGTCAGGCTGTAAGGTTAGTATCTCTCTCTCTCCCTCTCGCTCTCTCAGTATATATTCAGTTTGTTGAACGCTTTGAATTAAGAGAGTTCTGTTTCTCAATGGCTGTATATTAAACGGGATGAAATGTTTGAATGGTATATATGTATATGTAGCTTAGATAACTTGGGAAATAGACGTGCAAAGTCGAATTGGTCCATCAGCTGGCTATCTCTAAAGTCTAAATCCCCATGTTCCTATGGTGTTCCTGTTCCTTGATTTCTTGATGCTGTTCCTTTTTCCAAAATCATCATATGCAAGTTGCTCATTTTATATCTTTCTCCCCATTCCTTCTCTTTAGCTACCTACCAACCTCAACCTCAATCTCTCAATCTCTCCTCTCCTCTCCTTGACCTACCCTTCAAAGCTTCTCCTTTGTCATCTCCTTATTCTTCTCCCCCTCCCCTCCCATCCGCCCCTTCACATTCCTCGCCCCATCCACAATCAGCGCAACATGTCGACTCGTCGCCACCACCGCACCCTGCTCATCAAAAAGCACCACATCCATGCCAAACCGCCCATGGCGCACCTCGTACATGCTCACCCGCACAAATAGCCACTCCCACTCCCCGCCGCGCCGCACATCCAGCCCATAGCTCACCGTCGGATACCACATGCCCACGAGCCCAAACGCCTCGGGAACCGGCCGGAACGCGTCCACCAGGAACGGCAGTGACGATACCGTGAACTTCTGCCTCGCGCACGACGCCGGCGTCCACCGTACCCATTGCTCTTTGACGCTGGGGCCGAGCGAGCGGTGACTGCCGTGGTTGTCGGGCGAGGACGGTGGGAATAACGTCTCCATCTTAAATGCCGCGGGACGGCTGCGTGGCCAGAGCGGGTCGACGTCCCAAGGCACACAAGACGACGGACGGGGAATCTGGGCGGGCTCTAGGAGAGGTGGTGTTGGGAGACTGGTCAGGTTGTTGGCGGCTTCAAGACTGAGGTTCCCTTGTAGGAGCATGCATTCACAGCACACCCTTGGGGAATTCGTTCTCGCGTCATTCTGCAGTAGCTGGACACGAAGAGTTGAAAATTGACGGCCGAGTTTTAGCACGGTGATTTGGATTTTACATGGTCCTACAGTAGCACGGGTGAGGAACTCCACTGCGTTGATATTAGTATTTAAAAAAGCAGGAAGAGCTGAAAACCTCAAGACTAGAAAAAAAGCCAAGTAGAAGATTAAACAAGAGATTGGAGAGGGAAGAAAAGTCAAAGCTTTCAACTCCTTTCTCGGTGTCCATTTCCCCGGATTTCAGCAGCCTGGCGACGAAATAGAGATCTAACTTACTATGTGAAGTGATAAGATCCGGCTGTTGAAGCCCCCCATGCTGCGCCTGCATAAACAAACTCGCAGCATGAGCCAGAAGGCAATTTATATATCCTCCATGTGGAACTATTTATCATTAGCCCGGCCAAACAAACAAATAAATAAAATCTTTCATCTCTCGTCTCTCGTCATCCTTCGCCTCTCTCCCATATACATCTCTCTCAGGTCATTCCGCAAGCACTAAAGAAAGAAAGAAAAGGGCAAGGGGCGAGCAAAGAGAGCGGAAAGGAAGTCAAAAATACCAAGCCCAATAACCCAATCCCTCTTCAAATCCGCCGTATAAACATTCGCAGCTTCCGAAGCAGCGGCCACCTCAATCGCTTTCGCAAACGAGTTTGGGATAAAATCCACCGGGAGCATCGGATCATCCACACCCGGCTTATCCAGCGTCGTCGGCTTTAGCGCCATTGTATCTCTCTTTCTTTTTTCTCTTCAAAATTCCCGATGGAGAGAGAAGGGAGAAAAGAGAGACGTACAAGGAGGAAAGTAGGTAATAATAATAATAATAATAATAATACAGTACGGAGGGAAAGCAAACGAAGGGAGTTGTTTTTTTCTTGCGATGGGGTAATTCTCGAGCCTCAGTGGTGGTTATTGACAATAGGGTCACGAGAGAAAACGTTGTTGATGATAGGTAGGTATACTTTATCGTTGAATAATCGCTCGTTGCTTGGCATGTCCGTCCCATTGATAGTAATCAGAAAAGGGGGTGTGAGTTGCCGAGGTAGCATTTGACGGCTATACAGGAAGCACGACATCTATCAAACTTCCATATGAAAATGCAGAAAGCCATGAACGTTTGAAGTAAGCTAAGGAATAAAGTTGGGAATATCCGAATTGCAATATTTCGCTTCGAAAGTATGCTCAGCCGATTTGCTTGGACACTAGTCCATCGTCTGCATCCTAGTGTCACGTATGAGGTACTCGCAATATTAAGCATGGATACCGTTCTTGAAAGGCGTCTCAGGGGAACCTTGGGAGCTGTCAATAGGCTGCTCAAAACCAGTAGAGATATGTGAAAACAGACATTTCATAATGTAGACACTATCATAAATCCAAGCACCCAACTCCAACTCCAGCACCAACGTGCAAACACCTCATGTCCGCCATTATCATAAATTCCCAAACATGGCCTATTCAGTGCACTGGATGCCCTCCAATGCTCTCATAGCTCTTGTCCCTTGGCTTTCAAAAACCCCAACCATGCCCTCGCACTCATTTCTCAATTTCTCCTCCGCCATCTCCGCATTATACAGTATCCACTCCTCAACCGTCATCTGCTTCTCTGGGCTGGTCAAGCCACCATTCTTCGCTTTGTCCATCGTCTCAGCTACAAACAATCTGCCCGGTGTATTTTCATTACTGGGGGGTTTGATGAATACCTGATCGATATCAACTGACGTCCAAGGATAAGTAGACTGTAGACCAGCAATGACGTTGCGTTTCGACGGAGACATGGAAGGTGTCGATGCAGCTAATGGAACGCGTGTGGTGGTTGAGCGAGGTGTGATGACTTTTCTGGCCGTTGCCGGCGCTCTTGAAGAAGGAGGTTGGTTTTCAGCGTCTGAAGATTGCGGCGATTGGGACGGTGTTCTATCTATTGGTGGTGGTGTTGGGGATCGTAATGTCTGTACAATCCTTTCCGCTATAGGTCTCGCTACCGAAGGAGGAGCCTCTGCTTCTCCCCTAACATGATCGACTGCGATGGCTGGGCTTTGGATCATGGGAGCTGCTGCGTTCTTTTTGGGACGGCCTATCTTAGATTTGGGCAACTTTGGGCTGTCCACCTGAGGTATAGCTTCCGTAATCTAGAGTGGAATTAGTTTGTCCTAGCTATTTCGTTTTGGGTTGTACTTACCACAGGCTGTACCTCCGGTGCAGGAGTGTAAAATTTCTCATAAGCCATGCTCATATCTTCCATTTGCGCATCTTTGTTACCACTTGCTACTGGAATACGGTCTTCCTTAGGAGCACCAACGGAGGTATGCACAATGTCCTCAATATTCTTCCTGATAGACTTCCCTACCTTGCCCTTTTTGGTTGGACGACCTGCTTTCCCACCTCGAACAATAGTGGATTGACTTGCCATGCTGGCATCTGTCTCATTTCCTGAATCTGCATGGTGCTGATGTTCACTTTCCTGGTCATACGTTGATACGCTCCTATCACCAACAGATAATGCTGAGGCTCTCGTTCCTTTTTTCCCTTGAGGCTGGCGCGACGTGGCTCGTTGTTTCTTTGGTTGGAGAACCGGGCTGGAATGCTGCATCGAGATACTGTTCTCTAGCTCCGTTGCAATCTGCTGTGAAGGGTCATCTTCCTCCACTTGTTGCTCCAAGACTGCTGCAACTTCGGCAGCTTTCTTGGCAGCTGCTTGTTGCTTTGCAGATACCTTTCGTGGTTGTTTTCCTTTCGCGCCTTTGGCCTTGGGCAATGGTTTCATATCGAGCTCCATTGCATCTAATTCTGCATCGATCTCCGCCTCGTCAATTTCTTTTGGTTTTGTCCCAAACATGTCATAATCAGACGTGGTAATGATTTTACTGGATTTTGTAGTCTTCTTGGAAATCACTTCATCATCGGACATGTGTCGATCAAGATCTGCCTCTAGTGCTGCATCTATCTCATCATCATTAGGAACGGAAGCCTGAACAGACATCACTGAAGCAGTAGAGGCTTTCCGAGTCGAGGCTCTTCCTTTTCTAACCGGTTTTTTGACTGGCTCCTGAGCGATTGAGCTCTCATCAAGCACCGAATTATCAACGGCCACACTTCCTCTGGTCCGTGTTGCCCTCCGCTTAATTGGGCGAGCTGACTCAACCACGGACGCTACAGATTCGGGTGTGTCTTCAGTCTTTCTCTTTCTTCCTCGCGTTGCTTTTGGTGCCACAACCACCTTTGGCTCGAAATCATCATCTTCCGGTTCTGGGGCTACAGTTTCTAGAACCTCTACTGCTTCCGGTTCGATCTCCGGCTCTACTTCAGCCTTCTTCTTGGGTTTCCGTCCCTTGGCAGCCGCCTTCTTTCCTTTGCCCATCTTTTTGGTAGCAGTCGCATTCGTGGCAGTTGTCAAGATACTGTCTCCTTCTTCTGTCGGCAAATCTCCAAATGGTGCTTCCGATGCAACAGTAAATGTTGATTGCGTAGATAGTCTTGAGGCCTTCGAACTTCGGTCCTTTTTTGTTCTAGTCTTCTTGCCCGCAGGACTTTGCTTTTGATCGTTGATAAGAGTGAAGAACGGGCAGTCTGGTGAGCGCTTGAAGTGTTCGTCCCTGCCAGATTAGCATTGTTTTATGAGGGAAGTGCTATGAGACTTACAATGGCTTATCCGCTGGTTCCCAACCATCCAATGCTAAGTTGCAATATGTACATGTTGCCATATCGTCGGACTCTGGTGTAGGCGTGTATTTCCAACCTGCATCTACCAACTACCCGTCTTTGTCAATTTTCTTCCTATTCTGCAGAGATAAATCTCTACCTACCTGCTTGGTCTTGCATTTCCATCCCTTTTTCCCCTCGTGTGGCCAATTTTTCCCGAACGTTGCTTTCCTTGCCTCAATCATCCTCACGCTTGAGGGATATTCTACGCTCAATTGTCCATCCTGGGCCTCGATTGTCGCGCATATTGCCCATCCACAGTCAGGAGAGTGTGTTAGATGCTCCGCCAGAGGGTCATCGCCTTTTTCCCAACCATCAAGAGATCTATGGCAAAGAAAGCATGCGACGTTGTCGGGGTTGGATTGAAGGGGATGGTAGAAGAAACCTGCGTGGGCAAGCTGGGAACTAGTTAGCAGAGGCTCACACAGAACAGTAGCTTCACATACTCTCTCTGGTTCTAGAAACTTGTGCGGCCATTTCAGCGATTTTGCCGCTTTGGAACTTGCGTTTGATGCTCTTCTCTTCGATAGTTGTTGTGCAGTGTGGAACGACTCGAGCCGGCTCTCGTACGTGAAATACTGGTCGGCAAGATGCGCGGGAATAGCCATTATTATTCCACTAATAACAAAAAAAGTCTGCTGTGACAATACGGCTTGAATCCTATGATAATCTAAGGATCTCTGGGACGCGTTTGGGAGTTGAGTCTTGTTGGTATAGTTCTAGTTCCCTATTGTTTCGCGCACGAAAACGTATACATCCGTAATCGTATGATTGATAATAGTCGAAATGCTAACCATAAATTGACGATTGGTGACAGAGAATGACCTATAGAGAGGGCTCTGCGTTTCTAATGTGTAGCGGGCGACTTGCGATTTGTTTACATCGCGACACGCCATATCTTGCAGGGTTACTGTATATAATGGTCACGTGAGAGAAATCTTGGCTAACTAGCCGAGATACTGTAGATCTCCCCCGCCACGTAACTCCACCCGCTATTCTCTCCATACCTACGATACGAAGTACAGTGTCGAGATTGCCTAGGTACATAGGTGCAGGTAGTTAGCTGAACTCATATATTCTTTGCTCTCAGAATCTGATTGGCCTAAGACCCCTATCAGCTAGAATCTTATAGTAATACGCTCAAACGCGAAATTTACATTAATTCGGGCATATACGAAGTACCCTCTCGATTCAACGGCATCGAGGCGTCTTCATGTGCCTATATTCTTCTAGCCACGTTCTCTCTCCTTAACCTCCCATCTCAGCATTATTTACTCCCACAGTAGGATATAGCATGATGGTGTTCCTCCGGCAATTGCTCACTCTCACTCCTCTCTTGCACCTAGTTCTAGCACAACACCAGCATCCCTTCTTATCCCCAATCAGCCCATTGAATGAGGATTTTGCAGCTTTGGCGAATAGAACTTTAGAGTTCTGGAAGATACCGGGTATTGCGTTAGCCGTCGTTGATGGCGAGGATGTGTTTTCTGGTGGCTATGGGTGGGCGCATGTTGGGAATGAGACACGTGTGTATATTTCTTGGATTACTTTCGTGTTGTAATGGACTTCAGATGACCAAGGGCTATCCAAGAGAGCTTCGCATTACTGAACTCAACCCCCAGCGACCTGATACTCGTTGTTTACCCTACACGACTAACTCTCACATAGATCCCCCAGTCCCCGTCATGCCAAACACTCTCTTCTGCGGCGGTAGCACCACCAAAGCGTTCACGGCAGCAGCCATGTCGATGCTGGTCGACACTGGGTCCTTAGGATGGAAGACCAAGGTCGTGGATGTCCTGAGAGAGGATTTCGTCCTGCAGGATGAGTATGCGACGCGGGAGATCACGATTGAGGATATTTTGAGCCATAGGACTGGGATGCCTCGTAAGGTCTTTCGACTTAGGGTGCGGAATAGATGGTGCTAATTTGTTCTAAGGTCATGATGCGAGTTATGGGGGTGTGCATGGAGATGCGGGGGTGGATGGAGAAGGTGATGGAGCGAGGGAGGTGACGAGGGGCTTGAGGTGGTTGCCGATGACGGCGAAGTTAAGGGAGGAGTATCAGTACTGTAATATGATGTTTGTGGTTGCGAGTTATGTGATTGAGGTTCTGGAAGGAAGATGGTTGGGAGATATTCTGAAGGAGAGGATCTGGGGTCGTGAGTGCCTTTCCTCCTTTATTTCTATTAGTGAAAGCTCAACTAACATATGCTTACCAACCAGCACTTGGCATGAGCTCAACGGTATTTTATTCATCTCCTTCTTTTAACTTTCCTGTACTCTAACAATCTCTAGTACTTCTCAAACAAGGACGCGTTTGCAAGCGCCAATGACTTCGCTCAGGGCTACGTCTACGTTCCATCCACGAAAAGCTACAAGCCCGTGCCTTACCAAAATTTGGCCTCAATCAGCGGTGCTGGGAGTATTATTTCCAATGTGTTAGACTATGCCAAATGGCTGAAGGTTATGATGAATGAAGAAGGTCCAATCTCGAAGGAGGGTCACAAAGAGCTGAAGAAGAGCAGGATTGTGGCTGTTGGTGTGTTTTCCCCCTGCAAGCTGAACTTTGAGTAGAACTAAGGAATTCTAGATACAGATAAGCCTTTTACGGGACCATTGACCTACGCGCTTGCGTGGGAGAGAGGCGTTTACCGAGGAGAGGAGTGGTTTGGCCAGTATGTGTATTCTCTTAACTTGTCTCCCCATGGGCTTTCCTCTTTCTATTTCAGACTGCTAACGGTGGAACTAAAGTACTGGTGGAATGGTAAGTAGACTTTCAGAGGAATCTTTACACAAAGAAACATGATGCCCTGGGTTTTGAAGGTTGGGCTGCAGAACCTTGACATACCATACATTATGAGGTATTGAGATGTTGCAATTCAATTTCTGAGAGTCCGGGAAGATTCCAATACATTTTTGACTAACACCAGGATGTCTACTACAGGAAGCCTTTATAACCGAGCTCATCTTCTTCCCTCGCCTTAAATATGGCCTCATTGCCTTTGGTAATACAGCTAGCAACACGATCTTCGCAGAGCGAACACTCACCTACAAACTTATAGACGACAAGCTCGGTGTTCCAGAAAGCGAGCGGTTCAACTATACTCAAGCGTAATGCTATCTCTTGTTCTCCTCCTACTGAACCTCAATGCTTATCCAATACAACATTGCATGACCACTAACTTGTCACAGCGGACTAGATTCCTCAGCCAAAGACCAACGTGAATACGCCACTGCCATCCAGGACCTCTACCCGTCCGTCCCCAACCCACCACTACCCCACAGCCTCCCTCTCACCT
>Ga0247734_1002079_pt1 | contig 13871 bp, 8 predicted proteins | sample UWRJL103311B2_FD_180933 | JGI IMG/M metagenome (GOLD analysis project Ga0247734, IMG submission 180933) | Plant litter microbial communities from Arlington Agricultural Research Station in Wisconsin, United States - UWRJ-L103-311B-2 | ecosystem: Environmental > Terrestrial > Plant litter >... | reverse complement strand
GCAGCCTATGAATTACTGTGCGACATTTCAAAAGACCGAAATTAAGGCATCATACCCAATAACGAACTTTCGAGCTGCCAACAGATAAACATAGGCGCCTGGTACTATACGCGTTAAAGCTAGAATGATTGCTCTACCTCAATTTCCTTTTCTATTTTGTCCTCTCTATCTCGAATACCAACCTCACGGTAGTTGGATCGAACCACTTGCTCTCTGTCTGTCCAATCGATAAACCATCACCTAGTCTCACATTGACCTTCCACTCGGTGCCTGTGATATCTCCTACCTCCTTCCACATCTTCGCGAAACTCTCCTCGTTGTGCTTGTACATCTTTCTCCCATTACCCAGAGGCAAGTCGAAAGGTTCCGCGGCACCAACTTGCTGTCCGACGATCAGCACACCTTTCACCGACTTCAAAGTCCTCACAAGAACTTTACAAGCCTCAATCTGCCGTTCAAGATCAAAAAGATGCAAAAATAGGCCGACGTGGATGATATCCATCTTGCCTTGCAAATTGACCAATGCCCCCTTTTCTTCGAATACGTCTCCTTGCGCAAAGTGAGCCCCGAGTCTATCCTTGTCTAAGAAGAGATCGTAGCCTAGAGAAATAAACTCGGCGACTATTTCAATCCCATAAAGGTTGGAGTCAGGAGCACCATCTTGCACAAGTTTCCGGATATCCTGGGCGAAGCAACATCCAAGATCGAGAAGGGATGCCCCATCTTGAAGACGTGAGAGAATCGTTGGATACAATGGTGATCGTGGGAGACAAGGATCAATGAACTGAAACTGCCCGATGCAAGGATATGGAAAGATCTCCCAGGCTTTCTCGCGCTGTTTGATGCTCATTAGCTTGGGGGATCAGGGCGACTAGGAGTGGGACAAGTGCAAAGTGATAACCTACAACTGCCAGAATATGTGGAATCACACGATCGGGCGGTATGCCACTGTAGTTCTCGAGGACATCTCGTTGGGCACTTGTTATATTTTCCAGCGTTGGTTCATACCATCCTACGCTTTTATTGCGACGGATAACATCGGGCATAGCCGATGTGGAAGGATTTTCTGTGGTTGTAGTCATGGTGATTGATTGATAAGTGTTCTATTGTGCGAGATAGGGAGGAGATGAGTAGTAGGGAAAGTGTCTATAATGTAGGAGGTAAAGGAGTAAATTCACGAGAACGCCAAAATTGCGGCGGTGTAGCACTTCTATTAGGAGAACTAGCCTACGACAGCCACTAATCAAATTCAGGATGTATATTGTGTATCATTCATGCGGCCCAAACTCTTAAGCATGTCTTGAACCTACCTGTCGCATCTCTCGAATGATCGCAGTTCCCGTCTGTTAATGAAACCATCGGGCTGGAATGGGTAGGGTAAGTGGTCATGGAAGAGATCTACGTCGTACAATGCAGGCCTGAGACAGATTTAGAGCATATGGAGATCTACAAATTCTGTACTACCACGTCCAATCCAAGAGACCACGTACTTTGTACCACCGCCTCCAAGATACCACGTAATATGTAACACGACCTACAAGAGACCGCGCACTATGTAATGTAGCGCCACCTTCAAGAGACCACGAACTTTGTACCATTCCCTTCAAGAGAAAACGCACTCTGTACCACAATCTTCAAAAGACAACGTTTACCTAGCCGCGAGTGGCTGCGGGAGGGACCAGGATCCGTAGAAATATCAGCACCCGTGGCGGCGCTAATCGTTACAACAATACCCCTGTATTTACCAAAACTCGCGGCAGCGCTAGGTACAGTCGAAGTTACCCACAAAATCCTACCCGGGAGACTTCGCGGCCGTCCTACCATTCTTCATGCAAAGAAAATATTTGCCCACTAACATTCAAGGCCATGGGTCAGACTGAATAATTTTGATTCAATCTTACGATCTTGTCAGATCTCAAATTGTTCGCGGGTTGCTAGATCCCCGTCGCGGCTTTCTACGTGTACCGTGGTATGGCACACCTGTTTCCAAACAACTCCGCATAATCCCCCAAAATCTATCATTTGATGGCCGCTTTTTTTTTACCTTAGTGAAGGAGAATATGATTAACTCAAGATTATAACTTCTTTTCAGGTGTGCTATACTTATAAGGACTTTGTTCAAAATTGGCGATGGTTAGAACTAACTTCTACAAATTCTCTGTATAAGTTCTATATATAATTCTTACTGGGTAGAAAGAACTGTCACACAATAGAGACTGGGCGAGCGAGTTCGTTAAATCTATCTTTTTCATTGAAGCATCTGTGACGTTTAAACATATAAAATCCATCTGTCTATTGGTAACGCGTATGGTCGAAAGTTTATCCCGTATCATAAGAAATGACAGTAAAAATTGAAAGCCCTAGAGTGCGCAGGAAGAAGTACATTTCAAATATAAAAAGAAACCATTAGTTGAGCTATGACTTTGTAAACTTCGTAACCGCATCTTTTAGTATCTTGCCGAGTAATTTGACCTAAAATTTAGTTAGTTAGATACTTATCAGATCAGATAAAACCATAATAGCTTACCTTAGGCGGAACAACCATTGAGAAATGATCAGCATCTATGGTATGGCACTCCACCTCACCAAGCAAAGCATCCCAACCATTAGCCCCAAACACCTTACGTTTAGAATAGAACCAGGCGCCAATCCCTGTTCCCTCATCTTCCATAACATTAGCCTCAACACTATCTTGAAGTCCGAGTTTACGGAAGGCTTGCAAAGCATCGTCACTTGCAACCTCGGCCAAGCCCTGTTCGGCCCATATGATATCCGTATGATTAGGTCGTCGGGTGGGATGCATAGGCAAAGGATCATAGAGCATCAAGGATTTGATTGTGCCCAGAAGATGTTTCTTGAGCTTTTCAGAATAGGGTGTGGGCGTAGCTTCCGCACGGTTGATACCCGCTGTAAGGCCGACGTGTTCGATGAAGTCACGAGTGGGCTCCAGGAGGTCTGGCATGGGTCTGGGGACACGCATATCGATTAGGATGAGACCAAGAATGGTTTCTCCGGCCTCGAGCAAGCGCCGACAGACTTCGTATGAGAAGACAGCACCCGCGGACCAGCCTCCGAGCATGTAAGGGCCTTTAGGTTGAGTTTTGCGAAGCGCTGCTAGGTATATCTGCGCTGTCTCTTCCACTGTAGTTGTGTATTCCGATGGGCAATCAAGGAAAGGTGACTCGAGAGCATATACTTTCATTCCGTTGCCAAAGATGGGTAGATGTATGTATGCTGTTGCCGATCCAGCACCGTCACAAATCAGAAATAGAGGCGTTTGCTTAGCTGAAGCTCTGCCTTGAATAAGAACAACATTGCTGGTGTATTCGAGCAAGGGCTTTTTGAGAGATGTATTTTCGAAGATCTGTCTCATTGTCTGACGTTCTTGAGCTTTCTGCATGTCCCTTTCCTCCGAGTCCGAGTTTGGTGTGATGGTATTTGTGTCAATCATCTCAAATGTGTCCGATTCAGAACTCGTGTGAGAGACGGAACTAGTTTCTGGATCCAGAGAGCCAGCACCTTCGTTGCCACTATCGGTGGACGCGATTAAGTCAGCAACCGTTGGATTCTCGTTGAAGAAAGATGCTCCAAGGTCAATTCCATGCTCCTTTTTAAGGCCAGAAATAATAGCGATAGCCATCAAAGAGTCAACTCCAATATCTGCAAACCTGACTGAAGGATCCATCTCCTCTTTTTCCACGCCCGTCTCAGCTGCGATCGCTGCCATGAGAAGCTCTGTGAGATTGGCCCCAAGCGTATCGCTCGATTTATTGATGGTAGTAGGCGAAGGACTTGACTGCTCTATGCTTTCGAAGCCTTCATTGTTTCTTTCCGATTTTGTGACTGGAGCAGACTTCTTCATGGGCCGATTTTCAGTTTTTGGGTCCGATTTCCCGAGTATGTGGTCCAGCACCTTCTTTGGCATACTCTGGAATTTCAGACCCGCGCAAAGAGCCACAACTCGGTCGCCATCAAAAACGTAGATATCTCCAGTGAGCCATCCTATTTTTTCGGAGTCTTGAAGGCGGACGTAGCTCATATATGATGTCTCAGGGTTCAAGACTTCGCCAATTTGAAGAGACCCAATCGCAGTAGCCATGTAGGCCATCCCTTCCGGTGCTGTGGGATTCCCATTTAACATAAAGCCTGCTAGATGAACGAGCTGATCGATGTAGTAAGGCGACTGAACAAATTTACCTGCACCCCCATTATCCACCAGCTTGACGAAGCCTACAGCCTCGCGAAAATCATCCGTCAGATATGCTTCTTGTAGTCCTTGATACTTTGCACCATACTCAACGAGGGAGGAGAAGAGCTTATAAATAACTGGCTTTTGGAGGCAATGCCCTTGACCAGACCTCGTGGATGAGATGAGAGCATCCGCTCTTGATTTCACGAAAAATGCCGTCTTCTCCCACGAAGAGGACCATCGCGCTACATCCCCAAACTCGACTTTACATGACCCAATATCATGTGTCGAAGATGCAGGACTATTCTTGCTACTGAAGTTGATCATAAGAATCTCCTCAGCTGAGGCTTGTTTGACCGAAGTTATAATTAATTGCTCTGGGGTTGCATTGGAAAAGATGACAGGGTGGTTGATTTCAAGGCCTGAAATTGTCATCGCGGGTGCTGTTGATCCGGGTTTGGCCTTTTCCGAAATGAATTTTCCAGCAGCATACGCCATATCGCAAAAGACTCCACTTGGACAAATGGCTATCCCAGAAATCTTGTGACCGGTAATAGCAGCAGACATGTTTGGCTCAGATGTCCTAGACGAGAAAGACATGGTGCGATTACTAGCCCAAGAGTCGCTCTCTATATGCTGAATTGACGTTAACAATATTTGACTAGGAGGAGAAGCATTATGTTCTGCACCGGTAGCTGGGGCATCATATATGTTAGCTTTTGCGACCGCTTCTGGTGTATAGGTCACCCAGTAATCCTTGGTATCAAAGGCGTAGCTGGGAAGAGGAATCAACGTGAGTGATTGAACATGCGGTTTGTGGAATGAAAGCCAATCCACGTAAACATTTGCCGCGTAAAGCTGTGCCAGAGTATTGGAAATAGTTAACCAATTCGCTTCACTGGATTTCATGTAGGGTAGAAGCAAAGAAGAAGTGGTGATGGCAGGATGGGATCGAATCAGTCCAAGACACACAGGGTCTGGCCCAATCTCAATGAACGCCGCTTGTTCACCTATCAGGCCAATATCTTTGCATGCTTGAAGTGCTCCGACAAAGCACACCGGTTCGCGAGCCTGCTTGGCGAGGTATGTTGCGTTGAAGATCCCCTCCTCTTGTACAACAACGCCTTTCAGAGTTGAAGCGACTGGAATTTGGGGCTTAGCAAAATTAACGCCGCGTGCACAAGCTTCATACTCAGAAAGAATCGGATCCAATTGTGCAGAGTGAAATCCAAAGGGTACTCGCAAAATAGTGCACCGAATATCTTGCTCCTTGAGTTGAGATTGTAGTTTTTGCACATCCTCGACAGGTCCGCTGACAACAGTAGCGTTCGGTGCATTCTCGCACGCAACATTGCAAGCTGATAGATTTCTAGAGGCTAAGAAGAATTCGGTGGCTTCTCTTGATGCGTTGATGGCAAGCATGGCATATGTACCCATTGTACACTTCTCTTGAACCATTGACGCTCGTTTGCCAACCAAAAACATGGTGTCACTTGTGGACAAGACACCAGACACGCAGAGAGCGGAGTATTCTCCTAGACTGTGGCCTATAACGCAGCTAGGCTTGATGCCCCATGACTGGCAAAGGTGTGCGAGTGCTAGCTCAAGGGCAACAATAGCAAGTTGCACTTGAATTGTGGTGAAGGAGCTCGCTTCCATATTGTTCTCCGCTATCAAAGCAAGAAATGAGGGCAGTCCATGTGAAGCACAAATCTGCTCAAGGGAAAGAATGTATTCCTTGAAAGTAGGACTTGTGTGAAACAGTGCTTGTCCCATACCTGCATATTGCGAGCCCTGACCTGTAAACACAAAGACTACGGCTCCTGGGTTTACTTTCTTGGGTTTTCCGGTTGTTGCCAAATCTTTACGGATCTTTTCAGCAATTTCATGGACATTTTGACCTTGATATGCTTCTTTGAGATCCTCGTGCATAGAACGAGCGGTTGTTGAATAGGCAAGATCAGCTAAGTTGATGTGTGGATTTGCAACTAGATGTTCCAGGAGCCTTTGCTTATTACTCGTGAGAGAGTTGAGAGTTCTCGCTGAGACGGCAACCATGTGGTGGGTGCGCAAATCGGGAATTTCCTTTATTCGTTGAGCCGGTGCTTCTTCGATTACGAAGGCCGCATTACCACCAGCGGCGTCGAAATTATTGAGAAATACTTTCTTCTTAGAGGTACCTGATAGTTGAGTAACCTTTTCAGCTACTCGGATATTTAATTTTGACAGGTCCGGAAAGCGAGGGTTGAGTTTAAAAGGCGCATGTGGTTGAGGAGGAACGATTCCGTTCTTTATAATCATAACAGTTTTTATGAGGGATGCAATTCCTGCGGACTAGTGAAATGTATCAGCTTTTGTTAATGTATAATAGCTAATAAGACTTACGGCTTCACCATGGCCAATATTTGCCTTCACAGCACCAAGAATCAGAGGGTTCTGTTTTGTGCGTCGTTTACCAAAAACGCTAGTCACTGAAGTCATCTCAGCAAAATCTCCTGCCCCTGTAGCTGTACCGTGCATTTCGACATAACTAATTTGACTTGAATCAGTATGAGCTTGCTGAAGAACCTGATTGTACAGGCGTTGCTGTGTCTCAGCATGGGGATGCGTAATAGAATGTGCTAAGGCAGAATGGTTTCTCCCATGGCCACTAATGACCGCAAGGACGTTATCGTTGCCATGTAAAGCATCTTCCAGGCGTTTCAGTACAACAACTCCGACCCCCTCACCACGACAGTAGCCATCCGCGTTATCGCTAAATGACTTGCAGCCACCTGTCGTAGAAAGAAATCCACCTCGGCTCAGACCTGCAAAGACGTCTGGAGAACACATGATATTTCCACCACCAGCAAGGGCGGTATCACAGTCTCTATTGATCAGTGCATCACAAGCGAGACCTACAGCAGTAGAGCTAGACGCACAAGCTGAATCTACGGCATAAGAAGCACCTTCCCATTTGTAGTGGTAGTTCAAACGTCCCGGCGCAAACGCTCGTTCGATTCCAGGAATATAATACATATCAATTCCTTGATTATGGTTTATGTCTCGCCAGTCATCGGCCGCCTGCCCAAAGTATGTTGAAATGCGTTTTGAGTTGGTTGAAATACTACCATTAGCAGAATATCCGGACATCTGAAGAGCCTCATAGGAAATCATTAGAAGGATCCTCTGAATTGGATCCATCTGAAGTGCTTCTCTCGGAGAGATGTTGAAAAGCCGGGCATCAAAATGTCCCGGATTGTCGACCCAGCACCCATATGGAACAGAAGTGGAGTTCTGAACACTTCCTGTGGGATCATAGTATATTTTAGTATCAAAACGATCACTAGGGATCTAGATTCAGATTCAGCAAATTTTCGAAAATCATCAGAGTGACGGAAACTCACTGTTTTGTGAAAATCCTGACCATTAAGCAAAGTCTCCCAGTAGCTGGCAATGTTGTCGCTACCTGGAAATCTACCTGACATGCCAACAATTGCAACAAGGTCCGAACCACCTCTCAATTCTGAGCTTGATGATCCACTTGCCTGCATAGCCATAGTTACCTCGATATTACGAGCTTTCAAGGCCGTACGCACTAGAGCTTCATGCGGTGCCGTTCCTAATACACATAGACGAATATTGTCGGCTTTTGGCTTGGAAATATTTGATAAAGAGGCTTCGATTGTGCCTTGCATATCCAAAGTATTTTGGAGGATGTCGGGCATGATCTGAATTAGGAGAGAGCGGAGATTTGATGCAGGGAATGGGACACAGCTGCTAGAGGATAGAATTAAAAATCTTGGTTTCAAGGAACGAGAGAGGACGGGTGAATTGCCAATTATTGGATCCAATTCTGGTATCGGGAGATGAGGGGCGTGGACCGCTCCATATGCGCGTAGTTTCAGCTGCGGTGCGTCTGAAAGAAGTTGAGAATAGGAGTAAAGTTTGGCCAGGGTGGAAGGGGGCCCGAATATGGTAGACCAGCCTTGTCCTTGCACTCCAATGTACGCCTTTCTATGGACCGGAATAGCCTGAGTTTCTTTTAGTTAATTTTCAATGTATGTATATTTGTTGGACTGTGTTACCTTTACAAGATGAAAATCCTCCAAAGATGCTTCGATATCTTTGGGAGATAAGCCTATCACAGTGTGTCCCCAAAAGCCTGGAGCCGGCTCAATCATCCTCGAGCGACGTGACATCTCAGTGGCTAATCTAAGTGATATAGCTACAAGTTCAAGGCCAACATGAATAACATCGGCGATGGTCCGAGATACTGCAGCTACTGCCGCTGGCAAGAGGCCAGCGCAAGCCCCAATGACAACGACATTATGATCTGAACATCCCAGGATTCCTGGATCTGCTTCGGCCTGCCTAATGATATTATTAGCAGTTGCATCGATGCATAATTTTGGTAATGGAAAAGATAATCGCAATAAAGCCAATCTTGGGTGCCAATAGAAATGGAAATCCATACAAAATAAGTTCTCCAATTCTAGCGATGCATATCAATACACAATGCGCAATTCCAAGCGTGTCATCTTCGTCCCGGTAGTGCTCGGCGAGGTCAAGAACACTGTTGAACTCCCTAAACGAAGCTCTTTCCACGGGATCAATGCTGGCAACCTCTATTTGGACAGTATCGGTGACATTGCGTAGGAATGTTCTAAGTAGTGGAGACTTTTTAGATTCCGAGACGACTTTTAATACTGCTGGATATGCTTCTACTGTCTGATCACCGAACAGAAGTATATACTGATACTCGGTAGGATACATTATGTTGAGCGTACTGGAACTGGAAGAGAGAATGTCCCAGATCCAATTCAAATATATTGTTACAGCAAATAATTAACCTTTTTATGAGCATAGGTAATCATCCAAATTTGGTTAGCCAAGAAGATATGCCATTTACGGTGTGGTCTAACTTTGCTTGGCGTGATCTTCTGAGCTGATCTATTGCTTGTGGAAGCATCCTCAGCGGCTGCGACGCTGATTGGACGGAGATGATCTCGTTCCAGTCTCCATGTAGAACATTGCCTAATGGAATCCGAGGAAATAGTAGCTGAACGAGTGGCGTTTTTACAACAGTATCCCCCACCCGAGGCTGATGTTTGTCTCACAAGGTGCTTACTCCATTTTGCATTATCACATACGACGGGTGCAGCTAAAGCCTTATGGCGCATTAGCGCACGCCGTTGCTTAGTACAGTGGGACTGCGAATTGGACCGAGATCACGCCAATATGGTGGAACAAGCCCTTGACGATAAGCTGTGCGCCAGGGGTTGAGATAATTGTCGGGACACTTCGGCTAGCTTACATAAAGAAATTTTGCTAGAAGTGTCCGTGTTGGTGCACCAGCTCCGTTGCTTAGCACAGTGAGATTGCGAATTGGACTGAGATCACGTCAACGAAGGACTCATGGTTATGGTACAAGCCCCTGGTAGATAAGCTTGACCCTTGAAGATAAGCTCTGTACGTAGAGAGACCACCTTGTCGCCCTGTCAGCGAGTGAGAGGAAATGAGCGTCTTGGGAGCTGCCATAACATCATTACATTAGAATGCAGCTTATACCTTTGACAAAATGGGCAATTCCTCTCGGTTTCAAAGGTGAAGGTCAAGGCAAGGGAGTGCTGGGAAATGGCGGCGACGTTGCACTGTGCCACTGAAATCTAATAAAAGTATCATTATGGAAGGGGTATTGGGTTATTACTAGATTTTCTCCCATGATCGGATATAGGTACTAGTAAATCTGACAACCAAGTAGTTCTTGTCAAAAATAACGGCCTCTAAAAGTAAATAGAGAAATTCTCGACGAAGCATGGAGTGCCAACAATTCGAGGGAGAATATCCTCGTGATACAAGCTTGCTAGTCTAACTATGCTTACTCATTAACTATGGACTCTTTCATTGTAAGAAGTGCGAATAAGTAGGCCATTGCTTCGCTACTGTGGTATTAGATGTGTATACTCTAGAAATAGTGGATAAGAAGCGGGAAGAAGTTATGGGAGTAGTACTACTTGAAGTTCAAATTTGGAGACAAGAGGTTGTCAAGTAAAGTCGACAAGAAGATCTTGACAGGTGGATATCCTTTGATTGGACTGGAGGCTAGGGTATCTAATATCATTATCTGACAGCTTGGCCTTGTTCGCAGCCACGAAGGAGGCCTAGATATGGCAGAATCTGGCCGATTCTCGATCATCCAGCCATTCTGACGCTAGGGAGCAAAATTTTGTAGAAATGTAGTAGACCGCTTTCATCAATCTGAATCAGCTGCGGCATTTAAACAGATAAACCCGGGTTTCATTGGGTTTCTGCTGCATGTCAGAGTTGGCTCACCAGCGTCTCTGCCGCCCTGCTGCATCGCACCAAGTTCATACTATCTAGGACATTAGTCAGTGTCTGCACCTTTCGAAAGTAATGACTGAGATATAGTTACGTATGTGGCAGATGGCGTAATTAAATATTAGTTATAACGGAATAACACAGCTTTCCACGAATAGAGATGCTGGCCAGAGTTTAGATAACAGGCTTACACTGTAATATTTAGTAAATACCCATACCCTGGTTGCTTGGAATGCCAAACATAGGTTATACTTGATCTCAACGAATCTGACGTTTCTCACCTGTAGTGTAGTTGTATTCTTTTGACATGTCTCAAAAGGGTCAAAGTCTAGCCAAGGTGCCTTCAAGTGGAACGCGTAAGTCTTGGCTTAGTTGACACGTATTCGCGATTCCTCATTGAACTTCTGGGCATTACTAACCATCTCTACGATCGATAGCTGCACGAAGTCTTCATGGTTGTTGGACATGTCGAGTTCGGAAGAAAAAATGCGACGAGACTCGGCCACAGTGTTCAGTTTGTATGTCTCTCGAGTTGGAATGCCACGGCTACGGAGATAGACCTATATGGATGGATTCTGGACCACTACAGAAGGCGCAAGCTCTGAAAGTGAAAAATGCTGTGAGCCGGAACAATTTCCATAGAAAAAAGCGTCGTTCTGAGTGCCCGGACTCAGAAAGAAGCGCTGAGATGGATATCGCCCAAGAGGGGATGTCTAGTAATTCAGAAGGTCATTCAAACTACTCCACGGATCGAGCCCATCCTTATGGGACTGGGTGGGATATAGAAGTGCAAGCCAATGGCCCATCGGACGAGCCCCAGTTCTGGAACATGGATTTGGATATGAATTTCTTTGACAAAAATATTTGCATGGGAGTTTCTGAAGAGAACCTGCTTGCCACCGAATCATATTTTAATATTCCGAGGTGGGCAAACGAAAAGGAAGCCGATGACGAGCTTGCGAGTCACTGTGGGCAAAAAGTGTTGCCACTTCCAGTCTATAGACATTATGATGGCGCTGGGTCAAAGTCAACTATCACAGTAGTTAGCCCTAATCACCAATCTGCTGGGGAGCAGCCTTATTTCGTGCCCGAAGATGGAATGCATACGGGAGAAAATAATGCGGCTAGGATTGGGTGGCCACGAAGTAGCAGAACAACACCTGGGCCATTAGTCAACCATACACATGCTGTTAAAGAGGCTTCTGTCTTTGATGTTAGCTCAAGAGAACCCCTCTTGCGCCAGGATAAGGAGGACATGTTGCTTCTTTACTATTTAGATGAGGTCTTTTATGCTCAATATCCGCTTTACAACGCCCCCAACAAAAGATTCCGCAACTGGCTATTCTCAATCATTAGGCGAGTCCCGTCAGTATATCATGCGACACTTGCACTAAGTGAGTGCCATTTGGAGTCCACTATTGAAAACTACACCACGACAAAAAAAAAGGGAGACAAAGACTACTATAGTCTAGCCCTCCAGGAGGTTGAACTCAAAGTCAAAGAATGTAGCAGCTTAAGTGGAGGAGCTCAGTTAGTAAATTCTCTCGAAAACCTTGCTTGTGTTTTGCAGATTCTATCCTACGAGGTTAGTACCACTTACTGTTATATATTAACCTGCTAAATGTCTATCATAGCACTTTTCCGGTGGCAACGGAAACTGGCGTCCTCATCTTCTATTAGCCGCTGATTTGATAATCTCCCTAACACAAGCAAGGATACAATCTACCACGTCACACTCTTCAGATCTGCAAAATGAACACAGAAGGGCTCCAGAAATATGCAAATACTTCGAAGATGATATAGGAATCCAAGTTGTACTTGGGTCCATTATATCATATGATATTATCGCTGCTGCTTCTACGAGATCGCCACCTTCCTTGGGGCTGTATCATGAGACTATTCTCAAAAGGTTCGGAATTACACTACAAACCTTGTTCGGTTATACAAACCGAGTCATGACTCTTATAGTTGAGATTGTTTTCCTTGATCATTGGAAGAAAGAGCAGGAAAAGAATTGCAAGTTGAGTATGGTAGAGCTCGTTAGACGGGGCACCAAGATTGAAGAGCAACTTGAACGGCATATTGCTGATTTGCGATCAAATTCGGCACCTAAGTCCAGTAGCATTTTATCAGCATCTCAGATTGAGATAACATACATCTATGCCCTATCAGCGCTGACCTATCTCCATGTTGTCGTGTCCGGCGCTCATTCTGAAATGCCAGAAATTAAGGAAAGTGTGTCAAGAACTCTTTCTGCTTTTCAATCCCTGGCGGACCCTAAGTTACTACGGACCCTTGTTTGGCCATTTTGTGTTTCGGGGTGTCTTGCTCTTGAAGGACAGCAGAAAGCCTTTTGTGAGCTAGTCTCAAAGGCTGAAATCACTTCCTTGACTATGGGCACATGCCTACAAGCATTTGAGATCATAAAAGAATGCTGGGAAATGCGGAGGACTTATAAGTACAATTGTGACTGGGTTCTTGTTATGAATAAGCTGGGATATTGCTTTCCACTTATATAAAGTAGACTGTTGAAAACTTAGGTGTTCAGGGCTAAAAATTAGATAAGGAACTGAAATAGACCAGCTTGCACTTACAAAGACGTCAGTAGCAGCTAGTACCTGTAGTTTGGCTTCGTAGACACTATAACTACATATTCCTCTATTCTATTCATGTGACAGTACCTTACCAGGTTTCATTGATGAGAAGAAGATAGCCCGCAATAGGCACGACACATAGTTTAATCAGTCCAAGCGCAGAAATTCAATAGAGTTATAAAGCCGTGTACAAGTTTTCAATATTTGCTACGTAATTGGTGTGCGCATCATCACAGTTTTAAGAACCCACAACATCCTAAGAGACTCTCGGAACACGAGCCGTTCTTTTGAACGAGCTACATGATGTTCGAAGGCTCGCTTAAAGATCCAAGCACAGGTAGGGGTAGGCACCTAACTTCAATGTAGTTCACATCTAAAATGGAAACCACCGCTCCAAAGCAGCCTTCAGAGTATCCATATCATACTCATTGTTGTCTTCAGTTAACCAAGCAACGATACCATCCGGTCGAACCAACAAGGCACGAAGACTGCATCTGTTTTTTGCGCCGAGGTTAAGATAATCGACTCTAGCCTCATACTTCTGCCCAACCACAAGTCCCTTGAGCGCCGCCACGTTCTCAAAGTCGACTAGTAATGCCTTGCCACTCTCTTGCCTTGGGCCTAGTCTCGTGCCATCCGACAGCTCAAAGTCCGGTGCGCTGACTCCTATGAGCGGGTGTGCAAACTCCGTGCCGTCACCAAGGACAAACCGCTGCGACAGGCCCCAGGAGCGCGCGAGGAAGTGATTTGCCCCGTCATCAGTCTCG
>Ga0247734_1002077_pt1 | contig 13876 bp, 9 predicted proteins | sample UWRJL103311B2_FD_180933 | JGI IMG/M metagenome (GOLD analysis project Ga0247734, IMG submission 180933) | Plant litter microbial communities from Arlington Agricultural Research Station in Wisconsin, United States - UWRJ-L103-311B-2 | ecosystem: Environmental > Terrestrial > Plant litter >... | reverse complement strand
CCGTTCCTGGCCGACCAGCGCCCCGGCACTTCGCTGTTCGCGCCGATCGGCACGGTGGAGCGCGCGCAGATCCAGGCGTGGATCGGCTACATCAACTGCGAGATCCACGGCGCCACGCAGCGCGTCGGCAACCGCCCGCACCTCTATTCGGACGATCCGGCCGCGCACGAAGGCATCCGCAAGGCCGCCCGCCAGCGGATGCGCGAGGCTTACGAACCGCTCGAAGCACGGCTGACCGATCACGACTGGCTGGTGGGCGATCGCTTCACCATCGCCGACGCCTATCTCGGCGTCTTCGTCAGCTACCTGCCGTACTTCGGCGAAGCCCTCGCCGGGCTCGACGCGATGGCACGGTTCAGCGCACGGTTCGAGGCTCGCCCCGCCGTCCGCGCGGCGCGTGAATTCGAAGGCCCGCTCCCCGTTCGCAAACCCGCCCCCGCTCCCACCTCGCACGAGAAGGTTCCGGCATGACTCTCGAAATCCGCAAGCACGGGCGCGTCGGCGCCGAGATCCTCGGCATCGATCTTGCCCGCCCCCTGCCCGCAGACGACCTCGCCGCGGTGCGCGCCGCTTTCGCCGAGCACGGCGTGGTGTTCTTCCGCGACCAGGCGATCACCGAGGCGCAGCACATCGCGTTCGCGCAAAGCTGGGGCAGGATCAACATCAACCGCTTCTTCGCCGCGCACCCGCAGTACCCGGAGATCGCGCTGGTGGTGAAGGAGCCTGACCAGCAGCACAACATCGGCGGCGGCTGGCACACCGACCATTCCTACGACTTCGAGCCAGCGCTTGGCTCTATCCTCGTCGCTCGCGAACTGCCGCCGCAGGGGGGCGCCACCGCCTTCGCGTCGATGTACGCCGCATGGGATGCGCTGCCCGAACGCTTGAAAGCGCGGGTCGAAGGTCGAAACGCCGTCCACTCGGCGCGGCATGTCTTCGGCAGCAAGGCCTCGGCCTACGAAGCGGTGCAGGACACCCGCAGCGACGGCCGCGTCGGCAATTCCGCCGCGGCCGACGTGCTCGACGATCCGGTCCACCCCGTCGTCATCACGCACCCGCTTAGCGGAAAGCGCGCGCTTTACGTCAACCCCAGCTTCACGCTGCATATCCAGGGGCTGGCGGAGGACGAATCGCGTGACCTGCTCCAGGAAATCTACGCGCACAACGTCAGGGCCGAGTTCCAGGAGGACTTCCACTGGCGCGAAGGGTCGATAGCGTTCTGGGACAATCGGGCGACCTGGCACTATGCCTACAACGACTATCACGGCCACCGCCGGGCGATGCACCGGATCACGATCGAGGGGGTGGCGTTGAGCTGATTCAGCGCGTTAGTTGATGAAACACGATCGGGCCCGCTTCCAGCAAGCGGGCCCGTTTTCGTTTAATTCCGACATAAATATGTTTAAAATCATATGGATGTATGTAGACAGACCCATAATTCAGGCCAGATGTGAATTTTGGCCTGAATACTTCTTGCCATGTCCGGACCAAATTTATATGCCAATGGTCAAGGCCCGAACGAAGGCCGCAGACATGAAGCCGGAAGGGGATTCGCGTGACGCCACGCCCTGTCAAAATTGCGTGCGGTGCCTTGCTGGCGCTGGCGGCTTGCCCGGCGGTGGCGCGCGATTATCTCGTCCATAGCCAGGACGAGTATCGCACGGCGGCAGCGCATCTGCAGCCGGGCGACGTGGTGCGTCTGGCCGATGGCCAGTGGCAGGACTTCGCCGTCGTCCTCGACGCTGCGGGCACCGCCGAACGCCCGATCACGCTGACCGCGCAGACCAAGGGCAAGGTCGTGTTGACCGGGGCGTCGAGCCTGGCGATGGCGGGTTCGTACCTCGTCGTCTCCGGCCTCGTATTTCGCGGCGGTGCCGCACCGGGCGCCGAAGTCATCAGCTTCCGCCGCGATTCCCGCCGCATCGCCACCCATTCGCGGCTTACCGAAGTGGTGGTCGACCGCTTCAACAAGCCCGATCGCCGCACCGAGGACCGCTGGGTCTCCATCTACGGGCAGGACAACCGGGTCGACCACAGCTGGTTCGCCGGCAAGGGCAATGCGGGAGTGACCCTCGCGGTGATCCGACCCAAGGGCCAGCCGCAGGCGAACCGCGCGCTGGTAGACCACAACTACTTCGGCCCCCGCCCGCCGCTCGGCTCGAACGGCGGCGAGACGATCCGCATCGGCACCAGCGACGAATCGCGCTCCGATTCCGCCACGGTGGTCGAGGCCAACGTGTTCGACCGTTGCGATGGCGAGGTCGAGATCGTCTCGGTCAAGTCGGGCGCGAACGTGGTGCGCGGCAACCTGATCCTCCAGTCGCAAGGCGCGATCGTGCTGCGCCACGGCAACGGCAACCTCGTCGAACGCAACGTCTTCCTCGGCAAGGGCAAGCCGCATACCGGCGGCGTGCGCATCATCAACGCGCGGCAGACCGTGCGCGACAATTACATGGAAGGCCTCGCCGGCAACGACTTCACCAGCGCGATCGCGGTGATGAACGGCGTGCCGGGCTCGGCGATCAACCGCTACGACCCGGTTTCCGGCGCGGTGATCGCGGGCAATTCGATCCTCGACGCCGCGCACGTCACGCTGGGCGCAGGCGCCGACGCCGAACGCTCCGCCGCGCCGCAGGACAGCCGGTTCACGCGCAATCTGCTGACCGGCGTGGGAGATACCGGGGCGGCGACGCTGTTCCAGATAGAGGCCGACGTGAAGGGCATCGCCTTCGAAGGCAACGTGACCAGCGCGCAAGTCCCCCCCGCCCTCGCCACCGGCGTGCGCAAGGCAGCCGTGACGCTGAAACGCGCCGCCAATGGCCTGCTCTACCCCACCGATCCCGCCCTCGCCGCGCTTGGCGCACCCCGCGATCTCAAGCCCGTGACGCTCGGCGAAGTCGGCCCGAGCTGGTACGCCAAGGCTGCCGACGCGGTGGCTTTCGGTTCCGGCCGCACCATCGCAGTGCGCGTCGGCGGACTGGCCGGCGCAGTGGCGAGCGCGAAACCGGGCGACGTGCTCAAGCTCGCCGCCGGTCGCTACAGCGCCGCCGCCCCGCTGCGCATCGCGGTGCCGCTCACTGTATCAGGCCCCAGAACCGCGCAGCTCGCGTTTTCCGCGCCGACCCTGTTCACGCTCGCAGAAGGCGGCCGGCTGCGGCTGGAGGGCCTGAGCATCACCGGCAAGGCTGCGCCGAAGCAGCCCGGCAATGCGGTGATCCGCTCGGCCGCCACCTCGACTGTGGCTAACTACGCGATCGAGATCGACGGCACCGCCTTCGCCGGGCTCGACACCGCGCCCGGCTTCGACCTGATCGCCACCACGCCGGGCACGTTCGCCGACCATATCGACATCCGCAACGCCGCGGTCGCGGGCCTGTCCGGCACGGTGCTGGCGGCCGCTGCCGAAACCGGCGGCAAGGGCCTCTACGCGGCCGAGCACATCGCCATAATCGACTCCAGGTTCGCCCAGATCGGCGCGCTGGCCCAGGTGCTGCGCGGCGGAACCGACGAGAGCACCTTCGGCCCCGAAGTGGTGCTGCGCGGCAACGCCGTTTATCGCAGCGGGCCCACGCTGGTCGCGCTGTCGGGCGTGCAGTCCACGCTGATCCAGGACAACGCCTTCAGCCACGCCGGTACGATCGCCATCGCTCACAGCGTCGGCGCACCCGAAACCCGCATCCTCGACAATCGCCTCGTCGACACCCCCGAGCCGCGCATCACGAACCTCTACCCTCAGGGCACGCCGCGTGTTCAGGTGTCGGGCAACGTCAGCGGCGGAGACGCATCATGATCGCTCGTACTTTCCTTCTGGGCGCCGCGCTGATCGCGCTGACGCCGCTTGCCGCCCGCGCCGCGACGACGGACGATGCGCATCCGGTGCTCACTAACGCCGCCGCGCTCTCGGGCCTCAATACCCAGGCGCAGCGCTATCCGCTGTTCGCCGCCGAGCTTGCCCGCGTGCGCAAGTCGGTCGACGCCGAGATGAAGGCCGGCATCAGCGTGCCCGTGCCCAAGGACGCAGGCGGCGGCTTCACGCACGAACAGCACAAGCGCAACTACACCGCGCTCTACGGCGCGGGGCTGCTCTACCGCATCACGGGCGATCGCCGCTATGCCGACTACGCGCGCGACATGCTGCTCGCTTATGCGAAGCTCTACCCCACGCTCGGGCCCCACCCGGCAGCCGCGAACGAGGCGGCGGGGCGGCTGTTCTGGCAGAGCCTGAACGACAGCGTCTGGCTAGTGTACGCTATACAAGGTTACGACGCGGTACGCGACGTTCTGACCCCGCAGGATCGCAAGACGATCGACGACAACGTCTTTCGCAAGATGGCGACGTTCCTGTCCACCGGCTCACCCAAAGTGTTCGACCGCATCCACAATCACGCCACCTGGGCCGATGCCGGGGTGGGTATGACCGGCTACGTGCTGCGCGACCAGGACCTCGTCGACAAGGCGCTGAAAGGCCTCGATAAAAGCGGCAAGGCGGGCTTCCTCAAGCAGCTCGACCTGCTGTTCTCGCCCGACGGCTATTACACCGAGGGGCCTTATTACCAGCGCTATGCCCTGCAGCCCTTCGTGATCTTCGCCGCCGCGATCGACGCCAACGAGCCGCAGCGCAAGATCTTCGAATACCGCGACGGCGTGGTGCTGAAAGCCATCCGCACCTCGATCCAGACGACCTACGACGGCTATTTCTTCCCGTTCAACGACGCCATGCCCGACAAGAGCCTCAAGACCGAGGAACTCTATCAGGCGATCGCCATCGGCTATGGCAAGACTCACGATCCCGCGCTGCTGTCGATCGCGCAATGGCAGGATCGCACCGTGCTCACCCCCCAGGGCCTGGAAGTTGCGCGCGACATCGCCGCGGGCAAATCCAGGCCCTTCCCCTTCGCCTCGATCCTGCTGCGCGACGGGCCGGACGGCGACCAGGGCGGCATCGCCGTGCTGCGCGACGGGCCGGGCGACAAGGCCCAGGTCCTCGCCGCGAAGAACACCGCGCAAGGCATGGGCCACGGCCATTTCGACAAGCTGAACTGGATCCTCTACGACAACGGCGAGGCCATCGTCACCGATTACGGCGCCGCGCGCTTCCTCAACATCGAGGCCAAGGACGGCGGCCGCTACCTCAAGGAAAACGAGACCTGGGCGAAGCAGACCGTCGCGCACAACACGCTGGTGGTGGACGAGACCAGCCACTTCGACGCCGATTGGAAAAGCGCCACCGCCGCGCCGCGCCAGCTCTATTTCGCAGGCGAAGGCCCGACCCGCGCCTCGATCGCGGAGATGGCGGGCGCGTATCCCGGCGTCACCTTCCGCCGCGCGCTGCTGCAGCTCTCGGTCGACGGGTTCAAGAGCCCGCTGGTGGTCGACCTGCTCAAGGTCAAGGGCGGCAAGCCCGCACGCTACGACCTGCCGCTGCACTACACCGGGCAGCTCATAAACACCGGATTCCCGCTGCAGTCGAACGTCGCCACCCGCCCCGTTCTGGGCAAGGCGAACGGCTACCAGCACCTCTGGGTCGACGCCACCGGTAAGCCTGACGCGACCAACGGCGTCGTCACCTGGATCGAGGACGGGCGTTTCTACAGCTACCGTACCGCAACGCCGGGCGTGACGATGATCCTGGGCGAAAGCGGCGCCAACGACCCGCGCTTCAACTTGCGGCGCGAGCCCTTCATTCTCCAGCGGCTCGACGGCGCAAGCGACGCCGCCTTCGTCAGCCTGCTCGAACCGCACGGCCGCTACGACGCTGCGGCGGAAACCACCACCGGCAGCGAAAGCGCCGTACGCGCCTTCACCCGCGAACGGCAGGGCGAGGTCGACGTGGTGACGATCACCTTCCGCAACGGCGCGAGCACGGTGCTGGCGATCGCCGACGACACCGACCCGTCACACCCCCATTCGCTCCAGATCGCCGGCAAGGTGCAAGCCTGGAAAGGCCCAATCGGCCGCTTCGACCTTCCCAAGTCGGCGGGGGCAGCGAAGTGAGGAACATGCGCTGGCTGGTCATCAGCCTGATCGGGCTGGCGACGGTCATCAACTACATCGACCGCAACGCGCTGGCGGTGATGTGGCCCGCCGTTTCCAAGGACATCGGCGCCGACAAGTCCGACTACGCGCTGCTGGTGACGGTGTTCATGCTGGCCTACGCCTTCGGGCAATCGGCGTTCGGCAAGATCCTCGACGTGATCGGCACGCGGATGGGTTTCGCGGTGTCGATCCTGTTCTGGTCGCTGTCGATAGGGCTCCACTCGGTGGTGCGCTCGCTCGGCCTGCTGGCGCTGCTGCGCGTGACGCTGGGCATCAGCGAGGCGGGCAACTGGCCCGGCGCGGCCAAGGCCAACGCGCTGTGGTTCCCGCAGAAGGAGCGCGCGCTGGCGCAGGGCGTGTTCAACGCCGGCGCCTCGCTGGGTGCGATCGTCTCGGCCCCGCTGGTGGCGCTGCTGTTCACCGCGTTCGGCTGGCGCGCGACGTTCCTGGTGATCGGCGTGCTCGGCTTCCTGTGGCTGCTGCCCTGGCTGTTCGTATACCGCGCCGACCCCGACACGCACCCCTGGCTGACTCAAGCCGAGCGCGACCACATTCTCGGCGACGCCGAGGCGCGCACCGCAAAGGCCAGCGGCTACGCCCCCGGCTGGGCCGAGATGCTGCGCCACCGCGGAAGCTGGGCGATCGTGCTCAGCCGCTTCTTCCTCGACCCGGTGTGGTGGCTGTTCGTCTCGTGGCTGCCGATTTACCTCGCGGAAACCTTCGGCTTCGACGTCCAGCAGATCGGCCTGTTCGCATGGGTTCCCTTCGTCGGCGCGATGGCGGGAAGCCTGACCGGCGGCTGGCTTTCGGGCGCGCTGATCGCACGCGGGCGCACGGTCAACTTTGCCCGCAAGACCGCGATCACGCTGGGTTGCGCCATCATGCTGCCGCCGCTGCTGCTGACCATGCACGCCGCCAGCCCGCTCTATGCGGTGCTGCTGATCGCGGTGATCCTGTTCGGTTTCCAGATGGCGATCAACAACATCCAGACGATGCCGGCCGACTATTTCGCCGGCGGCACCGTCGGCTCGCTCGCGGGCCTTGGCGGTACGGCGGCGGTGGCCGGAACGCTCGTCACCACGTGGCTGGTGCCGGTGATGACGAAGACCAGCTACGCCCCGATCTTCGCGCTGGCCGCCGCGCTGGTGCCCGTATCCCTCCTGTGCGTCTGGCTGCTCGGCGGCCGGATCGCACCGATCGCCTCTCCCCCCTCCCCACAGAACAAGGGCTGACACCATGCGTTTCAAGGACAAGATCGCTATCGTCACCGGCGGCGGCCGCGACATCGGCAAATCGGTATCGCAGCAACTGGCGCGCGAAGGCGCAAAGGTCGTCATCAATTATCGCAACAACCGCGAAGAGGCCGAGAAGACCCTCGCCGAGATCGAGGCCGAAGGCGGCACCGGCCTGATCCACCAGGCCGACGTCAGCAAGGCCGAGGACGTCGCCGGCCTGATCGCCGCGACCACCGCCGCATATGGCGATCGCATTGATTTCGTGGTCAATCTTGCCGGCGGCATGGTCGCGCGCAAGACGCTGGCGGAAATGGACGAGGCGTTCTTCGACCACGTCATGGACCTCAACCTCAAGTCCGCCTTCCTCGTCACCAAGGCCGCGCTGCCGCACTTCGCCAAGGGCAGCGCGATCGTCAACATCGCCTCGCTCGCAGGGCGCGACGGCGGCGGCCCCGGCGCGACCGTCTACGCGACCTCGAAGGGCGCGCTGATGACGCTGACGCGCGGCTGGGCCAAGGAACTGGGGCCCCAGGGCATCCGCGTGAACGCGGTGTGCCCCGGCCTCATCGGCACCAGCTTCCACGATATCTTCTCCAAGCCCGAAGGCCGCGCCGCCACCGCGAACAACACCCCGCTGCGCCGCGAAGGCCACCCGAACGAAGTCGCCACCACGGTCGCGTTCCTGCTCTCGGAAGAGGCTGCGTTCCTGACCGGCGTGAACCTCGACATCAACGGCGGCCTGTTCTTTTCTTAGAGCGGTTTGCGATCCGATTGCACCGGATCAACCACTCTAAGCTTTTGGTTTACCGCATTTTCCGAGTCATCAGGTGATTCCACCTGATTAGAAAATGCTCTAAAGGAATCATGAGGATGACCCGAAAGGCCTTGATCGCGACAGCAGCCGCAATGGCGGCGCTGCTTGCCCCCGCCGCCCATGCGCAGGACGGCCAGCCCACGGCGGACGGCGGTACCAGCAAGGGCCGCACCGTGCGCACCGATGCGGAGAAGATCCGCACGTACAAGATCGTCCTCGTCGGCGATTCCACCATGGCGCCGACGAGCGGGTGGGCCTCGTTCTTCTGCGCGCACCACGTCAAGTCCTCGGTCGCCTGCCTCAACCTGGGTCGCGGCGGCCGATCGACGCGCAGCTACCGCGCCGAAGGATCGTGGGACGGCGCCTTGGCCGAAGCGAAAGTTCCAGGTTACGCAAAGACTTACGTGCTGATTCAGTTCGGCCATAACGACCAGTCCTCGGTCGCCGAACGCTGGACCGAGATGGGCACCGAGTTCCCCGAGAACTTGCGCCGCATGGTGAGCGAAGTGCGCGCCGCCGGCGCCGTGCCGGTGCTGCTGACCCCGCTGTCGCGCCGCGAATTCGTCGGCGGCAAGCTCAACAACACGCTCGAACCGTGGTCCGCCAAGGTCCGCGAAGTGGCCGGCGCGCTCAAGGTGCCGCTGGTCGACCTCAACGCATCGAGCGCGGCGGTGGTGCAGAAGATGGGTCCCGAGGCCTCGATGGCGCTCGCGCAGACGGCACCTAACGACACCGAGCGTGCCGCTGCGCGCACCGGCACCACCCTCAGGCCCCGCTCGGCCGAGGATGCGCGCCTTGCGCCCGTGCCCACCACCCCCGATGGCCCGCGCGGCCAATTCGTGCGCAAGTTCGACTATACCCATGTCGGCGATGCGGGCGCGGAAGTGTTCGCCACGCTCGTCGCCCGCGATCTCGCCAAGGTGGTTCCCGAGTTGCGCAGCCAGATCGCGCCTTGAGGTCCGAGCGCGCGTCCACCCCTGGTCGCGAACCTCTGGCCGGATGGCTACACAGTGAATCGTCATTGCGAGCGCAGCGAAGCAACCCAGGGCGGTTTGCGCTGCCCTGGGTCGCTTCGCTGCGCTCGCAATGACGAAACTTGGGTCGGCGTAAAGCTATCGCGCTCTCGCCATGGCGCAAGGTGTGCGGGGCCCTCGCCTTCGCGAGGGCGACGGGATTTATCGTTCCAACTCTGCGCGCCCGACTGCGCTGGAAAATTGGTAAGGCAATTGCTTCGTTTTGGCATGGACGCTATGAAGTGGCGGTGAAAACGAGAGAGATCGATACCCATGGCTGACAGGTTGTTCCAAGGCATCGCCGACCAGATCGTCGCCCTGGTCGACGAGGGGGTGTTCCCCCCCGGCACTCGCCTGCCCGGCGAGCGTGAGCTGGCCGAGCGGTTCAACGTCAGCCGCGTCACCATCCGCGAGGCGGCGATCGCGCTGCAGGCGATCGGCGTGCTGCGGATCAAGACCGGCTCGGGTATCTACGTATCGGACCGCAGCGCGCGCAACGACGACGCCTTGCCCAAGGTCAGCGCGCTGGAACTGACCGAGGCGCGCTCGCTATTCGAGTCCGAGGCCGCCGCGCTCGCCGCGCCGGTGATCTCGGACGAGACGCTGGCCAAGCTCGACACGCTGCTCGCAGCGATGGCGACCGAGGAGGACGACGAGAAGTCCACCGAGATCGACCGCGAGTTCCACATGACGATCGCCTCGGCCTCGGGCAACGGCGCGATCACCCACGTCATCCGCACGCTCTGGCGGCTGCGCACCGAACTGCCCGAAGTGCGCCACACCCACGAAAGCGTGTGCCACCACGACGGCGTCACCCGCCAGGACGAGCACGCCGCCGTGGTCGAGGCGCTGCGCAGCCATGACCCGCAGGGCGCACGCCTGGCGATGCGCCAGCACTTCAACCGCCTGCTCGGCACGATGCTCGACGCGACCGAGGAGCACGCGATTTCCGAACTTAAGCGCAAGGCCCAGGAAAGCCGCGACCGCTTCCTGATGAGTTCGAAGATCGGATGAGTGCCTCCGCCGTTACCGGGCACGTCGTGACTTTCGGCGAAGTGCTGCTGCGCTTCGCAACGCCTGACCACCGCCTGATGGTGCAGTCCGACACGCTCGACATGGTCGTGGGCGGGGCGGAGGCGAACGTCGCGGCGGGGCTCGCCTCGCTGGGTCACGACGTGCGGATGCTCACGCGCCTGCCGTCCGGCCCGCTCGGCGACAAGGCGCGCGCGGCGCTCGGCGCCGCCGGGGTCGACACCACTTATGTTACCCGCGGCCTGGGCCGCATGGGTCTCTATTTCCTCGAGAGCGGCGCGGGTCTTCGGCCTTCGTCGATCACTTACGATCGCGCGGGCAGCGTGTTCGCGTCCTCCAGCGCGCACCAGTTCGACTTCGCGTCCGCTCTCGAGGGAGCCCGGCTGCTGCACGTATCCGGGATCACGCCGGCGCTCGGCCCCGGTGGCGTCGCGCTTGCGCAAGCCGCCGTCGCTGCGGCCGAAGCCGCCGGCGTGCCGATCTGCTTCGACGGCAATTACCGCTCGCTCCTGTGGGATGCCTGGGACAGCGATCCGCGCGCCATTCTCACCGACCTGATGCGCTCGGCGACGGTGATGATCGGCAACCACCGCGATATCTCGCTGCTGCTGGGCAAGGCGTTCTCCGGCGACGGATCGGACCGCCGCCGCGAGGCCGCGCTGGCGGCGTTCGAGGCCTTCCCCAAGCTGCAGCTGATCGCCTCGACCGCGCGCCACGTCGTCAACGCCGGCCATCACCGCATCGCCGCCCGGCTCGATACGCGCGAACATGCGCACCAGACCAGCGAAGTGGACGTGACCGGCATCGTCGACCGCATCGGCACCGGCGATGCCTTCGCTGCAGGCATGCTGCACAAGTGGCTCGACCGCGCCGACCTCGTCGCGACGGCGCAGGCGGGGCTGGCGTACACGGTGCTCAAGCATACCCAGCCCGGAGACATGTGCCTGGTGGGGGCCGAGGAACTGGAGGCTTTCTCCGCCAGCGGCGGCGACGTGCGGCGATAACCGCCTTCGTCATTGCAAGCGTGGCGGCGATGGGCAGGCCTCCGCGCCTCTCCCACACGCCCCGCAAAAATTCGGAAGGGGCGGCTCCCGGCAAGAGCCGCCCCTTCCCCCCCACCCCGTCACCGAGGTCGGGCTACAGCATATCCTGACTGGCGGAGGGCAACAGGGCTCAGGACATGCCGGCCTCTATGTCAATTGCCCAGCCCCCCGAGCAATCCCCCGACGAGCCCCGTCACGGGAGCCAGCACGGTGGTGGAGGAAGTCGATCCGCTGACGCCGCCCAGCAATCCGCTGACGACGCCGCTCACCGGGGTGAGCACGGCAGTGGTCGAACCCGTGCCGCTCGCGCCGCCCAGCAGTCCGCTGACCACGCCGGTCACGGGGGCGAGTACGGCCGAGGTCGAACCCGTCCCGCTGACGCCGCCCAGCAGTCCGCTGACCACGCCGGTCACGGGGGCGAGTACGGCCGAGGTCGAACCCGTGCCGCTTACGCCGCCCAGCAGTCCGCTGACCACGCCGGTCACGGGGGCGAGTACGGCCGAGGTCGAACCCGTGCCGCTCACGCCGCCCAGCAGTCCGCTGACCACGCCGGTCACGGGGCTGAGTACGTCGCCCGTTCCGGTGCCGCCGGTGGTGCCGCCAAGCACGCCGCTGACGAGGCCGGTCACGGGCGAGAGCAGCGCGCCGGTTCCGGTGCCCGAGCCCAGCCCGCCGGTCACGCCGCCGGTCACTTGCCCAAGCGTACCGTTCAACGTGTCGAGCACGGGCGAGAGCACCGTGTCGACCGCAGCGGTGACGGGGGCGACGACCGGCGAGATGCCGTCGGTCACTTTGGTCACGCCGCTGCCCACTTGCGAGCCGAGCAGTGCGCCGGCCAGAGTGCCGACCGGCTTGAGGCCGGTCGCGACTGCGGTCGCCGTCGTCGGCAGCGTCACGTCGAGGACGTTGCCGTCCGCCAGCACGTCCGCCGTCACCAGTTGCCCGGAGACGAGGCCGGGGTTGTCCGACAGGACGTTGAGCCCCGCCAGCGTGCCGCTGGTGCTGGGCCCGGTCAGCCCGTTGTTGCCCAGATCAATTCCCACCAGCGGTCCGGTATATGTCACGGCCTCGCCCGTGCTGCCGGGCAGGCTGTCGGTCAGTCCTGCGACGAGATCGCCGAGTTGGCTCGTGACGGGGTTCAGCAGGCCACTCGAACCGGCCACCGGCGCGAGCACCGTGTCGACCGTGGTCAGCAGCGGCGTGGTGATGCCGCTGACCGTCGAGGTCACGCCGGCGACGGCGGGCGACAGGCCGTTGGTGAGCCCGGTGACGGCGGCGCTCGCCTGGGTGCCGAGCAGCGCGCCGGTCAGCGCCCCCACCGGCCCGAGCGCGGCCTGGGTCTGCGCGGTGGTGGTCGGCAGGATGACTTGCACGACCTTGCCGTCGCCGGTCAGGACATCCACGGTGATGCCGGTCCCGCCGGTCGAGGCGGCGGGCGGGGTGACGTTGACGTTGATCAGCGAGCCCGAACCGCTCGGCCCGACGATGGTGGTGCCGCCGATGCTGATGCCGCCTACCGGGCCGGTGATGCTGGTCGGGCTGGGCGAGCCGCCCGCGCCGCTGGGTCCGGTCGGGCCCGTGGGACCGGTCGGTCCGGTAGGACCAGTCGGGCCGGTTGGACCCGTCGGCCCGGTGGGTCCCGTGGGGCCCGTCGTGGGCGGGACGAAACCGGCGTGGAAGCCGTGCCCGTCAGAGCAGGCGCCCAGCAGGAGCAGCGGAACCGCGGTTGCGTAAAGCAGCGCTTGGCGCGCATTGGGCCGGGCCGTCGGCCGCGATGGGGTGTCCATGGTGTTATCCTCCGTAGTATTGCCTGCCCGAAGGCTAGGGCGATTCCACGCAAGGGTTCGCATCCAGAAGCAGCCGTCCCGGCGCTGTGACACATGGCGCAGCGCCACCCGGCGGAAGGGCATTCCGGCACGCGCGGCCAATTGCAGCCACGCCCCTCGCCGCCACGCAAAACGATACGCAACACGCGTTCCGGCACCCGCAAAGGCGCCGAAAAACGGCTCCGATCTTACGCAAAACCCGGAAAACCGCGGATTACGGGGATTCGTGCCAGGTCGGTCGCAATTGCCCGGCGCCCGTCGACCGGCGCCTATCAGAACCGATGCGAGACGCCGAAATAGACCTCCAGGTCGTTCGCATCGTGGTCGAGTCCCGCGTTCGCGCCCAGGTCGAACTGAAGGTCGGCGGCGGGCTGCCAGCCGAGCGACAGACCGGACAGGTGCTCGGTGTGATGCGAGGCCGGATCGCGGTCGAGGGTGAACTGGTACTCGGCGGTGGCGGTCAACTTGTCGTTCAGCTTGAACGATGCGCCGACCGTTTCGCTGGCGGCGAAGTGACGGCCGTGCCCGTCCTCGTCGACCGCAGCGTCGACCTCGCTGGTGGTGGCAAGGCTCCAGGTGTCGGACAGTTCGTAGGACACCGGGACCAGCACGCCGCCCGCCCAGTCGCCATCGCCGATGGGGCTGCGGCCGACCGGCGCGGTGACGTAGGGCATCACCGCAATGGACAGCCCCGAGCCGTCCGGGTTGAGCAGATTGCGCCGCAGCGCCACGGTCACGTCGCCGGTGCCGCTGCGATGGTCGACGCTGCCGGTCGCGCCGTCGCGGTGGCGTGCAAAGCCCAGCGCGGTCCAGCCGATTTGCACTTCGGCATGTTCGGCCACGCCGTAGCGCACCAGCACGTCACCGGTCTCGATCA
>Ga0247734_1002076_pt1 | contig 13876 bp, 7 predicted proteins | sample UWRJL103311B2_FD_180933 | JGI IMG/M metagenome (GOLD analysis project Ga0247734, IMG submission 180933) | Plant litter microbial communities from Arlington Agricultural Research Station in Wisconsin, United States - UWRJ-L103-311B-2 | ecosystem: Environmental > Terrestrial > Plant litter >... | reverse complement strand
CCCCAAAAGGAACTCTTGTGTTGCAATGAGTTACGATAAACAAGACATAATGTGACTTGAATTATAGAGTGCATGAGCATTACTTGAGCAAATATTCCCCTCACATGCTGATGGTCAGGCTGGATACAGTCCTAGCCAGGAAACGGCCATTCCCAATGCAGTTTAGCTAATATCCACTTCATTTTTGGCATTTCGAATCAACAATGAATCAACTAGCCTCCCAAATTTCGAAAGATTATTTATTATTGACCTAAATCTCTGAAGGATAATTATTTTGATTATTCAGTCATATATATTCTTTCTTAGTACCTTATCTTTCAAATTTGTAAATATCAAATACCAATACCTTATAAACTATCAATCATTAAGTTGTCTCAAGGGTAGTTCCAAGGTAATTAAGATAACATGAGATAGGTTGTTATCTCTGCATATTAATTAAAATAAGCTAAAACTGCCCAATCTTCAACCCGAATACTGTATGTACAAGCTTAAAGATAGACAAGGCACTTTTTTCCGGAGGGGACTGTAGATGAATATATGCCAAGATGCATGCAACTAATCCTAGAGTTCTCGTACCCTAGCTATTAGGATATTAATTGTTTGGTTAATTGCTTTCCAAATGAAAAACCAACTTGCGCTTACCGTAAAAAGAGAGTAGTCGCCGGTTGATAAACTCCTTTCAGTTTTTGAGATCTTGACTACAAAGTAAAAGTTACTAGGGCTTTATCAAGGAAACTTGCCAAATCGTAAGGTTAAATACGCCATCCCTTTTCTATGGCAATGCCAAGGTTAGCGGTGAAGTACTTCCGTATTCTGGTAAGGGTTTCTGGGATTTACTAAATAGTGTATGCACATGTAAACAACATACGTCAAAACATCAACACTTCATGATCAATTAGAGCGACTCGACTTGTTTATTTAAGCCTACCAAGCTTTTACCAGTGCGGTCGGTGGGAATAGGTAGCCCTGCTGTAGCTCCGTAGGCAGCAGGAAGCGAAGGAAATATTCTGGATTCTTATTAATTGGGAGAATGAAGCTGTTTAACCCACGTCCCTCATACCTAATCACTAGTGCGATTAAGAACCAGTGTAATTGAGATCCCTTAAATTGTAGCAGAAAAATATTAGTGGCTGAGCAACGACAAAACCGCAGTCGCGGTAGGGTCAGTTCTCAGTTCGTCCAAAGCAGTTTGTTTGTAGTAACAGTTAAAAGCCAAGAAAGCCAAGACACATGGCCAAGACTTCTCCCTCTCCAACCAAATGACAGACCAATCTAGGCCCAGCTACAACGTAACGAGTAGGGAAATAAGAATCGTGGCAGGCTAGGGACTAGTGGGCCTACCAGGAATGGTTGTATTTTCCCATACGCTGCTCCGCAGATAAGAGTATATACCATAGTCGAGGCATGTCAGGTGTCTCCATTGAACCAACATATTGAGTCAGGCCAAGATTCAGCCTTCATTACCTCCTTCTTAAAGGAGCATATTACCAGCATTGCTCGCACCTCTTGATGCGCCGTTGTTATCACAATCTAGAAACTCGTATAATAATCCACACTTCCATACAATTTCCGACTTTTAACACATCACCGTCAGAAACTACTCCTCTCCTCCTGACCTTACATCTGTCAGACTTAGTTTATCTAAAGTGTAGGTTTTAAAAATCAACAGAATCTACCTTGTCTGAATAGATACGATTTGACTAACTGCAGCACAGTCTACATTCCTATCATGTCATTAAACTTCTCTACATGCCGCCCTTCGAACGAGCTCCCAGACTTCGGGGCTAGCCTGCCTCACATCCCGCTCAACATATCTGTCGGCCTCACTCCAGCTCGTGATAGCACCCGTGAGCCTATGAACAGCTGTTGCTCGCCCAATCCTGTTGAGATAGAAGAAGGGTGCTATTACTGGTGTCAACTACCTGAGAATTACTCCGACGGAAAGGGATTCTCCAGTTGTTTGAGAAGTAATAAGGCTTATCTCGGCCCAGGAAACGACTCATCTGTCCCAATATTGGCCTATCATCTGTCTAAGACGAGCAATGCAGCAATAACGAGGGGGAAGACTCTTTTTTGGGCTGCGGTGGCTACAGGTTTGCTGCAGGTCGTTGCAATTTAAAGTAGCAATGCTGTGAATTTCGGCCCGGATAAAAGATTTAAAGTGGTTCATGTGAAAAGCTCTCTGCTGAAACAGCCGTGGAGGAAGGTAGAATGTCAAGCAGTCGGATTTTCACATTAAAGATTCCAAATATGTCGAAGCTAGTTGATTAGCTTTCTTTGGAGACATTATATATGGATTGTTGACGTGGAAAGCATACCCAAATGATGCTGGCTGAAAATCACTTCCAGCAATCTGTAACTCTACTTCGCCTGGGTACTTGAACATCCCCAGCGAATAAAATTGATCTATGCATGATGAAATGCCTGCGGGTTTAGTAAATTTGGTTTATGAGGATTGGCATTGTTCCATGCAGCGTTGACTACGGTGAATGCTGTACTGGTTGTGTGCCTATGCACTAATTAAAGTGCTACGAGGGATGAAAAATTGCAGCGGAAATCAATTCTCTGGCCCTTCGGGGGGAAAGGAACAGCTGAAGAATCAAAAGCTGGTTACTTTCTTTGATACAGTCTCCGTCAACTTCGGTCGGGAGTATCTACGATAATTCAATAAAAAAACCCCCCCCAAGTAACCATATGCTAAAAGTCATATTTAGTTTTTTTTGACTCTCTGATGCTTATAGCCCACATTAGCAGCCCCAAAAGCACTCTTATATTTAATTGATATCTGCAATTGTCTATATCAAATGTTCGGCTTCCAAAGTGTAACCTATATTACAGATAAATAAATCTACAAAAACGTGGTTCATATAACAAGGTTCTGTCCTAATAATAAATAACGCAACTCTGCTTCCCAAGTAGCTGCCTAAGACTACGTATTTTCTTGACTGTGTCGCTGGGAGGTAAAGGTATCTGTGCTACAATTTGAAACTAGTCTGCTAAATAGTTTTTTGCGAAGCAGAATATTCAAAATATTTCATCTCTCCGATGTTCGGACTGATCTCCTTTTGCTGAGTAAAGTAAAATACTTTTGCGCTGTATGTTCAGGACAGCCTTTTCGTTTGAAGATAACCTATTAAAGCTGCTGCCGGTATCATTCTTAACTGGCGCCTCTAGTGGGGTATTGGGTGGAGTAGAGAGGTCTAGAGTTTCTTCTGTTGCGGTGAATACTTTGTTGATTTTGTAAGGCGAAATGAACCAAGTGATGCTGTTGTAGGATTTACATATTCGTCAATAGTAATGGTGTTGTTTAAGTTCCCGTTACCATAGTTCGCGGTAGGGGCAGTGTGCTTAGTGACCCAGTTTCCGTCGACCACAAATTTATAAAGCAAAATCCTGATTAACGCTGGAAAGAGCTAACGCCCCCAAAAAAGCCATTCATTTGATTGGAGAGTTTCAAAGCCTTCTGCCACTTGTCAAAGGTACCTACAACTCACATCTCCTCGGCGGAGTGTGAAAGGGAAAAGTATATATTATCATGGCAGATGTCTTGACATCGAAAAGAAACATCAGCCGTACTGTAATGGCATACGCCACGACGCTCACTCGAGACTGCTATTTCGAGTGATTAGGACACGTGGTAGCGTGCAGGTTACCTTCTATACTAACCCCAACTTGTAATTCAACTGATCTCTGCCTATACATAGCTTAATGGTTCTAAATTGAGTTCAACAGAACCAGCGACCGCTGAATCCCTATATTATTATAGTAACTAAGCGAGAACAGGGGGCTCGCTAAGATATGGGCCAAGTCTCCACTATTTGACTACAGATCCATCGACACAATACGACACAGAAGTTCCAACTGGCTTGCTTCTTAAATGATTTTTATATATTATGGAACCTTCGTGTAACAACTAGCCGCCTGGACCCCAAAGTAGAATCTGGATGTAACGGGAGCTGTGCCCGAGGAAGAATAATTGTCAAAAAAAAAAAGGGGACCCGCCAGATCAATAATGAATGGTTGCAAGTATAAATTCATAATTATCGAACGGCAAGTTTAAAAGTTATTTCGTAACTTTAAATAAACTAAAATCGAATTCTAGTTGCGAAAGGCGTGGTAATTAAATATGGCCAACAGTTTAAACCTGGTGACTCTTGTAGCAACCCCAGTATAGAATCTCAAACGTAGCATTTTTAGAAGAAATAAAGCTAATATAGAGGAAGTTCAGAAGATGGTACCTGGAAATGGAAGGCGATGGCGGTTGTTGCAAGGAGTGTCGCAGATTTTGGAGTGGATGTTAATCCAAAATCAGGATATATTAGAGGGATGTTTTTGAGAACGGTTATGCCAACTTATAGTTCCAGAAGTTGCTGTAATTATAGTTCTATCCTTTGTTTCCCAGTTTTATTCTCTCCCGCTGGTTTATCTTAACTTCGCGTATTGTTCACCCCTTTCTATGTTGTTGTCTTTAGCGAAACTAATCAGCTAACACGCTCAACATTCTTTATTTCTCACTTTCTATCACCCTGAATAGTGATGGGAAATTCTTGAATCATGTCAGAAACAAACTCCAAATGAATAGTTCTAGCAGAGGGAGATTACCAAGTTTCAGAACTCAGTCTAATATCCTAGCAGCTAAATAAGAGTGTTAATTATTTCACTTAACTTCTCCACTGCGATGTAAAATAAATCAGAGAATCAACAAGATACTTATTCTCTTTGTTAAATACAATGGTCAGATGCGCATGTTATTCACGATTTCTTCCTTATCGCTGTTATATTGAATTCTGTTGTGGCAAGCAACAAACAAAACCACGCTCGCTTCGCTAGCGAGATCTTTTATATCAACAAAGAAAAGAATATCCAAAAAAAAATAGTTGTAGCCTAACTCCAAGGTACGCTTTGGAGTGTGAGATTTGAGCCCACTGTATCAGACAGAGATGCGGCTTCCTAGTTAGGCAGGATTTGAACCTGCATGATTGAGGGCTTTTATCCACAATTTTTGGCCTACTAACTAGGCAGGAATTGAACCTGCTGCATAACATGTTTTAAGCCTTAAACCCGGCCAGGCTGCCCGAAGGCTATCACGTTCTTCTGTCGAAGTAAGAGCATCCAGGGCTCAAACCGCGTGTGATTAGGAGTCAATGACTATGAGCGAACGGTTTCCCCACAGGTCCCTCGCACCAAGAATCACCTTGGCCACAATTGCTAGTTGTAAAGGGGGCCAAACACCACGGTGTGCGAGTACCACCCAAGCGTACCATTGGGGGTGTTTGCATTAGGCCATTTCACTTTATTGAATATATTTTGCGCAAATTAAGCGAGGCCACCAGACTTGTGTCCTTTTTAGGTAGCCCAGGCAGCAATATTCTAGGCTAGATTTATTAAAACCATAGAAGTAGTTCTATATGAAGATGTGCCTGGGAGATCTCCTTGCATACTTCGAGCAAAAGTCCAGCCTGTTCAGTTGAACAAGACAGAATGCTTGTGGGAGATGGCAGACATTTTTATTTCCACATCCACATAAACGTTGCTCCAACGTCATGAAGTTCTCGTTAATAATGACAAACTGAAGTCCTGAGTCTTGAATGAGGTTCTTTGGAGTCCTCAAGTAACCTGACTTAATGTCACATGACTTGGGGAAGCAGCAGGAGTGTTTACTCACTACCTCCAATGCACAGTCGAGTCGATAGCGTAAATTTATTTATTAGATGGTAATCACGGCCACCCAGATCTAGTATCAGCAAACGTGCGCTAAAAGAATTTAGGTCGGAATCTACTGAGTTTCGAGTGCATATCTCTCTCTCGGTCAGTTTCTGAACTAACCCAATTTTCCTAAGATTTTGATGAGTATTGTTGGAAAAACTGGTATGTTCAGATCAGCTTCTTTTTGAATCTGTACAATCATTCTTTGGTTGTTTGCATGACACTGTCAGCTCTAGAACTTTTGCTAATAATCATCAACAACCTAAACCTGTCATAAGCCACAGTGGTATATATCATAGGAATGACTAAGACGAAAAATTAGCATGATTGAGCATATACTTTGTTGACTTCCACACCCTCTCTTGGTGATTGGTATGCTGAAAGTCATAATTGAATCCTACTAGCTTTCTTGATTCTTTGAACTGATGGGAATCTGTCTGACTATATTTATTTGATAGTGAGGTCTGCTGTGCGGGATTTAATTCCACCCATTTTAATATGGTATACCACTTTCAGCTTGAAACAAACTCCGTTTAATTGCCGGTAAAGAAGAGAGGTGGTATTGTTATCCGATGCGCGGTTAGAATCAGGTTCTGTGAACGCTTCGTGAAGTCACTATATAGTCGAACTTGTGATTATTCCCAGTCAACTTTTTAAGTGCCATAGAGAAGGGTTGAGATATTTAAACCCTGTGTAGGAAGAACAAGAATTGGTGAATATTCTGGAGACTCCGGGAAACAGCCATTTTCAGGATAGGTCTGGGAGCCATCTACCATTGGTTCGCCTACATAGATTGGCTTGTATTATATGCAACTCTAGCACCAATTAAACGTCAATTAACTGCTCAGAAATTTACCTTGATTGTGAGGTTAAGGTGTTGTAACTGGGAGATGCGTCAGCTCTTCGTAGATTATGGGTTTGAGATTTATGGATTCTCATCGTGAGCCAGAACGTTACTACTGTCACAGATGGTCTTCAAAAATTTCCCCTCTTGTTACTGTTAGATCCGAGCAAGTGGAAATATGGGTCAATACGACCTGAAGAGGCAACTTTGAGCTTTTGGTTTCAAATGGCTACTAATATGTTGTGTGCACCTTATATGCCAAGATGAACTTTCTTTTCCTAAAGTCGTCATTTGATTACAACCGAGAGTCTTGCTCGTAGTTTCAGGGTCGTGATAACCCGCCATCAAATTTTGATGCTACAAAATACACATCATATATCTACTTAAATATTATTAACAGCTATGGTTTAGTTGCTCTCTCTTTGGTATTTCTATGGACAGTCCCTACGGCTTTAGGGTGTCCTTCCATTACATAGAAACTAATGTAGCGTATGCTCACACAAAGTCTCAAGTAAGCATGACTAGGCCGTTGGAATAAGATTTCATCAGCCTCATTTGGCTGCCTTTGAGCCCTAAAAGCTAGTCCCTCATGGTGTCCGACTACTCCTAAGAGGATTTAGAGCAAGGTTATCTTATCTCTGATAGGATAAATATTTTCTGGTTCTATGGCATGTTGCTTTACGAAATATTTCAAGATTCCAGCAACAAGGGGTCTAAATGAAGCTATACAGAGGTTGAAGTTTCAAGCTGCTAGAAATTCCTGCCTTTTTGGTAGAGCTCCAGATAACTCGCTTCAAAGTAGCTCCTTTCTTTATGAGAAGATTGCTAAGGTTGATTACAAGCACTTAGCCCCTTAGGTTTTCACGCACTTGGTTTCGCTATTGAAATAAATTCCAGGGGGCGGGCCAAAAGCAAAATAGATATTTCAATTTTTTGCTTCACAATCGGAGGATGTGATTTACAATTATAATATTTGTGGAGTGAAATATTTTCAATGGTTTGTAAGGGTGAAAGGTTTCTAATGGCACCTGTAAGAAGTGATATTCGTATCCTCTGGCAAATCCACAGGATAAAACTTTGCTTTACGTTCGGTAGAGTGTGCAATACCCAAGTTTTAGATATTAATCATTATATATAATGAAAAATCTGGTTGAGGTTAGGTTCGGCCAAAACTACAAATTAAAATCCGGTTGCATGCTAGTGACTGATAAACTAGGATCTTAGATGGCACAAGATTTTTGTCACATGAACAATCCAATCCTTAAACTCGTAGTATTATCAAGCTCTAAGGATATAAGAACCTTAACCCGCACATGGAGGTTGATCATGCTTGTTTTTCAAGCATTGTGATAGGCTTAATGCAAGGACTCAACGTCTAGACGCAACGATCAACGTTCTTTCCATACAGACATCAAATAGTATACTTTAAGATAGGACCTCTTGAAGAAGAAAAGAATAGACACTTTCTACCACTATAAACTGCACCTTGGTGAGGTTTGATACCTAAGTCCTTACTTAGACCGACTTGAAGAGAACTGGTAGAAAATGGGTAGCAATTGTGCCATATAGGCCGAGGTCCAACTTCTATATGCTGCCGCTTCCAAGTACAAACATCTATCCGCGCCAGTAGTAAAATAATAACGAAGCATAACACCGGTTCAGATATTGATGTTTTGGTTACTTGGGTTAACTTGACTTAGAAACCTTCCACTCTCACACATCAAAAACCTTGTAGCGTACTTCCACCTTGCGGAACTGGAAAATGGATAACCGTCATTGAGTTCAGTCAAATCAAAGGCTAACAAGGCGCAAGTTCGAAGCGGAGGAGTATTATATACAGGACTAATCTAGCGCGCGACGCGTGGATCAGTCTTTCTTTTAGTACTCCCCGGTTCACAATGCTTCTACACCTTTTATCTCCCCCAAACCATATGCCTATGGTGGAACAAAGCAGACTTATGGACCAAGGCCACTGCATCTTCTCTCTGTGCTTCACCGGCAACCCACGGTTGTCTTTTCTTTAAAAGAAGTCAAACATCGGCTTTTAGACTTGCTCGGCAAGAAAAGGTTTTCTGCCGTTACTAACTAATAACTAAATCACATCAAGAATGCCGTTTCCTCACATCCCCTTTCCCCCCTTTGCGGCCTGTCAGGTTTGAGTGAGTGCTTAGAACTACCTACACACATCCCAACAGGAAAGAGATAATAAGATAAGAGAATACTTTTTTTTTGTGATCACAGCTTGGCATATACTACGAGTCTTTTCTTAAACATATACTGCATGCAGATTTATTTCCCACACCATATATAAAACCATTTCCCCCGCCCAGGTTCATGGGCTCCAATATACAGGTTTAAGCCCTAATGCTTTGGATATATATTTGGATCTATCCAACCTTCCAGCCTGCCAACCCCAACCCTTATACAAAAAAGATTGTATTTGCCAAACGCCGGAGACGCTCCAAAAACACTTGGTCTACTATCTCGTCATCTAAATTCGTTACTCTGAATATGCTGTACAAAAGAGCTTCATATTATCCGCCCAGATCCATTTTGGTGGTATCCCATCCCATATCCCGTTTTATGCTATGCAGCAAAAGCACTATGCAGACCCCAAGCGCCGCGCTAACCCAAGATCAAAAATTCACAACTCAGCATCGGCAAACTCAGTCATCGTCTGTCCTCGGTCGCCTCGGTGGAGCAGGTATGCTATGCACCGGCAACAGTTCCGAGTACGTAGGACTTCGAGACTGAGCAACAAGCGAGCGCGAGGTTACCGGCGTGATATTGAGTGATTCTGCTGGAGGTGGCGGAGATGCAGAAGCCACATTTGCTGGCCGATGATCTTGAGGAAGAGCTGTAATGAATGATATCGCTCCACGTTGCGCAATTGAATGGCGTGCGAGGTCCGAAGGCGTGTAGGGATCCTCTGTGGAACGACTAGGTTGCGAATGGCGAGGTGACGAAGGCTCGTCAGATCTGGTCGCAGGTACGGCGTCTGCAGGTCCGGAGATATGATGTAGACTATGCTCCCGTTCTGCCTCCTCGATTTCCTCTAGCATGGCACCAAGATTTCTTCTGCGAACTGGCGCGGGTATGACGGTTACCGACAGGGGCGCGGCCGTTGTAGGTGGTCGGGTCTTGTCCCGTATTTTTTCCGCTTGCGTAGCCGCAAATTCCTCGATTTTGGAGCGAACATCCCAGCGTGCAATGGCGCCATGACTATTCACAATTTCCGTTGGTTTTACCCTGTATGCTGATACTTCTGGTGGAGGCTGCTGCATTTTACGGTGAAAAGGGGTTGCTTTCATGAAGGCCTGCCAGGGATTTTGTTGCTTCCCGCCTGCTGTTGAGCCATCCTCCACCTCAAGATGCTCGACGATTTTGTCTTTTTCAAACTCGTCCGAGTCTCCATCGATGGTCTGGGTGCGAGTAATCTCCAAGCTGTTGTTTCTTACCACCGGCCTTGGAGTCCCCTCGCTTATAGGATGATAACGAACTGCGTATACGGTGCTTTCGGCGCTCGCCGTATCCGTCCTGCTAACAGGAGTAGCAACAGGATCGGGACGGGTCGGCCATAGCGTCGGGAGCGGTTTAAGCTTGCGCTTGGTGGTATTTTGGTGAGCCGGTTCTGGTCCATCTGTGGCTGCTTCAACATCACGATGTGCAGTCCGGTGCCTATACCTGTTGGCAATTCCAGAAACAGCGGGCCAGGAAATACCATGGCGACTTGTCGTTACACCTCCTCCTTTACTACCACTATCCGTATCTCCACTGTCATCATCCTTATGGGTATTTGAACGCTTCCTTTGTCGTTTTCCATTCGAGTCTGGGTCTGGATTGGGATCCAGCATCTCATCCCCATCAAACACTTCTCTTCCTAAAATTCCATCTTTTTTGTCGTTCCGTTCCAAGCATTCGATTCTTTCCACCCACTCCCAAACCACCACGCTGGCCGCGGCAGCCCCTACCCAGCGAACATAGTCTCCCCACGCAGCAAGGCTTGGCTTGGAGACGTCCAAGACGAAGAAAACGACGGGAATGAGGACCGATATCAGGGAGAGGAATGCCACCAAGCATATGTTCCGCATCTGGGGATGGTAGAACGCGACGCTTCTTTTCGTGAGAGAATAGTACATCACCCAAGCACAGTAGAGTAGACTCAGCGTGAGCTGGAACAGGTATGTCAGGGCGGGAACCGCATCCACAAATGACCTGGGCCGCGAAGCGTTCCGGTACACAAAAACATTGAGGATGCTGAACAGCACATCCAACGTGATGAGCGCGAAGGCTGTCCATTTGATAATGATCTTTTCTCGCTGGCGGGGGAACAGTCTGATCAGGGTCTGGGCCTGCGCAAGCCACAGGAAAGTATCTGATATGAGGCGGATGATCTTCAACTCAAGCCCATCGTCCACTTGTTTCTGTAGATCGGACGCATCCATGATGCCGGAGTTGTACTGTTGCTCGGCGACCTTGAAGGTGTCTGCGGTAGCGATCGAAAGCGATATCGCGACCGTCAAGGCCGCTACCTTTTGCAACCACGGCCGTCCGCCAATTCCAATTCCGGCATCACTCCCGGACGGGCCATTGGTGAAGCCTCTGCGGCCCAGGACGATGGCGCCCTGGTGGAGGAAGGTTCGGGGGGTTATGAGCAGCATGATGAAGAGCATGTATGCTATCACGGTTGTCGCAGCCAGCGCGTAACATTGTGGTAAGGTGGATGCGTAAAAGGGATCGCGAAAGTCCGTGACGGATGAGCTGCCGCCGCCGCTCAGCTCGCTGGTGACGATGATATCGTTCGGATCCTGGGTGCAGGCGGGTTCGAAGACGGCGTCGGCGGTGAGGGTGATGATGGAATCATCGGCCAGCGTGAGGAAGCCATTCGCAGGCAGGGTGAAGGGTGTGCAATAAGGGACGCTGTAGGTGGTGGTGGTGGCCACCGTCGCGGTGGGTTTCCCGTTACTCCAGAGCTGCCTCGCCTCCATTCTTATGAGATTGCTGCGGCCCGGCCGCTGGTCATTGATGGAGTGTTATGGGTGAGAATTCGACATTGTATGGCGTGGGTGGTAGTCGAGGGCAAAATCGCGATGGCCGGGTTGGCGTATGAATTGAATTGGATTGTTGTTGTTGTTGTTGTTGGTGGTGGAGCAGAGCGTGCGAGCGAGAGGGAGGGAGAGGGAGAGGAGCAAGACTCGACCAGGGGCTGTCGGATGACGAATTAATCGCGAAATGGTTCGATGATGCACGAGAGAGATAGAGATATAAAGAGAGAGCAAGCAAGCTTCGGGGGCTGTGTTGGTGTAGTGGTGGTGAGATGATTACAGAAGGACGTCACGGGAGATCCGGCGGAGGAAGGTGTTTGTTTGATGTTGTAGGCAGATGTATGTATGTATGTAGGCGTAGGTTTCGGTGTTTGTCGAGTAGTGAGTGAACGATTGATTGATTAATGGAGGTGGAGGAGTTGGTGTGGAGGAGTGGTAGTGAGAGTGGTGGTGAGAGTGGTGGTGAGCGTGGTTTAATGAGTCGTGGGTGGTGGAGGAAGGGTTCACGATCAAGTCAGGTAGGTCGGTCGATCGATCGCGGGTTAGTTAGTTCAGTTCAGTTCAGTTCAGTGAAGTCAGGAGCCAGGAGTCAGTAGTAGTCAGTAATAGTGGTCTGTTTGGCCTGTCTGACTTGACTTGACTTGACTTGACTAACTGTTTGCTTGCTTGTACTGTCCGGGTCTCTGGTCTCTTGTCTGTCTCCTCTTCTCTTGTCTCCTCTCTCTCTCTCTCGCTCTCGCTCTCTTTACCAGTTTCAGCGGGCGTTTTCCGGGTGGGGCCCACTTTGCCGCTTCAAGACTTGTTTTGGCCGGGATGTCGCCTCTTGCTTCTGCCTCCCCGGGGGTAATTCGTCTTCTTCTTCTTACTACAGACTTATTACTCACGGCTGATTGATATGCGAGTGGAGATATGCGAGGCGAGGCGAGGGAGGGGATGGGAAGGGGAAGGGGAAGGGGAAGAGGAGAGGGGGCAAAAGACCGGAGCAGAGTAGAGCAGCAGGACGAGAGAATGAAATGAATATAGATAGACAGACAGACAGATAGATATATCTTTCTCTCTTGTACATTGGAATGGGTATGTGGTACGTGGTATGTGGTACGTGGTATAATATGGTATCTGGTATATATGGCTATGGCTATGGTATTCCAGATCAATGGAATGGTGAGGGGCAACAAGGCGTTTGCTGGCGGCGGAATGCTTGATGGGATGCTTGACGGGTGCTTGACGGATGCTTGATGGATGCTTGGTACTCTTGACTTTCTTCCGCGTGTGCTGCTACTGCTGCTGTAGCACACCAAGTAACTTTTCGTTGGTATTTGGAGGTGGAGTATTTACCGTAGCGGAGGAGCATGAGTGGTGGATAGTACTGTACAGTAGTAAGTAGTAGGGTATGGTATTTCTCATATCCGGCGGGTGGGAACGGGAACTGGGAATGATGGGAAGGAGGAACATGATATGATATGCTATGATATGCTATGCGAGCCCGGCCGGCACCAACCAAAACCAAAGGTGAGACCAGCCTGGGACACCTCACACCCACAACATTACCCACACATTACCCACACATTACCAGTACAGTAACAGTACTAACAGTAGTACAGTATTACTTCCTCATTCCTGACTGGGGGAAGGGGAAAGGGGAAGGGGAAGAGTGGAGACGAGACGAGACGAGACAAGACGAGACTAGGGCCGACGAGCATGTGTATGGAAGTAAAATAAGTGTGAGGTGTGTGTGGTGTGTGTGGTGTGTGTGGAGTAGTACTGCAGTAGTACAGTAGTAGTAGTCGTACAGTAGTAGTAATAGTGGAGGACACCGTGTTTGCCAATCCCCGGCCAAGCCCGCTGTACAGCCAGCTTGGCGCTTGGGGAAAGCTTGTCGGGGAGGGGGGGATGGAGGGGGGAGGGATCCTGCGAATACACACTTCGATCGCATAATAGATAGATGTTATCAATAGCTAGCTCTAGGTATTGATATTGAGGTTGAGATTGATATCGATATCTATGCGCCGTGTTGTTTATTGTTGGCGCACCACGTAATTGACCTCTAGTTGGCGGGACGTGGTCGGATCACCAACCATCCACCCACCCATACGCACGCGAGGTGATATAAGGTTACATATACGATGATGCGAGCACTAGTCGTAGTAGTAGTAATAGCAGTCATCTTTGCGGCATGTAACATGTAATATGCAATACACAAGGAAGGCAAAGAAAGCATGGGCATATAATAATATAATATACAGTAAAATATAAAATAATGAAATATAAAACGGGGCGGGGG
>Ga0247734_1002075_pt1 | contig 13881 bp, 12 predicted proteins | sample UWRJL103311B2_FD_180933 | JGI IMG/M metagenome (GOLD analysis project Ga0247734, IMG submission 180933) | Plant litter microbial communities from Arlington Agricultural Research Station in Wisconsin, United States - UWRJ-L103-311B-2 | ecosystem: Environmental > Terrestrial > Plant litter >... | reverse complement strand
TATTATTCCCCGACTATGACGCTGGATTCTGGAAGCGGAACTTTGGAGGGCTTACCTCAAGAGCTTTATCGTGGCCTTATCGCAGTATCTTTCTTCGGCTTGCTCTCTTTCATCTGCTCTTCAACCTTGTTCATCTTCCTCACCTGGAAAATCGTGTCATGGCGCCTTAAATCAGGCAGACAAATGCCGATCAATCAATTTTTGTTCCTCATATACAACCTTCTTTTTGCAGATATCCAACAAGCTTTGGCTTTTTTGCTCAATATCAGCCACCTTCGGCAAAATGCCATTGTTGTAGGAGACACAACATGCTGGGCTCAAGGATGGTTTGTTTCCACCGGAGATCTTGCTAGTTCACGTACGTCAAACGGGATGATACCTTTCCATGGTCCGGCTTTGTTCACAGGCAGTTAAAGTTTGATTCATTGGAGTATTCCACAAACGAACAGCTCATGAACAAGATCTCAAATCTATCTAGCAAGGCCAAAGTTGACTCTCTTGTGTAGTCTTCATTTTTGCCATCGGTGTGCATACATTCCTAGCCGTCGTCAAAAACTATCGCCTTCCTAGCTGGGCCTTCTACAGTTCTATTGCATCCCTCTGGACCTTCAACTATGTGCTAGGAATGGTAGGACCGCTAAGACATGGCAAGGAGTTCTTCGTGCGGGCGAATGCTTGGGTTAGTTTCTTTAATCCCGTAGCCTTTGATCATTCATTAACACGTATGGCAGTGCTGGATCAATGTAGAGTTCAAGTCCCAACGTGTCTGGCTTCACTATCTTTGGATCTTCATTTTCATGTTCGCCACGATCTTGATCTACATGTCGATATTCTTCTTCCTACGCAAAGGCTCACAAGCGACTCATGAGAATCTAGGGGCCAGCTCTACCCATGGCGCCACACCTCTCATGCTCATCTATCCACTGATCTACGTTGTATGCACAAGTCCTTTGGCAATTGGTCGTATTGCCGCATTAGCTGGAAGTCAACCATCTCTTACCTATTTTTGCGTTGCTGGATCCATGATAGCGTGCAATGGCTGGCTAGATGTGGTCTTATATGCAAGCACACGATCGGAAATTGTCTTTGGCGAAGATCCGACAAGAGAAAATAACGGTCTGGAGACCTTTGCATTCCTTGGAAAAGGGCATACAATGGGTACAATAACGACAGTCCAAGCTAGCGCTCATCAAAGAAACAGCTCAAGGTTAGCGAGGGGTGACAGCGCAGAGAATTTGTACGGACTAAATCAAATTGGAGTCAAGGGGGAGGTTACGGTTGTTTCGGAGACTATACGTCAAGATAGGGATAGGAGGGGGGTCAGTAAGGTCGAGCACAGCACACAGGGCAGCTGGGATGGAAGAAGTTCCAAGAGTGTAAGCTCACAGATATAAGGTAGAGAAGTACTGGAGGAAATTTGTACTAATTTGGATGCATAATGATACCATAAATGAATATAAACCAATAGTTCTTTATTCTTTGCCTTGGTTAAAGCTCGTCCGCACGAAACACAGAAACTCTATAGCTCTACAACAACGACAGTCTCAATTCCTAGAGGTGTGTCTTCATTAAACAGTCGACTACTTATGAGAGTTGGCACCCTGGTAAGGGAACCATTGTCTCATGACCAAATTATTAGAGGTCACATCCTCCTCAAGTTCAAAACACAATTACTAAAAGCGGTTGCCTTGTCTTGATGTGATGAGCAGCGAAGTGTAGTGCCCTGTCAACAAGATGGGACACAAACACTAGCTTAAAGGAGGCTGGGACTGGCTGCAGCTTTAACGATGATGGCTGACCAAATTTAGGCTCTTGTTTACCAGCTTCTTCTTATCTAACATAAGCACTAAGTTGTAGCTTATATGATTATTGTGAATATCTGAGCTGAAGCTTGTTATTGATTGAAACACAGATGATAGTGGAGTTGCGCACGTGTCAATCCAAATCCAACATCCACACCAGCTTCTTTCTCTTTCTTCTTCTTTCCTTTCTTCCTTTCTTTCTCTCACTATTATGTTATCAAAATCTCTATACACTATGCTTTGATATACAATTTCATATGCCTTTGAATTCCGCATTTCTTTTAGATTTCCGAGAATTAAGCATTGCCAACCCCAGGCTCGGGAGGATAAATTCGATTAGTACACAGTTCTCGGTTTATGTTCTGCTGCTCTTCTGCTGCTTTTCTGGCCCGTTAACCTAACCATATCACGGGAGAACCTGTATATTTCTATCTGTATTTGGAACTGTATAGTACTTTATGGTTTATTTTCGGCAAGTTTGAAAAGAGCAGTCAGAAGGTCATCTAGAAGCTTAGTGGGGATCGAGCATAGAGTCGTAATGCAAACACACAACAGATAAATTGACGATTGTCTTGATTGGCGAAGCAAAAGCATAGCGATAGGTACAAAGCGTACTAAAATCTAAGGTTGCCAAAAGTCGCTAGGAAGTGCTCTTACTGTATTTATGGTTCCGTGTGTGGTAAGCGGGTTGTTAGATATAGTAAGGAATGCGGGTAGGGCTGCTGGACACTGGCAATTTGAACTGCATGCTCGGTGATAAAAACTAGGAAGGAGGTGGAGGCTATGGATGTGTGTAGAGAAAAGCGAACCTCAAATTCTAGATGTCACCCGGCCCGCGATCTAGTGTAAGGGGTAGAAATTTCCTATTCAGCTTCCCTTTTTCGTCACATTAACCACTGAAAATCTGTGATTAACTTGTTGCTCAATCTATTTTCATATAAACTTTAAGACCTCTTTTCTATATATTAGATATAGCGTTTCCTATAACTCTAGATAGGGGCTCGCTTAGCTGCATATCATACATAACCTTATGCATGCTTGGCATGAAATCTGCACAACGCGATGCCAAGTGTACCTTAATCCGTGTAGCAAAGCAGCATAACGTATCCCCCATTCAAGGAGATTCTCTAAAACCCAAACACCTGAAAGATGATCAAACCTAAGATACTGGTGTGTTCAACACCAGTTTACGGACATGTGATGCCCCTGAGAGCTATCGCTCGTTCTCTTGTTCAGAGCGGCTTTAGTGTGACATTTCTCACAGGAAGCGATTTCCAAGAAGCTATCAAATCAATCGGTGCTACCTTTGTATCATTAGAGGGCGAGGCTGATCTCACTCAAGCTAAGGTAGATGTGGGTTATAGGAACATCTCTAAAGCAGATCCTGCAGGTCTTCAGCCGTCTGTGGACGAGGAGCAACAAAATTATTTTGTCGATGCTATTGTGGAGTGAGTGAATCGAAATGAACCCTGACTCTTGATAGCCAGCTGTTGTAAACCGAGCTTTATCTAGTAATCCGAAAGCTGACTTTGAGGGTTTCAGTCAATTTAAGGGAGTGGAACAGGCCTTAGAGACTATTGATGACGGGATTGAAAACAAGGAAGAGGCCAAAATCGTAATTATTGTAGAAGGATGTTTTCGAGGAGTGTTGCCAAGGATATTGGGTGCTCGTGGTTTCAAGCGTGAGGTCAAGGTAGCAGGCTGTATCGGGATTGGAATCATACCAGTTGCCCTATCCAGTCTTGACACCGCTCCCTTCGGCCCCGGAATTTTACCAGATAGCTCCACGACAGGAAGAGAGAGGAATAAGAAGCTCCATTTTGAAGATCAGGAAGTAGCATTTGCAACATCACAGCGGAGGTAAATTTCAACAACTGTCTATTTATGTTGCCACTTTCACGGCAGACAAATGCTAATAGCACGTTAGATTTAATGCAGCATTGAAGCGTTTAGGTGCCAGGGACACGCCATTTTTCATCCGAGATGCGAATTATCATTTACTTGATCGATTTGTGCAAATGTGTACACCAAGTTTCGAATACACCAGATCCGACGCCCCCCAAACTCTGATTTTTGCAGGTGGATTACCATCAGGACTGAGAGATCCCTCACCTGAGCTCCCCAAATGGTGGGAAGATATCACCTTTAAAGGAGATAAAAAACTCATTTTTGTAGCCCAAGGAACAGTTTCAATGAACCCTTACGATCTCATTATTCCTACCATGCTTGCATTTCAGAACAGGGACGATATTCTCGTGGTCGTGGCTCTGGGCAAGAAAGGTCTCAGTCTTCCGGAAGGCACCCTGATACCAAAGAATGCAAGAGTCGCTGACTTCCTTCCATATGATGAGATACTGGAGTTCACAGATTGTTTTGTATCCAATGGAGGATATGGAGCTATCCAACATGGGCTTAGCCATGGAGTACCCCAACTTGTGGCGGGTGAGGATGCTGATAAGGCCGAGAACTGTGCTAGGGTAGGGTAAGTGTCACCAAATCCGATATGCTTTGACAATTTACTTAAAAAGAGACGTCCAAAGTCCTCAGTGCTATCGTTTGCTGACTTGAGATCGCTATAGGTGGAGCGGCGTAGGAATGAACCTGAGAATAGCTAAGCCGTCTGTACAACAGTTACAAGAATCTGTCACAAGTGTTCTCGAAGATGAACGATATAGAAGAAGAGCGAAAGAGATACAATTAGAGATGCTCAGCTATGATCCGATTAAAGTGGTCATTGAAGGTATAGGTAACATAGCAAACAGAACTTGATGAGCTTCGGGATTTTGCAGTTTATATAATCTAAAGCGAAGGAGTGTCGTAGCTGTTTCTCCGTTAAGCAGGTGCTAACTATATATTCACAAATACAAAATGACTCTAAACGGATCAAGTGTTCCTACTTCTCAAGTAAAATTAGGTAAGTCATCGCGAACATGATTTCGAGCGAAAGGATAAATATGTGACGACAACAGCGACTTATAGGCAAAGTGAATGCGACTAATAGGAGTAAACATATCTTACTAAATATGCTGTCTACCATCATTATGCTAACTACGAAGAAAATATAGAAGAAATGGAAGGTACTCGGAGCTCCTGAAGATTAGAAGGAAATAGAAGGAGAAGCATCAATTAAGTCAATAGGGAGGACTTGAACTCTTAACTCTAGAGATGCTATTTGAGACCGAAATTTATAACTCATGAATACATATTATTTTATTTACTTGGAACAATTGCCTTTTTCATGGTCTATTATATGGCACCTTCCTTCTATCTCCGTATTAGCGGGCTTTCTCCAGAAACAAAATATTCAGGGCATTCACCGGCCACTAAATTAGTTATCTAATTTGTGAACAGGTCTTGAAGATATCAGAATATTCTCGAAGCAAAAACAGTGCAGTGGCTTGATTTCCAGACAATATCTGAAGTATTACTAAGCAGGTTTGATTCGTGGAATAATTCGTCCGGAGCCTCGAGAGAACATTCCACTCTTGAAAAAGAAAGCTGCAGTTCGCAACCCCTCCATTGTATTGGGTGGGGTTATTTGGGCGTTTAGCAATTATCTCGGGTTGTGAATTTATCCCGGTGTCTCTTCTATCCTCCTTTCTCTTAATTGAATCTGTATCTGTGCGATTAGTTGTCCTACCTTTTGCTTCATATTTTCCTCCCCTCACCACTTACTTTTCTATAACAAGATGGTTTATCCAGACACCTTCACTGGCTTCCAGATTGAAGACCCAAAGCATTGGACAGAATTCCACAAGAACGAATTGACCCCAAAACCCTTTGAAGACTATGATGTCGATATCAAGATCCAGGCGTGCGGAGTTTGTGCCAGTGATCTTCACACTATAAGTATGCAACTCCTCTAGGCCAATTGGATTCTGTCTATTTAGCAGAACACTAAGATCCATTCCATACTGATATTGGAACTCTAGGTGGTGGATGGGGAGAACAGCACTTCCCACTCTGCGTCGGCCATGGTAAGCACTCAAGCACAACAACTCATTTCAAATCTAACCAAGTACAGAAATTGTCGGCACTGCTCTTCGAGTCGGGCCAAAAGTCACCCTGATCAAGGTTGGCCAGCGCGTCGGAGTAGGGGCCCAATCGTATTCCTGCCTCAATTGCAGACAATGCAATAATGATAACGAAACGTACTGCAAACATCAACTGGATACTTACGGCGCGAAGTGGCCGGGAACGGGAATTATCAGCCAGGGCGGATACTCCTCGCATGTCCGCACACATGAGCACTGGTGAGGAGATACAATGTAAATGAAATTACAAAAAGTTGACTTGGACATAGGGTTTTCCCAATCCCAGACGGATTACCTACGAATCAGGTGGCACCAATGCTCTGCGCTGGCCTCACATCGTACAGTCCTCTTGTGCGTAATGGTGTTGGTCCTGGCAAGAAAGTTGGAATTGTAGGTCTAGGAGGAATTGGACATTTCGGCCTGCTATTTGCAAAAGCACTTGGTGCGGAAACATGGGTGATCTCTCGTTCACACTCCAAGGAAGCAGATGCTATGAAGATGGGTGCTGATGGATTTATTGCAACGGAAGATAAAGACTGGAACCTTCCACATGAGATGACCTTTGACTTCATCTTGAACACTGCATCCAGCTCGGAAGGCTTTGATCTTCCCAAATATTTGACTCTTTTGGATGTGCATGCGCGTTGGGTCAGTGTTGGGCTGCCCGAGGGAAGTGGCCAGGAGGTCAAGACGCAGAGCTTTATGCAGAACGGGTGCTTGATCGGAGCGAGTCACTTGGGGAGCCGAAAGGAGGTGCTAGCCATGTTGGCGTTGGCAGAGGAGAAGGGTATCAAGAGTTGGGTAGAGGATATTCAAATTAGCGCGGAGGGTCTGAAGTCAGCGTTGACAAGATTGCATGCTAATGATGTGAAGTATCGATTCACCCTAACAGGATATGAGAAAGAGTTTGGAGCATGAGAGATACCCGTGGATCAAGTAGTAGTTCAAAACTTAGAAGCATCAATAGATCCGCTTATTATACATCGGGAATGCGCCAACTGTATAAAATGCTAAGCTCTCGAATTTGTTTATTTCTCCCTCATAATCCAATCGCGACCTTCAATTAGATTTGCCAACAATGATGGTCCATCAGGAGGTTGTAAGAATCCGTGATAACCTTTCAAGTGGTTAACCAAGGCTCGCTGTCATGTTAAACGTGTATGGCATGCTTGAATATTTTGAAAGAATCTAGCAAATATTTGCTAAGTCTAGCGGACTTGTTGCTATGGTTTGTGCATACATCGCAGTGTGTTTAGTTTGTGTTCTTTGCACTCTAATTCGGCCGTAATTCTTAACAATTCTATAGGGACTACGTTTATTAGCTCTATGAAGCTTCTTTGGCTATAAACTCACCACCATTCTTATTGATGTTCTATGAAAAGTTTCAAAACTGCTTGTCTTCAAGTTCACTCATTTAGATTGATCTGATTTCCTTTCTCTCTTTTAGCGATGCAGGAGGTGACTCAATGGCAAGCCTCGAAAAGGGGTAGTGAGTGTGTAGTGAGTGTCACCCTTTAGAAGGAGAGAATATTATTCCCTATCATGAATTGCATAATGCTGATACCATAAAAGTCCCAACTATGCTAATTCTTGCCTTTGAATAAACCCCCCCAGGAATGTGTGGTGGCAATTCAATTTAGAACTCAATACTGACTCGGCTACCCAGAATCTCATATGCTTCTCCATCGGCATAATCACAACAAGCAATCTCAAAATGCACCATCCTGAATGAGAGATACCTCTTCGCCGCAATTAATCGCATAAACTCTGTGGCAAATTAGCAACGCCCTAGATCCAACAGATTTATGATGGGATCTTCATCCGAACCTGTCGAGGATCAATTACTCATTTTTGACGCAGCTCGGGTTTCAGACCTTTGGAGGTGGGTGTGTGGCCAAAAATGGAAATATGAAACATCGAAACATTTAAACCTACGAGTGGCAAGAGCCAATGAAATAAAATTCTCGCTTTTTGTTTGAAACAAAGACGATGAGAGAGGCAGGGATAAGTAAACGATCGGGAAATTATGGGGGCATGAGGAGGATCTTAGTTGGGGGACTATCACTAGGATGGAAATTTTGAGAAGTGTGGGGAGCAAGTTTGTTGCTTAGGTTTCCGAAAGTTACAAAATTTAGAGAGGTTGTTTTGAAGAGACTGGCACAGTTTTGAATAGTGGTATAGAGAAGTCACTTATGGCCTAGAATAATATAGAATAGTGAAAAAGACAGACAACCTCCCAATTTCTCAAGTAAACAGATAGCCTATGCTGAACCTAGATTATGCACCCACCCCAGTCCTCATCGCATATTTTGTTTTCCTTCTTGGACTCTGAAAACTATAACTAATTTCAAAAGTAACGTAAGCACCACTGACACTTTTCTGCTGCCATAGCTTCTTGATGCACACTTCTGGCGGGAGTGTTGGTGCGATTCTGCTTGCCACAATTCAATAAGGAAAATGCCCGTGAAGTGCAAACACCTAGCCTTGATGGAATTATAGATAATTTACAGTAACTCTCTGGAACTATTACAAAAAGAGCTGATAAGGTTCGTAAATACTTTTTATTCTAAATTAATTTTTGGGTCTTGTAAAAAGCGAGGAACTCTAGAGTCTCATGATGTTTCTATCGCGCCATTTGAATTTACTTCGTGAGAGCAGAAAAGCAGACATATGCGTGCTATGGACAGAAGTTTGATGATACAGGCTCATCATGTTTCCTTTTGATATATTAGTATAGGATAGTATACAGCAAGATCGGGAAGTAGTACACAAACAGTAGTAAAACTATTTTGGATGTTCTCAGGGGACGATGAGGCGGTTCAAGGGAGAGCCCAGGCCCCCTCTTATTAACCATATTTAAGCAATAAATATATTCAGTAGCTAGATGGCTTAATTTGGAAGAGATGTGATATATATTAAGCCCAATTTTCAAGCCTACCCATCACATAATGTTGTATTGGACGACGAACGGCACTCTTTATATGAAGCCGATTTATCAATTTGAGAGACTTGTGGAAGTTCATAACCAAGAAGCATGTATGATATTATACATGATCTATTGTTGCCAACGCAGACCCACGAGGCCGCACTTCTATGGCTTGCAAAGGTCCTATAAAGTCGAACAAGCCTACTTTCGGACATATGCTTTCCGTGACGTTGGAACCATACAGCCTCGTCTACTTCTGACCCCCTTAGCCTCTCCCGCTTCCCCCTTGAGGAAAATTCGACTTCTGACGACCTCTCTTTGAAGCCTCGAGTGGGGAATGTTTTGCATGAATACAACGTAGACCCCGCGAACTTGCAGATGATCGTGGGTCGTGGCTCTTGACGCCCCCTGACCAGTTGAGCATGGCTTGGTAGGTATTCAGGTACCCGTGGCTCGAGCTCACACGGGGCGCTTCCACTGATCTCGATGGCTCGTAAGCTTGGTAAGGCCCAAAAAGCACCGGGAGATCTGCCGGGGACCAATTATTCGGTGTTCTCAGCTGGAATCCTTAGCGAGATGTTTCAACTACATCCCAGAGATTCCCTACAACACCACCTAGATTCGACGACCTGGTCGACATGTCCAGACGGTAGTGTGGAGTGCAGCACAGTGCAGCAATTCCCACCTGAGCAAGTCCTTTAATTGTGATTCTGTCAGGGGTCGAGCACCACTCAGCTTGACGTGTCCTCCTGCCATATCACATCGGCTATAATTCTCCTCCCTGCGGCGGACAGACGCCCACGCAGCAACCCATAGATTTCTCTATACCAATCCCGGCAATTCGGCTTGTTTCGATTCAGTCAACTGCACGCTCTTGAGTGCATGATAGTGGTCAGATCACGTTAATTGCTGGTCGCTAAGCACGGGCGGCGTCGTCAAGGGGGTTCTCGTTTACTCAAAACTGTACTCGCGAAGTAGATGGAATCACCAGTCGAAGATCCTTGGCCGTGCCATGGTAGCATGTGCCGGAGCCACGAGTACTTTGTCTCTTCCCAGAATAATGAAGAGGTGTTTGAGGATCGGCATGGGTTGCTGGGTGGTTCGGAAAAGGTGTCCTGGTATGGATGTGCAAGCCTCGAAAATGTTGTGAGTATAAGTAAAGATGCACCCGCGGACGCAGAAAGGGCCAGGACTCCTTTTAGCAGTCATCGCATTCTTTCCAGCAGCCGGCGCCGCAGATTTTGTTCATTTCCATTCATTGTGAGTCTTTATTTCTTAATGTTGCCAACGTGTGGGTAGTGGCGCTGTTTTGACTTATGATTGTTGCATTTCTGTCAATACCAAAGAAAATCACTAGCGGAGTCAACATCGCTTGTTGAATAGTAACAATAGAGAGGCGGTTTACCAATTGGAGGACCCTTCCCTATTGTCGTAATCACCATAAAACTACAGTTCCAGTTTTCGAGAGCTGCGCCTTCGTTTTCCACCAAATACTTTGCGAACCATCCAAGTCCTAGTATCAAAACGAAGCTTCTCCTTCAATTTTGTTCAAGCACCATCGATATTCTGCTGCTGCAAATCAAGACCTAGCCTGATCATAAATCTAACATATACGCCTAGTCTACACACTCATTTCGGACATCTTCAAGCAGCTGGTTCTACTTAACGATGGCGACCTTTTCGATTCTTTCCCTCTTTGTGGCTCTTAGACTCTTCCTCCTTATATCAGCCGCCCCCACACCTATTCCTCAAACAGACGCAGCTCCAGCGTCTTCACAGTATTGGCTTTCGACTATTTCGCGTCAAGGTGTTGTTGCTTATGGCGATTCCGCCCACAAAGTCTTCCGCAATGTAAAAGACTTTGGAGCAAAGGGAGACGGTATGTGACATATGTATACCTCGATCACCATAGCTACTGACATCTAGATAGGCTCTACTGATGATACGGTCGCAATCAATGCAGCAGTATCATCCGGGAATCGATGCGGACAGGGCTGTGATAGCTCCACGGTAACACCTGCTTTAGTATACTTCCCACCTGGTACCTATGTTGTCAGCGCTCCGATCATCCAGTACTACTATACCCAGTTTGTTGGAGATGCCGTCACTCTTCCCACTATTAAGGCCGCCCCTGGCTTCCAGGGAATGGCTCTCATCGATGCCGACCCATATGCTGATGGAGGAATCAACTGGTTCACCAACCAGAACAACTTTTTCAGACAAGTCCGAAACTTCATCATTGATACTACTGCTATGCCGGTTGGTGTTGGTGCTGGTATCCATTGGCAAGTTGCGCAGGCTACATCTCTTCAAAACATCGTGTTCAATATGCGAACGGGTAAGTTTCTACACAAGTTTTAGTAGTTTCGACTTCTATGAACGCATTTCTGCTGCTCATATGAACTAACGCCATACAGATGGAGGCGAAGAGAATAAGCAAGTTGGTATTTTCATGGACAATGGCTCTGGAGGATTCATGACAGACTTAACTTTTAATGGGGGCAAATACGGAGCTTTCTTTGGCTCGCAACAGTTCACTACTCGCAACCTTACATTCAATAACTGCCAAACCGCCATCTTCATGAACTGGAACTGGGCCTGGACCCTATCAGGTGTTTCCATCAATAATTGTGGCATCGGACTAGATATGGGTAAGTACTCGAGAGCGAAACGTCAAATACATGAGAAAGTCCAGATAGTTTGCTGCTATTCGAGCATGTCTGGATAGCGATATTAAGACATGTGCTCATCAGGGGATATGAATATTCTTGACTTAGTTGAAGAGGGAGACTAAGGTTCCCTGTTGTGTCAGACCTTGTGATATATTCGAACTGCTTAAAACAAAGTTGCAAGACTTGATAAGTCGCGGACTACGTTTTTTGATATGTTTTAGATGTGTCGCAGTGTTTGACACACTAGAGCTAAACTCTGCAACGGTTACGAATTTTGATAACTCCTGGTGGTGAAAAGCAACAAGCCAAGATAATGCTCAAGTTCTCATAGATTACCATATTGTACAAACTAACACCGAGATTCTAGCAAATGGTGGTGCCGATTCCCAAACGGTTGGCTCGGTTTTGTTGCTCGATTCAAAGATTTCAAATACTCCTATCGGCATCTCCACTGCCTACTCAAAGTCGGCTACATCTACGAATGGCACCCTTATTATCGAGAATGTCGACTTCAGCGAAAACGTTCCGGTCGCCGTTTCCAACGTAGCTGATAAGTCAACTGTCCTTGCCGGTAATACCAAGGTAGCATCTTTTACCCAAGGTCGTCAATATACAGGGAAGACCGGTGCTGTTGTGCAAGCTGCTGAAACTGCACCAACCAAAGCCTCTGGTCTCTTGAATTCAAATGGAGCTGTGTTCGCACGTTCAAAGCCACAGTATGAATCTGAGCCAGTTTCCGCATTCAAGAGTGCTAAAGCTGCTGGATGCAAGGGTGACGGAACAACGGATGATACCGCCTGCGTTCAAAAGCTCTTTGATTCAGCTACAGCTTCTGACATCATTTACTTCGACCATGGAGCATATCTTATCACAGATACCGTCAAGGTTCCGAAAAACATACGAATTACTGGAGAAATGTGGCCTCTCATCATGGCTGGTGGTACTACTTCTTTCAAAGACCAAGCAAATCCAAAACCAGTCTTCCAAGTCGGCCAAGTTGGTGACTCTGGCGCTGTTGAGATGTCTGATTTGATATTTGAAACAGCTGGAGCACAACCTGGTGCTATCCTAATGCAATGGAACCTAGCTGGCAGTGCTCCTGGAGCGGCAGGTCTATGGGACGTCCACTTCCGGATTGGAGGTAGTGCTGGTACACAACTTCAGTCCGATAAGTGTTCTAAGAACCCCACAGTCACTGCTCCCGCAAATTTGGAATGCATGGGTGCTTTCCTCCTTCTACATGTCACTCCCAAGGCAACTAATGTATACCTTGAGAATACTTGGTATTGGGTTTCTGATCACGAACTCGATCTCTCGGACCACAACCAGATAAACATTTACAACGGTCGCGGTGTCTTGATTGAGTCTGAACAGGGACCAGTCTGGCTCTATGGAACTAGCTCTGAGCACAACGTTCTTTACAACTATCAAGTTACCAATGCTGCCAATGTATGGATGGCTTTGATCCAGACCGAGACGCCATATTTTCAAAGCAACCCCGATGCCACTACTCCTTTCACCAGCAACACAGCCTTCTCCGACCCCACGTTCACAGGCTCTGCAAGCGTCAATAAAGCATGGGGGCTCCGAATTACTGGCTCTAAGGCTGTCTATGTCTATGGTGCAGGTCTCTATAGCTTCTTCGACAATTACGGTCAAGATTGTCTCAAAACTCAGAGTTGCCAAGACAATATGGTATCAATCGAGAAATCCACTGACGTGCACCTTTTTGGACTCTCCACCAAGGCAGCAGTCAATATGGTGACCGTCGATGGGGCCAGCGCAGCATTAGATGCTGATAACCGCAACAACTTCTGTGCTGCGCTCGCCAAGTTCGAGCTCTGAAGCAACCAAAACATAATCTACGACGTATTGTCGAGGATAGTATATGAACATCTCGCCTCAATTTTTGAGTGAGCTATGTCATTAGCGATTCTTTTGCATGTGGATCATTTTGATTGTTTTTAAGATACCCACTTTTATTGTACATACTTTTACTTTTACTACATAGAGGCATACTAGGGAGCATACGGGACAGTAATGTCGAGGCATTCACTGATGGTTTTATGCGGCGGGGACTATCATAGGCGATATCAACTTATAGAATCACTTTAAAATGAATTGCCTACCCAAATTTTAGGGAGTGTGAACTTGCTCCAGCTTGTGTTCAGTCATTAAGGTTGGAGAGTAGGGAACTCGTATTCTACTGAAATTATAATAATCCTGGATTCAAGTCGCTATTATGCTTCTCAAAACACATACCCCTAGATACGTGTACGGCAACTAATGAGCTGATTCTCACTCATATGGTGATATCTAGAGCTAACACAGATCTGGAGTATAAATATAAACCACTTGTCGTGTCAAACCTGTGACACGATCAAACAGCACAAATAGGCCACATGGTTCAAAGGCCATAATGGCTCTGAATCAGTCCTCTTATCCAA
>Ga0247734_1002073_pt1 | contig 13889 bp, 14 predicted proteins | sample UWRJL103311B2_FD_180933 | JGI IMG/M metagenome (GOLD analysis project Ga0247734, IMG submission 180933) | Plant litter microbial communities from Arlington Agricultural Research Station in Wisconsin, United States - UWRJ-L103-311B-2 | ecosystem: Environmental > Terrestrial > Plant litter >... | reverse complement strand
GAGCTTGTAACTTTACTGTATTGAACGTTTGCACTTGTCTTGCCTGATATAACTTATTCTCCACCACAAGACACACCAGAGAGACAAAGCAACCCATAGTTACTCAGTCTTATTCATTCTTATTCTTTTCTCAAAGTTGTGCTCGTGCTAGCGCCAAAACCAACTTCCTCAAAATTATAGACGGGAAATATCCACCCAAAACCCGAAACCTCAGGCCATCACGGAAACCCCAAGCTCGTCGCGTCTCCCGAAACATCACCACGCGCAATCATGACTCCAACACCTTCGCCCCATTCAAGCTTCCATGAACAATTTCGTTTTGGCCGTAATCGCCGGCAGCGGACTGCGAATCCATATCCTGCCGCGAATCATGTAACTCCTACGCAGTTACAAGCGCAAACACCAACACAACCCCAGACGGAAACACCCCCCACGAGACATGACCTCATGAGCGATGATGACGGTGATGTTGAAGATATTGAACAAGAGGAAGACGGAGACTTAGATGATGAAATTGAACATGGTGTAAACGAAGTGCACGAAGGCGAGGAAGAAGAGGAGGGAGAGGAGGGAGAGGAGGAAGGGGGCATTGAGGAAGGTGCGTCATAACATCTCCTAGCAGCTATCCATCGAATATTTCACACAAAACCCTCGACATATATGTGATATACCTACTCTTCAATCCTAAGACACGGCGATACGATGCCCCCACGGTTTCTAGACATTATTCGAGGCCAGGGTCGTACTACACCCGTACTTCCATCTCCACCTCCACCGCGAACACGAGCCTTTGTGACCCTGCCCCGTCCAGTCCTACCTGCCAGAAGAACCCCAACGCCAAATCCGCCGGAAGACCAGAGATTATGGCAGCGCATGTTTAGATTGGGACTTACTGACACCTCTTCCGGCGTAGCTCCAATGGATCTAGAACCAGAATTCGATCCAACAGCACTGGGCTTAAAGGAAATTGGAAACCTGGCAAGCTGGACCGTAAGCACCTGCAAACCTGGCTCTGGGGTTGAGGCTTTGAGGCATGAAGATACACAATTGTTTTGGCAGTACGTTAGCCCTGGAGGTTTTGGCACAACCAAACGACGAAAGCTAACATAGAAACAGGTCAGATGGTCCACAACCTCATCATCTTAATATACATTTCTCACGCCTAGTATCGATACTATCCATTCGAATGTTTCTCGATTTCGAACAAGATGAATCCTATACCCCAACACGTATATCCCTCCTAGCTGGCACAGGCTACCACGATCTCCTACCCTTTGCCCAACTTGAATTTGCCCAACCAAAAGGTTGGATTGACGTCCCACTGGAACATGTTGGTGGAGGTGAAGAAGGGAAAATGCTCAAAACTTTTCTAGTACAGGTCAAAATAATTGAAAACCATCAAAATGGCAAAGACACGCATGTAAGGGGGTTGAAAGTTTATGCAAGAGACGATAGGATAGGCAGAGGAGGATTCCCAACAATGGATGGCTTTGACAAGGTGGAACATGATCCACTGTTGAGGAGAGAATTGGGTGCGCATATTGGTGAAGAGAGGCGATGGCTATTGGAGCCTGAATGGATGGGTGAACCGGAGTTGAGATGAGGTTGGGACTTATTCATTCTGGTGTTTGGCGTCAAGATACCCGGGCTGATAGGACTAAATTGAGTATGTACCAATACTTCAGATGTGTTCTTGGTATGGTATGTGTAAGATGGAATTTGCAATTCCTTGCCGGATGTGTCTGGGTCAACCAATTTGGTTTTGCTATGCCTGTGCATAGTTAATCCAATGAGCATTCTACCCAATTGGTATCTATTCATCTCAAGACACTACTCAGGTCATGGCTCATATTAACACATCAAATTGGGGTTCAGGTGGTCTTGCATTTCTTTTGGAAGTATACTAATAGTCAACATAATATTGCTGATCACCAGCAGAATTATAGGCTATTCAGGCTCTGCGTGTCCGATTTTCATTTCAGCTGAGTTCCATCACATTGAACTGTACAGGATGATGATAGTACCATACCATATTAGTAATTTGTTTCCATATCATCTATTCTATATGATAAATGTGAGGATGACCTTTTGGTCTTCAAGAGTTACTGCTTCTCCAATAGGCTTTCTCGTTAGAACTCGGGGATGAGTAGGCAGATAAGTAAGTGTCTGCACTTGTAGCCCTCAAGTTTGATTCCAAGTGCTGGTTGCAAAACCGCCAGCTGCCCTTATTTTTATGCCCAGGTTCTATAGAGGATAACAAATAATGTTGTCTGCCCCTTTAGAAAGTGTTTCCTAGCTACTAGCTATGGAATGTAGATTCTGAATGTTTTCAGGTCGCCGTAGTTAGGTTTTATCTGTACACTAGCACAATCTGTGCCAAGAAGGAAAAAAAGAAAAAACTTGATTTGGCCATTGCGAGAAGGTATTTAATCATCTAATGCTGTGATAGGAAGGAAGCATTTGAATATTAACCATACCTACCTAGTACCTAGTATATACATAGGGCGGCTAGGTTGATGGTTGTTCAAGATAAAACTAAACAAAATTCTCGGTTAATTCTTAGGCGAATCCAACTCCTGAAAACTTGGCATTTCGGCACGGCCACATGTTTACTCTTGCACAGCCACGACTTGATTTAGGGAATGTTTCAGGGCATGGTTGGACCTCTATTTAGCCCTATGTTTGATATGTTCGCCGTCAGACGGAACAGACTAGCAGTTCACAATCTCAGCCTGCCTATGACCAAATAACTTGTATTAGCTAGTATCCTTTAATCCCTCTGCTGAGGTTTGAAGACTACCAACACCATATTTTGACACTTCTATGACTTAACGAAGTCCTGTCCACGATCTTACTCGCCATCTTGACAACTAGTCTGACGTGCCAAACCAAAACCCTTTAGCAACAACCTTTTCTAGTTGCCACATCAAGGCAGGGTTTTTGGTACTTTCTCCACACTTCTCAACATCTCCGTCCTCGTCAATCACTTTATCTTTCTCAATATCCCCCAATTCATCAGTCTCTTCATTCTTCTTCAATCCGTCCTCCTCAAGTGTGCCTCCTTCCTCCACAGTATCTTCATCATCATAAGCTTCTTCCCTATCGTCCGACATTGTAGTGATCGAAGGGAATGTTGGATATATTGGGGTATGTCTAACTCTCTCGCTAGGACCCCCTATGGAGACAGCAGAAAGAGGCTCCCAAAGTTGTAGCTTAATCGACTTGGGAATATTATCAACCAAGCCATTTTCCATCTTGAACTTAAACCAAGCATTTACTTGCCTGATCATGATAGTGTGTTTTTGCTGTATCCTCTCAGGGGTCAGCATGGACTGTCTCCAACGTCGGCATTGTTCCGTTGCCGCAAAATCGAAAGTCATCACCACAGTGCCCAAGTTGGGGAACCAAACAGGATGCTCATTGTCTGAGTTACCAGTCCAGATGTCATGCAAAATGAATGCCTCTAGATGCCAATTGAATTGAAAAAAGCCTCGCAGCTCGACTGCCTGGATCGAATTCAATATCTCGGGGAAGTGAGCGCGTAAGGTGAACAGCCAGTGATACGACCCGTGAGGGCTATTTGAGATGTAGACGCTGTCAATGCTTGGATCTATGATCAATGGTCGTCTCATACACCCTCCACGGATGGGCTGAGGGAAGTTTTCTGGAGGTGAAATGCAAAAGCGGCAAATGCAATCTTCGTTGGGAAGATTTTCGGGTGTGATTACGTAGTAATACTTCAAGGTCTCTCGTCGGCTCTCTCTATTGACCCAAAGAGTTGAAGGGTGGTTGGCTGGTGGCCGGGATTCAATCGGATCGATGAAATCACATATGTGGTTGTCTGGAGCATTTTCATATCGGTCGTTACATCTGAAGTCCATACAAACATGTCGACCTCCGGGTAAGCTATAGTGCCAGATTTGGAGTCTAATCTCAGTAGCAAGGTTGCCAAATTTAGGAAATCCGCTGTACTCAAGGCTGCGTACTTGTTGTTTGATGTTAATTGCCTTTCCATAAGTCTGCAAGACACTCCCCTGCATCGAGACAACACCATTATTTTGCAGCTTGCTGGCCGTCTTGGTGAGGCTTTGCTCATCTTCGATGAGAAGTTTAATGATTGCTTTTACTTCACCCTCATCAACTTCAATGCCATGCCATCCGTTCTCATCCATTTGACTGATAACAACCCCTCGAACACTGCTAGATCTGTTTATGCAAGTCAGTACATCCTGAGTTGCTGTTGTAAATCCCTAGAAATATAAAAGAGAAGCTAGTGATCTCTCAGGGAAAAAAAGAATATGAATTTTCTGTCACTTACGGATTGCCCAAATCCTGAGATGTTGTAGCAATGTTTCCGGACTTCATCCAGCCTGCCATCCTCTTGATAATCCCGCTTGGTTGATCCATCTTGTAGGAGGTTTTCAACTCCCGTAGGTGAAAAGCTATAAGAATCTTTGAGCAATATATTAAACATTTCCAAAACTACAGACTTACTCGTTGACTTACAAAATAGCAGTTCCAAGGAACAGAATTTGGGTGGGCAAGAGCAAATTAATGTGTTTCTCTCGCTTCCAGGAAGCGATAAATTTTGACCGCGCACTAGATTATTCGGAAAGCTAAGAACGCGTAATTAGCTGATAATAAGCTTGCGTTAGTCTGAATGACGTAATATAATAACCTCTGTAGTGAATTAACTCGTCTGAATCAGTAGTTTTGCTTATAATATTTTAGGGGTTCACTTATACATTCCATGAGAAAATAGGGCTGTGATCTAAAGAGATCCTTGAAATCCTCGTGAATCAGCGAATTGTTGACAACCACTATGTATGAAAGAATCATTAGCATTTGCAGGAGAACAATCATGGAACATTTAAGCTGTCTGAAAATTAGCAGCGCTGGACCTTCTGTAATGGATTGATCAGGTTACAAATCTACGTTTCTAATGTTATCTACTCTGTAAATGCGAGACTTATCACACAGCAAGACATCGTTTTCTGTAACATTTATTTTGTTGTAATTTGCCCACTATAAAATACTAGTAGCATCGGAAGATTATCCCATAATATGGCAAAAGAGAATCACTATTATAGAAGCCCACCCATCGTATGATTATTTTAAAACATGGAGATCAAAGAGACTACAAACAAACCTCCAATAATCGCAACCATTAATGTTTCCGCCACCTTATTTCTCCCCCCAGGTGAAGCTTGGATATACTGGGACTCAGGACTTTCAGTTCTTACCTGAATATAAGACGCAATCAATTTTGTTGCACTCACTCCTTCGCCTGTCTGTAGAAGCTCCGCACTGTCGCTGGCTTGGGTGGCTTCCACAGGATATCCTACAGAGACGCCTTCTTCACTGACACTCGCAGGGCCTTTAGCATTGTTACAGCGATGGCATGTATGACGCTGGCTAACTTCAGATCCACCACTATGAGAATAGTCCGCCCCGCAGAGTCCACTACCACTTTGAAGTGATGAGGGTTGTGCCTTCGGTGATGGCTCTGCCGTAATGATTTCTTCTCCCGATGGATCACTTGCTGATGTCTCTCCTTTCGGAGGATCTTGTTCAGTTGGAAAGTCTTCGACTAGAGGTTCCTCGGTCTGTAGCTCTCCTCTTGAAGGGGTTGAAGACTCAATAGGAGGGACCTCCTCAATTGCAGGCTCTTTTGAGGGAATTTCAGTCGGAGCTCCATTCGGGGGCTCTATAGTAGGTTCAGTTTCGGTATCAGGCTCTGCTTCGAGCGGCTCGGGTTTAGAAACAGGCACTGTTTTCTGCTTATATACTTTGATGCTCTTGATATCCCAATATCCATCGGCATATGCTTCGGGGTGATTCTTGACATAGTCGATACATGTATTGCTCGAGATGGGATTTGCCTTGTAACAGCTTGTCTGTTGCCAAACTGCTGGATTCCCAGCCCAATCTCCGCAGAATGTAGTATCGATTACAATTCTCATGTTTCTAAAATGGGCATCGACATCACAATTGGATCCGACTTGGAGAACCGGTGCCGACCATCTGGATGGATTTGGAGTTTCTGTTGTGATGTCTTCTGGTATCTCGTCTCGCCCAAAGAACCAAACCTTTATGCCCGAGCTGAGCCATTCCATGGCATACACTCCTCCTCCGCGATCGTTGAAAGGTGTGCCAAACGGTCCACTCGAGACTCCACATCCACCAGCAGATGTGATTGCGTTGTCACATTGAGTGGAACCTACAAGACCGTTTTCTTCGTTTGGTATGAGTGTACAGACCCCTTCGGTTCCATCAGTATGAAGGCTGATTAGGTTTGTAGTCGCCTCATGGACTCCTTCTACAATGTCAACTTCGCCGTCTCGGAACCAATTTGGTCCTACTTGCCAGCTAGCTCTCGTCAGTAACCGTTTGTTCGAAGGAAGAAACCTGTGTACTTGCAGTGCTGGCCACAGTCCACACGTAGACGAAGGCATATGTGCTACATCCGCAATGAAAAGACCATGGTTGTATACCGTGTTGCTTTCGAGTCGTACGCTCTTCCGACCTCGAGCTGCATCATCTGGGATGGAAGTTGAATCGACTTTGATTCTGGCGACACCACCACTTAGCTGCTCAATCAATCCATTTGCATTGGAATCTGCAGAGCTCAGATAGTCCACATATCCGTGAGTTGGATCATTGTCCTATGCCCGTTAGAATACACATTATCCAGCGTCAGGCCAGGCGTGTCTACCGTGAAAAAATTGAAATCGGTAAACAGATTACTATTATCATAAGCAGTAGCCAGCACGTAGGATATAACAGAGCTAGAGAGACTAGGCGATGCCATGGCGAGTGAGTGACAGCCCCATGAAAGTGGATTAGAAGGGATTGGAACCGCAAAAGAATATAGGAGCAGAGGCACAGCTTATATCGCGACCCGCCCCGTGCAGCCATGGTGATAGGAATGAAATACTATAAATGTCTGGAGGTTTTAATAGCGCCTGGATTCCTCCACTACATATCTAGACTTTACCAAGCCATGCCGCGTTTGCGTGGTGAGAAAATTCCTGGCTGGCAATATTGTGTTTGCCACATTCCTCACCAAAAAACAAAAAGTAGCCTGGCAGATATAACACGTCCTTGTAATTTAGGGAGAAAAGTAGAAACTACGTCTTCCACTGAAACACCTTTATCATGCTTCAGTGTTTTTGCATTTGGAAACAGGCAATTACTACCTTATTGATATGAATTGCCAAGTGATTGAAAATAGCCCCTTTGTTAGCCGAGCCCCTGGGTAATGCTCTGTTTCTTTGCTGAGTTATTGCGCGCTAGTACCAATACAAGGCTGTGCTGATTTATTAATTTAATAATTTAATAATCACATAATCCTTCGTAGGATCATGCATGTTAACCTTTTTCACAACTGACGTGAAGTCAATTTCTGTTACATTGTGCACCAAGTGGTCATATCTGCCAAGACCTCGTATCAGGCTATGAATCCCACCTATTAGTACTGTAAGATACAATTTACAATTACCCCTCTCGCCCTTCTAGCCTTCTGCCCCTGAACGACCCACTATCTCTAGGCGAGGCGAGGCTGAGGTGGAATACGAGCCTCAATAATATCAACTTGACGAACACCACTACTTTACTTCTCTCCATTCCCTTCCCCTTCCTCTTCCTCTTCATCTTTCTCCTCTTAATCCTCTCCCCTCACAAAAAAACACTCAAAATGGCATACCTACTACCCCTTTACCCACTGTTCAAAGCAGGCGAGAACCTCAACGTACGGCTAGGCCACCAACGCTTTCCCGTCGGCCCAGATGGCTGGAAATGCGTAAGTTGTTACACGCCACATGGCATCGAATCAGAGGGAGACGATGTGAAAGAATTTCTGACCGAAAATACGAAACTATGTCGGGACTGCAAGATTGCGTGGGTGAGAGAGGTGGGCCATATTGAGTACAGTGATGCGTTTGAGCGCAAGTTGGGGATCTGGAGTGGAGCGGGGCTTTTGGTGATTGGTATATGCGCCATGCTGTTGAATGAGAGCACTGGTAGAGCGATTTGGAAGGAAGGTGATGCGTTATACTGGGTATGTTGTAACCTCCTCTCAAAGTCCTCGTTTCTGGTGGCCAACTTTTGATGTGGACAGAGGAATAGGTTAACTGACAAGCACCAGATCACCACGCACCTGGCAGCGCCACTAAACTTCCTCCAGTACCTCAATCCAGTATACAATATTCTCCTCCTTATTCTCCTCGCAGGCGCATATCTGATAGTGTTCACCGTGATAACTATAATCACATTCCTGTTCTGCATGAGTCCGAAATCCAAAAGACACTATAGGCATATGACACTACCTATGTATGGGCTTGTGATTGGAGAATTGGTTTATGCCGGAGTAGTATTGAGTATAGGGGCACTACCACTGGACTTGCTTTTGGTGTTTGGACCGGTCTATATTGGGTTTGCAAACGTTACTGGGGCTCTTTTATTTATGAGGAGAGAAAATTATGGGGTGGTTAGGTTGGATTAAGTACCGAATAAGATGCATTTGAATAATTAGATTAGCGAAAACTAGACGCAATATTCTGTCATAATATGTTGCTATCCAAAATATTGGTATTGTGATAGAATGCGGGTATGGATACAAAATCCTAAGTAGGGAATTTGCAAAAACAGATTGGTAAATTCTCTTACAAAACCCCCCTCTTTTCAATCCTTTGAATACTCACTTAGAGCATTTATCTTGATTGGAGAGGAGTCTTCAGTTTATGACACTGGGCAAACCAATACAGAGGATTTCGCTATTAGATGCATTGAATAGATACTGATCAAACACAATTTTGGTGTTTCAAATAACGGGGCATGTGGTACCCGGTACCAGTTTTAGTTAATAATATGGACAAACATAAAACTCTGGCTGAAGAGAAAATAATATGGATAAGAGGCGGCCATGGTAATAATATTGATCGACGATGAATCCACTTCCATTAAATAATTTGTTTTGTGAATGGAAATACAAGCATTCAATTGTTTGCCTATCGACTTCCTTCACGAACGGGCTGTAAATAGAGTATAGGATGTTGAAGTAGTTAGAGCTTAGTTGGCTAAGAGATATACACTATGACCTGGTATTGCTCCACAAGAAGGTGTATATAATCAAAATCCCAACAGAGATACTGGAATCTGTAGATTTAGGTGGTAATTTGCCTTGTGCTCCGACGGGAAGAACGATCGTGAAAGTTAGTGTACTGATTATTGGCTTTCCACGTTAACACCTGTTTGTAACATGTCATTTAGTGAAACCCAAACGACCAACAGCTCGAGCAAAACGGAAAATAGGAAATAGATTCAAGGAGTAAATCGAGCTTATTAGCCAGCGTAGTTTAAATTCACATATCTGTTGTCGTGCCAAGATACTCATTCATATTTACCATTGCCCATCATCGACGCTGCTCTCATTTGTGCTCGCTGATTCCTTCCTGTATAAACTGGAGAATAGACCAAAGATTACGCGTGACAGTTACATTTAACTCAGAGACAATCACATCTCTCTGTAATCAACATATCGCATCCCAACATACATCATTTCGGCGAGTAAGCTCTGGTGCTTTGAAGACCAATATAGATTCCCATCAGACTTTCAAAAAGATCACAAAACTCCCCGTCATCAATCTTCTCCGTCATGTTTATCCACCGAGCACCAGATCCGTTGCGTCGCCGGACAGTATTTCTTCGCGATTATGCTCTCTGTGGTAAGTTTGCTCTCTAAGTCAGATAGCATGTTACTGATGATACAATTTGTCAGAACCAGCATCTTCTCCATGGCGGGTAAGCTTTCCAGGCTTCTCGGCTCTCCCCCGAGAGCTTCGGTCTATGATTTGGCATGCGGCTTTGCCTAGGTCTCGTATTGGTTAGTACAGTTATAGACACTGTAATATCCTGAAGCGAACATCAATAATCATGTCGGAAAAAAATACTGATTTTATCTCCTCTAGTTAATCTTCAAATTGATATTGTTACAATGAAAGAACTACAACATCCATTTGAGTTTGCTTCTAAGAAGGCATCAGCACTACAAAATAACTTGGGGTTACTCTTAACCCACAGTCTCGATGAATACAACGAATACGAACACGCTATTTGGCAAGCAGCTGCAGAACCGCTTCCTGTTACACTGTTCGTTAACCAAGAAAGTCGTAACGAGACTCTAGCTTTATATGGAGTGACCTATCGCAGTGTGCTACCACGACTTGACACCGTTGACATGAACTTAAGAACGGATGTGAGAACATTGAATCTAAAGCCATTTTTCTTTGCACCACAAAGGGACCAAGCCTACATTTCAAATTTGAAATTCTACAATCCAGGACAAGATGGTGAGATGCTCATCTCATGGCTCGTACAGCTTGATCGGAATTTGCCCGGTGGTCTGCAGGCGATTCGACATCTGCAAATTCGCAAGTTTTCCTACCGCGTCCACAGTTCCCGCGATCTCTCGACAATTGACCCCGATAGTTCCCTCAGTAGGCTAGCGAGAATTCTTCCGATTTTCTCAGGACTGGAGACGCTAGTTCTGAAGTCAATCAAGGCTTCACATGGTACTCCGATTTACCCCAATGGAGATCCAGCATGGTCTGAATTAGTAGATGACAACAAACGGAGGAGAATCAACGAAGGTTTCAATCTCTGGCTAAGAAGAACCTCATATCATCATAGGCAGGGCCCTCGAGCACCGAAAGTTTTTGTTGAAAAATATGAGCATTTGAAATTCCATTAGCCATTTGCTGGTCACGGAATAGCAATGGTACAAGTATTTGATATTATTACGTTGTCTCTAGGAAACATCGCCATTGCTTGAGTTTCAAGTATTCGATCACTGTTAAAGAGTTTGGCCGCAGGGATAATGATATAGGTTGAAGGCATAGTGTATTCACAATTCGAGCTGGCACATATTCCAGCAAGAAAATGTGTCTAAACGTTCTCCCAAAGAAGCACAACGGTGGAACTCTGTGAGCACAATTCTCAATATAATACCGAATAGGACTACTTCGCTTCGCTTTTGACTGCATCCCACGCTTGACTGACTTGTTCCATCCCCCATGCTTTCTTTTCAGGTTTTTATACAACTAAGACCAATAATGGGAAAACTCTACTTCAAAAAATGTAGCACAAATGTCTCGTCGACCTAGGCACCCAAAAACACCTTTGTATTCTAATCTCAGACTCAGCAAGCGAAAACTAAGGCTTTCCCTCCTCTGCTACTCTATTAAAGGGTTTCCGCCTGGTCTCATCAGGTATGCGTACTGACTGGTAGCCAATCTCAATCTTTTCCGTGCCGAAACTATCAATTAGTAGACCAGAAAATATAACATATTTCTATACATCAATGAGAAGGCATCTCATTCTGTCGTTCCCATAATCGACCCGAGTCCCTGAGGACAACTAGAGTAGATTAGCTTTATATCAGCGCAAAGGTGTTACTTTGTTCATAGGGACTGGGGCTGGGGCTGGGATAAACTGAGTGGAAGAGAACAGTTGAAGGAAATCTAATGGACAAAGGACTACCCTTGCCTTAATTCTACGTCCTAAAAGTACTTCATCAAGACATGCTTTCCTCGTACATAACCTCTTTGTAGCGACTGCATGAGGCGGTAGAACCAACCATACCGTAGGATGGGTTTCGCGATGGTCTCCTGTGCTCAATGGATTGGGTCTACGGGCTTCACATCAGACACAAGACATTTCGCACACGGTATAGGTTCCCAGGCTCTCATGATTCAAGTCCGTAGTGGGCCACACATCACAGCACAAACACCCGCAGATATCGAAAAAGGGGACGAATCCAAGTTGAAGGTTTGCAAGAGGTATAGAATTGCTGCTCTCATCGTAGATTATGCGCAAAGCTTTTCCCATCATTCTACACCCTCCAATCCCAGAGATCTAGCAAAACACCGCAGTTTCCCTGCAATAGGCCATGCCGAAGAAGGTTTCGCCATTGCACAAATCCCATTTCGCCTCGGTCCTTCCTTTCGTATCTCCAACACCACCCATGTTTATCTGAGTCTTCTGGCTTCGCGCTCGGATTCTAGTAGGCAGAGAATGTCGTCTTCACGGACTGTATATGGTGTTAATTGGGGGGCCTTTTGGGGGTAAGATGGAGGGCGTGTTACCTGGGCCCTTGACGTTGCGGATGATGGAACGGGTGGTATCGTCCATGAACTCAACGCGGACTTGGGTAACACCTCCACGGGATCCTATTCAGATTCAAATTAGCTGCTATTCTGCCCGTTCAAACCCGCATCGTTTCCCCTCTATGCCTGCTCTCCCCTCCTCCTCCTCCTTCAATAGCTGGGATCATCGCTCATCCTCCTAACAAAATGGGGTAGCATACCGGTACGGCCGAGGACACGGGTGACCTTCACGAGCTTGACGGGGACTTTGGAGGAATCCATATTTGCGGATGATCGAGTCGAGTCTTTCGGTTTTTGAAATTTGTGTAGTGGTAGAGCGTTTGGGCGTTGGAGTCAAAATCGTTGTCGATGTGGATGTCTTGGCGCAGTGAAATTTGAGATGTGCGCTTGAGTGGGTTTTAGCCTCGCTTAACCTTATCTTATCGCCGAAGAGACTCATGACTCCTAGCTCCGATCCAGGAAGGCATTTGACTACATATTGTTATTTCCTCGTCTTACAAAGGTACTTCTTGTATATATCTTGTTGTTACAATCCATCAGTCAGATGTTCATTTTTCAGATTGTGAAGATTGTGAATGTGGGTATCATTTAATATCATTACTAAACCTCATACAGTGCACATTCCTCCGACGAAGTCCTGACAACTATTATTCCTCGAAACTACCCGATTATTCAACCGACAGGCTCTGGATATGCAGTTTCCCTTATATCAGAGTCTAAAGCCTCCAAATGGCCGCAGGTGATCAATGCATTTTCTTGCAGTGCAAAGATCGGTCAAAATCGTCTCTTCGTTCTCCTGCTGCCACAGCCCAGCGACGATATTTACAATAGTAATAGAGTGAAGGTTAAGGCAAGCGCGCACGCCGTGTCCCGCTCTTCTAGTTCTCCAAAGTCTCTACAATCTGATTGAAATGGTATTTGGACAAGATCCGGAGTAGAGTTTGGTTGAAATGCCGCCTGGGAAGATTGTTGCTTCATCCATGAAACTCAGGATATCTGGTATCCGAATTTGCCCAATTTTTTTTTCTGGCACGATCACATCAAACTTAGTCAATGGAATTTTCACCGTAGCCGTATAAGGCGGAAGCGCCATGGAAGCTTGGGTATACTTTCAATGCTTCTTAAGGGCCAACGAATGCGCTGGAAAAACAGTGCACCTATCCCAACACGGGTAGATATTCCATCGGCCTGTGTGGCAACGCCTAGAACCGTAATAGCATACCTGCTAGAATTGATTGCAACTAATTCTGTCATTTCTTGCGAGATGCCTGGCTCATCGTACCTGAAAGAACCTTTGATGATGGCGGAGTTTGATAATGTTGGCATCTCGAATGCCCAAACGTTAGGGTCGGCTGATTCTGAAAACATAGGTAGGTTGGGAAATTCAAGATACAAAGCCCATAACCCTAATACTCCGTTGCTGAACCCAGATATGCTATCTTCCTCTCTATCATTGGTTCTTTGATAGTTTGCCAATTCCTGTGGAAACAAGCTTTCTACAATTTCCACGCCATCTGGATGAACTTGCTCGGCGCCTAAGAATGACATCTTCCTAGGGAATTGCCACTCAATACACACAGAAACCGCACCGCCTCGAGCCAATCTCACCTCGTCCAGTCCTGAGGTGCCTGAAAAAAGAAAATCAATGGGGCCAGTCCAAGACGCCCATGACCAAGTTGAGAACTGCCCATTCGTGGTAATAGGCATATTTGGACGCCTCTAGCC
>Ga0247734_1002072_pt1 | contig 13894 bp, 22 predicted proteins | sample UWRJL103311B2_FD_180933 | JGI IMG/M metagenome (GOLD analysis project Ga0247734, IMG submission 180933) | Plant litter microbial communities from Arlington Agricultural Research Station in Wisconsin, United States - UWRJ-L103-311B-2 | ecosystem: Environmental > Terrestrial > Plant litter >... | reverse complement strand
GGCCACGTCTACAAGAATCCCCTTGATCACAAAAACACCAATCTCCCCTCACACCCGACGAAAATGATCATAGCGCTGCTGGACTCAGATGACGGTGCAAATCCGCCGCCTTCTGTATGCGTGCGGAGAAACGCGTTCACCTTCCCCATCTATGCTACCAGCCCTGAGCCTAGCCGGTACCGCTAGAGCCACCGCAGGTCAACTCTTTTTATCGGCATGCCACTCTGGAAGCGAGGGGAAATATATGAAGGGTAAGTCTTTCACTAAGTGTTGGAGAAGTGGCCTCTCCAATCAAACCTCAGATTAAAGCTGCAAACTTATTTTGGGTCTCTGAAGACCCGCATACAAGGATACATCAGCCAACAACCATCACTTGAAGAGAGAACATTGTCAGACGGCGTGTTTCTTGAAGACGAGAAATCGATGGACTACACGACACTCGAAGAGACACAATTGATAGTGGATATGCCGCTTGAAGCTGAGCAATCGGGAGAGGACTTATCCCTTGACAAGGAGCATCGAGACGCACTGGACGGCTTAACCTTCTCGAGAGATGATCCTCTACACGACGCCATAAACCGACTTCTGGATTGGGCTATCTTCCACTTCGGGTCTGTCGAAAAAGGTTCCTCGATTTATGATATCTTGGATGCTATAGGCCGCCCCGCCTCGGTGCGAGAACGATATAACGGAGCGGTGAAGGGGTTAACTAGCCCTAGAATACTGCAGTATATCCTGCAAGCTGATCCTTCCAGCTCTGAAGATCCAGATGAAGCATCACATCGAATCATTGCCCTCGTTCCTCACCTACCAGGGAATTCCTTCTCCTCTGATCGATTCGAAGTTGCGTTCAAGTCAAAACCCATACACGACCATGTTATCCGGAAGTTGAAAGACTTTCGATATGAAGATATTCTTCAGCTGATACGGTTCTGCCGTGAGGAAGGAAACAGTGGTCCGAGCATTGCTCGTGTGGTCTTCGAAAAAGTGGCTCATCGCGTTTTGGCAGGGAGTCAAGTTTCCCGCAAGCATGTTCTCAAGACCTACCTTGTAGAGCAAGATCAGACACTCCCAGATTCGCCATCCTTTTCCATGCTGCCAACTTCTCAGTCCATGTTTTCCCATTCGATACATGCAAGACAGATTGCATCGGTCAACTTTAACGACGAATCTGCATATATCGGTTTTCCTATGGCCGACACTTATTTTGTTCCAAATTCACTTTCTAATCCACTATTGGACTCCTTTTGCGTTGACTACTCGCAGGGTCTAGATCTGGATCAAGTTCAAGTCGATGTTTGGTTATTCCAAATTACCCTTTCCTCACGCCATGGACTCGTATCCGCTGGGGGTTATAGTCAATTCAGGCACATTCTACAGGCAGCGACCTCATATGCGGAGACATGGCATTCACAAGAATCTGGATCTATTCGCACAGCAAAGAAACAAAGCCCAGAGTTGACGATCGTAACCATAACTCACTGCGTGCTTGTCTGCCCAGATGAATTGAAGTCGCGCAAGTGGAATATGTCCCCCGGCTGGTTTCAACGGACGCAGAAAGACACCCAGTTCAAGAGCGAGTGTTTTCTCATAGATCTTGATGTGCTCAAGTTGTTGCTCTCTCTGCTTCGCTTCAATGATTCTAATGTTCATTTTAGGAGCTCCCTCGTTATGCGTCTTGAGAATATTGAGTGATCGTGGCAAGCCCTTGATCAGTGAGAGCTGCCATGAATTACACGGATGCTCCCAGAAACTACATGAAGTCTCAAAGCTTGTGTCTAGCTGTAGAATGTAATCCATATTTGCAAGTGTTCATAGTAATTGATCGTCGAAGAAGGGTTGCGCAAACTCCAATGGATTGAGCCAAGCTCTGCTTTTATTGCTCATTTAATCAATTGTCTTTGTATTGAACCGAATTCTCAAAAGTCACGATTATTACAAAATATGAATCCCTAGTTGCCACACCTGCAGGTCATATGCGTGCGTGCGAAGCTTTGCTAAGAGACCATTGGGAAAGGGAATATCAACACTTGTTGGGTCAATCACTGGCATTATAGCAGGACGCTCCGGAGTGACGAGGACGTATCGAAAACGCTGGAGGCCTGGGAATGCGGTGATGAGCCAATCAAATCCCCTAGGATCGACAATGTGTGGATGCCCAACTGCCATTTGAAAGAGAGTTATCGTGGATGTCACAGAGTCGTACAAAAATGAATCGAATGTTGGCTGCTCGTCCCTGGGCATGTAATAGGTCCAGTCAACTAGCTGTGGCATCCGCCGATCGTCATAGTCCCATCGAGCTAAGGGGGTAGTGGAGCTTTTCGCAGGTTTCTGAGCGACTGTACAGGATTGGCCCTGGTTTCCGGCAAGTCTCAAGTAGTTGACAGAGGCTGTAAGAGGGGGAGATTTGAAGTGGGTGTTCAGCGGATCTGGAAGGTCCTCCAACATAGCTTGAATAGGCCATTCTCCTCCCGCAAGAAAAGCGTGATGCACGAGGGCCCCAAAGGTATATGCAGCACTGGCTCTAAGAATGGGGATTTCAAGGAACAAGTTGTACATTGCTTTGGCCGTCAGTTGATAAGCGGTCTGAATGTAACTGTGGAGATAGTATGTGGGGATGACTATTTCGAATTCGACACGGCTGCGGGATGTAGGTTGGACCATGAAAATCTGATGTGAGATTTCGCTCTGTCCCGAGCTTGGAATACCATTCACGCTGCTCATGAGTTGTAGCATCTGATTGAACTGGGGATATGTGAGTGCACTCATGGCTTGAGCAATTCTGCGCTGATAGAAGGGTATTCGGGAGGCTTCGGCGTAAGCGATACGTGCTGTAGGGATGAATTTTTTGTAATATTCGCCTAATTGAAGCTCAGTAATCGGAGCTCCCCGAAATTGGCGCCTTAGAAAAATTAGACAACAGTTGACTGTCTGCAGCCATGGAGTCCAACTCACCCGATGATAAGCTCTGTTAACGAGAATGGCCTCATATAGTACTTGCGGGACGGTCTTACCTTGCTAGCCCAAGAAAAGCTCTCTTTTTGCGGAGAAGTAGTATGGATGATGAGATGTCCATAGTTTTTGTAGTGGTAAGGCACAGTATCCTTTGTGTCGGCATTGCCATCAACCAAGAGCCAGGCGTGGCGAGGCAATGCTTTCAAGTCATAGTTGGGGTTCTCAAGCTTATACACGCCGAAGGCAGTAAACACCACTGTATTACTCGGTCTGGCGCGATAGAGCGTGGGTAGCCCAGCTAATAGGCGAAGGCAGAGTAGAAAAGACAGCCATATAGTTTTTCCTACTTCATCGTGAACATTTGGGTAGGTCCATAGAACGACGCGACGCACCTATGCCAGGATGTCCTATCACAATGATGGACTTGTGCCCATTCGTACGCGATCCCTCAGAGGCCTGGTCCCTGAATCGGTCCAGGATGTGCTGCAGTTGGCCGATGGACGTGTCCTGGAGTTCCGGGTTCTCTTCACTTCGATCTTGCAGATTTTTGTAATAATAGAGGATGTCATCAGCTGCGGTCATGAAATCTGTCCTCACAAAGGCTTTTTCCTCATCATTCAGAGGCAAGAAAGTAGTGCATGAGAGCGGAATGGCGATGTGGAGGGTGTTGTCGCGAATAACACTTTCTGTGTTGAATGCTGCTTCTGCTTTCTTATTCCAGATTTGCGTCCATAGCATTAATTCAGAATCCAAAGGGTCGTCGACCAAGTTTGCCTTGAGTAGCCTTGCAACCTGCTCTTCCGTATAGCGCATAACAGTGCAATAGGTGAATCGTGGTGGAAGCGGGTATCTGACGAATCCGCCGGATGAGCCGGTTCTTGTGGCGCAACCATGTTCATCTCTTCCGTGACTCTATCTGTACAACTCATCTATACAAATTGTATACAACCAGGGCGCTCTCAACACCTGATTAATGTTGCTACGTTCCAAGTCTCCATAACAAGATAGCTGGCAAGCTAGCATCTATAAACCGATTACAAACTAAATTGATATGGCTTGGCTCGTAGGCCATGGGCACTTGGCACAGTGGTAGCGCGCACGCTTCGCATCTTTGGAGTGCTTGATTGCGTGAGGTCGGGAGTTCAATCCTCCCAGTGTCCAATATCGGGATATAATATGCCTTTTTCTCTCATACATACATACATACATACATACAATACAGACATATATGCATCCATGCTCCTCAGTCTGACGCGATGTTATACATGTATATCAGCGTTCAGACACAATATCGGATATTCAGAAAACGATTTCCTGACCGTGAAGGGAATCCAACCTATTTCTCACAATCATGAGCTTGCTGTCTATCTAACCTAGCATATATTGGCGTTCTTGGAGGTGGAGAGGTGCTCAGATCATGATTTTGCCTCGATAAGCATATATACATAGAACAGCGCTGTATGTAGCTACTAGTGCGTGGCCCAGCTCAATCCCTCCAGTCGCATTGATGGAGGCATCTTGCTAACAGGGTGGGGCGGATACTTAGTTCGTGTACACACAAGGCTTAGGTCGAATATTCGCTAGTAGCTCGAGTATAGACACGTAAGTCGTCTGACGGACTTGTTCTGACTTTCTTTCAGTCCAGAAAAGCAATCCAATTGCAAGGAACCCTACTAACAAGCAATATCTTTTGACCGTGGGAATATGGCATCAAATGAATGCTGGTACTCCCCATCATGCTGTCCCTCTCATTTTAGACAGAGTCTTGCTCAACTACAAGGAATCTCCTTCGCTACAGACTCCTTTCCTGGCCTCTGGAAGTGACTCGTTCTAGCTTTTACGTCTTCGACTGGAGCGCGTTGCCCTTCTGCTACCAACGATGTGGGCGCACTGGAGCCGACTGTGGAGCAAAAGCATTGGTCGCTGTTGACGGTTGCCCCGCCCCACCTCTTCCATCTCACCGCACATAATTCCCTGCACGGTCCCAAAGACATATATAAAGAGGCGAGAAATGCTGAACCTACTCTCCTCACAAGTCTCTTCGTTCTCTTCTCCACTCTCTCATCCAACTCTCACTCTTTTGTCTACTCGACAACCTACTCTCTTTATCCACAAAGAAAATTACCATGTTCTCATTCAAGACCCTTTTCGTTGCTGGCCTCGCTGCCGTCGCTTCTGTCTCTGCTGCCCCTTGCGCTGAGCGCAGACATGACCAGCCAGAGGTTGACACCGCTGCGGTGACCTCTGTCATTGCCAGCACATCCACCATTTCTACAACCATTTCCCTTACGTCCACTGCGTCTGCAGTTGTTGCATCTGCAACTGGCGCCGTTCCAGCTACTGGTTCTGAGCAGCCAGCGTCTGTGACCGACATCCTGAACGATGTGATGGCACAGATCAAGCCTCTGACTGATACTTTAAGTGAGCATATTCCGGCCTTTCATTGTTTACATTGTTCACAATGGCTCATCATTCTCTTTTCAAGATGGCATGACCAAGGAGACTGCCACCGTCGAGAAGGTCACTGAAGTGACTGACGAGCTCAAGAGCATCTTGAACGTTGCCATCAAGGAAGTCAACGCCATTGTCGCCTCACCGCTTGAGTCCATCCTTGGCTTGCTTGACATTGGTGGCCTTGGACAGCTCATCGGCACGCTGCTCAACGTGAGCTTATTCCTACTTTCTGATCGTGTTGAACAAGGTGCTCATTGATGCTCTGTAGGTTGTGTTTGGTGCCCTTGGCCTCGTTCTTTCTGTTGCTACCAACCTCGAAGTCATCAAGCCCCTTCTGCAAGCTGTTGGGTATGTATTTGACCACTCATCTTCGAAGTGAAATCTTCGTACTGATGCTGCTTCTCAGACAACTGGTTGGCGAGTTGATCAGCGCCATCCTCGGCCTAGGCGCTCTGGGTGGACTCGTTGGATCCCTGCTCTCCACCGTGCTTGGACTTGTTGGAGATGTGACCAATGTGATCAGCGACCTCGGCTTGACCGAGCTGACTGGTGTTCTCGGCCTGTAAGATACCTGTGATACCCCCGAGTTGCTGAGCACTCGAACCTGAATACGTTCTGTATAATTGTATCGTGCACGTAGTTCTAATCCCTTCTCGCAATCCAATGATATGCATCATGATCTGCTCTGATTTCTTTTCTGTATTGTCTGAAGGACTAACGGCTCCACTTAAGTATTGTATTACAATAGACATTCAAGCGGGCAGTACCATGTCAAACATAGACGTAGGGTCATCATCATTGCCTCGTTTCCCAATGAGTATACTCGAGCAACGATGACTTTCCGAACTGAAAGGCCTTCGATCACATCCTCGGTCTTAGGGAGCTCCATTGCATTTGCTGTGAGAGTTTCAATCTGTATATTGAGTTCATGTACGTCCGCAATGAACGGGTACGCTTCGCTAGACGTCCTTGGAAGATACAGACGTGTTCCGGTCACTGGTGTCTGTTGGTTTGCAGGGCTTGCGCTGGGTTCGTCTCTAAGTTTGTCGGAAGTCATCATTGTTGACCACCCTTCGCCGTAGAAATAACTTATTAGCATTAATATCAGGAAATACAGTGTAGAGTAATCAGCGAAAATGAGAAGGGAGTATAATTAGATCAAAAACTGATGTCCTTTAGCTCTGTAACGCGCTGGCGTCGTTTCTTATTCGCACGATATCGTTCCTCGTGAGTCTTGCCTCGTTGCACAACGATCTGAAGATGCTGGCTGAGTTGTCATACAGATTCAACACGGTGTCAAACTCCGCTATTGTGCCTCGATCCAGCACCAGAATCCTGTCGTAGTATGCTAGAGAATACGTTGAGCTGAAGATAAAGTGACATAGAAAGAACGAAGACACACCTATCGTGTTTAGACGATGCGCGATACAAAGTAACGTGGACCCTGAAAACTCAGACTGGATTGTCTTCTGTAGCTTCGTATCTGTATCTTGATCAACACTACTGGTCGCTTCATCCTGTGGTGCGAGACAATCAGAAATGAACACAACAAACGGCATCCCAACGTACCAGTACAATGATCTTACTGTTCTTGACTAATGCCCTACATAGTGCCAATAACTGCTTCTCTCCGGCACTGAAGTTGGATCCTACAACGCAGCCCCAGTCAGTCAACGTTCTCCACATGAATCGTGGCAAACATACCTTCGTCACTGACAACAGTATCTAAGTTGAATTTTCCTGCTTCCTCTGTAGACTCGGACACCAGCCACGCTCGGCGAAGAGCTTCCATCAACTCTGCATCAGTACGAGTACTCATCGGGTCCCTACAGAAACACGGTGTTACAGGCGAGATTTGAATGATCACAGCTCAATCCTCACAAGTTCTCTCTCAGCGTTCCTCCAAATAGGGTTGTATCCTGTGGTACCAGCGCTAACTGCTTTCGGAGAAGTCCCAGCGATATTTGACTGATGTCAACATCGTCAATAATGATGGACCCACTCGAGAGCTCGACAGTCCTATTAGAAGTTAGGAACAGATGCTCAAGACAAGCAGCGAAATTCGAGGAACACCTACCGGAACAGGGCCTGGATCAGGGAGCTCTTTCCTGCACCAGTTCGCCCTACAATTCCTACCTTCTCCCCGGGATGGATTTCAAAGCTAGCGCCCTGCAATACAAGCGGGAGACCCTCTCGGTAACGTAGCTGAACATCTCGGAATGAAATTGCTCCTTTAGCAGGCCATGATGCAGGAGGCTGCTCATCAGAAACCGGATGACTGTCTCCTTCTGGTGTCAATGCCGTATATGTGATGATACGTTCCACAGAGTTCATGCTCTGCTCAACCATGGCGTACATCCAAACAATATCCGCTACAGAGACCCGTCAATGGAGGTCAAGCATCGATGACATAGATGACTCACAAAGAACGGATGTGACTAAAAGTCAAAGCTCATTAATGAGCTTTGATATTCAGAGGGTTACTACGGACTTACTTGACAATGTGTACGTGAGAACAACACCAACTTTTGAGGGGTCGATCTGCCCTTTGCTAGTACCCGCAGCAAACAATGCAATCCCAAGGAGAAGAAGATTTCCGAAGAAATCCAAACGAAGCAACAACCATCGTTGAATGGCTTGGGTCATGAAATATGCCCTATTTTCCATATCTAGCCCGTGGCTGGCATCGATCGTAGCTTGGTCCTACAGCATCGGCTCAGTAAAAGTGCAGACCAAAAAAATCAAAATCTCACCTGCATCCTGTATGCTCGTATCGTCGCCAGTCCCGTCATCGTCTCTGTCACGAAGGAGATGAATGGCCAAATCAGTGCAGCTTTGAGTCGGGAACGTACCTCCGAAGGAGCTATACAAGCCAGACCTCATTATGGAGTCGAGGCGCTTACATTCCAAAGACGTGCGCTGATAATAAGCTGAAACACCATAATACAGAAATCCCAATGGCAAGAAAATGATGCCCAAGTAGGGGAACGTGTAAAAGACTAGCCCAATTGTGCCTACTATTCCACTTGCTGTCATCGCCAGCTGTACAAAGACGATCACAGCTATCAGCATAGAAGCGTAGGGAACAGGCTTCACCATACCTGCGCAAAGAGAAAGGGCAACAAGCCATCTAGCTCGTTTTGGTCCTTCGAGAAGCGGGAAGTGATACGGCCTAGTTCTTGTATTAGAGCATGCTCAGATCGAACACGAAAGCTCAGGTTCACTGACCAAGAGGCGTCGTATCAAAGAAAGATACTGGACTATTCATGACACTTTTCGCGGCAGCCACGTATAGCTTCCGACCTGCTGCAATTCCAGCCAACCTATTCCTCCATGTTAACCTGCGAGAGCAGTTTGCCAGATATTCAAGCTTACGTGAACATAACGTTATTGAGGCCAGCGAGTAAGGCCTGCACGACACCTGCCATATAACGTCATTACTTTGCTCCAGATACCACAGATGTGCTAACTCACCAAGCCCAGAGTAGACACCCATGTACTGCCCTTGACCAAACCCGTCGATGCTTTGTGAGGTCCAAAAGCCTAAAAACAGAGTGGTTCCGACTGACGAAAATGTTCATTTATGCTGGCATGATTCGCTGCCCCAGCACTTACCTTGAGCTGCTTGAGCTGTGGCGACTACAATCACAAGCGCAGGAATCCATATCAAACCCCCTGCATATCGAAGATAGGCCGCGTAGACCGCCGAAGAAACAGTGCCGACCTGACGCTCTTCGGCTTGCATATGCGGTGTGGCGGCTGGATCTTTGAGAGCGACAGAAGCAACTTCCTTGTTGACATTTACCGTTTCCTTCACTTGAGTGATCTCCTTCTCGGAATGTCCATATTCGTCCATGAGTCTAGCGAACTCGGTGCTTTGTTTCATCAGTTGCTACGTTTTGAACAATGTTATATCAGGCGACATGTTGTTCTGTATCCTCTTTCAGACTTACCTCGAAGGTTCCTTCAGCCGCGACGACACCCTTGTCAATCAGGTAGACATAATCTGTTTGGTCGAGGACATGTAGAGCGTGGGTGACCAGAATCCGAGTGCGGTGGGATAGAGGACCGGTCACTAAGCATTGGTCGAGAATCGCTTTCCCAACGTAAGCGTCCACAGCTGCAAGGGGGTCATCTAACAGAATGACGGAAGCATCCGAATATGCCGCGCGGGCCAGTGAGATTCGAGCCTTGAAACAAGGAGATGTAAGTTACGAGAAGAGGAAAACGCATGGCTTCAGGGCCTACCTTCTGTCCGCCTTGTAAAGATATCCATGTCAGGAAACATCTCAGCGATGAATCGATACAGGGGCTTACCACTCAGGTTGATACCTTTCTCGCCAATCTCAGTATGCTGGCCATCAGGCAACATATCCAGGTCATGTCGTAAGCTACAGGCTTGAATAACTTCGTCAAATCTTGCAATACTGAGTAAGCCTCCACAGGAATATCGTCGTGACGAAGAAATCTCGCCTTTCGTCATCTTTCTCGCGTCCGAACAGGATATTGTCTTGCAAAGTTGCATTCTTGATCCATGCAGATTGAGGGACATACGCAACTTCCCCACCAAATATAACCTGGTGTCGATGGTCAAATCAGAAAAGACGCTGACTTACACAATCTTAGTAAAATACCTGGCCTCGTGTGCGGCGCATCTCGCCTATGAGCGCTTGCAGTATAGAGCTCTATCTCTGGCTTAGAATGATAAAAAGAGGTACTATGAATGAAACACACCTTTCCAGATCCAATGCCGCCGACGATCCCCACAAATGCACCTTTCTTGATGCGTAGCTTCAGGTCTTTCAACGCAAACGGAGGTTCCTCAGGCGCTTTCTCGCTTTCTTCGGCTGTGGGGGGTGACTTTTCGCTTGGTTTTTTCGATGCAGCTTTACTCTCTGAAGCCTTTTCAGCCGTCGCTTTCGCGTGCTCTCCTGATACTTCAAGACGTTCAGAAGCAGCTGGTGTCGATTCCCACTCAAAGTCTCCATCAACATCCAATGCAACACCATCGTCGGCATCGTTAATGCTATAAGGCTCATCCATCTCTTCTGCTGTGAGGAATTTGGAAATTCGCTCTAGGGCCACAGTTACGTCAGCAACTTGCGCCAAAATGGCAGGCAGCATCAGTAACGGGATCTGAATGACCTGCAATTCCATAAAAGACATCAGAAGAGGAAACAATCCAAATAAGAGAGGAACTTACATTGAAGAACTGCAGGCTGGTGAAGATGACCACTACGTTCAACTCATGACCACTCAACGAATACGTGATCTGCCAGATACCAAGTTAGTCAGTACAGCATAATATCTCAAACTGATAAGCGCTTAACGTACAAAAGACAGCATAGACGCAACGACGGGTATCAAGTAGACAGTCATAAACAGTCCAGAGCGAGCCAAACTTCATGAAGAAGCCTTCGTCAGTATTGTTTCATCCAGAAACGAGGCAAAGATGAAGGACGCACGATCCCACCCAAATTGTAGCCAGCTCTGTCTCACGTAGTGTTGCCACTCGATGCATATAGAAATCCACCCAACCATATATCTTGAGCATGCGTATTCCTGCCAACATCTAAGCGTGATATTCAGTCCTCGGCTTCAAAACCAGTAGCCGCGAAGATTACCTCAGTTGTAAGGCGAACTCGAGCATCCGTGTACGTGACCCCTTTCTTATACTGATCGATCATGACCTTGACGAATATGAATTGGCCCGGAAACCCGATGATGAGAACCTGATATCAGGATGTAAGTTTCATGGCACAGTGCTTGAAAAGGATGTAGACATACCCCTAGGCCAACGAGAGCCGAATATCCAAGCTGCAATGTTATTGTCGTTTACATGTCATAGAAAGCGGGAAAGAGAGCTTACGTATGCTATTAAGAGTCCTATTCCAATGATGATCTGTACTTTAACGATTAGCATGGTCATTTCGCTAGAGATACAAGATCACTGACCTGTATCGGTGCGATCCATATTCTACCATAATCTCAGTATCATTACTTTCACACAAGGGACTGACACTCACTGATGAGCATGCATCGTAACCTCGTCCAGTCTTGAAGCATCGCTCGAGACCATCGTGGTGATTTGACCAACATTATGTTCCAGGCGAGCACGGCCAGAGATGCGCAGCGATTTGCGAACAATATTTCCAATAATCTGTAAAAACAAGCTATCATGAGCGAGACAGACCAAAAAAAGGGAAATGAGAGTCGATTTCACAGTAGACCGAATATATAAGCCGAGAGTTTGTCCGACTATGCAAAGGAATCAATCTCTGGACGCAGCAGGAACGAAACTTGACACACGGTACTGGCTGTGTGCTACGAGCTGCGGATGAAAGGAATTCAGCATGTCTCTAGGATGTTGCATTGAAATACACTTACAAAGCTAGCCCCCTCTAAGAATCACCGCCCATCATTTCAACATGGCTGTGCATGCATGTGAACAGACTGATCGCGAGACGTACCTCGCATGATGAACAATGCAAAAGCCAAGCCAATACCGTACCCAACGCCTTGGGGCACACCTAGTCCTGCAATAGCCTCTTCTCCTCCTCGATTACGGAGTGTATAATAGATATAGCTCTCCGATAACCAGGTAAGAATCACTCTCGTTAGCAGAGGTGTCGTTGTTTTCAGCGTCTCTGAGGCGGAAGTCAGTGTGATCCCAATGATGGAGAAATGCAAATGTGCAAACCGCCGAATAGGAGTAGAACACCAGTCCACCACCATTGGGAGAAGAAAGTCCTATGCAGCGCCTTAAGCACGGAGGAATCGTATTTCATGCTGTCATCACTGCCCGCCGCTTTGCCTTTCTCCAAATACCCTGGATCTGTTTCGCCCCCCTTTGACGTGTCAAAGTCTGCATTGGGAGAGGAAGGCGAGTGGAAGAACTTGGGCCTTTGTTCAGGTGGACATCTGCTGTAAAAGTTGGCCTCAAAGTTCGTAGCCAAGTTCTTGGTCAGCAAGTTGTCCGGCAATCGCCAAAAGTCTGAACATTCATCATCAAAGTTAGCAAAAGTCCCTCCGAACGCTCAGGATAACTTGCCATCCTGCTGTAATGGCCTGGAGAAACCGACGCTCATGAACGGAGTGATCCAGTTGAACAAGATTTGGGACAGATAGCTATAAGTTCGTAAACACGGAGTGAACTTCCCACCAAGCAAAGTTAAGAGAGAAGGCAAACGAACGAGACCTGGTTCATAGGCAGCTCCTTGCCCTGCGCGAATCCAGGAGGAGCAGGAGGAGGGCGAAAAGGGTTAGTGAATTTCATCCTCCCAGGGAGCTGACGCGGCGTGCAGTCAAGTTTGCAATTCGAGGGTTGGTTGACTTTTATATGATGTTCTGCTCCGGTAACTTGAAGGATCGAGATCTATCGTAGCCGACCGAATTTCCCCGTTTTGAGTCAAGCCGTTACCGCGAGGACTTGGAGTTAAGTTCCTACTAGAATCCCCTCCCGAGGCCACGTAGCCCAAACGTCGTAGCTGGTTACGCAGTACGATACACGTGCTTGCTTGATTCCAATTCTTGCTTTGTGTCAGGAACTGGAAAGGAATGCTTTCACTTTAGAAGAGGGGCAGCAACTGACAACAAGAGCAGAGAAGAACGCGCAGCTTGGCACATCACGGGAAGGAATATCGTAGTAATGCAGGATCTTTATTAACGGCTTGAACAGCCCTAGAGCAGATAAAATGCCTCTTCACTTGTTTACCTTGACGCAAGTGCTAGTAGACACCATCATATACTTATTCATAACAGGAGTCAGCAATAATGGAGTGACTCTCTTACCGTAGCCGGCATGCTTTGAGTCTTAGCCCTCAGCCGAGACGCGTAATCGGCATCCTCACTATCAGGCCTAATTTGGAAACTTGTGGACTGTTTTAACAATTTGGAGATATGAGGAATTGATATTCAAAATACATGCAAAGATAATGATAGGATAGTGCGATTAGTCCATGTCGACGCGATTATACGGAACGTCTTTCAAGCTCTGCCTTGACTCGGTCAGCCTCAGTCGCAGCCACTCGTGCAGCTTCCTCCTTCTTGGCCTGTCCCCAGTTCAACCAGCTGAACCAACCCTTCTTAGCCTCATATTCTTTCTGATCTGCCTTCGCACGAGCCTCTTTGTACAGCTGCTCTGTTGCCTCGCGAGTCTCAGCGTACTTGGTCTGTGCAACATCCTTCGCTGCTACTGCTTTATCTTTCGCTGACTCGATGTATGGGGTAGCGTCGCTCTTCAGCTGGTCGTATTTGGCACCAGCATCTTTCAGACCCGCATCGGTAGCTTTCTGCAGGGAACAGTCAGTATGAAGGAAGTCGCAAGGTGGACAGAAGGCATACCTTTGCATCATTGTATGCAATCTCGCTCTGTTTGTAAAGGGTACCCGCTCTATCTTTCGCGATATCCTTTGCGTCTCCGATCTTCGAGGCAGCGATGGATGCCCTCTTCTTGAGCTCATCGTTTTCAGCCTGGGCCTTCTGC
>Ga0247734_1002071_pt1 | contig 13896 bp, 20 predicted proteins | sample UWRJL103311B2_FD_180933 | JGI IMG/M metagenome (GOLD analysis project Ga0247734, IMG submission 180933) | Plant litter microbial communities from Arlington Agricultural Research Station in Wisconsin, United States - UWRJ-L103-311B-2 | ecosystem: Environmental > Terrestrial > Plant litter >... | reverse complement strand
CTTTTTCTGCTTTCTTTTTTTTTTTTTTTTTTTTTAAAAAAGGTATAAGTTTGAATAGATTTCAGAGGTGATTCTCAACTCAATTGCTAGACTAAGATATATATACATATATATATAATCCCATACCATCAAATCGAAAGCCCAGGAAACTAGCTAGCATAGGATATCATGTCATGTCATTTTCAAAAACCAAGAATGTTTAACCAATTCTATTAAACTTTCTTTTCTTCTTCTTCTTCTACTTCTTTCTATTAATCCGCTGCATTTATCCTCATTCTTATTCTCAATCTCAATCTCATCTCAATCACACCTACCCCTCGTTTACCTCCCCCCTGAGGTGAGCCCCCTTTTCGCTTAATTTTGCCGAGGGCTGCCTATAGGTAATTTGGCATCTGAAAACACCAGCAAAATTGAGATTCTACGCAGCTTGTTGTGCTATATTGTTTTGTGTATGTATATTTAAATCACTCGGTATGGTCAACTAGGAAGAACGCAATATCTCTGAGTGAAGTAGTTCATAACATACAATGTTATGCAAAGGGTGTTATTTATTTTCCGCTGTCTGAATGTCTCCATGGAATTTTGACTAAAATAGAAAAACTTTCATTTTGAGTTTAGTGTGGTGGTATAAGTAGCGAGAATGCGTTATATACGAATCAGTGAATTATATGTTCCTTTTAGTTTAAGAAGGTATCCTGGTGAGAACTATAATTTATATACTATCCTGTTTGATATATGGACTCCTTCCCTCCCTGCCTCTTTAAGTTCACATTCCTAACCTTTTTTTTGGTGTGTTTCTTCACACATCTTCACTTGACTTTCATATATATATGTTTCTATACTCAGTATATCTTATGATAAACCATAACTATTGGAATCATGTACTTCTACTAACATCCCATAACCTTTTCCACTCACTATGTTATCCCCATATTTTCAAAATATGCGAATAGGGAGATATATCGCCCGTAGGTAAGGATTTAAAGTTAAGTTCTTTTTTGTGAGCAAGGTTCTTTTTATATTGCTATCAGAAATGTAGGGGGCTATATGAGCTTCTAGTGTACCTCACTCTAGTCGACCCTTGTTGAGATTTTGTGAAGATTAGCAACGATGGCGGCGGAACATGTGGCATGTTATCCTGCTTGGGCGAAAATAATCAATGCTTGCGTTTTGGTGATGCGTAGTTGTCGCCTGTGTTATAAGCTTGGGAAGATTTGTGGATATGGGGTTTATAATAAGTAACTTGGTGCTGTGAGGATTTGACTTGGAAGATCAAGAGTTTATCCATCTCATTCGTATACCATACAGTATTTCAATCAAGTACATCGTAATGTTTAACGTGGAGTATTAATGGGGAAAACTGCCTAGACCAGGAAAGTCATCAGAGCTTTGCATGACGGCCAAAACAGTGGAAGGTTTAATTCTTTTTCTTCTTTAATTCCCATTCAAACATATGATCTCCCGTTGCTTCCAGTTAATACCGGTAAGCTAAAGAATGAATAGAAAGTCGTTTACCTCGTTTCTGCAGTGTTGCTCGTCCTTTGTTTAGCTCGCTCTTCTGTTCTAGCTAGCTCACTTCCCATAAGCTTCTCATAAGTTGGCACCGCACACTTCCAGTCTGATGGAAACAGCACACCACTCCTTACTAAGGTATAGCCTTGATGGCTTCTTGCCCACATGATTAATGATTTCCTTAATCCAGTCTCTTGATGTATTGGCTAAGAATCATCATCGACCAGAACAAAGTGAGAATAGCCAATGTTTATACGACGCTCAAAGTCCATAATATCAATCCCCTGAACGGCTATCATTTTGCTCTTCTTCTCTTTTTTATTCACGTCACAGAAAGACCAAAACAAAAAGAACACTGGAAAATATATCTTAGCAGTTCCACTGACATCCAGGGTGCTTGCTAAATGTCACTACTAGGAAATGTTTTATTAAGCTCTTTTGGTAGAACAAAGAGGTGAGTTAGACAATTTTTGGTAGCAGTCTTGTGATCTAATGCGTTGTTTGGCTTCTCGATACGTACAACATCTAATCAGTTAATATAATTAGTGCGAAGAAGTGACTACTTTACGATTCTCTACAATATTTCGGATTAGGTTGAGGCACTGATATATCTATCCTGATAGTAAAGGTTGATGGAGAAACTGGGCCATTGGAAACGAAACGATCCAAGGCTTGTGACAAGACTTGGTGTTTAACAATTTCTTATTTGCATAGCAGGTTTGGGATGTCGCTGGGCTACCTGATATCGTTAAGAGAAACGCAAATAGTAGTATACTCACCGACGTGGATTTGCGACGGCCTGTCTAGTTCCAGTAAGTATATGTTTTTACGACACTTAGACTGTGCGTGTTGGTGCGATGAATATATTGCGAAGAGTATTCCAACAAATCTAATGAATGGAAGGGGCTACGTCTTAAATAAGGACACTATCCTAGTAGTCATTGAAAATAGTATAAATACTCCTTAAACTCACTTGAAATATCACGCAATCCATAAATTCATCTAGTGATTATTCCATTATTCAGACATCGGAACTTGAAGAACCCTCCCTCTATTGTATCCGCCCACTGAACGCCATGCTATCCTCATGAGAGATGAAAACGCCAATGTACCAATACATCCTTGCCCAATTCTACCATCCGTTTTTGAAGTTTTCACACAATCGATGTCAACGGCATCCTATTTTGATCCCTCTCCAAGGATCCTCGCGATCGCAACATAAATGAAAATGACAGCACCAGCTACCAAAAACTTATTTCTCCTCAACCAGCTTCCATCTCCAACAACCACAGCTCCACCATCTCTAACAGTCCCAGCAATAGCCTGGCTTCCACTGGGTCTGGTTAATCCCATTCCAGGAGCACACACCGCAGCCGCTCCAGGCTCCGGGATTGCAAAGCCGGTTTTGGGGTCGATCCGTCCGTCCTTCATGATCTTCCAATTCTCAGCATCTAGCTCGGGCCATTCCTCTTTGAATTTTGCACCTCCGTCTCCAGCTTTGATGTTTCCCTTCTGTGCCGTCTTCCCATTGTTCAATGTTCCTCTTCCTGTTGAGTTCGACCATCTACTTAGCTGGGCAAATCGTTTTCGCTCTTGTTCGGTTGCGCTAACAGATCCAGTGGTCATCTCTTCTGAGGTCATGAAGGAGAGAAGCCCAATGAGTATCGTGGATACTTCCCAGGCAGGGTTGTAGGATTTTGGATGAAAGTCGGAGATAGATAGACAGAGCCGGGTAGATGGCTGAAATCGTCCACTAGGGGTGTGCATTTTGATGGCTGGTGGTGCGAAAGGGTAGTCGGTAGGAAACATAAGGGTGCCCCAATATTGCCCATTGTGGTATGGTGTATCAGGAGGACCGGTGAGGATATAGTGCCATCTTGTGGAAAGATTAGTACACGACTGCTTGATTTTGGAGGGGTTGAAACTCACTCCAAGATGTTGGATTCGGAGGGGTGGGCAACGATATATGGAGGAGGGTTTTTGGAGATGGTTTGATATTCGCGGGTTAACTGCTGCTGTTAGAATACTGCTTATATCTTCGCAAAAGTGTGAGGAGTGTCCTCACCCGCTTGTTGGCTGCTCGGGTTGCCATTTTAAGGTTGTACGGAGATGCACAAAAGACTGATTAGACAGAGCTGAGCTAGAGTCGTGGGTCACCGAACCAAAGCTATGGGCTTGGTCTTCAAGAGTGATTGGGTGAGTGATGATACAAGTCAAGTGGTCGTGTGCTTTTTGTGATTATATATTTGGGTTCTAAACAGTCTTGACTCCTAAGGTGGCACCTCAGCCTCATAGCTTACATAATCAATCATGACCCTTGAACCTAAACAAGGCTCTGGAATATTTGGTTTCGCGTCACGACGTCAAGACAAAGGAGGAAAGTAGCAATGGCTTCATCTACGGATACAGGAGAGCCTGATGTGAGTTCAGGTGTGAATCAAAGTCCCCAATGGGCAGTTACTGACCTTTATTCACAGCTCTTTGAGAGTCTCAGCCGGCAGGTTGATCCTGAGAAGGCTGCGCTCCGTGACAAGGAGGCCGAGGAAAGACACAAAGCTCAAACACAGAGAGCGGAGAGGCGGTTGGGGGAGCTGGTACGTCAATAAAAAGTATTAAGTAGGTGTGGGCTGATTCGTCAAGATTGGTAGCAATTCGAGTTTACCAGTCACCATCAATTCCATCAACTTCATCGGAGGAAACCACACCAGACGGAGCTTTTTAGATAAGATATTTGATCCGCTACTTAGTGCAAACCGGGACAGGCCATACACTCTGTCAGAAGCGCTGCACCAAGTTAGTACAGCGGCAACAAGGCTTCAGCGTTTTGGTATGTTCTTTTAATCTACGGGTTGAAAGAGATGCTGACCTATTACAGAAATATTCCATGAACCCATATCAACTTTTATTGGCAGGCCAGACCCAACCAATCCAACTTCCACTCCTTCTGATATCGATATCTATATTAATGCCCGGGAACGTGGACGATTATTGGTGAAAAGCGGGACAGATGTAGGGAATGTGGAGGGCTCAGCATATGCAAATATAAAGTTAAGAAATCTTTTCGGCGGTGCCGAATCCTTGGATCTCTATGCATCTATGGGAACTAGGACACGTTCTGCATACCAAGCTATTTTCGAGACTCCAATTCTCTCGGATCCCGACAAGCGACTCAGTGTCGATGTATTGTCAAGTACCACTAGCAAGTTCTGGGCCAGCCATGAGGAAATGTTGAAAGGAGGTGGAATTAAGTATTCTTGGGCAACTCCATCTGGAACCAGACATAAAGTGGGATACACTGGTGTATGGCGTCAGATTACTGGCTTAGCATCGAATGCCTCCCCAACAGTCAGAGGAGATGCTGGGGACAGCGTAAAAAGCAGTATATCACATGAGTGGGTTGTCGACCAACGAAATCATCCGTTTCTTCCTACCAAAGGCTACCTTCTGAAAACATTTTCTGAAATTGCAGGCTTTGGGCCCTTGCAAGGTGACGTGGCGTTCTGGAAATCAGAGATGGAGACAGCTGGGGCTGTAGCAGTCCCAATTCCAGGTGTTAAAGGTGATAGTGGGGTTTCGCTGTCCAGCAGTTTCCGAGCAGGGCTTTTGTATCCACTGCCAGTTGGTTTCAGCACTATGTCCAAGCCATCAAGATTGAACGATAGATTTCAGCTTGGTGGTCCAACAGATGTCAGAGGCTTTGCCACTTCAGGTCTTGGTCCTCATGATGGGCAAGATGCTGTCGGGGGCGACATATACGCTGCCGCATCAACAAACCTTCTTTTCCCCTTCCCAAGAGTCGGCAAAGACACACCACTTCGACTCCAGGTTTTTGCCAACGCAGGAAGACTTTTAGCACTGAAGAATAGCAAGGGAAAAGGCCAGCCGGAAAATAGCAAAGATGCGCAAAAGGACTTTTATGGTACCTTAGCACAGCTTGGTGATGGGGTTCCGAGCTTGAGTGCAGGTGTTGGAGTGGTATATGCACATCCTGTGGCAAGATTTGAATTAAATTTCAGTCTGCCATTGGTAGTGCGAAGAGGGGAGGTGGGAAGAAAGGGACTGCAATTTGGAGTTGGTATCAGCTTCATGTAAGATGGTCTGGTTTATAAGACCTAAAATGTAAATATGTATATTGTATTGTATAGAACCGCCTAAAGATGGCTTTCTACTTCACCCTATCTCTCACGAGTCTGTGCAATAATTGTATTTTATTATGTCAATGGGGAAACATTTTTCCAGAAGCACAACTTACTTGCCATTTGGCCTGCCTCCCTCTCCTTAAATGATAGCCGGGAAAGCATACTCCTCAGATTGTAGATCCATATGACTAATGAAGAGTATACCAGACTACAGCCGTGAGCTACAATTCCAGGATAATGAGAGTATTAAGTAGACAGTGTTGGAAAGATAGGTGAAATGGCAATCTTGCGACTGTCAAATAAACTCAATTGCAATTCTATAGTTTTCAGTTCACCGCTAAGACCACGGCCATCAAAAAAATATGCTCCAGGGACCAATTCAGAACCCCATAACCCTCCGAATCATAAGCACCTCATGCTTCGTCACAAACACGCTCTCGCTACCAACTCCCTCTCTCCCTGCCATATCGCCACCGCTCTCCAGCGCCTCAATTAGTTTCCCAACTTTCGCACCCTCCCACCCGCCATCCTGCGTTGTCCAAAATACCCTCTTGATACCTGCTGCGTGCATTGCGCTTACACATCTATAGCATGGTCTCGATGTGCGGATTTGCGGGGTGTTTTTATTTGCTTCTTCTTGTAAAGGGAGTGAAGTTGCCGGAGATGGAGAACGGGAGTGAGGAGTGAGTTCATCGTACAAGGAGGTTGGTGGTCTGGCGGGTTTGGTGGTGGGTAGGCTACTTAAAATGGGAGGTGATGATAGAGCAGTGGAGGATGAAGGATTGAGAGATGACGTGCTGCAGTTTCCCAGGCGGGCGACATAGAGGTCTGAGCCTTTGAGCCGGAGGTCTTTGGTTCGTGCTGAGACGCTCGCTCGAGTGGTGGCTGGCTTCTTGGTTATTATGACTCTCTGAGGGCCTGGTGAAGTCGGTACGTTCTGCATCTATTTAGTTATGTTTCTGAATAGAGCTGAATAACTTGAGAGATTTAGGGCCTACCTTTGTTCCTTTCTTCCATTTCTGATCATAAACCGAAACACTGTTATGATTGGGCTTTATATCAGGTGCACGTATCCTTTTTGCAAGTGGATACAAATCATGCTTATGTTGAGAGAGTTGTGACGAATCCTCCTGTGGTGAAGGCTTGTTGTACTGGTACACATACTTCCCATATGCCTTCTTCCCCTTCGTCTGATGTTTCCCAGTACTTTTCTCCGTATCCCGTGCCATGTTCTCTTCGTACTCCTCCATGTCGTTGTACACATTGGGCTCCATGAACACCTGGTTGAGATGCACCCGGTTCAAAACCCGACTTTTGAATAGAAAACTCGGTGCTTTGGGCCTGGCCAATACCGGCACCTGAGGAAGCCTCCTCACAGATCGCTTTTGCGTAGGCTTTGATTCCTTTGGCTCGCACTTTCCGCTGTTTTGAATCCTCACCTGATAGGAAGTGTGGTTTCTCACAATACGCGGACGAGCGGGCCGAGGTGTAGGAAGACTGGGTGCCAGATGAAAGACTCAGGGCAGAGCGAATGGCCATCATCTCAGAATGCATACTCAAGGGTGCATTTCCAGCTGTGCCACCGACTGCCTCGAATGGCGTGAACGTCCCTGCGACCGGCTGATTATCTTGCTTGCCTAACTCCTCTTTACCCCCCATAAACTTAGAATTAGACTTTAACTTCTGCTTGAATTCTAGCATAGAAGCCATATCGAGAGAAGCACCACCCAGAACACCAGTTCTGAGAGCGCCACCGTCATATCCAGGAGAATAGGTGTTGAAACCCTGACCAATGATTTTACCCCCTCGTACAATGATAGCACCGTGGCGAAAGTGCAATGGAGACAAACTGGCCTGGTGAAGGCAGAGAGAAAGGTAGGTGTCGTTTCTTGGAGACATTTTTCTGAATTCGAACTTCTACTTATTAGGTGAGTTAGTGTCGGCTTCTTTGAGAGATTTTTCTAGGTATTGCGTGTATTTCCGATGTTATTATGGTTCAAAAGTCGGAATTGGCCACTGGCTTATGATGACTCGATACAAGTCTAAGATGGCACGTGATGCACTCGCTTAAAGGAAGGGGGTGTTCGCCAAGAGAAAAGGATGTATATTTAAATGTAAATATAAAATTATGGCGCCATCTATCCAAAACTGTAGCTACTAGTCATTTTGCTATCTGTGGGATTTTGGTCCACGGCCATCGATCTAAAAGCTTAGAATAACCTGCAATTTGGAGTTGAAATAAACAATCCAGGAATACAACCAACACCAGGATTGGAACATTGAAGAATGACTCGAGAGACTGCTTCAAACCAATCTTTATGGAGTCCCACTGGCGTTGGACGTCGAGGTTTCCACCTGGAAGATCTAGAATGAGGGTGTATATAGCTATTTATGATATTAATTGAAGTAAATGGTGTCGTGGAATTCTTGCTCATTATACATGGAATTTGGTGGGCATGAAAATTTGGAGTGACTGGAGGCTGGAGTGGAGGAGGTTATTTGGACTTAGAAATTTCTATAACATAGGCCGAAATATCAAATTTGATTATTTCGTTTGTCGGTACTCTAGAACACAGTTAAAAGGTCTTAGAGAAAGTTGGTCTTGTTTCTGAATTTGATAGTGTCTCGGATTTGTGAAATTCGCGAGGACTGTTGTGATGGATCACATTTAAAATATTAATGCGTAGGTGAGCATATACAAAAAAAGTGTGAACTAAACCATATTCGAAAGCCATTGTAGCATAGATACGTGCGCCATGAGTAAGATAGTTTACTGATTAGTTAGGGGGCAATAGGCCCACGATATCCTAAATCTGGATACATCACAGGATCTGCTACATCATATCCCAGAACAATCTTTGGATAGCATGGATCCTGCATCAATGTCAGCTCCAACGCAATGGGATATTGTCTGAAACTAGATACACCTACATCATCAAAGAACGGGATTCTGCTAGATCTTTCTGACATCCAGGTGTCTCGATTGTGCCTCCGCAAACACCATGAACACCGAATGTTACCACCTGTCGGGGCTTTGTCTCCACACGGACACCAGAACTGGGGGGTGAGTCTCAGTCAGTGATAACACAAAGAGCATCAAAGCCTGCTATTCAGACCAAACATAAAATCGCCGAAAAACAGTGAGACATAATAGGGAGAAACGAAACGCACTCAACATACATATGTACCACCTTGATGGTCAGGCAACATCATTACTCCCTCCACTTCTTGTTCGACGTGGACTTTCCACTGTCCCTTGGTCGAAAATATAAAATACTCCTTGTCAGACGTTGCTTCCTTTGTTCTGCACGGAAGACAAATCCACCTAGTATATTGATTGCAAGCACAATACTCAGACAAGAAGAGCGGGAGACTTTGCTCGACTTTCTCGTCGCACGGCTTGCAGTAACATACAATGTTGCGGAGTTGGTATCCGGGGTCAAGATGTGGTTGCGGGTAGGAAGACTGGTCTGGCGTGTCCCGCACTCGTGGTACATATCTACATTCCTACAACCACCACAACCCATGAAATCAATATATGTATATCTCTTCACGGCTATATAGTGTATTTGGAAGCCGATTGGAATGGGGAGGAATGGAAAAAGAAAACAAGACCAACCTCGCAAACATTGATCCCGCACTTGACGCACGGAAGCGCATTCTCAGCATCACATTTGAGATTCCACACCCTCACCTCTAGTTCTTCGTCATACTAAACCCCCCCAAAATTCCAATTTAGCATTTCCCATAAATCAAGCCAAAAAGCCCCAAAAAAAACAAAGAAAGATAAATATAAAATAAAAATGCCAAGGGGGAGGGGGAAACTCACATTAGCCATCCTCCCCTTCTGGCCCCATCTCCAATGGGTCCACCACACAACATTAAACGCCCGGAACTCCATCCTCGCCTGCAATCCACGGCCGTCACATAACGCCTGCGCCTTCAGCTTGTCAAATACGCCGTCTGAGGCGCGGATGCAGCTGTGAAGAGCCTTGTTGGCGCGGGCGAGGTGCAGCAGATCGCGGGTGCTGAGGTGCTGGGCGAGGGAGGTGAGGATGGAGTGTTGCGAGGCTAGGAAGAGGAGGTTCTGTGCGTTCATGGTTTCTTTTCTTTCTTTCTTTCTTTCTTTCTTTCTTTCTTTTCTTGTGAGGAATGGCTGGGAAGATTTGGATTGATTTTATAGCTAGGAAGGAGTGGTGATTGTGGTTTGGGGGATGTTGCATGTTCCTGTTACAGTACGTGGACATGTGAACGTGCACAATCCACTTTTTACATCAAAATTCATGCTTTTGAAACATGTATTAGCTTTTGTCCCAGTAATTTGAACAATACAAATTCTACTTCTTTTAAAAAGAGAAAGAAGTAATTCTATATGATCCTCAAGGTTAATGGCATTTTCTTCATAGAGCGAGCGATGGAAATTGAGTACTCGAAAAAAAGCAAGGCAACATCCTTGCTTAATTTGTATATAAAATAAAAAATCTGGGATTTTGAACAGTGCCAATTACTACGCAAGGAGAGTTGTAAAAGTTAGTCTAAACCTCATCGTGATTCAATATATGCGTCACGTGAATGCACTAATCCATAGTTTTTATGATATAACAGTCGCTCCCTAGAATTACAACCAAGCAAACCTTAGCTAGAGGCGTAGTATGGCTTGTCTATATCTAATATGACCCAACAATAACAAGAACCATTCCAATATCTGTAGCTAGGGGAAGCAAATAGTACATGATTTGAAACCTGAAAAAAAAAACCACTGCTAGTATCAGCACGAGTGATTTTGATGTATAACAAAGCTAGACACAAAGTATACTAATATTAATCTTAGGGGTAGAGAGAGAGAGAGAGTACTAACTAAACCTACAAAATGGTCTCCAGCGCCTTCTTCATTACCTTTTGAAGGAGAAAAAAATCAGGCTGATATAGATACGTTAGGCAAGAGAGCTTGCTTTACTTATCCCCCCCTCAACCAAACATGATATTTTCCATCCTAAAATATACCGAGTATTAAAAAAGGGTAGAGAGAAATAAATACGACACTTTTCTCGAAACATTGGCCGCCACTCACTGGGAAAGAAAGACCCAGTTAATAAAAGATTGTCATGTTACAAACTTAACAACTCCCTTGGTAAAACTGAGCTCAGCCTTTCTCGAATGGTATATAGTATAAGCCTGTTGATTGAGTATTGGGGGTTTTGTAGCTGGGTGATGACACACTACAGACGGAGGATTTTGACTTTTGCCAGCGCTGTTTAGGTTAATAGACTGAGCAATAGTCATCTTTTCTCTTGGATACATGAACACCTAGTTTTCAACCTACGACACCCATGTTCGTTAAATTGAATAAACTTGACATACTTAGTAAAAAGTGTGGGAATTCCATGCAGATCTAAATTTCTGGATAGGATGGATGTAAACCGTGAAACGTTTAACCAGAATTTGAGTCGATTTTTGAAGGAGCTTAGTGCTAGCTCAACTCCCCCCATTAAAAACCACCATATACGCCCCATGCCCTAGAATTACAATTACCATTCTTCGCTTATAACGTAATAACACCCTTATCGATCCTCGGATCTCTCCTACAGCCGTTTGCAGTCTCGGAACCCCATTTCCCCTTCCACGCCATCTCCCTCTTCAACGCTTCCTCGAAGGCCGCTCTGCAATCCGGAGGCAACGTATCCTTGATATCCGCACTTACGCCCGAGAGACCGTTAAAGCTGAGATCCATACACTCGGTGTCGGGACCAGGGATTCCCATGTTTGAAGCAGGTGCTGATTCCATCATAGTGTCGACGATCATGTAGTTACGGGAGTAGATTGGCTTGACGGGTGGGAAGAATTTGGAGTCGTGTTCATTTTCATTATTATTGGCGCTGCGGTTGGCTTCGATCTCGTTGTCGTCGATTTGTTCCCAACGGGCGTGAGTTGGTTGCATAGCTTTAGGGTATTGCATTATATTAGTGTGAGGGTCATAAATTCCGCTCAGGTTTTGTTGGCGTAGAGCTGATATTTTGGAGTTGAAGGAACTGGAAGGGTTCTGTTAGCATAAATATTAAAGGGTGCATCGGTATGATAAACTAACGTAGCAGCTTGAGCATGCTCAAACATCCAATTCGTATCGTTGATCATGACTCGTCTCTTTTTGCCTTCAACTGCCTTGACACCTGGCAATGGGACAGAAGGAACCCCTGAATGGTACACGGAGCTGGCACCGTGCCAGGCAACATATTGGTTCTTGTTATACTCCTCGCCCTGCTTGATAGAATCCAGGGGATCAGCTAGTTCACCCTCAACGACCCCCGCTTCTTTAGCAGCCTTTACTTCATAGTCGTCAATGACTCTCTTCCCTCCCACTATAATCTGAGCTCCGAACTCGCGGAAGACAGATCGTGCGGTACAAATACCGATCGCGCGTCCTTTGTAGGAGTGTGGAATAAGCTGGCGATCTATCAAGTCGCGCTTCTCGTCATCATCAATGATGATTTTAAATAAGCGCTTGTGCTTTGTGAAGAAGAGATAACTGTCCCTGAATCCGACACATCTGGCCGGTTCAGTGGACAACATATATAATCTTTCGCCTCTGCCCAAGACAGTGAAGGTTCGGCATCGATATTCGCGACCACCGAGAAGATGTCCCATTTTCGTGACTTTCTTCTCACCCTCCTCATCCTCTGGCATGTCGACCTCGTCGTTGATCACATCCATCATATTGCCCTCCTTGTCAACAGGCTGTTGCGTGACATGCGAAGGTCCACCTCTATTCTTCCATCTGCCACCACCCCTGAATCCGCCACGACCTCTTCCTCTTCCTCGCGGTGTGCCAGCGGACGGTGAATTGCCTCTTGCATCATCATCATCCCATCCGGGCGGCTTAACCTTCGGAGGGCGACCCAGGCGTTTCTTTCGAACCACGGGCTTTTCTTCTGGCACAGGGCTTCCAGCCGCAGACGCAGCGTCTGAGCCTTGCGCATCATCGTCATCTTCTCCATCGTCGCCATCGTCCTCTGGAGGCGGTGTTCCAACCTCCGAGCTAGCGTCCATCATCTGCTCATCCTCTTCGATTTGCTGTGGGGTATTTTCTGGGGGTAGAGTTAGCTGGATGCGATCGCTGACTTCGCTCAATTCACTATCTGAGCCATCGCTTGATGTTTTGTGCCCTTGCTGCTATTCGATGTCTTTGCTGCTGGCGCATGAAGCTTCCATGGCAATCCGGCGGAGCATGCGCTTGCAACTGCTCCAAGCAATGCGGTGAAATGAATGTACACTTACTCAATGCCGCATTGGCGTTTTTCGCAGCTGCTCTGCCTGGCCGCCTTCCCATTGTGGCTTGTGTGATGTGTTGTTTGGGATTTTGTTCTTGTTGCTCCTGCCTTGCCCTTTTGATGAAGTTCCGTTTGGTCGCGATGCAACTGAACGAACGCGCTGGCTTGGGCTTGGCACAAGGCTTGAGCCTCAGTTTGTCAGGCTAGCTGAAAGGGGAGTAGCTCCGTGGGGAGAAGCTTGGCGTGAATCACATGATATTTTTTCGAGCCCCAGTCTTCCACGTGGCCAAAATTCTCCGAGAGTTTCCCAGCCGCAGCCTGGAACCGGATGACGATGAGCCATGGGGAAGGGTTAAATGGGAAGAAGGCAAAGAATCTGCACCATCGCACGTCGCACGTGAAGGGGCAAAAAAGGGCCGTTTTTTGAGGAAGTTGGAATTTCATACCGACATGGCTTTCCAATATGCCGTACTGCTGGATAAGGAAAGTGAATCGGGGTACGGCATAGCAATCGGTTTCCTGTTCCGGCGAGATTTTTATCGAAAAAAAGCATGGTCATATTCGGCATGTCAGTCTCAAGCCACCCGAGGGGATCGAGAGTCACGGCAGCCATGAAAGCTACAAAGGCACAGCTGAATCGACGGGTTTGTCGAGGGGCTGGATCGTAAACAAAGTTCTCGGGGCGTCCGCTTAAGCCCCTTTTCCCTTTCGCCTCCTTCTGTGGGAATGCGAAGCCTCCTTTCCTAGACGGAGGAAGACCGTACTTCCGTATCCCTCAACCCCCAACAGATCTTCATTTCTGCGCTGCTGCTGCTGCTGATGCTTCAATTTCGCCCCCCCCCCCGTGAAAGATCTAAATGGAAATTACAGGTTGGTTGGTGGGTTGGTGGGTTGGTTGGTTGTACAATCTGGGCCGGCACTTACGCAGTGGCATGCTTGATTTGAGGGTCAAACACCGGTACCGTTGACACCGCATATAC
>Ga0247734_1002070_pt1 | contig 13901 bp, 10 predicted proteins | sample UWRJL103311B2_FD_180933 | JGI IMG/M metagenome (GOLD analysis project Ga0247734, IMG submission 180933) | Plant litter microbial communities from Arlington Agricultural Research Station in Wisconsin, United States - UWRJ-L103-311B-2 | ecosystem: Environmental > Terrestrial > Plant litter >... | reverse complement strand
CATATAAGCTCGCTCTGGATATCCCGCCAAGCCTACCTTGCGACATTCCCGGATTTCAAAGACGAGGGTCTAGTTAAGCCCATCACATCGGGCTGCGAAGCTTGCATCTTAGCAGCGGTAGGGGGGAACCGCCGAATGCTCTCGGATCTCCTCGCTTCGATGCTGGGTCGTAAGAAAAAGAACCGGTTGCCGCCGCCGTTGATGCCTGTTGTGCAAGCTTGGCTGGACTGGACGGGGGAGGGGAGCGAGCTTGTGAAAGCAGCTGCGAAGCTGGGCAGGATGATTTGTGCGTATCGGAAAGAGATGCAGAAGGCGAGGAGAGCGAGACAGTGTGCTGAGAGAGGAGGTGACCAACTAGCACAGGTAGAGGAATCGGAAAAGTATGGGGCTCTCCTTAGAAAGAGGATGGGGTGTAAAGACGAATGTGGGCAAGAGGATGAGATTGTTGAACTCTATGCGACTAGGTTGACAACTAGTAAGGAGTTTCAGCATATGGATCCGTTCGTTCGAAGTTCAGCTGTATCTGAGGCGAAGACTGGGCCCTGGAAGAGGAGTCGGTTGGCATATACGGAAAGTGTGTACGATCGTTCAGATTTGGGAGGACCAACCGATTCGACGCTGGGTGGCACCGGTGAGTTAGCGGCAGAGGATGCAGAAAATTATAGAAAACTCATGAGTGCTGAAAACAAACATGAAAGCAAGGACGTTAATAATCTTGAGAATCTTGAGGAGTACATTGGTCCAAGAGCCGGCTGGAAACAGAACTGGAGCCTTTCAATGATATGAAATCTAAAATCAAAGCCACATAACTACTATGCCCATCACTGAACAAAGAGGAAGAAGCCTGAGGAAGAAAGTTGGTTTATCCATTTAACTATTGTACAGACTTGTCCTGATATAATACAAAATCTATAGTCTATCCCAATTCGCGTCGTGCTTGCCGGTTTTCAACTTCAGCTATGCTCTCCTCGTATAACTTCACCAAAGCCGGCTTGAACGCCGCAACCTTTGCGAAATCACCGACCTTGGCACGCATATAATCGAATCCGACAATAGCAACTTGGTCTTTATCATTCTCTGACAATACTGGTATCTTTTGATATCGCTGAGAGAAATGGGTGAGTAAAATCCGCCGAGCGTTCATATCTTGGCCCACCTTCAGGGCCTCTGATGTCGTCGAGTGGTTTTTCGCAATGGCATCAGAGCGAAGCTCATCATCAAATGTGGCCTCATGGATGAGTAGAGTAGCATCTTGCCCGATGCGCACAAATACCTGAGAAGGGCGACAGTCGCCAGAATATGCGACTTTGAAGCCGTTAGGGAAATCGAACACTACGGCCATGGCATGTCTACAATGCGTGACGTAACATGCCCGAATACTTGTGAGGCCAAATGCCACTTCTTCCCTCTTTGAGAATCTCACTTGAAAATCGTCGTACGAGTCACCACCGAGTGCCTTTGGGTTGATTCGACTATAGCCATAATCTTCGACATCAGCATATTCTTGCAGCCAAAGCAGCATATCCGGATCAGATGCAACAATAAGCCGATTATCCTTCGTCGAATCTGACTTTTTAGTCTCCTCATTCCATGCTTTGATAACCGAAGCGGTTCCCAGGTGATGGTCAGCATGGAGATGACTGATCCAAATTGCTTTCAGGTCGCGTAGGACCTCGGGCAATTCACTTCCAAGTACTCTCTTCAGCTGGCCGAGGGTATTCTCCCCACAGTCGAAAAGGTATGAACCATATCCTGGTACTCGAAGTAAAGTCGCAGAGACATTTCGATATTTTGATGGTAGCGCAGACCCAGTCCCAAGAGTGATGACTTCTGCATCCTTGCTTGGTATATCTTCTTGACGCTCTGCAAGACTCGCCAAGTATTCTTTACTAGTTATTTGACTTTTAGCGGTATTTGCTAGCTTCTCAACTTCTAAATCACGATCAATCACCACTTTCGTGGTATCTAGATAAGGTTGGATTTTATCGTCCTGGATTTCGAATACAGGAGCTAGTTGAATTAATTTGCCCATCCTTGCTGGGCTATATGTAGTGGAGGGGTTCGTTTTAGTTATGTTGCTGTGTATTGGAATTGGAAATCTTTCATCGTCGACAAGATGCAACCGTATAGCTGCCTCAGCAGCTGCCTGCATCGCAAGATTGTTGGGGCAAACGTCTTTGGAGGAGACGATGTGCTTCAGTTCTGGGCGGTTTTTCATGAAATCCCGAAGTTTGGTATCGTTAACTACACCTGGTCCAAGAATCCAAACCACCGCGCCGATCCCGTCCATTATAGATTTTGATGACCACTCTTTGCGTTCAATGGCTGGACCAACATATGATGTATCAGGTAGATCGAACACTGCAATTCCACCGCCTTCCTGGCCGGCAGCCATGACTTGATCAGGTGTTACCACAGTGCCATTCTCTACAGTAACGCTCTCGCCAGCAGTTAACATTCGAAACTGCTTTGGGACACACCCCAGTTCCCGGGCTGCTACGGGATTGAACTTTCCCCGTTGGGCGTGACCTTTGATAAAGTATGACACTGAACTCTGTGAAGGAGTAGTAGCTGGCAGACTCCCAACCAAAGCACCAGGCCATGGGTTTCTTACAAGAACGTCGATATCCGGTTCTGAGAACGGAACATCCTTAGCTGGTGGCCCGTCATATTCCACAATCTTGCCTGTAGAGTTTCTAATAAAGATCTTTGCTGGTAGCTGGACTTCAGAAAGCTTCTTGACGACCAGCGCATCCAGGCGCCATTCCGAGTCAAACATGTCAGCCACAACCCCCTTTCGCTGTTGATTTGCTACATCCTCGGCCTCTGCCTTTTTCTTCTCTGCCAGTTCATCCTCCTCTGTGAAATCATCATGGCTGCGCTTCCGTGCTTTAGAAACCAAGTCAGACTCTAGCGCAACAGCCCAAACCTTTATCAAGTCATCTTCCCAAGTTGGTTCGCAATTCTCCTTCATTTTTGTGTTCCAGGGCAATAATTCCTGAATGTGGACCGGCATGCCTTTCCGGAACACAAACCGCCTTGACGTCGCTAGCAGATGTGTGAGGTTCATTCCCCCGTGGATATTCAAAAACGGTCTGCGCTCATCCTCCAACCGAAGGTTCTTCACCGGCGTCGTCTCGCCGCTCTCGCGCTGCTTCTTCGCCAGCCTCTCCGTCTTCTCCTTGACAGCCCGCTTGTTCGCCTCCCGCGCGGTCGCTGTAGAGTCTGCCAGCGTGAGGATCATTCCCAAAACGCCCCCCGTAGTCTCCCAGTTCACTTTGCCCGTCAGCAGAATATCCCCCATCTTCCCCAGCCCGATCTTCGTCTCAATTGCCGCGCGCTGTGTTCCCTCCGCACAATGCCCGACCAGGTACCGTTTCGAGTCGAAGTGCAGGTACAGAGCCGTCCCCGGCGTATCCGCCGTGGGCGTACATAGAAACTGTATCCATGACTTCATTCTGCTATCTATTCCTTGCCGTTGCTGCCGTGGACGCCAGATATCCTTTACGGTACTCAGACTATCCTGCCCCTGGGGCCCGTACGCAATCAGCACCCGGTTATGATTAAGCTGCTCTGCCAATGGTGGTGAAGGTATCAATCGCGTTAGGTGTATGGGGGTCGTGGAATATTTGGGCAGCGGAGGTACCAGCACTAAACCTTGCGTTGCGGGCTTTCTTTTGTGGTATTTAGTCGCGCGCTGAATCGGAACTCTTCCCTGTACAGACTTGAGCACGCGGGGTATTATTTCGTGCATAGATTTGGGGGACCGGCTCCATTCTATGTACAAGGAAGGCTCTCAGTGTTGGCGTTGAGGTGTTGTGCTCCGTCAAAAAAAAAGTTACTCCGTTTGACTCATTGGAGCAATCCATGTCAATTTTAATGACTCGTGCGTGACACTTGCAGATACAGTATTAGTATGTTTTGCCCACTAGGAGCCACGCATAGTGTAAGGAAATAGCACGCTAGGCTTACATAGGGTGCAGGTTTTAAGTTTGAAGATTTAATATGTCTCTCCTCTTGGCTAAATTTCAATGAGGAACTCTGCCTCCTTAGAATCGAAGTTGGTAGAATCAGGAAATCAGAAATTGTAATAGTAGTATCTCAAAATCCTTAGATTGTAAGAGCATTTCTACGCTGGACCATACACAGCCAGCTAGATTAGGCCTAGAATATGCTATCTATTGTCTGATCGATATTATCTTGAAGCAGGTCCTAGACTAAGTATCAGACGGACACAACTGCACTTATAACACAACATCTCCGCCCAGATGCAATGAACCGACACCGTGGTGATCCAATGATAATGCCATACGCCCCTCTCCCCAATTACGCCGCTGTCGTTTTCATGATATCCTATATGATCAAACTCATCGATTAATGCCTATATGAAGCTGGCCGTGTGGAAGCTGGGGAATCCTCGATGACCTGGGCAGCAGCTTGCCGTTGTAGACGGATCTTATGGGCCTCTGTTCCATCATCCGGCGATGCTGCTTCCTTGAACCACGCGTGCTGCAAGGCTTGCTTGGCGGTTATACGGTCATTGGGATCATAGATGAATATCTTCTTTAGTAGATCCAAGAAATTCCTGCAGAACTTATTGCTGTCGGGAATAATTTCCTTCTCAAAGTCAGCTAAAGTATTAAGAGTGATTCCGAGGAGAACTTACTTCGAGTTTCTTCATAGCCTTCACAAACCTTTTGGAGGCTCTACTTGTGTCTTGTTGCGGGTAGTCTAACTTCAGTCGCTTGAAGAACCTTCATAATGTTAACAAGAAGCACTTTGTGCTGAGAACGGGGGCCGACTTACTTAACAGCAGAATTCCCTCCATTCCGTTTCGCCATGGCGTTGACTGCTTGAATCAAGCGAACATCCATTCTTGCCCCGCAAACGCTTTCCATCATAGCCAGGTGCTCTAAGTTATCGTGCGTTTGGAATAATGCATCTCCAGTGTAAAATTCCACAAGAATGCATCCTATACTCCATATATCACAGGGATAAGACCAACCAAGTCCTAATATAATCTCAGGAGCCCGGTAATGTCGGGTAGATACCACTGAAGAGTGATATTCATCTTGGAAAGTTGCAGACCCAAAGTCAATGAGCCGAATTTCAGTATCCAAGAGAACTTTTCGTTGGACTGCTTGGCGGTTGACGGTTGTTGAGGATGATGGAATTCTTCTGTTGTATGTGAAAGCCTGATATGCATTATCACACAGCAGAATGTTTTCGGGCTTCAGATCAGTGTGAATAAGATTAAGATCGTGCAGGACTATGAGGTGTTAGCAGAGTAAAAGCAAAATGCTTCGGGAAAACTTACAGGCTACACTTGTAAAGAGCTGTCTGGCAAAGCTCTGGATCTGACTGTTTGGAAAAGGTACAAATGAATTTCCTTTCAGGAAATCAAAGACGCTTTGTCCTAAGAGGTCCATGACTATGCAGATATGCCCACGATAATCAAAACAGTCCCGAAGATGTATGCACCTATTCCTGTTTTCGTTGTCGTTTGCTTTCAAAGTCGACAACACTCGTAGTTCTATTCGTGAGGCATCGCGATATTTCTGAACCGATCTGATGATTTTGATAGCGACAAGCTTGTTTCTCTTCTTGTCGTTGGCTTGGACAACCTTTCCAAATGTTCCTTGACCTAACAGCTTCTTCACCGCATCTGCACATTTGTTAGTTTGATGTGTAAGGAGTGGATACGGAGATGGCTTACATCTGTCAGTCAAGTCTGCATCGGGCACCACAATATAATGGCCATCTTCATCATCCACTTTGGAGTTTTGGGTATATGAGTTCTACTTTAGTGTTAGCATCCAGAGTAATTGAGAGAAGAAACACAGCAAGGCTTACATCCACGACTTTGCGGACCTGAATCTCAGGAGCTTTTATGGGTGGTCTGGGTGGAGGTCTGTAGCTCATGAATGCATCGCCATTCTCCTCTAACTCCTTCCTTTTGGCCTCATTGGCAAGTTGGAGCCGAGTTGCGGTCCCCGTTCTTTTCCTCTTCTGCCCAGGTTGTACATCGGGGGCTTCGTAGCCATTCTGGGTGTTGGAAGAGTTCGAGCCTAGCGACGTGGCCGCAGTTGTATGTATAGCTGAGGTGGTTCGATCAGTCGAGATGGTTGACCCCGAGGCTGATTCTTTATATCGAGGGGTATGACTGTTGGAGTCTGGACCAAGCTGGTAAACTGGATCATAGGCAGAAGCAGCGTCATCACGCTTTCTCTTCTTCGCAGCATGTCTGCCGTTGGCTGCAGCCATTTGTCGACTGGATTGACGGTTTGATGTAACGGAAGCGGATGGCTCCGGTGGTGGGGAGTCGTCAATGATGATGACCTCTTTGGGCAGCCCATTCTTGTAGAAATTCTCCCAATCGGGTGGCTCTTTCGACCGTTGCCTCTTCTTTGTAGGTTGTTTAGACATCGAGGCGGATGCAGGTATGGCTGGTTGTTTTATCTCCGACCTTGGTTGTGCGCTGTGACTTGGTGGTAGGTAGTCTGGCACGCTGGTAGTAGCAGTGCCTGTAGTGGTGTTCGAGGGTGTCGGTAGGTTGTATGGATGTCCTAAACGGCTACCGCCGTTCAAGATTGGATTGTGTGCTAGATATGCGCCTGTGGAAGCGTAGTTTTGGTGGTGGGAATAACCGTAATTCTGATATGGGGGAGGAAGTGTACCAGGCGTCGACATTGAGGAGATTCTCTAATCAGTGCACCCGATGGCGGGCTCAAGTGGTTTCTTCGAGGATTCGAGGACCGAGATGGCGCAAAGCACACAGTAGATGGAGCGTTTAACCACTATAGCATTGACCTCACGAACAGTAAGGTCCGATTCGACGTCGAGGATTTGGGAATTGAGGTTGGTGTTGCTGTTCCTCTGAACGGGCGCGTTAGCCGTCGGATTTGGAGTCGAGACCCAAGGTCAGACTCGACTCATTCCGGGCAAATGAAGGGTGTGGATGAATATGCCTATGGATACCGGTTCCTGTGTGAATAGCTGTGAAGGAAACAGTTGGTGTGGTGATCAAGGGAGGAGGAATTACTTTCTCGTTCTTTCCAAGTGATGTTGGCGATGAGGAGGCCAAAAGACATGCCAGTAAGCGATCGGCTAGTCCACGACCTTTTTACCACCTGTGTGGTGAGTGACTTTTGGGGTTTTACAGTACAGGTATGGTATGGTATGGCCGACGCACCGCAACGCAACGCACCACACACACACACACACATATCACCGATGGGATGGTAAATTATTTACTACGAGCGAATTATTGTGGTTTGGAGAACAATGTAGGTATATATATATATGTATGTATGTATGTTCTCCGGGAGTGACTCTTAACCTGCTCCTCTAATTTTTAATACACCAAAATTCATTCACTCACTCACTCACTCAGGCACTCACTCATTCAGTTCTTCATCCATCCATTTATTGGCTTATCTATCTATCTATCTATCGATATGTTTATTCACTCATCGGGGTGGGTTTTTATCGGTCACCATAGAAGTGGTTGTTGTGTTACCAGGCCACTACAGTACATTAAGTATTTATACCTTATTATACCGTATACCAGGCTGATCACCGTGGGCAACGCCCGTACAGTACAGCACAGCACCGCACAGCACTGCACTCCTCTACATCGGATATTATTTATTACGGTATTACGGTATTACGACGCCTTTCTCCCTTCCCCTCCTCTCTCATCACTCCAGAACCATACATCTGTTTGCTTACATTTATCTGTTGAACCTCTCAATACATCCACATATCAAGTTTTCCCCGAGGTGGTGTTATCCCATCCTCCCTAGGTGTCAAAAAAAGAGAGAGAGACCAAACCAAAGTGTCGTCCCCAAATCAACGACAATTTTCAGTCACAGAGCGATCAATCTATATATATACCCTGAATAACCTGAATACGAAATATGACATCGGGGGTGGCAACAACTGCAATCTTTTGGTCCATTCGCCATTCGCCATTCGCCATTCGCCATTCGAACAACAACAACAACAACATAACCCATATCACATCACGGGTCTACGACTGAACTACTATACTGTATGATATACGGGAGTAAACACAACACATTCCCTCCCCCCTCCCTAAAACCCCTCGACTAATCTTACCATATTCCCATGTCAGCTCAGCAGGACACTTTGGACTTCAAAGTGCCGACGCGGCCGTATGCATCGAGAAAGACTCCCATTCCCCCGGCTATTCCGCCCTTCCCAAACCGGCAAGTTTTGCAAGACACATTATTTTAGAGAGAGAAAAAGTCCCCCTAATCAGAATCCCGTGGTATGTAAATGTCATGTCGTGTCGTATCGTGTCCTGTCGATTCGTGCACATGGAGAGTAAGGCTCGAGTGATGGATGGGTCTACTCTGTCGCAAGAGGAGGTTGAAGGTTGAATAGCGAGAATAGCAATCAAAGGATTGTAAAATACGGGCCTATAAAGGTTCCCCTTCCCCGGTTCCTAATAAGATAGATAGATAGATAGATAGGGACTGGACTGTATTGTATTATACTGTATTGTACTGTACTTATCATGAATCTATCTCGCTTGAGCGAGTAATTACTTTAAGTGAATCTCACTCGGACCCTACCTCCCTGCAAGCCTGGCCTGGCCTGGCTCCTGCCCTAGGCGAATGATTATCAGTTGTGGAAACCACAGTACCACCTACTGTATTCAAGATTCAGGATTCAATTACCTCCCCGAAGCCAGCCGTTCCGTCGTCCATGGAGGGGAGGGGGGTGGTCATTCTCATTATCATTATCTACGTCACTCCAACACAAGTTTTACCCCAAAAATATCAAAAGGGAAGGGAAAAGGAGAAAAAGGGTCTGTACTGTACTGTACTGCAAGTAAAGCTGGTGTAGGTGTATGGGAGAAGCGGGAGAGGAGCGGGCGGGGGGGTTGGTTGCCTTAAATAATGGCAAATGATCGAGGGTTATATACTATCAATCATTCGATCGCTGGCCGTACCCCTCATCCCGCAGGGTGTGTATGTTATGTATGTGATGTGATGTGATGTGAGTGTGGCGAATAGATCGTTGCGTCCGAATGAAGGGCTGCTGCTGCTGCTGCTGCTGCTGCACACACACATAATGTACCCCTACTTCTACATACATACATACATACATGGCTGATATCATCTATCATTCTCCTCGGGCAGATGCAACTCTTGTAACTATAAACTGTCTTGACCGTATCCTGTAACTGTGCTCTACACTACGGAGGACTCTACTCTGCTCTGCTCTGCTCTGCTCTACAGGTGAACAACGACCAGATGAATCTTCCCACGCTTCAGGTCCACAAAATTGCGACGTTCGAACGACCCGGACTCGGGCGGGTATGGTGTTTGGTTTATCCTGAAAGCTTGAGTTGATACTTGCGTTGTTCCCGGAGGTTTCATCGTCGCTCATCTTCCCATCTCATCCCAGGTAATCTCCATCTCCATCCCCTTCCCCATCCCCTTCCCCATCCCCATCCACATGGAGATCACTTGACCACATCCATGGGCAAATCAATATGATACCTACCCTACCAGCAAAGTAGTTAAGAAGCGGGTGGTGTTGGAACTGCACTGGAAACCGAACCGTGATGGCCTGAGGAGCGCATTTTGCAATGTCACACCAAAACAAAGATTCCTTGGGTGCTTGGTGCTTTCTAATTGAATGGACCTTTTAATTTCCTTACTTCGTCTACAAACCCCATCCCAGGAACGCCACGCTACAAAACGATGCGAAACATCCGGAAAGCAGTTATATAAGCTCAAATGCCTCTATTGAAGGCCACTTTACCTCCCTCTCCACCTTTCCCCCAGAATTCTTCTTCTAAACTTGATGCGTCTACTGCTTGTCGCTGTGGGAAGGCTCCTAATGCCAAAGGCAATGCAAATAAACTTGTAGTGAGGATCAACCCAAGATTGACTGGTAATGTGAGTCTCGGGTTTCTCTTCAGCCACTCTTGTTTTTGTAACCTGACCAGCACCAAAGGTGGAATAACCATGATAGGCGAACTGTTGAGGACTCGGCTGATGGCGGTCTCGGACACTGCCAGAGTTGCAGCTTTCTTACTCTTTCCCAACGATTCTACTGTTTCCGATTTTCCCTCGGCAGCTAATTTGGCCTTGTCGTCATCGGATAGTATTGGGTAGACATCAATTCCCTTCCTGATCTCCTCTCCTCGCATGAGGAACACATTCAAAGCTCCAGCTGTGGCCACCGCAGCAAAAGGCACCAATCTTGTAAGAATCAACTTAGTAGATGGGCTGACTCTCTTCAATCTGGGAACCAAGGCGTTTAATCCGAGAGCCACTGAACAAGACGCTCCAACCGCTAGGAAGTATGATTGTGCCATTTTTGACGTGGAGAGAGGATTAGATTTGTTCGCATTGGCGTTGTTAATGGCAACATTGAGAGATTGGTTGGTTATTTGCCAGAGTAGTGTACCGGTAGTCTGCGAAGTGGTTAGTGATAAACAGATATATTGCTCTGTGCCAGGACTTACTTGAAGGCCCGGTGTCAACATGCCTCCAGTGACCACCAAATTGGATAGCGCAAAACAAGACATGCGAAATGGCAGGAAAACTGGCTCTCCGGTCTCTGCCAAATCGTTAACAACTCCCCTTCCTCACCCACGTAGCTCCCACGAACCTGGATGTAAAGTCGAATCGACAATCTTCTTCGCACTCCATAGCTCCGGATTCATTTGTCCAATCTTCCCCTGCTTATACCCAGTAACCAAGTTCTTCGCATTCTCCAATCCAGCACTGCTTACCAAAAGCGTCCTATGTTGCTAGTGTTAGCAACCAATTTTTGGGCAAGTAGAACTTTGAAATGCATCTGCACCTTTTAGGGTGACTAGAACAAAACACAACTTCCTCACCTGGGATCAGAGATATCTGCTGCGTGCCGGACTCGTCCCCAATATGTACTAAGGTCATACTGTGAAGCTGGCAGCTCTCGGTTTCCTGGAAGGGAGGCCGACATGGCGGGTATGGGTAGGACCTTGGGGGGGGAGGGGGATATTGCCTCGAGGAACCTCGATTGGCGGGCTGGCAAGTAGTTTTGATGGGCGAAAAGCCAACACGAGACTCACCCAAGAACTGCCCGGCTGCTGATCGAGGTTCTGAGTGGTAAGGGAGCGGTGAGAAAGCACAATGGCAGAGCCAGTTTTCTGTATAGATCAAAGCTACTTGCGGTACAGCTCTCAAAAATCTTATCTCCGATTTCGCTTGGTTGACCGCCACCAGAGGAAGAGTGGCTCGAGTGGGTCCGCTGGTGGTACCGAGTACCACCAGTATTGAGACAACAAGTAATGAATCATCTTCTTTATTCCTTTTCATAGATTTATACCCTTGGCCGCAAAATTTCTTGCATCTCTTCTTAGAAGTGGCATCTAAGTGGTAGGAAGCTTTGCGTTCAGCTGTCTGATGACTGTTAAATAAAGGGCTAATCTTTTGTAGAATCTCTTCCAAAACATTGGTCGAGTAAATATGGAGAGTAAATATGGAGAGCGCAAATAGTTATTAAACTCCTTTTGATAACAGGTTATATGCTATTCTGTCATTTATCTCAAATCACCACACTACTCTGGCTGTTCCATGTAGAAAATTATCTGTTTGTGTTTGTAATCTCTCCCATAAACTCTATGCAGCATCTTGGATTGTACTTTTATAATATTCATGAGGAGTTGTGTATAGCAAACAGGAAGGAGCTCTTGCAGCAATGTTTTACACTCAGAGTCACATAATAGAGAGTAATATCACAGTAGGGAACCGAAGTTTTTGCAAAGTAAAGGTGTCTGATTGTATTTTATGCACTCAATTTTCCCTCCCCATCTTAGTCGATGCCTCTTTATAAAAAAGACTAGACTTCAGGACGTCGTTGAAAATAGTTGAGTGGAGTTCAGAGCTTCAGCTTCACCTTTTGGCTACTAGACACCTCTAACCACACGAAGGTAGCTCTGTAAGAGGCTCCCTGTAATTGCACGTTAGCATAACAAACCGAATGCCCTAGATATTAGTTGATCACGAAGCACTTTATAAAGGTTAGCGATACTTCCCTCAGAGCTAAGGCTACGAGCCAAGGATGAGATAGGTGGGTATTGCTCAATGAGCGCCATCACCAGTCTACCCAAGAACCCAGCCAACTAGACACCAAGATTAGCATACAACCCCCCTCAATACCTACCTTTCTTCCTACCCAAGGCATCAGAGACTTGGAAGGAGCCATCCTCCAAGCCATGGCCGGCGTAGATAAAGTGTTGATAGTTGTTGAGTGGAAAAGTGCCGCGTATCGAGAATGGTGAAAATAGAATCCGCCGAAGAATATGCTGACCTCGATCCTCCTCAGACCCAGACCCTCAACCACCCCATCCCCCAACTAAACCTCTAGCCCCCAACAAAGACACCCAGCCAAAGTAGTTCCCACACTGCCAAAGCCGAGTGCCAGTGCCCACCCCTAAAAATACCAAGCTATAATCACAAATCAAGACAGCAACGGGTCCCAACCGTTGCTGCAAAGATATGTGAAGTAAAGAAAGTGAGAAGACCGAAGTCTAAGCCTGAAAAGGCAAGTAAAACTTACTGAATTTGAAAATAAAGTGTCGAGAATAGAGTGTGACTCGTTCAGGTGCCCAATCTGAAGAGTGGAAAGAAGGTAATTTGGTACAAGACCAGAAGAGAGTATAGTAGAGTTCCTTGCCTGGCAATTGGGTTAGCAGAAAGTATATTCGGGTTTGAGAAATTAGCTTACCCAAGGAAACCCCCTATAGATATGTTAAAGAGAAGAGAAAGTAAAGGAAGGTAAGATGGTATGAGACCAAGAAAGAGTATAGTAGAGTTCCTTGCTAGACGGTTTAATTAGCATGGAAGTTTACTCAGGTGGAGTATCAGCCTACACAAGGAAACCCTATTGGTCGAAGAAAAGTAAAGGAAGGTAAGTTGGTACAAGTCCAGAAATGAGTGTGAAGCAGAGTTCCTTGCCTGGTGATTAGGTTAGCATGAAGTATAGTTGTGCTCGAGAATCGACTTACCCAAGGGACACTCTTGCAAGCCTTAAAGAATGTAATTGCACCGAAGTGCGTAAGGAATGTCGGAGTAAGAATAGTCGAATTAAGGATATTGAGAAAATCAAAAGTGAAGTCGCTAGGATAAGAATAGATGAAGAAGTAGAGGGAAGTCGCTAGGATAAGAATAGGTGAAAAAGCAGAAGGAAGTCGCCAGGATAAGGATAAAGTGAAATGGAAATAAGGATGATGAGGTAGCCATGCCCAGACAAGCTGAGACATAGAATACCTAAGGACAGGGTAAGGATACGAAAGTAACAGAGGATGGGAATCATGATCACCTACCTTAAGTGAACCTCCAAGCGAGCTTCTGTCTAATATGGTGAATCTGCTTGCGAGGAAATGAGCGGTAGTAGACGGTGGTATTCCGCTTCTCCCGACCCATGGCCTCACGAACACGAGACACCTTTGCGCGAAGAGGAGCGAGGACAGCAGAGACTCGACCTCGGACCCCAGGATATTTGGCTATGAGGTCCGCTTGGATCCGGAGATGACACTCCTTCGCCTGGTCTTCTTCGTCTAAGTCATCGTCCTCGCCATTATAGTCCAGCGCAGGACTCCACCTTTTCTCCCGAACGCTTGGTCTTGACTTGCAGTAAAGACATAGCACCGCTGGTGAGTTTAGTTGAAAGGAGGTGGCAACACCTCCACAACTAGCTAGCTTTACACACCAGCGGCAGCCTAGATAGTCTTTGCTGGGAGTCTTGACCTCGCGTTCCTCCTCAGGCGTATCAGGATCTGGCCATCGGAGCTCAACTCCAACCATCCCCTCCGCCATCTTATAAGTACCGGGTTCTCCCCAAGGTACTCTTGGTGGGCAGATGTTGGCGGC
>Ga0247734_1002066_pt1 | contig 13928 bp, 7 predicted proteins | sample UWRJL103311B2_FD_180933 | JGI IMG/M metagenome (GOLD analysis project Ga0247734, IMG submission 180933) | Plant litter microbial communities from Arlington Agricultural Research Station in Wisconsin, United States - UWRJ-L103-311B-2 | ecosystem: Environmental > Terrestrial > Plant litter >... | reverse complement strand
GCTTTCGCGCTGGCGCGTATCGCGGTAACCGTTTCCGGCTGTCGCCTGATCACGCAGCCTCCGTCGGCGCCGATCTTCGCGTTGCCGGCTTGCAGGGAATGTTCAGCCTGCGACCGAGCTACAGCTGGCGTTCGCGGCAATATTTCGATGATAATAATGACCGCACTGATCTTCAGCAACCGCCTGCGACCATCTTGCCCGATCTCGTCCAGGATGAGGTGCAGAAAGCCTATGGTACCGCCGACATGCGGCTCTCTTGGCAGGCCAGCCGGCTGCCCCTGACCCTGACGGCGTTCGTGACCAATCTCACCAAAACCCATTATGTCATCCAGGCGGGCGGTCCGGCGGACGGGCTAGGTCTTCCGACCTTTGTCGCAGGCGCGCCGCGCTTCATCGGTGCGGGCGCCTCCTATCGATTCTGATCGCCTGATCACACCGCAGCGGTCACCGGGGGACGCGCGCTTTGGACAGCTTGTTTACGGATCAACCAGGCGCAGAAGAGTGCGACAGTAAATGGCGTCCAGATCGCAAGGGCATAGAGCGTAGCGATCGCACCTGATGACTGGATCGCAGCCTTCGCATCGAAACCGGCCCATTGCAGAAGGAGGAAGCTCACAGGTGGTCCAAGCGCTGCGCCCAGTTTGTTTGAGTTGGTGAAGAGCGCCGCAATCAGACCGGTATGATCGACGTCCTCATTTTCCTGAATGCTATCGCCTGCGTCGGCCAGCATCGACCGGACCAGGACCGGATTGGCGGTTAGCGTCAGCCCGAAAAGAAAAAGGAATACCGCCAGGAAAGACAAGCTGCTCACCGGAATGAAGTGGCGGGTCACGATCATGGTGCCATAACAGACAAAGCCGATACATGCAGCCTGCGCCTTGCCCAGGCGATCACCCAGCGCTGCCCAGATATAGGAACCGATCAGGGCGCCCACATTTATGAAGAAGAACAGCATCGCGCTGTCGGCCGCGCCGATGCTGTATCGCGTCATCATGTAGAAGAAAAATAGAGCGCCGCCGTTGAAGACAGCCATGCCGATCAGCAGGTCAACGATCAGAAGTCGTGCGATCATCGGCTTTGCCACAAGCCTGAGATAGTCGGCGACCTTGGGCCGGCGCGCTGCGGGCCGGGGATATTCCGGGGCCCAAAGGATGGCGCTCAGCGTGCCCAGTGAAATGGCCGCGAGCAGGAACCACGCGATCATCGTGAGAGAAGCCGCAGGCGAAGCTTGATTTGCAGGAAGCAGCGGAAGCGCGGTGACGATCAGGACGCCAATCAAGGAGGCAGCCTGCCAATAGGCAAATACGCTGTTACGGTCCGCCGGATCGTTGGAAAGCGTACAGCCCCAACCCAGCTGCGCTACTGCGCAGATCGAATAGCCGACATAGGTGAGCGCGAGGAAAAACAAAAGATACCCCATGCCGACCCCGGCAGGTGGCATGAACAAAAACGCGATCGCTATCATCATCAGCAGTGCGCCAACAACGAGCCATGGCCGAAACCGACCCCATTTACTCTTGATCCGGTCCATTGCGAGACCTGCGATCGGATCGAACCCGATATCGAGCAGGCGAACGATCAAAAAGGCGAGCCCGATCACGCCTAACGGCAGTCCGACATGGCTTGCGTAGAACGGGGGCAGATAGATCATCAGCGGAAAGCCGATTCCCGCAACGCCGATGGCCGGCGCGGCATAAGCAAGTTTCTGGCCGACTCTCATTAATAGTTCCCCCGTTGATCGGGAGAACTATCACAACGTGGCGCTAACCGAAAAGGTGAAGCGGGCGCCTACGCCGTCCGGATTGTTTTCGGCTTCAATTCGTCCGCCATGCGCCTCGACGATCGAGCGGGTGATGGGCAATCCGATGCCTAACCCATTTTCTTTCGTAGTGAAGAAACTGTCAAACAGCCGGTCTAAATGATCGGGGTCGATTCCAGGCCCATTGTCGGAAATTGCAACGGCAATAAGATTATCGGACGATTGGCGTGTCTCGATGGCCAAATGATGAGGGGCTGTCGGGCTAACGGTCATCGCCTGCAGCGCGTTCATGGCGAGGTTGACGATGACCTGCTGCAATTGCGTCCGATCAGCATCGATCATCGGTAAATCACGTGCGAGATCAAGCGACAGTACGACTTGGGAAGCCTGTAGCTCGTGCCGCAAAAATATGAGCGCGTCGTCGACGATTGCATTGATGGATACCAGCCCACGGACGGGCGCTCGTTTGGCCGCCATGGCTCGTATCCGACCGATGATGTCCGCAGCTCGGTAGGCGCCTTCGACCATGCGCGCGGTCAGTGCCTGGATTTCCTGAATATCGATATCGGGCTGCGATAGCCAACGCAGACTTGCTTGACCATTGGTCGTGATCGCGGCCAGGGGCTGATTGACCTCATGCGCAATGGAAGCGGTAAGCTCCCCGAGGACGGACACGCGACCGGCGTGCGAAAGCTCCTCTTGCAGGCGCTCTGCTGCCGCACGAGTGGCAAGCAGGTCCGAAATATCGACTATACCAATGATGATGCTACCCGCAGCGAACCCGCTTCGCGGCGCTATGGCGGTAAAGATCACGTCGATCTCGCGTCCGTTAATCGAGGCAAGCCGGGTTTGGGCTTCGAAGCGCGCACGACCTAAATAGCCGTTGTTCACGGCATCGAGAAACACGCTTCGGCTTGCCTCAGGCCAGTAGCGCGCTACGTCGCCAAGGAGATCCTCACGCGTCTGTCCGCCAAGCATTGCAACGGCCGTTTCATTCGCATCAACTACCTGCGTGAGCGATAAAAGTTTTTCAAGAAATGCATCGTCGGTCCCGGCCTCCCCGATCAGGTCGGCAACGCCGGCGGTCCTGAGCGAGGACAGGCATTGGCTGATCGGTGTCCAGTCAAGCGACAGGAAAGCAACAGGCATCGACTCAAAGACGTTGCGATATCTCTCCTGGCTCGCGATTGCTTCGCGTTCCGCCGCCTTCAGGCTCGTGAGTTCCATATGGCTCGCGAAGGTCGTGAAATTCTTTTTTGTTTCGGGCGACAGATATATCGAGTGATGGATTTCAACTGCTGTTCCATCCAGCCGTCGGCTGAGCATTTCGGCCGAATGCACCGTCTGATCGTCTTGGGTCGATACATACACACCGTGCAGAAACGCTGACTTGTCAGCAAGGGTCGTGCTGATCGGACGGCCGACAAGCTCCGATCGGTCCCTTGCCCCGTAAATGCGCATTGCCTCTGGATTAAGGTCTACCATGATGGGGGCGTCAATCAGTCTGTCGAGAAAATCGGGTTCGGCCTCGACCTTCTTGCGGACGTCCATCGTCCCGCTTTCGAACATCTCTATCAGCATAGCGCCAAGGGCGGAGAAATCACTTTCAACAAAGCCGATCGGCATCGTCTCAAACATAGTGCGATATCGCGCATCCGCCAATGTCCGACGCTTTCGCAGGCTGATCTCCCTACTGACATCGCGCTCGAATATCATCAGCCTTTCCGGCTCATTCGGCTTGGGAATTCGGGTCGAGGCAATGTGGCGGATTTCCCCCGTCCGAACCTGACGGGTAATTAGTTCTTCATTAGGCGATTCACCGGTCGACTCAAACTCGGCGGCATGATTTTGTGGAACTAGATCGTCGAGGCGCGCACCCAAAGCTTCAGCGCGCGTCCAACCATAGAGGTTTTGCGCAGACTTGTTCCAATCGCATATCCGCCCATCACGATCAATCACTGACACCGCGCCAAACAACGCGTCCAGCACTGAGTCATGTCCATCAGTTTGAGCGGCCTTTTTCATGCAGTTCCATCATGCTCCCCGAAAGAGACTATCCGCTTCGATGATAACCGCCAGGGCCGGATGGCGCCAGCGCTCGCGATCAGCTTGCGAAGTCATAGTTTCCTGCGCCTCCATGGCTGCGTTTCATCAGCGGGGGGCGCATCATCTACTTGTATAATGGCAGCCCGGGGCGTGCTGTGGCATTGAACAAGCTTGCCTTCAAAGCCGCTCTGGCGAGATGGCGCGGGAGTCAGATGTTGCCGAAGGAATGCTTGGTATCCGTTATCGACGACGATAAATCGTTGCTGAGCGCGATCGTAGGTCTGGTCCGTTCCCTGGGGTACAAGGTCAGCGGTCATGAATCAGCCGAAGCTTTCCTCGATTCCGATGAACCGGCAAGGGCAAGCTGTGTCATCACTGACATACACATGCCCGGCATGAGCGGAATCGATCTGAAGATCGAACTGAGCAATCGCCACAATGATGTGCCCGTCATAATGATAACGGCCCGATCGGAAACGGCGTTATTGAACCGCGCGCGTCAGAGCGGCGCGCATTGCCTGCTTACCAAGCCCTTCCACCATGATGATTTCATAGCGTGCCTTGAGAAGGCGATTCCTGCCTGACGCAATCGTTATTGATCCCTTTCTGCAAGACAGCTGTCGAAATAAACCCGCATCGGTCATCAAGGAGCTATTCCGCCTGACAGTAGATTCAACGCCGGTCAGACGGCAGGTTCTTTGCAAAGCCGACGTTAAGAGCGAACAAGCGAACGACCGGGTATGGTCGCGAGCTGCTGGAACCGGACGGTCCGCACCTAGGGACCGAAATTTGATCGCTAAGCGTCTCATAAGGGTCGATTACGTCGTTGAAAACCACACTTTGCGGAACGATGGTATTTGCCAATTCACGACGATGCCTTTGCGCGAGCGTACTCGACAGCGTCATCAGCGCGTGTCATCACGCGACGAACAAGGTGGTCGCATCCTCAATAGCTGAGTCGCTGTACGGCTCAACCCCGCAAGGAGGTATGGATGGACCGTCGTCATTTTCTGGGCGCAACCGCTGCATTTCTTGCTGCTGGAACTTCAAAGATGGCGTGGGCCCAAGCCGACCGGCCGCCGCTCGCGAAAATCGTTAACATTGCTGACGGCCGCTTCGGCACGATCGTTCCCGATCCGTATCGCTGGATGGAAAATCCCACCGATCCCGACTGGCTGCCTTGGATGCAGTCGCAGGCCGCTTACGCGCGGCGGAAGCTTGACGCCATGCCAGGACGGGCCGCGCTTGCCCGTCGCATCGGCGAGCTTACCGGGGATCTTCCGGTCACCAGCCGCGTCAAGCGTTCGGGCGAACGAACATTTCTGGAGTTCCGCCCCAGCGGCGCGAACGTCGCAAAGCTCTATGTACTCGACAAACCCGGAGGCGAGCGACGCCTGTTGATCGATCCCGAAGCGATCAAGGATGCCAGCGGCGCCCATACCAGCCTCGATTGGTGGAGCGTCTCTGACGATGGGTCGCTGGTCGCTTACGGCATGTCGCCAGCCGGCTCCGAAGAATCCGTGATGCGGATCATGCGCGTTTCCGACGTGTCGCATTTTCCTGAAACGATCGACCGCGCCCGGTTCGGCAATCCCAATTGGCTGCCCGACGGCTCCGGCTTCTTCTACGTGCGATTGCGCGAAGGCGCGGTGAAGGGCTCTGCGGATTATTTCGCCAACGCGGTCGCCTGGCTTCACAGGCTGGGCACCGATCCCAAACAGGATGTTCGCATCGCTGCGGGTGGTGACATAGTGGACGGCTACACCATATTGCCGATCGATTTTCCGTTCATCGTCACCACACCAGGGTCGGACATCGCGCTGCTGCTTCCCTATGGCGGCGTGCGACGCGAAAATGCTTTGTTCGCAGCGCCACTGGCGCAGGTGATGGCAGGGAACGCCAAGTGGCGCACCGTGGCACGCATGGAGGATCAGGTCACCAGCTTCGCTTTGCGCGGACAGGACGTCTACCTAGTGCAGGAAAAGGGAACGCCGCTTGGCCAGATCGTGAAGGTCAATGCCGCAAACCCGGACCCGACCCGTCCGCAGATAGTAGTGCCCGAAGGCAAGGCGCCCATCGAGACTGCCGATACTGGGCTCGTGGCCACAAGAGACGGCGTATATTTCGCACGGCAGAATGGCGGCCCTATGACGCTGCACCGGCTCGATCCGCAGGGCAAGGTCACGAACATCACAATGCCGTTCGGCGCTGGCATATACGGATTGTTCGGTTCTACCGACGCAGACGGCGTGGACGTGCGCATGGCGGGTTGGGTGCAGCCATTCGGCATCTATCGTTCCCAAGCCGGTCGCGCACTGTTCGACACCGGATTAAGTCCAAAACCCGCCTTCTCCACGGCCGACTATGAATCGACGCAGATCATGGCGACTGCGCGCGACGGCACAAAGGTTCCGGTATCCATCATCGCCAAGAAGGGATTGCGCCGGGACGGGTCCGCGCCGGCGCTCGGCCAATGCTATTCCAGCTACGGCATATCAGCTGCCCCAATATTTTCGCCGCGCTACCTTGCCTTTCTCGAACAGGGAGGCGTGATGTTCGAGGTGCACGCGCGCGGCGGCGGCGAGTTTGGCGCGCCGTGGTGGCGAGCCGGACAGAAGGCCAACAAGCCCAACACATGGCGAGACTTCATCGACGGCTGTGAAGCGGTCATTCGCAACGGTTGGACGTCACCTGCCAAATTAACGATCATGGGCACGTCCGCCGGCGGCATCGCTGTCGGAAATGCCATGGCCGAGCGGCCTGACCTGTTTGCAGGTGCGATCGACAATGTCGGCTGGACCAATACCGCGCGAGCGGGCGTGGAGCAAAACTCTGCACCGAATTTCCCGGAATTTGGCGATCCCTCCAACGAAGTTGAGTATCGTGGCCTCATCGCAATGGACGCGCTGTCCAAGATCAAGGATGGGGTGCGCTACCCGGCCGTGTTGGCGATGACGGGTATCACCGACCCGCGCGTCGCCCCTTGGCATGTCGCGAAATTCGCCGCACGATTGCAGAAGGCGTCCACGGGTGGTCCCGTCCTCCTGCGCGTCGACTTCGATGCAGGTCACGGCGTTGGCTCCACACGTCAGCAAGTCGATGCCCAGTTCGCCGACGTCTTTGCCTTTGTCCTCAACAATGCCAGCGCGCGCACTGGCTGAACTAGTCATAAGGTATGCGCACGAGCGCGCTTGCTTGCCAAGTTGGCCCAAAGGCGGTCCTGACCTATGGCATACTGGTTCGAGGCCGAAAGCCGGACTTTGGACGCCAAGGTCGGCTCAGGCCGCTGGCAGCCGCAAGACACCGGTGCCGGGGGAGCGCCGTCTGCAAGATTTGACGCTAACCGGGGAAAAGCAGACCGTCGGCACTTGAGGCTTTGAAATCTGCTACTGAATGACGACAGAGGGTCGGACCTAACCCATTTGTAACGGAACATGCGCGCCATTGGCCGCTTTCCCCTGCATCTTGATATGCACTTGGGGATCGGATCATGCGCACAGTCGCCCAGATTATTGTCGAAACACTGGCCGCAGCGGGCGCCCGTCGCTGCTATGGCGTGCCGGGCGACACGCTCAACCATGTGACAGACGCCATTCGCGAGAGCGATATTCGCTGGGTCCATGTGCGCCATGAGGAAGCGGGCGGGTTCGCTGCGGGCGCGGACGCGCTCCTGACCGGAGAACTTGCCCTATGCGCCGGTTCCTGCGGACCGGGCAGCCTGCACTTCATCAATGGCCTGTTCGAATCCCACCGCAACCGAGCGCCCGTCGTGCTGATCGCCAGCCAGATCGTCCGCGACGAACTGGGTTTCGATTTTCCGCAAGAGGTGGATTTTCGACCGATCTACCAGACATGCAGCGTCTTCTGCGAAGAAATCCGCACGCCCGCACAGGCCCGTCGCATGACGGCGATGGCGGCGCAGGCGGCGCTGGCGAAAAAGGGCGTCGCCGTGCTGATCGTGCCAGCCGACATATCGAGCGCGAAGGCGCCCGAAGAACCGCCCTTTGCCGTCCACCATGCCCGGCCGGTCATGCGCCCCGCCGACGCGGAACTGGACCATGTGGCGGCCGCCATCACCAGGGGGAAGAAGATCGCCATCTATGGCGGATCGGGATGTGAAACGGCCCATGGCCAGGTCACGGCGCTTGCCGACAGATTGCAGGCTCCGGTCGCGCATACATCGCGCGCGAAGGATTTTCTGGAGCATAACAATCCCTTCAATGTCGGGATGACCGGCATTTTCGGCGGCGAAGCGGGCTATCATGCGCTGATGGACTGCGACACGCTGCTGCTGTTGGGCTGCGATTTCGCGTGGCGGCAATATTATCCGGATAAGGCGACCATCATACAGGTCGATATCGATGGCGCCCATCTGGGCCGACGTCATCCGGTGGATGTGGGAGTCGTCGGCGATGTCGAAGCGACCATCGACGCGCTGCTTCCGCGCATCGCGCAGCGCAACGACCGGGCATTTCTCGACGAATGTCTGAGCCATCGCGCGAAAACGCTGGAGGATCAGGCCAGACATGCGACCACCGGCAAAGGCGGTGCCATTCATCCCCAATATTTGACCGAAGTGATTTCGCGGGCTGCGCCAGCCAACGCCATCTACACCGCCGACGGCGGATCGCCGATGGTATGGTGCCTGCGTCATGTTGCTGCCACGGGGCAGAACCGCACCGTCATCAGCCTGAGCCATGGCACCATGGCCAATGCTATGCCGCAGGCGCTGGGCGCTAAGGCGGCTTTCCCGGACCGGACGGTCATATCCCTGTCGGGCGATGGGGGCATTGCGATGCTGTTGGGTGACCTGCTGACGGCGGTGCAGGAAAATCTGCCGATCAAGGTTGCGATATTCAACAATGGCGCGCTCGACTTTGTGGAGATCGAGCAGAAGGTCGAGGGACTGCTGGAGGCTTATACCGACCTCATCAATCCCGACTTCGCCCGCGTTGCCGAAGCAATGGGTCTGTGGGGGCGGCGCGTCGAGCAGGCCGACCAGTTGGAAGGCGCTGTGCGCGACTGGCTCGCTGCGCCCGGTCCGGCTTTGCTGGACGTAGTGACGGATCGCTATGAACTGGTCATGCCGCCCAAAGTCGAGGCAGGCCAGGTCGCCGGCATGGCGCTCTATTCAGCCAAGGCGGTGTTGAATGGACGCGGCCGCGATGTGGTCGGCATCATCCGGAACCTGCTGTCGTGAACGGCCGCTCCAGCCTGACGGCGGCGCTGACCCGTGATCATGCCCTGTCGCGCAATCTGATCCTGGTGGCCGGCCTGGTCGGCACGCTGGGCATCATGGCCATCGGGTGGCGGCATCATCGAGCGCTGTGGCTGCTGCTGTTGTTCGTGCCGGTGCTGGTCATCGCGCTGATCGATCTGGCCCAGCCGCGTCATTCGTTGCGGCGAAATTATCCAGCCTCCGCCCGCTTCCGCTGGTTCTTCGAATGGCTGCGGCCTTTTGCGCGGGCATATATCGTCGAAAGCGATTTGGACGGACGGCCCTATAGCCATGATGAGCGGGCGCTGGTCTATGCCCGCGCGAAGGGCGAAGTGGATGCGCATCCTTTCGGCACCGAACTGGACGTCTATTCCGACGAATATGAGTGGCTTGCCCACTCCATTTCGCCGTCTCGCAGCGCGCCTAAGGAAACGCGCGTGCATGTCGGCACTGACCAGTGCAGTCACCCCTATCAGGCCGCGCGCCTCAATATTTCGGCAATGAGTTTCGGCGCATTGGGTGCCAATGCGATCGAAGCGCTCAATCTGGGAGCGAAGATCGGCAATTTCTATCACGACACCGGCGAAGGCGGGCTTTCCCCCTATCATCTCAAACATGGCGGCGACATCGTCTGGGAAATTGGATCGGGCTATTTCGGTTGCCGGGACCGGCAGGGCCGGTTCGATCCTGCGCATTTTGCCGATCGCGCCGCCCATGATGCGGTCAGGATGACGGAGATAAAGCTCAGTCAAGGCGCCAAGCCGGGCCATGGCGGCCTGCTGCCCGGTGCCAAGGTAACACCGGAAATCGCCAGCACGCGCGACGTGCCGGTGGGTTTGGATTGTCTCTCGCCGCCGGGACATAGCGCCTTTTCCACGCCGATCGAACTGGTCGAATTTGCTGCCAGAATGCGTGAACTGTCCGGCGGCAAGCCGGTCGGCATCAAGCTGTGCGTGGGCTATCCGCACGAATTGTTCGCCGTGGTGAAGGCGATGATCGAAACCGAAATATTGATCGACTTCATCGTGATCGACGGCGCGGAAGGTGGCACTGGCGCAGCCCCCACCGAATTGTCGGATCGGGTCGGCATGCCGCTACGCGAAGGGCTGATGCTTGCCCGTAACGCGCTGGTGGGCACGGGCCTGAAGGGCAAGATCAGGCTTGCCGCATCGGGCAAGGTCAGTTCAGGCGCAGGCATAGCCATGAACGCCGCATTGGGTGCAGACTGGTGCAACGCCGCGCGGGCGTTCATGTTCTCGCTTGGCTGCGTTCAGTCGATGCGCTGCCACACGGACACCTGCCCGACCGGGGTCGCGACCCAATCGGCGGCACGCCAGCGGGGGCTGGTGGTGCCGGATAAGGCGGAGCGGGTGGCGCGATTCCAGCGATCGACCTTATCGGCCTTGCACGACATCGTCGTCGCTTGCGGCCTCAATTCGCCCGATGAATTCACCCCCGACGGTTTGCGCCAGCGGATCAGCGCCGTCGAGATGCGGTCGATGGATGAGCTTTATCCATTCGTCGAATCTGGCGAACTGCTGGATGGCGCCCGTGATGCGCGGCTTGCCCGCTGGTGGGCTCAGGCTGACCCCGCATCCTTCCGAAGGCGGGTTCGCTGACCAGCGGTGTCTGGATCGATATTGGTTGGTGGAACTTTTGCAGGTCCGGGTGTTTTTAGCGAGCGGCGCGTTCATCTAGAAAAGCAGACCGGCAGCACTCCGGGATCAAATTTTTGGTTACCGAACGGCCGGCATGGGTCGGCTGCGGACAAACGCAAAACCGCGTCGCGGACCTGGTCCGGCCTACGTGCCTTCAAATGTTCGTAACACAGGAGTGCCCGACTCGGCTAATCCCAGTAAATCCCGTACCGAGATGCAGGGAAGTCGAGCATAAGGTCGATCTAGGACGACCTTGGTCAGACAGTTTCAACGTGCGATGCAATGTCTCTAGCTCCTCGCAATCTAGTATGAGAAATTCATTGAAGCTGCCTATAACATACCTGCATCGGCGGACGCATTGCGGATCAGCGCCAGCATCTTCAGACGGGCTTCTTCTGCTTCGCCACGCATGATCGCTTCGAATACGGCATCATGGTCCGGCATCGGGTCTCGCAATTCCTGCCGATCGTCGCGTGCGAAACGGGTGGTCCAGGCAACCACCGCCGTAACTGAAGTAGCCAGGGTGGTCAGCGATTCGTTGCGCGTGGCAAGCAGGATCAGCCGATGGAAACTCTGGTCCGCAGCACGCCCCTCTACGGTTTGCAGTCCGAAACGACGCATTTCTTCGAGAGCATGGCCCATGCGGGAAATATCCTGTCCATCACGCCGCAACGCGGCGAACTGCGCCGCTGCCGGTTCCACCACGATGCGCAGCTCGAATATGTCGCGCAAAAATTCCGGCGTCGGTCCGGCCTCGAACATCCAGGCGAGCACGTCCAGGTCCAGCATGTTCCACCGCAACCGCTCGTTGATCCGGGTTCCGCTTTTGGTGCGGCTATAGACCAGCCCCTTGGCTGACAAAACGCGGACGGCCTCGCGATAGGCGGTGCGGGACACGCCCTGTTCGGAGCTGTACCGCTCCTCGCCCGGTAAAATGTCGCCCGGCTGATAACGGCCGCCGACGATCGCAACCCCAAGATCATGGGCGATCCGGTCATGCACCGCGCGTTGCGGCGGATTGGACGGGCGGGAGAGGGGGTGGTCGTCATCTTGCATCATCCCGCCTTGGTCACCCTTCCCGCCCTGGCCGTCAAGACCGATCGGCCGGGTCCGCATGTTTGGTATGAGGAAAAATGTCGATCTTGGGCGTCATCCCATTACTCCGTCAAATTATGGCTTGAAACCGGCTTCAGCATACGGCATCTAGTATGAGAAATAAAAACGACTCAGAGGGGATGCTTCGATGAAATATGGCGTGCAACTGTCCATCTCGCTGTTCGCGCTGGCGGCGGCGCAAGCGTCGGCGGCCCAGACCGGCACAGGTCAGGCGGCCGGAAGCGCGAGCGATGGCGACATCATCGTCACCGGGATGCGCGCCAGCCTGTCGTCGGCCCAGAACATCAAACGCAACGCGCAGCAACTGGTCGATTCCGTCGTGGCGGAGGATATCGGCAAGCTGCCGGACAATAATGTGGTGGAGGCGCTCCAGCGCGTGCCCGGCATCCAGGTGTCGCCCCGCGCCCGCGGCGAATCCGCCACCGTGTTGATCCGTGGCCTTCCCGACGTTGTGACGCTGGTCAACGGCCGCAACATCTTCAGCACCACCGGTCGATCGCTGTCCCTGGCGGATGTGCCCGCCGACCTCGTCTCCGGCGTGGACGTGTACAAGTCCCGGTCGGCCGATCAGCTGGAAGGGGGCATCGCCGGCCTCATCAACGTCCGCACTCGCCGCCCCTTCGACTTCAAGGGCTTCGAATTCGCGCTGGCGGGCCGCGAAGTCTATAGCGAGCAGCCCGACCGGATCGATCCCTATGCCAGCGCGCTCATCAGCAACCGCTGGTCGACCGGCATCGGCGAAATCGGCGCGCTTGTGAGCCTCTCCTACCACAAGACCCGCTATCGCGACCAAACCATCTACAGCGGCGGCTATTTCGGCTATAATCTGGATAACAGCCGTGCGCCCTACACGCCCGGCGTCCCGCTCGACCCGCGTGGGACCAGCCCGACCGATCCCAAGGTGTTCCGCACCGACGTTATTGGCGCCTTCGACCGGATTGGCACGCGCACGCGCCCGGCGGTCAACGCCACGCTGCAATGGGCGCCGGACGACCGGCTGACCATCCACGCCGACGGCCTGTTTTACGGCTATCGCGAGCGCGGCAACAGCAATCAGAATTTCACCTCGACGAACGGCGCTCTGCTCGCACCGCTGGTCTTCGTGGACGATACCAAGCTGGTCCAGTCGCTCAGCATCGCCAATGGCCGCGTCGCCAATTTCGGCGGCGCCTACCAGAACAGGGCCGATCGCTGGCAGGGCGCGCTGGGCGCAGACTGGACCAGCGGCGACTGGAAAGCCTCGACCGAGTTGTCCTACACCCGGTCCAAGGCGACCGACATCGGCAATAATCTGGATATCGACTTCATCGCCTCGCGCACCGACGCGGTGTTCAACGATGGATCGGGCGCGCCCTATTTCACCCTGCCCAATGACGACATCGCCGATCCCTCGCGCTATTATCTCTCGCGTCTGTCCACCACCCGCACGGTTGGCGACGGTAAGGAGCTGGCCTGGCGCGGCGACCTGTCCTGGCGTTCGCCTTTCCTCATCTTCTCCGGCCTCGACGCGGGCGTCCGCCTCAGCCAGCGCGACGCGAAGTCGGACAGCTTCACCCAGACAATCAACTGCTCCGCGACCGGCGCAGTCAAATGCTACAGCATCAAGGCGGCGAGCCTGCCTGGCCTGATGACGGTGACCCCCGGCGACTTCTACGCCGGCACCCGCCAGTTCGTGCGCCAATGGGCGACGCCGACCACCGATTATCTGCTGAACAATATCGGGTCGCTGCGCCAGTTGTTCGGCCTTGCGCCGGGCGACCCGGCCTTTCAGGACACCCAGCATTTCGACATCGAGGAAAAAAACTATGCAGGCTACGGCCAGGCCAATGTCGAGGTCGGCCGACTGGACGGCCAGATCGGCGTCCGCGTCATCCGCACCGACATCACCTCCAACGCCTTCCTGGTCCTGCGCGGCGCGACGTCGCCGGTCACCATCCGCAACAAGAGCACCGACATCCTCCCCAGCCTGGCGCTGCGCTACAAGCTCAAGGACAATCTCTTCTTGCGCTTCGCCGCCAGCAAGACGATCACCCGCCCCAGCTTCGCGCAGCTCAATCCCGCGCTCACCCTAACCCCGCCGGTGCCGGGTCAACAGCCCTTCGGCCGCGGCTCCAGCGGCAATGCGGACTTA
>Ga0247734_1002065_pt1 | contig 13934 bp, 8 predicted proteins | sample UWRJL103311B2_FD_180933 | JGI IMG/M metagenome (GOLD analysis project Ga0247734, IMG submission 180933) | Plant litter microbial communities from Arlington Agricultural Research Station in Wisconsin, United States - UWRJ-L103-311B-2 | ecosystem: Environmental > Terrestrial > Plant litter >... | reverse complement strand
CTTTAGTAAATTCGTTCGAAATGGAACCAAGTGAGGATGCTAATTTCTTTCCGCCCTCTTCGTCTTTCGCCAGCTGAATTCAAAGCGCATATCCCTCTTTTAGAGATTCACCCGATATTCTTTCCTATTCATCGCATGCTCTTCGCCAGCAATTGCAATGGCTACCACTCCTGATAGCCATGGCTCATTGGTAAAGACATCAGAGGGAGTTGAGTTTGAAGAGAAAGACAAACTAGGAACAGATTCTACTGAGCGCGCGACTAGTCCTACACCAAACACAGACAACGTGAACGACACCTCCAACAAAGAAACAGCCAAGAAAGCTGGCCCAAAATTCAATAGGGATTGGCGTTTCTGGAGTATCATCGCTACGTTATGTGTAATCGGACTCTTGAGCGCCTTGGAAAATACGGTTGTCACCACCTCGTTGCCATACATTGTGGCGGAGCTCCAGCTCGGCGAGAATTATATCTGGATCACGAATGTATTTTTCTTGACTAGGTATGAATCTACTTCGTTCGTCTGCTTCTCGCTCTCCACTGCACTCACTGTCTATTAATCCCCTCATCTTCAAAGGCACATCTTGAATGCTTGAGGCTAATAATCTTTTCTTCGCAGTGCCGCGGTACAGCCATTATTCGGGCAGCTGGCCAATATCTTTGGGCGACGATGGATTACCTTGTCGATAGTGGCATTATTCACTCTGGGTAGTGGTATCGCTGGTGGCGCCAATAATGGAGCAACGTTGATTGCTGGGCGAGCTATTCAGGGTATGGGTAGTGGTGGCATCAATAGTATGTGTTTATCTATTTAGAACCTCTCACATCCTTTCCAGCTGTCTCGGTATACTGATTCTTCGAAGTGATCGTAGACGTCATCGTCTCGGATCTTGTGCCTTTGAGAGAAAGAGGAAACTACATGTCATTTGTTCTCATGGTATACTTTGTTGGTATGGCTTTGGGGCCGTATGTAGGGGGTGCTTTTGCTGGCAACAAAACCTGGCGATGGGTGTTCTGGATCAATCTCCCAGTATGTACATAACATATCCAATCGCCAACAATCCAGACGGCATCCTAACCTCTGTTTAGATTGGCGGCTTATCTATGATCATGATCCTATTCTTTCTCAGAGTCAAGCACAACAAAGAAATGCCTTTACGCCAGAAGTTAAAGCGGATCGATTACATTGGCAATCTACTACTTATCGCATCGACTGTCTCTGTCCTCTACGCTTTGACATATGGTGGTGGTGTCTTGCCATGGTCATCTTGGCGCATTATCTTCCCCCTTGTCATTGGCCTTGTCGGACTTGTAATTTTCATGTTTTATGAAAATCTCAGTTTTGTCAAGGAACCTGTTGTCCCACCACGACTTTTGGGCAACAGAACTTCCGCCGCTATATTTGCCATGACCTTCCTCAACTCTGCGCTACTTTTCTGGATCCTCTTCTTCTTACCTGTCTATTACCAGGCTGTCCTCGGAAAATCGGCTGCCAGAGCAGGTGTACTTATACTACCCGCAATCGTCATTGGAATTCCGGGTGCTGCCGGTGCTGTTCTTCTTCTTTCCAAGTTTGGCAGATACAGGCCTCTTCACTTCATCGGTTTCGCTATATTCACGCTTGGAGTCGGCCTCTTCACCCTTTTCGACAAAGACACGCCTCTGGTTGAAATTGTCATATTTGAGATGATCGCAGCTGGCGGCTCTGGATTCGTTCTCAACACACTTTTACCAGCATGCCAAGCTCAATTCGAAGAGAGCGATCAAGCTGCAACTACAGCGGCATGGTCGTTCATCCGTAGCTTTGGAAGTATTTGGGGCGTTGCTATCCCTGCTGCTGTTTTCAACAATCGATTCGCTCAGCTTTCATACCAGATCACGGATCCTGCAGTTGCTGCCATCTTCATTGAGGGGGGCGCATATGAGCATGCTTCTGCTTCTGTGTGGAAGGCTTTGCCTACTATGATCCAAAATCAGATCATTAGTGTGTATAGTGAAAGTCTGAAGCGCGTTTGGCAGATTGGAATAGTGTTTTCTGGTGTTTCCTTCTTGATTGTTTTCATTGAACGTGAAACCTTGTTGCGTACTGAGCTTGAAACTGAATTCGGCTTGGAGAAGAAAAAGGCGGACGATGTCGAGCTTGCGAAAAAGAGGGAGATTGACAAGAATTTGGGTGTTCAGGGTAGTGCACCCATATCTGAAGAGGCTGCAAAGAGCTGAGTACAGTCCTTGGAGAACCTGCGTTGTTGTACCACTACTACTGTTTCAAAAGAGTTTCTTGTTTTGAGCTCTCGATTCTCAAGATACCAATTATGTTGGAATATTCATTATGCTACTTCTCCAACCATTGGCTCGGTCTATTCCGTTCCAGCTTATCCTTCGTGCGTGCAGTTGTTTTACTCATACAAAGGGCTCTAGCTTAGAAATCACAATACTGCTAGAATAGCTTTCTTCACTCAGCATTGAATACTTGTAGGTGAGGGTCAGCAATATGGGTCGATCAGCAATACAGGTCGATCTCATATAATTTCTCAACCTTAATATTTCTAAACCTTACAACAATGCCTCCACGATATGATAAAGCTGAAACACGTATTCAAAGTGTAATTTCTCATATTACTGAAAATCCTAATACAAAAATCAAGGTCGTATCACGTTAATTTAACGTTCTATACTCAACCTTACAAACTAAGCTTGCAGGCTAACCCCCCTCTTTCTTACGCGGCGGCCATAATTAAAAAGCTTTTAGAATTTGAAAATCTTGCAATTAAGAATTATATAACTTTGTTATATTATGCTAGAACCCCTGGAGATATCAACAAATTAATAAAAGCTGGGAATTAATTATTATACTACGCGAGAAAGAATAAGTTTATTTCTTGTAACTAGGCTTATCGCTAAGTTAAGCGTAATAAAGATTACTGGAAAACCTTACAGTCTAAACCCCTATTTGCAAACGTTCTAGGATCGTATCTTTAGGAATAAACAGCTCGTAATTTCAGCCTTTAAACAGCAGGATTAATATTCTTTGATCCTTCTATTATGTACGATAAATTGCAGCTATTTCAAGCTCAACCTAAAGCTCCTGAAGCTCCTATAATAGAGTCTGATATTAAAAGAGTAATGCCTTCGCAACTCTATCTATTACGCTTATACAAGATAATTAACTTAAATGGTCTATGCTATTAATAATTCGTATAAGGCAACGTAATATTAACTATTTGGAATATAGTATTAAAGCTTTAATTATATTAGGAGAACCGCTTACACCTACTATACGTTGTATATAACAAAAAGTTGAAGGGCTGTATAAAGATTTATGTTAAAGGGAACTCTTTCTATCTAGCGTAAATCCATCATAAATGATAGAAAGGTTATTCAGAAATATAGGGACATATATGGCTATTAAGCTTTATGTCGAATATTGACTAATTAGGCTAATCAAGAGAAGGTAGTAAATATTAGGAATATATGATTAGGTAGAGTTTGGAGAGTGAAATACAAATAGGTTCTATAATAATTGCTGGCAACTATTAAAGAGCAAGATTAGAGTAATAATTTGATACTATTTATAGTACAATTATATTAGTAATTGTTGTAATTTACTTTGGTTTTTCCTAGAGGTTAAGAAATTGTATGAAATCGACCTGTATTGCTGACCCAATTACTTCATAATTGGGTGGTTCCTGCCTAAGGCCGAACGATTACCCTACATATCTGCTAATTCTTTGCTTCTGCGAGCCTCACTACTAATTTATGTCCACGGACCTCACCTCTCTGCAGCATGCCTAAACCTCGTATAACTCCTTCCCACTTGCCACTTATTTCTTTCAGCGGATGATGCATAATTAGACCGGCATCTAGGAGTGACTGCATCTCTTCAGTCCATGCAATAGTTGCCTGGTGCTTTCCCGGACTTGCAGACCGCGAATATATCTTTTCGTCAGGCCCAAAACAGACAGAGTTTCCCCACATCTCATAGCCTAACACATTCTCAACAACAATCCTACGCCGAGTAATCCATGCAGGGTCAAATGCTTCCAGACAAGCATACCGACCTCCAGCACGATAGATAGCCCCAAAGCAGATGGCTGCAGATTCAGGATCTGTAATACAATCAAGTACACACTTGATGCCACCCATAGGCGCGGTTAAAGTCTTTATCTGAGTTACACAGTCTAGTGATGTATATGGTATCGTATGGCTAGCACCATACTCCAGGGCCAAAGCAGCAGAAGCCACAGAAGTGGTCGAAATAGGATCATAGCCCGAAAGCTGCAGTATCTGGCACGCCATAGTGCCCGTCGCTGTGCCGCCTCCATACACCAGTACGGCGTTCTTATTCTGCTCAGGTTTACTCGGCCGTCCCGTCAACGCCAAAGCCTTTGGATCCCAGAGAGCAAGTCCCACTGTACCCCATCCGATGCCACCCAATGCTGCACCTTGCAGATTCGTCCAGGTTGGTGGTACCCGGAGTAACATTCGTCCGTCTGCCACGAGGTATTCAGAGAAGGCGCCATTGCATGGATCTTCAGCGTTATATCCGTACACAGCGCCGCAAACGCGCGCGTTTAACCCATGCTCGTGTTCCATTTTCCCGCCATCTGCAACGGGTAAGGCGACTACTATTCCGCAGAAGTCACAGCCCATTGTCGATCCTGGCATCGGAAAATGTTTGGGCATTTTGTGGTCTGTGGGGTTTAATGCAACTGCCAGGACCCTGATCAGCACGTGGTGACGTGATGGAAGCATAGGTATCTTGGTTGTGTGAGATATAGTGATTGGAAGTGCTGATGAGCTGTCCATGTCTTGGACAATGGCGGTCTGCACTTGGGGGATGGTTTCGGCCGCCATGCTTGACGTTCGATTGTGGATAACAATCAAGAGTCTGAGCTCTTTTTTGCTTTCCTACGATGATGAGTTTTAAACTAAATGGTTTAAATTATAGTGTTACGGCCTTCTCATCTAATACCGTCTACTAGCCACCATTGATTCCCGGTCTTGAACCTCAATGATTCTTCCACAAATAATTCTTACCATCCGAACTTATCCAGCCGAAGCTCGGGGCAATTCTCAAAATGTTACACAAGAGACAGATCCGACGGGGCGCATCAAGTTAGCGACCTTCGTTATGTCGTGCGGCCCACCCCGTTTACAACGAAGTGGTTTCAGCATCCAGATTCTTCACCGATGTGACGTCGGAAGGTTGGCGTTCTCGGAATGTCACCTACGCACACACAAGGTTGGCACAGATTAATATAGCAGCATATGAGGGAAGACTGGGGTTTGGAGAATGGAAGCGACAATGCTACGGAGCTCTTGACCACCGAAGCTCAAGGTAAACAGATGGAACCGGAATCTCAAGACAAGCATGTGATGATGAAATTCAAATGAACCCATCAGGCTTGAATTCGTTGAAAATCTCGAACTTCATGAGACAATGAGAAGGACAACAGCAAGACGGTAAAGCTTTCCCAGGAAAATTTCATCACGTCCGTTGAGCACTACCATTAGCATTTGAGCTTCTTGAATAGCGCATATAGATCCCAAGACTTTAAATCAGCAGAGCTTTTAGATTCTAAATGGTGGATTCTCTCGAAGATGTGTATTGCATCAAACTTGCATCATTATCAAACACCTCTTGATAAGGGTGGTCAAGTTTCATGATTCTTTCTAGTCTACTATGCGTAATATGAAGATAGAAGAGTCATCGCACAGTCTCTGTTCACCATTGGCACTGCATATTACCTAGCATAACACACAACCAGTTCCCATAGGTTTCCAGTTTGCAATCGTCTAAGCAAGTGCAGCTTTCTCAGCCAAGGCAGCAACCGGCCTGGTAGACTTAAATCTAACAACAACAGGAGGCTTGACCCACATAGCATACAGCTTCGAGTCACGCTCCCAATCAACCTCACCTTTATTGACATGCTCCCAGTCAAGTTTCCAGACCAGCTTCGAAAATAACAACCGTGTCTGCAGATAGCCCATGTTCTGTCCGATGCACCCTCGAGGACCCATGCTGAAAGGCTTGAAGGATGCTCTGTCGTCAGTATCGAAAGCGTGGTCGTAGTCTGGGTGTGAGGCTGGAAGCCATCTCTCCGGACAAAATTCTCGTGGACGCCGGAAGTAGCGTTCAGAGTGAGATGTGGCAAATAGGGAGGTTTGCACGCGGCACTTTTTCCATGCATTAGAAGCAGATTTGGAGAGAGCAGATAGGTGATGTACTTACCCCTGCTGGAATATAGTGGCCAGCAACTGTGTCTCCTGGGCTGATGCGGGGTAGCCCAAAGGCACCGTTGGTGTGGAGGCGAAGAGATTCCTCAATAACTGCATTCAGCCAGTGAAGGTCCTGGACGTTATCACCGACAATATCATCATACGACACGAATTGGTTGCGGATTTCCTGCTGGAGCTTCTCGAGCTTTCCAGGATTTGTTAAGAGGAAGAACATCGCTGAAGTGAAAAGATTGGTGTCAGGATCAAAACCGCCGATGATGAGATGATTTGCTTGGGCCACGAGAAACTCATCAGATGGTGTTTCTTCGTCTGTGACCATGAGAGAAAAGTAGTCCGGGTGGACAAGCTTCTCGCGACGTTGGACTCGTGATTGTACCATTTTGTTGTTTTCTCGAAGGATGGTTGGGATGACCAAAGCCAGTTGGTATGGAAGTGCTGCGAACACAATAGCGTGGAGCCAAGGCCAACGACATAGAACTTGATGAATAGTGCCAACAAAGCCAGCTTGACGGAATACCGTCAGGAAAGGGTTGCTGCGTTCTTGGGATATCATTAGCATGGGGCACAATGGCAACCATGGGCAAACAGGGTCAATTACCGTCTTTGACGTTGTTGAACTCGCCATTATAGCAAACATCTCCTGCAACATCGCAAGCAAACCAGTCGAACCACTAAAAAATGGTCGAGTCAGCTTCGCAGTCAATTCATACTCAGAATCTGCTTACCTCAGACATATTGATACTTTCTTTACGGCTATGTTCCTCCAGCTTTTGAATAAAGGCGTCCATGTGAACGTGCAGAATGGGTTCTTGTTCCTTCAAAGCACGAGGATTGAATGCAGGGGCAAGTATCTTGCGAATTGCTAGATGCTTCACAGGATCTTGATCTGCAGCAATTCCTGCATGTGGTCCTTTCCAGCGCTGAATCTCGGTCTTGATGAATGGCTGTCTTCCCTTGGTGCTGCCCGCCATAAGTATATCTTATCGGCGTCGTCAGTATATTTTCTAATCATCGCTTGTTTGATTTCATACCAACTTGCGCCTCTACTTTGAAGAATGCAATTTCGTTAGGTGCAATGCGTACCACATCGCCTGTGAACCATGATTAGCTTGATCTGCCGCTTTAATAATGTACTCTTTCAAGCGTGGATATGCATACCATACTTTTCGAATGCAGCTTCGATGACCCAAGGGTATCGACCAGAAAACCTTCGAGACTGTTAGGTGCGCTTTCATATTCGAAACTTAAAAAATACTTACCAATGATAAGCATACCACAAATTAGAAATGGCAGCTATCTTGGGTCCAGGATATTTTGCATAAGGATGAAGGAAAAAGCGATACAGGTATTGTGTAACCTTGTAGAAAATGAACTAGAAGGAGATGAGTTATAAATTTTGCCTGCGAGTTTCATGTTCAGCATACCAGACCGACTCCCAATTTCACCAATGCAGACGGCGAGACGCCGGTCAAATCCGAGAGAAGAGATCTTAGAGCCATGTTGTAGTTGATGTTACGTCTCAGAATTCTAAATGATCTTTACACAGGTAGTTGATAGTTGAAGCAAAACCTTTCTTTGAGGCAGAAACATAAGCAAGACAAGTACGACTTGATGGTGCAGGTCTCAACGGCCATGGATAATCGATCAGAGATCAATCAGCTGAGAACTCGGTCCTCAGCTTACTATCGGAAGCTCTGCAAATGTAATTCGGAAGTCTGACGACAAAGTAGCTGTCAGCGTCACCTCATTATTTACTATTCAAGTCTGCTTCAGCCTCGCCAAGGTTACGACGTTACATCTAGGGGGAAAGGATTCCCCAAGCCAAAAGACAAAACATCGGAAGATTTTCCGCTACCGAAGAAAAAAAGGAGGCCTGGCCAGTGCCAGTGCTAGGACCAGGGCAGCTAGGTCAGCGATTCCCCGCAAACTTCACTGGCTGCGGCGTAGCTAGAGAGCTGGGCGTGCTCGGGTTGCTTACCTATCGCGATCTGATGGGCGAGCCGGTACGTACGTACCTGGCGGGAATGAACATCCAATACTGAGAGAATTAGTATCTTCCGAGTGGGTGCTAAGAGCTTACGGTGTGTTCTTGTTTAGTCCACGGCGACGGAGAAAAGCTGGTTTTTGAGCGCGTAGTACTACCAAGGAGTCTCCAAACATGTTCCCTCAAACCAGACCAGTGAGCAAGCTTCCAATAGTTCAGTGAACATAGAGGGTAGTTATCAATGTGGCGAAGGAGCTTTTCATGGCTGTCATCAGGTCCAATTTGTGTTGGTCGAGTAGTACTGCACTTTTCACATAATTCCACTTGACTTTCAAGCATCATCGGAAAAGAACGATCAGATTCTTCTCTTTGCCGAATCTCTGTTTCACGTACAACTCTAAGACCTACAGCATAGTACCACTGTTTGGATATAGCATCATGTCTTCAAAAGTCAATGAGCCTATTGCCATCATCGGCAGCGCCTGTCGATTCGCCGGAAACGCAACATCTCCCTCTAAACTGTGGGAACTTCTAGAGTCACCAAGGGATGTTCTCACCCCAATCCCAGAATCTCGATTCAGTGCCGAAGGCTTCTATCACCCAGATGGGCTTTATCATGGACACAGCAACGTACAGCACTCCTACTGTATCACAGAGGATCCTAGTCTCTTTGATGCCGAATTCTTTGGCATCAAGCCCGTGGAGGCAAAGGCACTGGATCCACAGCAACGCTTGTTGCTAGAAGTTGCATATGAGGGCCTGGAGTCGGCCGGGCTACCAATAGAGAAGATACGCGGTAGTACGTTCAGCCGAGCCCCTAATTTCTCTGCTTTTGAATGCCGACGGATTCCAAATACACGTGATAGCACAGATCAAAATATGTTGCGGGTTGAATTTCAAGAACATTGACAGGCCTATCAAAGAGAAGTACTGACTCACCAACAGGTGATACCGGAGTATACGTTGGACATATGTGCAATGATTATGAAGCACTGCTTCTTCGTGATCTCCAAAACGTGCCAGCTTATCACGGTATTGGAGTTGGGCGTAGTATTTTAGCAAACCGAATTAGCTATTTCTTCGACTTGAAGGGCCCATCTATGACTATAGATACTGCCTGTTCATCAAGTCTCGTTGCCATACATCTCGCCGCACAGAGTCTGAGAGCTGGTGAAACGAAAACCGCCCTCGCTTGCGGGTCGAATCTCTTGCTAGGACCCGAGAACTATATTACAGAAAGCAAACTCAAGATGCTTTCGCCTGATAGTCGTTCTCGAATGTGGGACCAAGGAGCAAATGGATACGCCCGTGGAGACGGAGTTGCCGTCGTGGTCCTCAAGACACTTAGTGCTGCGCTTGCAGACGGCGACCACATCGAGTCAATCATTAGAGAAACTGGTCTCAACCAGGACGGTCAAACCAAAGGGATAACGATGCCAAGTGCCTCCGCTCAGACATCACTGATTCGAAGTACATACGCGAAAGCTGGCCTTGATATCTTGAGCCAACAAGATCGGTGTCAGTACTTCGAGGCACATGGTACCGGCACACCCGCAGGAGACCCCATCGAAGCAGAGGCCATTCAAAGAGCTTTCTTTAGCCAAGAGAATCCCGCACCCTTTGATCACCCACTATACGTGGGATCTATCAAGACGGTTTTGGGACATACCGAGGGAGCAGCAGGAGTTGCGGCAATCTTAAAGGCATCTCTCGCTTTACAGCATGGCTCAATTCCACCAAATATGCTCTTTGACGAATTGAGTTCCCAGGTGGCTCCTTTCTACGACAACCTCGAAATCAGAACAAGTGCAAAGCCTTGGCCTCAACTGAGCGAGGGTATTTCTCGAAGGGCAAGTGTCAATAGTTTTGGATTTGGTGGAGCAAATGCGCATGCTATCCTTGAGAGCTACGATGCGTCTCTGGAGTTCGACACTGAAAAAAGGGTTTCTCCCTTTGCTCCTTTCGTTTTCTCAGCAGCTTCCGCACAATCGCTCGTCACCATGCTCTCAACATATTCTAAGTATCTGTCTTCACACTCATCAATCAGCCCTCATCACTTAGTCGAGAACCTTCTGCAACGCCGGAGTGCATTGTCCTTCCGGACTTTCTTCCCTGCAGGCTCTATTGAGAACCTCAAATCGAACATTGATGCCCGACTGTCCGAAACTGCTGGAGATATTGGAACAAAGGTGTCTTCATCATTCTTGAATGGTACTCCTCGAATCTTAGCCATCTTCACTGGGCAAGGTGCTCAGCACGCGCGCATGGGAGCTGAACTAATTGAGAAGTCCTCGGTGGCACGAGGTATTATTCAAGACCTCGAAGCTCATCTTGCAAATCTTCCAGAGAATGACCGACCACAGTGGTCACTGGAAAAGGAACTGTTGGCTGATGCAGGATCATCCCAACTCCACGACGCTCGGATATCCCAGCCGCTATGCACTGCGATTCAGATCCTGCTCGTAGACCTGCTACGCCTTGCCAACATACAATTGCACGGGCTTGTTGGTCATTCTTCTGGTGAAATAGGAGCTGCGTATGCTGCTGGGTACCTGTCTGCGCGCGACGCCATTAATATCGCCTATTATCGTGGACTTCATTGTCAGAAAGCCACTGGTCGTGGCGCCATGCTCGCGGTTGGTACTTCTTGGGAAGATGCAAAGGGGATGTGTGACTTGCCCGAGTTTGCTGGGCGTGCCAACGTTGCTGCCAGTAACTCTGCCTCTACAGTTACAATATCAGGAGACGAAGATGCCATAACTGAACTTGAGGAGATATTCGAGGACGAGGGAAAGTTTAGACGTCGTCTAAGAGTTGATAAAGCTTACCACTCCCACCACATGAAACCCTGTGCCGAGCCGTACATAAGATCACTCGAATCTTCTGGCATTCAGATTCAGGCTCCGGAGAAAGATTGTACATGGTACTCCAGCGTATATGAAACTGTCGACAAATTCGATACTGCAGAGCTTGCTGGGACCTATTGGGCTGACAATATGGTCCAACCCGTGTTGTTCTCCCAAGCACTAGGTCATGCTCTGGAATCTGACAACTTTGATTATGTATTGGAGATTGGTCCACATGCTGCACTCAAAGGACCTGTCCTTCAAGAGCTCAAGGATCTGAATCGTACAATGCCATACGCCGGAACTTTGGCTCGAGGAGAGGATGCAATTGCTTCGTTGTCAGCCACTTTGGGTTCGTTGTGGACAGCGTTTGGCGCAGGATGCGTGAATGTCCCTAAGTATCAAGCAGCAATGAGCGAAACATCCACTTTCAAAGCCTTGAAAGACCTTCCGACCTATCCGTGGAACCACGACACTCGGCACTGGCATGAATCAAGAATATCTCAGAATTTGAGACGTCGAGAGCAAAAGGTACATCCAATCCTCGGCGATGTCACTCCTGATTCCTCCTCACATCATCTGAGCTGGAGAAACCTTCTGCGTGTGAAGGAGGTTCCCTGGATCTCTGGTCACCAGCTCCAGAATCAAACAGTATTCCCTGCTGCAGGCTATGTGGTCGCTGCGTTGGAGGCGTCCCGATTCCTAGTAGATGAAGAGATAAAAATCCAGCTAGTCGACATTTCGGACTTTGCTATACATCAAGCAATGGTGTTTGACGAAGAGGACAGTGGGGTTGAAACCTTAGTCTCGCTCACTGACATCGACAGAACTTCCCCTCGCGGAGTTGGAGCTTTCTTCACATTATCTGCAGCTGTAGGTAAAGAGCCTCGGACTTTAAGTCTTATGGCCACTGGACATGTCAGCATCTCTCTTGGAGAAAGTACATTCGATGTTCTTCCACAGAGAGGATCTATCGTTCCGCATATGATTGGAGTCGACCAAAGCCGCTTCTATTCGTCTCTGGCAGATGTTGGATATAACTATAGCGGTCCGTTCCGAGGTCTGTCTTCCATGACTCGGAAGCTTGGTCGGGCTACAGGATTGGTTGATTTGGTGCCGACGACTTCCAACGAGGTGATTGAACAGCCGCCCTTCCTGGTTCATCCCGCAACTCTGGACTGTGCCCTACAATCTATCATCCTCGCATTTCATTACCCTGGGGATAGCGAACTATGGTCTCTTCATGTACCCACCAGATTTGCTCGCATCCGAGTAAATCCATACCTTTGCGGTTTGCAGTGGGCCCATAATGTGTCTGTGCCCTTCGAGTCTGCTCGTACCAGTGTCGATGTTGCCGGCTTCGTCGGAGATGTTGACCTGTACGACCCTCAATCGAGTCATGTTGCCATTCAAGTGGAAGGAATGAGAGCCGTTCCTTTTGCGCATGCAACGGCTGCCGATGACAAGAAGCTCTTTTCTCACATGATCTGGAACAGTGACAGGCCAGATGAGGACAAAATTGCTGCGGAGGATGAGGTTACATCTGATGAATACGATTTGGCATTCGCTCTCGATCGTGTCGCAACCTTCTATACTCGTTCCTTCGAGCGAGAATTCCCTCAGGATGATCCCGTCCACGCTGGCCCATTTTCTCATTACTTCAGATGGGTCCGCCACATCAACGGTCTGCAAGAAACCAGTAAGCATGTGTATGCGAGTAAAGAGTGGATGAATGATACTCCGGAAGATATCATCAAGGTTAGCGAAAGGTACGTTGCTTGCTCCCCCTGGCCTGTTTTTGGCAGTGGAAAGACATTCGAAACATAAACTGACAGAACACCTCCCAAAACAGATTTGCTCATACCCCAGACATCAAAATGCTGCATATAATCGGCCAGCAGTTACCTCGTGTCATTCGTGGGGAGACCACCATCCTCGAACAGATCCGTACTGATGGCCTGCTTGACGAATACTACGTCTCTGCCCTTGGCTATCCTCACTTCTCCAAGTGGCTTGCTCGGACCACCAGCCAAATCGCACACCGTTATCCTCAAATGGACATTCTAGAAATTGGTGCGGGCACTGGTGGAGCGACTAAAAGTATTCTCAAAGAGCTAGGACTTGACTTTGGATCGTACACTTTTACTGATATCTCAACTGGCTTCTTCGAGAAGGCCCAGGAAACATTTGCTCCATTTCGAAATCGCATGATGTTCCGTGCATTCAATGCCGACCAGGATCCGGAAAGTCAGGGCTTTATACCTCATTCGTACGACTTGATTGTGGCTTCCTTCGTTATTCACGCAACCCAGTCGCTGGAACAGTCCCTTCGCAATACACGTCGCTTGCTCAAGCCGGGTGGATATCTAGTATTAGCCGAAGGAACGAACAACGACTCCACACGAGGAGGCTTCATCTTTGGAACTCTCCCTGGATGGTGGGCTGGAGTTGACGAAGGCCGAGTTCTCTCGCCATGTGTATCTCCAGAGGAGTGGGATGCGGTTCTCAGAACAACTGGCTTCTCGGGCGTTGATACAATCACTCCAGATCGATTGAACTTCATATATGCCGGCTCAGTGTTGGTTTCCCAGGCCGTTGATGATAATGTGAACTTCCTACGAGAGCCTTTTTCGTCTGATCTGCTTCCAATCACAGGTCAAAAGGATATTGAGACCGTCATAATAATCGGTGGTACTACACTTCGAGTTTCGCGTCTCGTTGAGGATCTCAAGAGAGCACTGAAGAGACTTTCTCGATCCGTCGTTATATTCAAGACTCTGCAAGAGGTTGATCATGCCGCACTGTCCACGCAAACGACCGTTATCAGCTTGACGGACCTAGAGAAGCCCGTCTTCAAGGACCTCG
>Ga0247734_1002064_pt1 | contig 13945 bp, 13 predicted proteins | sample UWRJL103311B2_FD_180933 | JGI IMG/M metagenome (GOLD analysis project Ga0247734, IMG submission 180933) | Plant litter microbial communities from Arlington Agricultural Research Station in Wisconsin, United States - UWRJ-L103-311B-2 | ecosystem: Environmental > Terrestrial > Plant litter >... | reverse complement strand
ACAAAAACCTCCAAAAAAAAAAAAAAAAAACTAAGGAATGTTTCCTCCGCTTTGTGATCTCTGTCAGCAAGCGGTCTCGTGGGGGGCACTCAGCAACGATGAGCGAAAATCCTCCAGCCTGAACTTCGCACGTCCTTCTCGGCTTGGTCCGGAACTGACGATTGGGCATTGTGCAGAACTGAAATTGTTATTCGCATCGTCCGAGAATTGTTCGATGTGCAAGTTTCTGTGGCTTAGCATCCCGGACCGGCAACATGAACAATATGCACGGTATTCCGTCAAGCTCATCCAGACACGGCTGAGGAGTCGGTCGGCACTCACGGCTCTGATAATGGAATTGTGGGAGCCGGTCGAAGTTGACGAACCCGGGTTTAATCGTATAGGTGAATCGTTAATTAGCATATGTAACGACAGCAACCCCATTGCCGAGCGAAGCATCTGGATTACCCATGATCCTTTGTTCTCAGCTAGAGTCCCGGTTGTCAAGAGCTGGCTGCACACTTGTTTTACGGAACACAGTAATTGTCAGTTGGCTCGCACCAGCTATCCTGCACGGTTTCTTGACCTGGGAGAAGCTGACTGTCCAGAAGTCCGGCTGGTAAACTCTGACCAGGTCCAACAGACCATACACTTTATACAATATGTTGCCTTGAGCCATTGCTGGAGTGCCTCTGCCACAAACCCTTACTGTACGACCAAAGCGAACCTTGAGACCAACTTAGATAGCATTCCATTGAGTCAGCTCTCGAAGACTTTCCTTGACGCTATTCGAGTGACCCGCGCTCTCGGTTTGCGGTTTTTATGGATTGATTCCTTGTGTATTGTGCAGGATGATAGGGATGACTGGGCCGCTGAAGCTGCCAAAATGGCTCAGGTTTATCATGGAAGCCATGTCACCATTGCAGCGACTTCCTCCATGAATCGTGAAGGAAGTTGGGAAGGAGGACTGCATCTTGATACTCTAGCTCCGTCAATACCGGTCAAGCTCAAGGATACGGACGGCGAACACAGTAACACATCCATGTGTTTTGTACGCTTCCCGGCTGCTTCTAGGAGAAGAATTTGGGACTCAACCTTGAGCTCACGAGCCTGGATACTACAAGAGCAGGTCCTCTCACCACGTCTGGTTCACTTTACGGAGAACCAGATGTTCTTTCAATGTCACGCCGGACTGGAATCGGAAGATTCCACATTGAAGGACGTCGGACTGACTAGCCTCAAGACCAATTCACTCACTACCGAAGAAAGTTTAGGATTGCGTGATTTCAGCACTCCGATATCAGCAATTAGTTCATGGTGGTCTTGGGTCGTGGAGTATTCGGGTCGAAGCCTAACTTTCCCCTCTGATAGAATGGCTGCTATTGCTGGCATTGTTGATTACTATTTCCGAAGCGTGGTTTTAGATGAAGCTATGCTTGGCTTGTGGAGAAATAGTCTGTGGTCAGATTTGGGCTGGCAAGTTGATGATAAATCAAATCAAGAGATCATTAGCCACTCTCCAGATAAGTAATAAATAGCCCTTAAATTCAGAACTTATATCTTCTGCTAACCTTTGGAGAATCCCATCCTGGTCCTGGCTTTCTATACCGCCCGGAAAAACTATCAGTCCGGTCAAAAATCTTGCCAACATAACGAAAGATGGCTACACCAAAACATTACGCCTTGTCGAATGGGATGTGAAATGGGAAGGTCCGGCGTTCACGTCCTCGTTAATAAGCTCCAGGCTCATCGTCTCAGGCCTTTTCAAGCCTCTCGTTGGGGGGTTACCTCCTTCTAGAGGCAAAAACAAGCGCAGGGTTGACTTTGAATCTTCATGGGATGCATTTCTCGACGTTACAATCTCTCTTGACAAAATACCAGATGTCGAGTTAGAAGCTGATCTCTTTCTGCTGTGTCTTTTTCAAGATGAGATATACGAGTACTTTATTCTTACCAGGGCGGAGAAGGGAAAAGATACCGTGGGTTATAAACGGCTGGGCTCAGGATCGATTCACAGACCGCGAGGTCGCGCGGGGTTTTTCCATGATGTGGTTGAAACACAGATCATGCTTATATAGCTAAATGCACTGTGGCTACATATCCTGTTGGGCCCTCGAGCTCCATGGACACATAGACACATACATGTATCTAATTGAAAACGCTTTGACAGAATCAGAAGACAACACCAAAGCTGAAGAGCATTATCCTCTTGTGCCAGATGGTGCAATCCACGTTGATCTAAAGCATGAGGTTAAGAAATCTGGAGACTTGTATCATTTCCACTATGGTGGTAATGACTATGCTAAAAAAGATAAGGAAAGGGAGGAGAGAACAGTCATGGTGAATGAGAAGCGTTATGAGTGTATCCTTTACAGCGGGAAAATGAGCGGACTGCATTTCTGGACTTACTCATTAATGAATCTTGACCGGTATGTAACGGAAACTATAGCAGCCGCTGTCAAATAACTTGATACGATTGCCAAAAAGCAATAGACCTCTCTCTTTCTTTTCCCCTTTCCCTTCCTATTTTAATCTCTCTAGTGCATGCATTTTACTCATTTTCCGCACATTACTATTACTCTTACTTTCATAAGGGATATGAGTTCAGTTTAATTAAATTCTCCGTTGAGACATGTGAGAAATCTCTAACCCTAACCCTAAGTATGTTGGCGATTTCTGGAAACTGAAACATAATCTCACTAAAAAGAAGAGTGAGCTTTGAAACACATTTCTTCAAGCATAGGGCTCCAGGTTCATGCCTTCTGACCTCATTAATCGGGCTTTTTAAATTGCTCAGAAGGTGATGAAGCTAGAATTCGAAGTGGTGCTGTAACACGTGCGGGACCACCATGACATTGGCAACAGAATGTCACTGCCCTCGTCCTATTGGTCAATCCGAGCGACCTCTCAAAACTGCCCATATCCCAATCTCCCAATCCCAAAACCGTAAACAAAAATAAACCCCATGATAAACTTGCGATTGCTTCCATTGAGTTACCCAAAAAAAAGTCTACATTTTGCCGTTGGATTCTGCACCCCATATATATATATATTTTACCGAAGAAACATGGCAACCAACATCTTACCTTCCGACGTGGAGAAGAAAGAAGAGAAACCCTGGCATGCAGCCTTTCCCAAACCATCATCCACTGCATCCCTAATTTCTCGTGAAGAGCTCTTGGGCCTGATGAAAGAGGGGAAAATTGCGGGAAAGGATTTTGTTCTTGTAGACTTAAGGAGAACAGATTTTGAGGTTCGTTGAAATCCCCACACTATCAAAGTCCATCACAATTTAGTTATGTTGAACTTTACAGTTTGTGAGAGGAGTATTGTTTTGGAGATGTAGGATGGCTGACTGATTAAAATTGCAAAATGAGTAGGGTGGAACAATTCGTGGATCCATCAATCTTCCTGCCCAGTCTTTGTATCCTACTATTCCTGCGTTGTATACTCTGTTTTGCAACGCTGGTGCTGCAAAAGTTATATGGTATTGTGGTAGGCCAATCCCTCAACTTCCTCATCTTTCGATACAAAATATGCCACTCTTGACCTGAAATACCTATTCGTGTGTTTTCCCTTCTGTAAACTGATTACCTTTATCCGCAGGTTCTTCCCGCGGACGTGGGACTCGTGCCGGTGGTTGGTTTGCAGACTATATCAAAGAACGGAACGACGTGTCGATGAAAAGCCTGGTGCTTGAGGAGGGGATAAAAGGTTGGGCTACTGCTGGCGAGGAGTTTGTGCAGTTAATGGATGGGTATGATGCTTATCTGTGGGAATAAGGGTAATGTGTATTGGTATGATGCGCACTGGAACAAAGTTTCTAAGGATTTGCTGATTTTGTTTATTATCGATTAGTCGTGACAAATGCAGCTATTACAAAGTTGATGTATGAAAAGCTATGTCCGGTAAGAGACGCGAGCTGCGTAGTATGTAAGGCTGTCCGGGATGACAAATATTAGAATAAGAATCTGCAGTTCAAAAATAGGCCAAATATAAAATAGTCGGGTTGTGGTCTTTCCCTGGCAATGAGAAAGCACCTTTCTCAAGCGGTTCGTCCCCTGGGCTTTCTTAGTAGTTTCCTTGAAAGGTTTCTATAAAGATCACTTCCTGGCTATGCATCCTTTATTTTTGTTTTATAACTTTTTAAAAAAGAAAATTAATGATATTTCAGTTTGATTCCTTGACCTTATTTTTTGACCTCGAGAAGTAACGCGAGGCGCCCGCGTATTGACGCGAGCTGACCTTTTTTTGGCCGAGACCATTACAGTGATACTGGGTGTGGTACGTCACTTTATCTTTGTTCTATTACAAGCAGCAGCACTTACGAAATTTATCTTATTTTATCTTATTTTAGCTAGTTCGACCAAGATTGAGGCATGGAAACAAAGGCGCTGTGTAAGTACTGTACGTCCAATCGAGCTTGGGCAAGGAAGCCTTGATTTCCCGTTCCTCTAACAACATGATAAAATCCCAGTATTCGCGGTTGTTGGCTAACAAAAGAGTACAATTTATAAGAATGCGATAGGTTGATGATTTGATAAAAAGCAATGCTGAGATCGTTAAGAAGCCGGGATTTCTGGGTTGGATTAATAGTTGAAATGTCCGATTCAAGAGCACATGGTAGACAGAAACACAGAGAGGTTAAAAGTATATAGCCTACTGATGTAACCCAACACATGGGTACAATCTTGCTTTGGTGTCATACCTGCGGAAACGAACCTAGCTTGATCTAATTGATCTGTTTGGTCTATTTTTAAATTAGACGCGTGTGGAGTTGTAAAAGATGAGTATTAGTCATGTAGTTGAATTTGGTGTCAGGATTCTGATATACAAGTTGGATCATGATTCATGAACGTGAGAATGCCAAGGTACTTTTCACTGTAGAGCTATGCAGGGATCGATTTAAGCTTGCTGATCATTTGCAAGCTCTCCATTTTCCCAAGTTCTTGCCAATAGCTCCACAGAGCGAATGCATGTGACACGCTGGAATTACGCATGTGTGGATGACATGCTGAATCCGATTTCTTAGCATGTTGGATCTGCAAAGTAGTTGAAAATATAAGTATCTATATGCATGTCTATATCCATGGCTCGTTTCCACTATGACGGGCGTAAGCGCCAAATGAAGCTGCGTCCTACGAACAAACCACATCGATACCTATTATATAATCCTGGCCTCGGGCCTGGCCGTCTTGCTCGGCCTGGAAATCAACCCGACATTGTGGTCTTATTATTGATGCTCCTATTGATGTTCCAAATGAGATAAGACACAGAAGACTTATTCTGCCTTATTCAACTTTCTTCCCACTGTGAGTTCTCGACAATCCAATATAAAGGACATCCACAACCACAACCACAACCACCATATCCACCACCCTCATTCCACGCCTTCGGAAGACATGTCGTCTAAATCAGCCAATCATCAAAAGGGACCACACACGTGTGCTAGTGGCTCGTTCTCTGTTGCTAATTCATCTGCTTGGGACATATCAATAAGCTTTTCTGCTGGATTGTAATAGGTCGTCGTCCCCCGCGATACTCCGCTACCTGTTGGTTCCGCCCATGGCCAAGTCTTGGCTCCGCCCAAACAATCCCCGCCAAGAGGAGAGACTGCCTCCGCCAATATTTCCTGGGAGGGTTGGCAAACATGTGCTCATCTTGTATATCGAAGGATTTGAGGCAGATTGGGAATCCCAAGCAAACTCCAAGGCTTCCAAGATTCAAGAGACTCGGTTTCCTATGCTTTGAGGCGAGTGTTTCGCCTCTTTAACAAGCCAAAAATGCTCCCACGCAGTCCACGGTCTCGATACAAGGGCTACAATTGGACGACTATAGCCAATTTTCCACCTCGCTAGGTCATTAGAGGAAGATTAGGATGTGGTGAGATTTCTCTGCTGTACTGTGCACTGGAGATAAATATGATCGAGGTGCCAGTCTCCTGTAGCTCCTCAAAGGAGACCGACTGTGCAGCTGCACCATTTATCATCAACACAAAGTCCAGTGAGCAATAAGCTCCCCATCCACCTTCAAGATGCCGGTCCTCCATCAATTCGACTACATTTTTGCTACTGGAATGATATTCGCGTTTCTCACAGATATTAAGTATTATCGTGCTAGAAGAGTTATAAAGAGGAAGGATTAAGGGTTTATAACTTATGCAAAGTCGCTGGCGTTAATATATTTTTCCTGTTGTTTGATTATAGAAAGATAGGTAGCTAGCCTTACGAGTGGTTTGAAAAATCCGCAAATTTCGATAGAGTGCAGCTTCTGATGTAGCTTAGAAATAGTATGGTGATAAGTTGGGTAGAAATATAGCCGATGGTAATTTTGTGGGCCTCAGCCTTGTCTTGGCGCGCACAAATCTCGTGTGGAGATTATATGGTTTTCTACAAATTTACTATTTCGAAACCCTAACAAGTACCTCGACTAAACTCTATCCTTTCTCTCATGTAAATTTCCTCTCTAATCAAACAACAAGAATTGAACACTGACGGATGCACAGTGAGGTCCATCGATCTTATTATCACGAATCCACGCTCACGTCGTCTCAACCGATGGTTTCCACATAAGTCTGCATCTAGAGCCATACTTGTATCGTCTCGTGAGTAAGTCGCATAGAATAGTTACTGGCTTGTGCTGAGTCAATCTATTCGATAGATCTGAATTTTACTCAATTCAACCGTCAATCATTTGATAGTCGGTTGACCTACAAGCATATTATTTCTACACAGGGATCCATCGATCCTCTATCCTAATCGATGGAATGGGCACGCTGCCAGCTCGTATGGGACGAGCTAGAGCGTGTGAAGCTAACTCAACAATGGACAACAAAGGAAGATATGGCGTTCTCTGGTTGGGGCTACCCATCTCCTCGGAAAACCAAGACTTTTGGCACGTTATATGATGCAGGGCTTATGATACAGATCAACCCCGACCCTCGAAGACCTGAAGTTTGGATTCGCATTTACGAAAAGATGGACAGTCTTACTTCTTCCGCCAGGATCATAAAATTTCGCGCCCTTGGTGGGGATATTCTCCAAGGACGGCTACAGGTTGATGTGCAAGCTAAGGTGGCAATATTCTCATTATCGTTCACTCACATTGGATCGAAGCATCATGCCATCGCCATTCGAACACAGGGTCATGAGCAACCAGCCAAAATGGATCCAAAAACAGATTGGGGTAGTTACGTTGGAGATCGGTTGTCCAGAGACAACCTTGATATTACTATCAAGTTTACTGCACCATCAAATGATACAACTCGTGCTAGCCTGAAGGAAGCTATTGAAACCATAATACAGCGTGCCAAATGCGAGTCAGTAAACCATATGTCGGATTTGGTTGACTTCCCAGAGATACAAACTGAAAAAGAATGGGATATATGCAAAGAGGTGTCGCTTTTCCTAGAGGCAAATCCGAATGTGTTAAAGAAATTCTCGCCTGCCGGGTTAGAAAAGCCAGTAGTCTATTTTGCAGATGCTTTCGACTATGAAGCCACACACTCAATTGCCATACATGGTGAGATTGACGTGGAAGAGCAACGTCTGCAGCAAACTAGATCCCTGGTGGGTAACAAATGGCGGTTAACAAAAAAAGAATCTTCTGGTTATGAGATTCAAAGAACGGAATTCGGTGACGAATTTAAGCCTCTACGCTGCGGTGATGTGCTGGTGGCAGTTGACCCCGGGGAGAATAGAGGCAGAATGACATTAAAAATAATTACACGCAAGGAAAATCAGAGAAATGATACTGAGCGTGTACAGATTGAGTCTATGCAAGGGGTGTTTGTAGATCTACTCAAGGAGGGATCGACAATACTTCACGTGCAGGTTCCGAACGGACACGCTATAAAGAAGGATGAGTTACAAGCTATCCGTATATTTGCTAGAGAGAGCACCAATCAACAACAAGGACATCTCCCATGGCAGATGATGAAATCCGGCATTACAGCAGTTGGCGTCCAGAAAGAACTCACAGCCAACCATCCACGAATTCCCGCGTGGTTGAAGACTGTGAGGATGCTGCAGGCCGAGCGTCAAACTCCAACAATTAAAGAAAAAGAGCAAGCAAATACTGTGCCTGTTGCAATAGTGCCACCTGTACCGGATGCTGCTGGTCGGATCAAGTTAGTTAAAAAGATGAGTTTAGCAGATTACAAAACTCGTGTGGCTGATAGGATCTCTTCTAAACCAAACCTCGATTTGACAGAGGCAATGCCAGTCGACATCGAAATCATGGTGGAAAACGATCCAATTCAGAGAATGTCGGATACTGGATCTAATGCTTCGTTCGCTCGATGCAGCACCGCAGATACTTCATGTTTCGTTCCGAACGACCCGAGCTCCCCGCCAACATCTTCTTCTAGTGCCAATCCATTTGATATGGCAAATGTTTCCAATTCCACTGCAGTTCGTGGATCGGAGTTTACTCGGAACTTGAACAAAGAGCAGAGATTGGCGTTCAATTGTGCAACTTCCCCATCCAACGGCATCACGCTTGTAACAGGTCCCCCGGGAACAGGGAAAACCGAATTGATCAAGGCTCTTGTTGTTTCGCTGGCTAAAAAAGGGCTGAACGTATTAGTTTGTGGCGCAGCTAATTCCCAGCTAGATGATTTGGCTCTGAAATTGGATAAAATGAAACAGTTACTGGACCCGAATGGCGATTATCATGTGTCACGAGTGTATTCGACGCGTAAAGAGCGCACTGAAGCCGAACAATATACATGCTATTTTGATGATAGCGGGGATGCCCACCACGAACGGACTCCCATGGAGCCTGGATTCAAATTATCTGATGTCAAATCCGAAGGGGCGATGAAATTAACTCCAACGGTCAGAGCGTGGAACGAGTTATGCCAGTCCAATGACATGGCTATTCATCGTATAATGACCCGACTTAAAAATGAACAAGATATATATGAATCCGAAGAAGCTGCGCTTGAACAGGCCTGGTTAGAAACTGAGACCCAGGTTATAGCAAGATCACGTATCATCGTCAGCACTTGTGTGAACAGTAAATCTGCTCGGCTTCGATCAATGTACTTTGACTATTTGGTTATAGACGAAGCGGCTCAGATCCTAGAGGCTACTTCATTAGTTCCCATCACCTCATTTCGTATGTTGTCGGGTCTACTGATGGTAGGAGACCTCAAGCAGAACGGACCCGTGATCCGATCGGGCCAGAATCAAAATTCATTCAAACCACAGCTGGAAATGACGTTATTTGAAAGACTTGTACACATCGGATTCCAGCACATCAAACTGGTGACGCAATATCGAATGTCGGAAGAAGTCTTAGAATTTCCCAACCAGCAATTTTATGAGTGTGGGTTAAAGACTGGATTTACACATAACGCTTACGCAAAAACATGGCGCGAATTTTGCACTCATCGTAATTGGCCTTCGGGGGTGATGCTATTACGCTCGTCGAAGGTGGAGGCCAGTAAAAATGCACAGCATTCATGGTACAATGAAAGTCACGCCAAATTTGTGATCAAGCTTCTTTTCGAGATTCGATCTACTACAAACATACCATTCTCAGAAATTGTAATCATGACACCTTACAAGGCCCAGCGGAGCTTGTATCACACAAAACTTGCTTCGTTATCGAAAACGAATCCCGACTTCACCATGATTAGAGTCAACACATTCGATTCATTCCAAGGGCAGGAAGGCGGTGTAGTGTTTGTGGACATAGTGGTAGATGGGAACTTGAGCAAAGAGATAAAGAATAACAATCAGACCGTTGTACCCGTGGGGTTTCTAAGGGATGATAGAAGAATATGTGTTGCTTGCACTCGGGCACAGTACGGTATGGTGGTGATTGGAGAGTCCATTGTTCTGAAACATTTGACCAAAGAGGCTGTTTCATTTAGAGCGTGGATCGATTACTTCCAAGCAAAGAAGCAAGTGCGGCCAATGAGTATTATGGAAAAAAGAGACGAGGATCGGCTCAAGAGGAGACCGGCAGATGAGCAAGTGGCACGCGACAATTGCAAGAAACCCAAGCAATCCTCTTAATAAAATAAAATAAAATAAAATTCAAATCGTATGAGACGGCACATCCCATGAAACTACAACTTCATTATTCTATACTTGGTGAAATACGCGTAATCTGTTACCAATAAGTAAATCCATAAAAACTAGAGTATACTTATCCTGAACAATAACATAGACATTGCTTTCAGGCAAGGAGCTAGACAGATATTATTAGTCATGCCGAACAATTACACTATATGAATCTCTATATTCGTTGATTATGCTTGAAGATAGCTGAATTGACTAACCCAGGCGCTTGAGAGTTCTCGGAGAGTAAAAGTTGCGGAAAGGAAGCATTGTATATATATATGGAATTGCCTAAGAGATGTAGAATAGTGAAATGTGAATAAACACATGATGATTAACATACAATGATTTTGTCTCTGTTATTGTTCATTACAAACTGCAATATCAAGCTACACGAGCGATAAGGATGCGGACTTGACTTATTATTTATGCTAGTATTTTAGTATTCACCGTACGCATATTGTGAACTCCAACTTATGAAAATGGCAAGGAGGCAATTCATTCGATCTATCAAATACTTCCCTAGAATAGAGAACTATAAGAAATTGCTTTCTTAGAGACATAATTACATACAATCAACTTGGGGTCCAGCCTTCTATCATCATCGCTCCATCTAAGTTTTATTCACATGTTCAATTGTTACCGATGTTTAGTACTCTATTTGAACAGGTGGATGAATTTGATCTCTAGCGACTATAAATAAAGAGTCACGTTTTAGCTCCTGTTTGCTTATCTTTGCAGCCATGATATGAAGGATATCGCTTCCAAAAGAAATCTGTAAAGCAGATTATAAAATTCTTGCCATGAAGAATATCATGAAACATTTGTAATTTGTATAGTCTTATGCATCTTTCATAAGGCTGGTTTGCAAATCTACACGGAGCAGAAGCCAAACTGCAGATCTTTGCCAGGGCTTCAAGGTCTGGGACCACAATACATCATCCCTTGTGCGTTTAGAGATTCGAACCATATCAAAGGGCTCGCCTACACCTCTTAATATGCCCATGAACATTTTGGTAACATGAATTGGCTGCAAAGTGTCCCGAATTTCGTCCGTCCTTGAAGAAGCTTTGAATGCCGTAGCCCATGCTTCTTTGGGCGTGTGAGCATCTAAGTTCACTAGTAGCTTTGCTAGAGCCTTGCGAAAATAGGAATCCTGCATTCTGTGCTGGGCCAGGAAAGCTACGTACAACGATAGATTCGACAGGTTAGTTACCAGGGAGGTCCGCACCTCTCGCTCGCTGGCAAGAATAATGACGCTCCACGATATTCTTGATTGTAGTTGCATTGAGGCTGCGTCGGTCCTGGATTCAACCGATTTTGAGCTTGGCCAGAACGTTGATGGATATTTTGTGGTTATAGTATGGTCTGTAGGATTGCTCGTATTGCTAGGAGTTACTCATCGCACCTGAGTTGATTTCTCGATGAATTTGAATGGAACGAGATATCATCGGTATAAACATGTTGCCTACGCCATAAACATATCATGTACTAGTCAACTCTGATAATAGTTAGTTACCGAGACTCATTATCTGAGAAAAGATATTCGCGAAGGGGGGTGCTCACTTGATAGGCTTGTTTGAATCAGAATCCTTCAAAACCCCCGAAGTAATATCATAGCCAACAGACCTATATTAATCGTCTTTTGTATGTCAGTATCGTACCGGGACCAATATTGTATTTTATGTTATCACTTTTAGATCCTTACAGTCGCATAACTGAGCGTTATACCTCAAAAATATCCTAATATAATCTCGAAGTGAATTCAACTTACGCAGGGTCCCATAGTGGTATTTATTTCTCACTAGATGTACCAAAAACGTAACCAGGCACGCTATCTGGTGAGGATAATATCGGCACAGGCTAAGCGTGCATGCTCTCCATACTCGACTGGCAGATCTATTGTGGGTAGTCGTCGTAGACCTATCGCAACGTCGCAGGTGATGTATTCTAGTCGTCTTCGTATTCGAGTGGTGAGGGCAAGTTCGTATATGGTTCGGAAACTGGTTGTTTCAAGGGGTTTTGATCGTTATTATGCAAGGTCTTATGTGGGTGTAACGGGGAGTAGGTTGGTTTATAGCAGGGTCGTTCCTGCGTAGTTTGTCTTCTTTTCCTTGTCGCTCTGATCTGCGTGCAGGCACAGTGAATGCCTAAGATTGAATGTGACATATTGGAAGTAACATAAATGTTTTGGCGAATTGGACGTCAAGGAGAGCTGCCATGGTCAACGGGAAAGGATAGGAATGTAGTTTGGCAAAACATGTTTGCTGACAGTCTTGAGCACTCTAAGATGGTACTCGTTTTAAAACCTCAATGCGACCGTGGAAAACATTTCGCAAGGTACATACATTGCATCAAAAAATAATAATTTTATTATCGCTCTCTCACTTCAGCGCATAATTTAATATCTTTATTCAGAGCTTTAGGCAGATCAACAATACCATATGCAACGTTTCATATCATAACTGACTTTATCAACAGTCTATCGTTTGTTTGCAGACGTAGAGTTGAAAGGGAATGGAGATAGATTATATTCGATAAGGAGGAGATCATGACGTTCCTACTGCTTCGTCGAATGACATACGAAGCTTGGTTATTCGGTATCCGGTTCATGCTATCATGGCTAGACTTGAGTCGTGGGTAATTGGTAAGTCCCCGTCATATTTATAAAACCGGAAGGTTATTTTCTTGTGACATTGGGAGACTAGGACCCCGGAATGCTCGAATGAAGGAATGACTGACATCAGATGTAGCACCACTCCAATTTTGTTATTCTAATACTATCTCGTATAATCAAGTGAAGATTAATCGATATTTGAACCGATATTAATCTCGAACTCTCTTATCTCCACCATGCTCCGTTGTAGCTTGGAAGGTTATAAGAGTGGTATTACGATCGCCATCTCAAGTATCTGAAATATCGATAAGTCCCAACCAATCAATATCAGTCAGACACATAGTACCATGTGTTGAAAATCGAGCTTGTGCGTAGACGTGTTCAACGGGCTGAGGATTACATTTACGTTGAGAACTGAAGGTGCCAATCGTGCCGCGGAATTGCTTCTCGTGGCACTCCTGAATCAAGAGAAACAGGAATCACGTTAAATTACGAATAGAGATCGATAATTGATATGCAATCTTGTACACAACACTGTTTATCTCCCCTTATATCCTCGCTAAAGACGCTGAAAGAAAGCCTGCTGACATCTTTGCGAAACCAGCATACTACGAGTATACCCAGAACTTCAATAACACATGTCAAATATACTGTCCCTTATCCCGAATTCCTTCACGAATATGCGGAAAATCCAACGAATCCTACAAAAGTCTTTCTAAGTCAGTAAAAATGTACACACATAACTTCAATAGTAAAAAGTACCTGGTAAGCTGTAACCAGCCAGACGGTTCGAGTCCTTTCGTGTCCTCAACAAATACCTTTCATATGCTAGCCAAAATCTGTTTGAATCAACCAATGTGTGTTCATTTGAATTTGGCAGTTTACTTCTTCATGTGAGCATTTACAAACTCCCATCGAAATGTGGACGTGACAAAAGCTCACAGAACATCCACAGAACCCAACAACGAGGCTACTATCAATAGACTATCATTCAAAGTGACCCGAAGCTCTTCTATTATGAAATTATGATAGAAATATTGTACAAGAGTCTCGCTATACATCGCTCTTTCGAGTATGGACCTGAGATTCCTACCATATCACCAAATAAATATGTACACTTTCACGGACGAACATCAAACAAGAATTCGACTACGATTAGTATCGGCTTTCATCAAACTCGGCATCTCCTATGCCAAAGGAACTTCTTTGAGGTTGCGTGCGATATCGCCCTTTCAATACAAGAAATCCATACTCCCCGCTTACCACCCGACGAAACGCA
>Ga0247734_1002063_pt1 | contig 13958 bp, 14 predicted proteins | sample UWRJL103311B2_FD_180933 | JGI IMG/M metagenome (GOLD analysis project Ga0247734, IMG submission 180933) | Plant litter microbial communities from Arlington Agricultural Research Station in Wisconsin, United States - UWRJ-L103-311B-2 | ecosystem: Environmental > Terrestrial > Plant litter >... | reverse complement strand
TACTTGTTTATTTTCCCGGAAGTCTCAGACGGCGAATCTTCACATTCGTTTCTAATGCGGGTAGTTAGCGTCGCCGCTCTGCTCGGGTTACTCGGCCACGTTCTTGTTCTGCCGTTCTAAAGTTGTCAGTGTCACACAACTCTATCCAGGGACCTTATTCTGCTGCCGGAGAGCCAAATACAATCCCCTCAAAATTAAAATTAAAAATCTAGGTTAGAGGCTTCGTTGTACTCTTACAAATGTTCCTCGGGATGTTGTAAGTAATGCAGACTACATCAATGCAGAAAAGAAGTGTACAAGTCAGATCACTGATAGATCTAAGGCTGTATCTATCCAGAAATGAGAAGGGAAAGTTGCATCTTGTAATTTAGCTTGGTTATATTAGCCGAAGTCAACTGAATCCTAGGCCGTCCAATCACATAGATCTACAAATGCAATACATCTAGACTCAGTTGACGCCATGAGTGAGTGAGAAGAGGAAGACATTCCACAAAACTGGCTGCGGACGTACAGTCAAAAGGAGCTCAAAAGATCTAAAACCGGCATGGATATAAGCATCTTGCCTACCACTTTCACTGATTCATGGTCCATTCTAGGATCAGCGGAACACACCATCCGCTCCTTTCTTCTGGTTCTCCTAATGCCATGAACGCTTTGGACTCTATTAGTGATTTATTAGTGCCCACAATCACAGAGAGCGTTCCATCCTTATATGGTGCATCCAAAACATGTTCAAATGGCAAAGAGTTAAACCAGAACTTGGACGATTTAAAAGCAGAATATTTAGGTTTTCGTGACTCCAGGCGAGTAGTGTACGAACGATTATTATTACCACGATCGGGTTTTACTTCAACTGTTTTCAAGCCCTGGCTGAGGCCATCTCGGTTGCTGTCCGACCATTGTATATCTTCAGTGTTGTATACAAGTTCCCGTAATGGAGAGACTGCCACACCCGTGATTTTAGATGGCTTCCCATCAATATCACATGTGACTGAAATGCGGATGGCGAAATCTATACTGCTCGGCTCGATTCCCACCCTCGTTGCTTCTTGAAGACCAGTCTGCCTCTCCAGGCCGCCATGAAAGTATCGGGTACCGAGATAAGTTTGCGAAACCGTCGCATTGCTAGAGCATAAAAGGGTTAGGTTCTCTTTGAACCAATATTTCTCATCAAGTCTCATTCTCCACCATTGTTGCTTCAATTCATCAGGCTCTGAGTATCTCTGATCACGCATAAGAACAATAAACGTCACAGTGCCGGGTGGAGGATTCCTTATGTAGCATTTTGGTTCATAGAAAGAAGGATTCTCGCATTGTGGTGCGTTCTCGATCGTTATTTCTTTGAAGAAAAACCCTTCATTTTTGGTTGTCGCTCTCGTTGCTTCTTGCCATGGCAAAACAAGTTTATTGGAATTGGAAGCGTACAGCACCCTCCCAAACTTATTTGACTTCCCACGACGCAACAAAGGAATCCATATGCTCTCCTCCTGCGCTGTACAATCTGCAGAGCTTGACTCCCGGCAACCAAGTAGAGCGAAGAATAAATCATCTTTAAGAGTTCCCAGTAGATATACATTAGTAGATAACCCTTCGCTGGTCCAACTCATTTTGGGTGAACCTACCCGTGTAACTGTACCAGCCTTGGAAAAAGCAGCGGCGGAGGTTGCCAGAGCAGGGAGGAAAAAAACCTTCTGCGGATCGAGATTCTGAGGCGTATTACCCCAGACAAGAAGGCTCTGGTCTGCGAGCCCTTGTTCGATAATCTCCTTTTGTAGCCGTTGGAAAGAATTTACACCTTCCCCATACAGCAGAGGCATTTGGACCTCAAAAATACCCAATAAGCAATATGCCTGATCTTCAAGCACTGTAGTAATCCGTGCTGATGCCCATGACATCCTGGCGGCGATTGAATAGTTTTTCAGAGGTTTAGGGTCGTCGGTAAGAGCGGCACAGTCTATATGCGCCGTCCATGATATTGACTCTGCGAGTCGGCCCCTGTCTGCAATATAATTCCACTCGCACGAATAGAATTGGACCTTAGAAGGCGCCAGAAGTTCTTGAAGAGTCCATCCTCGAGTGAACCATTTACTGCGAAGGAAAGCCAAAGCTCCTGCGCTATTGGCATCGTTCAAATCCTGAAAATAATCTCGACCATAACGTTGTAAAGCGTCCAAATCCGACGGAAAAATCTGGGGCACGTCGCTTAAATAAGCATAGCAGATTTGAGAGTCGCGATACCAGGAAAACATCGAGTTGATCGCCTCTGTCAACTCAGCCGAACTGGTTTTATCGATGCAATTGGTGTCACACCACAAATATGGGAGATTGTCACGCTCGGCTTGGCCACATGCGTGCATTATCTTGAGGAATCCTTTTTTGTCCTTATTTTCTTCTCGACTATGTTGCCAATCATAAAATGAGACCTCTTCATCTTCCCACACATGCGATAGAATGGCATAGAGTGGAATGTTGCCAGCATAGTGCTGCTCTAGATCTAGTGTCTTGACGTTTATGAGACGCATCCTACAGTAGTTACTATGTAGGAGAGAGAAGCTTTTCAAAGATGAGAATAGTGGTGATAAATAACTAACAATCCGGATGATACCGTAAATGAAGGGTTATGCGTGGTTATAAAGCAACACATAATCCACTAGACCTATATCAAGACCAGGCCCGCCCATAGAAGAATCCACCAGTCATCTGTCCATTACATCCCCCTCCAACCGCCCATGTATCTACACAATCACGTTATCTATGACATAGCTATATTATCATTATGAAAATGTTTAGAGTTTCTAAATACCTTAAAAATTCTTGGTTTTTTGGTGTTCGTTTCTTGATCAGTTGAGGGCGTACATGCTTCTAGAGTTGTGCTCATGAATATTGCTTAGCCTTTATTACTAACTTACGACTAATCCTTATTATGAATGATTGCCTTTATTCTAGGCCCTCCGCGACCCTGCTGCTAGAGGAGTCTGCGTTGCATTATATTGCTACAACCCAGTCTATTTTAGCAAGAAGTAAAAGTAAGGCACATACGCCATTTTGTAGTATGTACAGTACAGGCATTATACTTCAATTGAAAGCACTTCAAAGAGTAGTGTCCCAAACCAATGCAATCGTAATTGTAGTACACAAAAAACTAAAATAAAACTGGGGGTCCAGAAACATCCCCCCTTCACCGAAATAAAAAGAATTACAGAAACAATTGCCGATCCGAAAGGGACTGAAAAAGTACTCCTGAGCAAAATTCTAGCCAACTCATCGGCGTGATCAGGACTCAGGGTCCTGCTCAAGTTAGAGCAGCGTCCGCTCAGGGTCAAAGATAGATATGGATACTGGTGGGCTTGATTGTCGTCTGTGATTATATAGTAACAATTACATATTTGGACTTTGATCAGAGGAAGTCACGTGCGAACCTCCTTTGAAATGAACACAGTAAATATTTTAATAACGAACAAATTGTATGTTGCCACTGTTTTCGGATCCAGCTGCTTTACGGATGGTGGTTGGGACTTGTATATGTGTGTGTAGGCATCACCAAAAAACTCATAATGTTAGATTAGAGAATCTGATTGAAACAAAGATGGAATGAGGCGGTTTCAAAGCACATTAAAATTTGTCAATCCAACTACTTTTATATGTAGGAATTCCCGCAAGCATAATTAATGAACATTATTGTGTCCCAAAATCCAACATTAGACATTTCTGTGAAGTTTCCCTTTCACTCCTTTCCCAAGCACCCAAAAAGCATATATATCCATAAACAAAAATCTTTATCTAGCACGGTCATTAATCGGAGCTGCTCTGATATCGCGCTTGATGCTGGTGCCCCTGGGAATGACACCAGTGCAATCAATGAGTGACTTTTTCGGATCCGAGGCACCAGGTACACCAAGGAGAGACATTCTCAACATCGCATCAGCGAATTTGCCAGTCCATTTGCCTTGGTTATTCACAAAGCCTTTGAATTCCTTCCCAACCTGGGGATGAGCGGCTAGACTGACGTCCGAGGCGAAAGGCTTTACATTGGTTGGAGGTGTCAAGGTCTCTTGGTAGTACTTGACGTCCCAGATTCCTGGGGTTGAGTCTTGCGCGGAATTTGCAGGTATATCGTCCTGTGTGAACGCCTTGGATGTTGAGTGAGCACCAAGTAGAGCAGCAAGATCAACAGCGTCAAAACCCTTGTCCTGGAAGAGCTTAAAGAGATTGGAGCCGGGGGCATGAACATCAGGAAGGCCACCACCGGGGTTGGCTTTGGATGAATCTTTTCGGCCGACAAACGTTGTCACTACTGGACCTCCAGGGCATGTAACGATGGCTACTGAAGAAGCAACCTGTATCAGGTCCGCGACGGTGACTTGAGGATACTTGGTCTTCTGGAGATTCCAAAGCATGGCTGAATAGTCTTGAAGACCGTTATTCTCCCCACGAGATCCTTCTTCAGCGGCGAGAATTAAGGAACCGTCACATCCTCCTGTGGAGCCCTGAGTTTTGTCCCAAGTGCCACAATCATGGAATGCCGCCTTTAAGGATTAGTCCGGGTAGTTATATGTGTGAGAAAGTGCTTACCCGTATCGCTGCTCGGGCATTATCATTACATTGGCTGGGACTAACTGACTTGTCGATGAAGAGATTTGATAAATCCTTCACGACATCTTTCCATACCGCAGGACATGCTGGATCTTTGCGTGCTTCGAGGACTGGGAAGGCTGGAAGAACGTTTCGAACCTGTTTACTGTATATAGACAGGGTGCTTCCAATTTCAGCAAAGCTAATTGCATATACATTGGTGACAGCCAAGGCTGTGCCGAGAAAGAGATTATAACGCATTCTGATCTGAGTATGATAAAGCTGAAGAGAGAGGCGGAAGCTTATCTTCAAATGGATGAGAGTTCCAAGGACTTGGCCAAGGGGAGTATATATACTCCAGTTCCGTCCGCAGCTTCATAGCCAAATCCGAAATGTAAAACATGTGCATGGGCATTGTGTCTGTGCATGATTCTGTATACGAGAGGTGGTTTGGACACCTCCTGGTTGACAATTCAAACAATTTGAGGGTACTCGACCAAGGTGGCACCAGCTGTTAATCCGGGGCGTCGAATGGCGCCCAAGTCAAAAGATCCATAGTGATATCAGGTATATACTCGTGCGTTCCCATGGTTCTGAATCTAGGCATCGATGTGTCCTGCCTCGAATTCTATGTGTTGGAGAGTGGAATCATGTGTGCTGACGGTTAGATGCTACGTACATTGAAAGGCGAAGTTGATGCTACCCCAGCCTCAATCAAATGGTCAGTCACTAATGAGACCCTGAGGGTTCATAATAGAAACGACTAGTTGGGAAGTCTATTCCACATAAGCTTCTTAGCTTCGTTGATCTGTTTCCCCTCTGCCGTGTCTGGTAGGTAAGGGTATCCCGTTATGGGGAGCTAATTCTAGATCACCAATGGGTTTTGTTTCGCTTTCTCCGTAGCCCAATTATGTGGCTCAATGATAATATGCTAGGATCAATGGATTCTAGACTTTAGAAAATAAGAAGCTAAAATAGTTCCTCGCCTTAAGGGTGGAGGTGTTGTTGCAAACTAAATAATGGCTGGAGGGAATTCCCCGCGTTTCCAACTATATATGACATAACAAAGACTGGAACTAAACACGTTCAACGAAAGTTTCATCGTAGCTAAGTCCAAAGCGGGCATGATAAGCTGTATACTAATAAGTAAACAGCAAATAGTCTTCCCTGGGCGATTATAAGAGGCGAGTTTTGCCATAGTAACAAACCATATTCTCAAGTCGCGATTGAGCCAATAACAGCCAGAGCATTACCGATCCGACGCTCTGGGTCGGGGAATTCGATGGGCCTAAAATCCAATAGATTCTAATTCAACAATATCTAAGCGGTATGTAGGTGGAATTAGGTTGACAACGTAGACACCGAACCCCAGATCCTTGCAGTCCCGAAGTGGAAGAGAGCATGATAGTTCCTGATGTCTCATACTCAGCTTGGTTTCCGCCCCAATTCCGCCATTATTAGGTACGATGGCAGAAAGCCCTAAGCCACAAAGCTTCTTCATTCCGCTCCAAATCAGAGGCTTGCATACATATTATGGTCATCACCCTGTGATATATGACGCATCTAATAGACTCAAGAAAATTATTGGATTCTACTGCAGATTTCCGTGGTGACTAGATACTCGGCGTGTCCGCCTATGAGATGAATTTGATATGAATTGAATTTCTCCTGGATGAAATTTATGACTGCAATATGAAGCCATTTCCCGTATCGTATCATATGATGCTTCAGCTTCTCAGGAAAGCTTTGACAGCCTCCCCCCATATCACGCCTTTCTTATAGAAGTTCATCGCAGGCACGCTACCATCTTTCAAGCCGTCAATAGCGCTCGCCAAATTTTCTCCTAGACCTTCATCCTTGATCTCTTGCAAAGGGTACAAGTAAGTCTTGAACGAGAAGACGATGGCTTTGGTTTCTGGAAGTCGCCACAGAACCTGCCGCTCAGTTCTCAAATGGGTCTATACCTATGATCAGTTCTTGGTTATAGCAAATGCGCTTGATAAGCTTAGATGTTTGACTTACGTTTTCAATATCTACCCTCTCTGCCTCTACTTTATCCCCGTGGTAAAGGTGATTTCCGCTTGGCACAAACAGTCGTCCGTGGGTTGTAATTGCCCACTGCTTCGCATTAGCGCTTCCACGTACTGTAGCTAGAGATGGGAGATATAACATTAGATCGCTTCACCGCTCGACCAACTTCTAAGCGGTCAAAAAACCGATCCATGCTGAATTCTAACTTCTCCTTGTAGCCTGGGACGGGAGCATGGATCTCGCGTAACTTTAGTCCAAACTTCTCTTTCGTATTGAAACCACTTGGGAAGCATAAAACAAAGCCTCTCAGTGCGTATTGGTCTTCTCCAGGGGCTTTGTTCAAAAGGAGAAACTCTTCATCGCTGTCCAAATTTAGCATATAGGATATTTTTGCAGTAGGATACGAGCTCTATGGTCGGGGATCCGTAGTTACAGCTATTTGTCAATGCTTTGTAAAAGCGTGGTGTCTTAACCTAGACATAGCCATTTCACTTCAGAGCCCCTAGCCTAGGCTTTTCAATGTTGTACGCAGGGATCGGACATACATGTTCTGCCCGAGGAGACTGAGCGCTTCAATTGGGTTCTCGGGTGGGCAGAGCGGAAGTTTGGTCTTTGTTGCTTCGTTGTACAAATATCCACAGGATGAGGAGCTTCCAGTGACCCGAAATAAGGTTGGGTAGCGGAGTGGAAGATATGTACCACTGAGGTAGGTGTATAGCTCCTTCACTGCCGGGAAAATGCAAGGATCGGCTTGCAATGTGATTTCGGGATGTTCCTTCATTATCTGCGCCCTTAAAGCCAACCTAGCGAGATAGGTTCGATCAAATTCAATTAATTCAGACATAGGACAGTCCATGATTCCTGTTGAAGTGAGTAGTGATAAAATGGATGTAGGTGTGACGACCAATACCCATAGTCATGTGATATTTCGGTTTGAAAGGTCGAAGTTTAAGGGGATCGGTCGTTTCCAAGTCAAAACCGGGAATAGGCTGTATATTTCTGTAGACTGAAGCCCCATCTTTTGGGGTTGGAGCTGTATTCTTAGACTTTTGCTCCTATCAGGAAGTTAGATGCCCTAGGAATGAGAAGTTGGGTGAGCGGATGATGGGTTAATAAGACATGTAAACTTTAGTACTACCTGTCGAATCTCTGTCTTGGTCGTCCCAAAGTACCACAAGTATGCCCAAAGAGCAAGGAATATAACTAGCGCACATTCCGTCGCTCCGAGATATCGCCCACTAACAAGATCGAAGGATATCGGTATAAAATCCATCGCTACTGAACCTTGGTTTCACGATATAAAAAGGAGTAATTACACATTTACTTATAAAGATATGCGATTCCTGGACTTGAGGAGGAAGAAGGTCATCAAAGGTGGGCTAGTAAGAGAGATAGTGGGCGGGCGAGGAAGTTCTTGCCTAAACGAGTTACACCCAATTGAAAGAGTGAACATGCAACTCAAAGTTCATCAGTAGTATGTAAAGATAAAGATAAATATTTTGGTAACTGAATTACATATATAACTAAAACTCCCCCAATGCTCACGTCTGCCCCGTCGTATATTCGTTAAATTCGGAACATTGAATCATAATAAAACAGCCGGTACTATAGCCTCCTAACTAATTATTTACAAGTACTTTTGCCCTTACCCTTATCGTCACACTTAGGAGTAGCAGTGGCCGCCTTGGAGGTAGTTTTAGATGTAGCTTTTGTGGTTGGGGTGGTTGTCACAGTTGCGAGTGTGGATGGGACAGTGGTAGACATGGTTGAGGATGTCGAGGAAGACGACTTTGTCTTGGGGTTCTTATAGTAGTCATCCAAGGCCTTCTCAACCTCTTTAGGATTGGGATAGGCATTTAGGTTCTGGAAGTAAGGAAGCAGGACATCGCGGATTTGTCCCATATCGGTGCCGGTGTATTTCTTTGAAAGAAACAGGGGTGCCATAGGATCTGAGAATTTCGTGGTCTCGGGGTAGCCATAGTCCGTGAGATCTACGTCGGTAACATTGAAGGCTGCCATCATGTCATGATCCTCATGAACAAGGTTGTGACAGTGGAACATGTACACGCCCGACCAAGGTGCGTAGTTTGCGAGAACCTCAACTTCTTCTACTATGAGTTAGTAACATGGTCTATCATATCCACTATTTGACTGACCATTTTCACCCAGATAGACTACATCTTTGAGAGCAGCAGCTTCATATGGCTCTACACCTCTTCCATTACGGGATACAACCTGGAAATCGACCAGATGAATATGAATGGGATGACTCCAGCCTGTAAGGGTTGTTAGCTGTGATCCTGGCTGAAAAGACTATGGGACTTTGCATACCTCCAGATTTATTAATAAGTCTCCATCTACTCACCTGACCTCGCTTTGGGTAGGCAAGAATTCTATTCTTAGCATCTTCAAATCCCACTCCGTTGATCAGCCACTCTCCATTTTTTCTTCCAAACTCAAATGTGTAGTCAACTTTCGGGTGTTGTTCTGGAATAGCTAAATCAGAAAGATGTTCTTTGATATGGCCATTATTATCACTATCCGTGACATCTTCTCCAACCACGAATTTCATGACCTTGTTTGTGGCTGGATAGTCATCATTTGTCTGGAAGTTGTACTCATTCATCAGTGTGAGGTTGGAATTCTTGTACTTGTCAAAATCGATGACAATTTCGTATCGCTCGGCCATGGCGATGATAAGATTTGTAGTAATGACTGGGTGATCAAGATATCCGGCATCGGCACCGACCACGGTGAACGGGATTTTCGTTTTTGGATCCGAGTCTGCAACCAGGTACAAGTTGAAGCTGCGGGAAATACTTGCGTCCAGAATACGGAACTTGTACTTTCTTGGCTCTACGTTGAAATATGGCCATGGTTGAGCGTTGACTGTAATGACATCGCCATACAAACTTACACGCTCTGCCTCTGGAGAGAGCAGTTTGCCACTAGGAAGAAATTGTTTTCCAGCAAGCATGAGAGGGACTATTAGAAGGTTTCAAGTTAGCAATGGAAGCTTATAAAATATAGCCATATAGGGTTGCATTCAGGGGTCCTACTATCGTATTTGCCATAACCACTGGGGAGTTCAACATCCTCTTGAGTCTCATCATCCTCAAGGATATAGAAGCCTGCTTGTCCAAAGTATGCATTAACAGCAGTGATTCCGATAGCGTGATCGTGGTACCAGAGAGTTCTGATAGGCTGAGCATTGGGATAGTAGTAATCTTTGTAGTATCCAGGAGGCGTGGTATCATCTGCCCAACCATCAAAGGGAGTTCGAGAATAGGATCCATGAAGATGAATAGAGGATGGCCTGTCATACTCGTTGATAAATCGAACGATAGCTTCTGTGCCTCTCTTTACTTTTATTGTTGGTCCGGGTGCAATACCGTTGTAGCCAACATAGTCAGTTAGGCCGAGATTTGGGTAGGTCTGTGCTGAGAACTTCTTGATTCTAATCTCATAGAAGTTGATGGTTTTTCCAGTGGTGGTGTTGGTATAAGTAGCAGCCACATCAAGGAGGGGAGGTATAGGCAGTGGATATTTGAAGATATATTTATATCTGCATCGTATTGTGAGTCAAATTTTACTTGTGAACAATGTGAGAATTAGAACTTACACTGGTGAGTCCCAACTCTTAATACCACCAGATGCAGTTGCCGAGCCCACAAGAGCTGCTGCCAAGATGAAAAGCCGATACATCCTGAATATAACTGGATGTCAGAGTTTCCGATGAGGAGAAAGAGCTGAAGAATATTGTCTTGGAAGACTTGGAAGAATCCACGACGATACACTCATATATATACAGGCGAATGCATATCCTTACCCGCGTCCAAAGCATCCAGTCCCAGACAAGAAACCATATCAGACCATTGAATGTATTCTGGACTATGGAATTCGAGGGCGCTGTCAGCCCAAGCCTTTTCGCCTGCTCAGCCCACTACCAGAGAGGCACAGGTAGACTAGATATCGAACCCGCTCCTCTTCCCTATAGAAAACTTCGTATATATCACATGCATAGTTATTTAGATAAGGCTACGAGAAACAAAAAAGAGTGGTCGTATGATAGTCTGCAGGGGAGAACAAAGAGTAAAGTCAACAAGGCAAGCCTCGATATCACTTAAAATATCCCCGTTATGGACCTGGAACCTTACGGCGTGATGTACAATGTCAGCCTCGGAACGAGGCTAGACTCATTACAGACAATATTATACGATCAGAAAACCATTTCCGGGATGTAGTGAAAATTAATAGGTCTATACCGTCCCAAGATGCGATATTCTACCGCGTGGCTTGAGTCTTAGTAGCGACAAGCTTTCTCCCTTGGCTTTGAGTGTATGTGACAACACAGACAACGCACAATGAATAGGGATCTAGAAATAGGAGCCGCAGGTTTTCCTCGTGGTCGTGGCTGGATACTCAACCTTGGGAGAGTGGTGTTGTTGTTCATGATAGTGCCAAGCATGGAACCATCGATCTGAGGCGACTCCCAGGGTTTGTGTGCTTTCGCGTGGCCCACAGATATGCTTGAATGCTATGAGGATGCACAATTATTTTATTCAGGTCTGCATAACATTGAAGCCTACTTGAAAGCTCAGGTCAGAGTAGGGAGGTAAGCAAAGTGGCTGACCCTGGCCTAACCCAATAGTACCAAGTACACTTTCAGAAACGTGCCCCTTAGTTATTTGTAATATCTTATGTTCCTGTACTGGTCCGGCAACCAAACATTTTCTAGTGTGTAGAAGTAGGTTATATGGAAAACTCAAATAAACGTGTTCCCAAAGTCAAATATGAGGAGACAAAAGTCAATTATGTCTTGACGTCGCTCTTCCTGCTTATTGGAGCCTAGATCCTCGAGCCCTAACTCTAACACCTTCTTCTGGGTTCGCTTAATCCTGGACTGGACTCGGGACGGTGAGATATAGACAGCAAGGTTATCTAGCTAAGGAGCTATACCAAGTTCCAGAATCCACTACATCGCCAGAATCGAGTCATGGAGTCGTGGAGTCGTGGCCGCCCCCTCATAACCTTTGTCTTCGTTATCATTAGAGTGGACTGAAATGTGCCACTCTTTACCACATGTTCCCCTCCCTCGGTATCAGTAGTGTGCTGCCAGCTAGATCGAATTACTTGTAGTACTTGCACTTGCACCGTATTCCGCAGTTTGCCTTTGGGAAGTGGGGACCGTCGCTCAACGGCACGGGAAAGTCCCATAGCTCTGGACTTCCAAGTCCCGACACGCTGATATTTGTACCGATAAATTTACGATACGATTGCACTATCTGGGGCCAGCCGGTTGGAATACATCTGTTAATTCTGTGGAGGAGGGCTATCTTGGGTTCCCGAGTATGTGCAGTAGTGTACTGTATCTACCCGACTTTGGTGGATGGTAAGATCTGGGTGACATATTTGATCTTTAGTGGCCGTCAGTAGCTAGCTATTGTTATGTCTCGTATTCTATGTTTCTTGGGCAAGATGCGAGGTTCAACAGATCTTTTGCTGATTGCCACGATACCACTATCCGATAGAGTTTCGCGGCGTCGATAGCAAACGTGGAGAACTTTTGACACTGACAGCGGATGCCTCAAATAAGTTTTACCGACAAACTGTTTACTACGGAGACAACAAAAGTAAAAAGTAATTCGTGGCTCAATGTATTTCGCAATCCAGGTCGCCGACCCAAATCAGACTAGTCTCATCTCTGGAGGAGAGGCGTAGTACTAGTCCAAATAGGAATGTCTTTCCAAGGATCAGCCCCAAAGGATCCATGAGTGGTACTGTAGTGGTACGGATGTCCTCTGAGGCGAGAACTAGAGCTCGTAGTGCAAAACCAACACTGGCGGTGGGCCCTCCCAAACTGCGGCAGCTCAAGTTTCCGCCTGTACTGTACTTGCAACCCACCATTATTCCCAGCCATTCTCCATACACAAGACATCGTTGACATTGAGGAGCCATCCCTCACCAAAACGGCCATACTTTTTTATTTCCTGTGAGCAACTCTTCTTGGCAGCGATTAGGAAGATTGTACAGTACGTAAGATAAAGTACGTAGCATAACCCCATTGCATTACGTCTTAATCCAGGGGGACACAGCAGACTCCCCCCCAGCTGGCCGGTGGAGCATCACGGCAAATAGCCATGGCGGTCGTTGAAGTCAAATACTGGGCAATAGAGTTTTGAGATCGTTATGGAACAGACTCCTGGGCCAGTGCACCGGTATATGCCATGCGATACAGGTTGTGAAAAAGTATGTTTTGGAGAATTCTCCAACCACGGGGTCACGGGGGAAGCACGGGGGGAGACTCGGGGATCTTCATGCGGGAGATCTGATCCAAGGATGATTGATTGCAGTATAGTACAGTATGTACCAGTGATAATTGACGCAGGAGTTAGTTGAATTCTGCAGTCATAATTAGTATAGTATAGCATAGTGATCGCCCCTAAGTGCGTCAGTACGCATTTACTTTGTATTGAGAAAGGAAAATGCCGTGGCGGTCCATTACCACGAATGGATCCACCACACCCTTTACGTGCAGATACTTACTTACCAGTGTGGTCTGATTGACGGTGCTAGTCCTCAACACTTAGGACAATAGTGTCGCTACAGTTTCCCTTCACTCCAGCTTAGCCAGGGGACATTGGCGATGCTTGAAAATGGCAGATCTCTGGCGCGGCTGATGTGCTTCCTGCGCGCCTCGTCCATAGGAGCTTGGAGAATAGGCGAAGGCTTGTTAGCCAGTGCGGGTCCCTTTCCAGCAACGTCTTTTTTCATGGCCCGATTTCGGATCCGTCCTAGCAGGATACTAATATGAAAATCAACTGTAGTTGCCGCCGTACTTATCTAAAACTGTACATGGTAGGCGAAATGGAAATAACGGGTGCGCGCACGCGCGAGAGAGGGACAGCACGAAGAAGCACCAGCTGGTCTGCTGGGCTTTTGAAGAGTGGGGCGCAAATCCCGCAAAGCCTTCAGTGTTCCTGTGCGCCCGGTCTGTGCAGCATCGGTCCAAATCGATTCCGTGGACATGTTCTGGCTTTTCCGACCAGCTGCCCGGGACTGTGGTGTTGGTGTTGGAGTTGGCTGTGGCTGTGGTTGCAGTTGTGATTGTGGTTGTGGTTGCGGTACAAAGAACAAAGGACAAAGTACTCCGTACTATACTTGCTTTCCTGCCTCGTGGTACCCTAGTCTGGATTTGCAAAGTGAAAGGAGCCACACCCTTTTGCTTGCAATATTCATGCTCCGAATCTGGACTTTTCCGAGCTTCAAGGCGCATCGCACTAGCCATCCCTGGGTCTACCACACTAGCTGCTGATGGAGCTATAAAAAACCCTAGTCAGATCTGGGGGGAAGAG
>Ga0247734_1002062_pt1 | contig 13966 bp, 10 predicted proteins | sample UWRJL103311B2_FD_180933 | JGI IMG/M metagenome (GOLD analysis project Ga0247734, IMG submission 180933) | Plant litter microbial communities from Arlington Agricultural Research Station in Wisconsin, United States - UWRJ-L103-311B-2 | ecosystem: Environmental > Terrestrial > Plant litter >... | reverse complement strand
CAACGAGTCAGACTCTAAAAGATGACCCAATCAAAGATAATGGTGTATTTGGATCACGGATGGAGGGAGTTCTAACTCCAAGTCCTGAAGCGAAAATCGACCGCAGGAAACTCGTAGCAATAAAAGTTTGCGAACATGGGCCAAAAGGAGGCGCTTCTGAGGAGCGTATTGAAGTATCTTTGAAACGTGAATTGGAGATTATGAAAGTGATTAGCCATCCCTCGCTGGTCCACCTTAAGGCTTGGAACATCGACGCAAAGCGAGCAATCCTGGTTCTTACCTATTGCCCAGGAGGAGATTTGTTCGATGTATTAAACCAGCACAAAGATTTAATAGTCCCGGGGCTCCTAAGACGTATTTTTGCCGAGTTGGTTGGAGCAGTTCAGTATTTGCATTCGGCTCATATCGTGCATCGAGATATTAAGCTTGAGAGTGAGTTATCCCATCTACATCTCACGATGGTGACTAATCGCAAGAAGATGTCCTCGTTAATTTATCACGGGCTGAGCTTGCTAAGCCACGAAACTGGGCAACTTATCAATATTCTGTGGTTACTTTAACTGACCTTGGTCTTTCCCGTTGGGTGGCAGAAGATGAGAAACTTACGACTCGGTGTGGCTCTGACGACTACGCTGCACCAGAGGTCATTATGGGGCAAGGATATGATGGACGAGCCACTGATGCTTGGTCTCTGGGCGTTCTTCTTTACGCCCTGGTAGAGTCACGACTACCATTTGATCCTCATCCTCGTATGTCGGAGGCCCAGCGTACCCGCAGCCGTTTATTTCACCGCATTGCCAGAATTGACTGGGAATGGGTAGAGTACGCTGGCGATGAAGGAGATCATCAAAGTAATCCAGAAAAGTTCAAGCAGGCGGGAATAGAAGGTGCTTTACATACTACGGAAGGCTTACTGCGACGCACACGCAATCGCTGGACTATGAAGGAGCTGGCGGACTATGAATGGGTCAAAGGTGGAGTAGCAGTAGAAGGTGGAATTAAGTTTCGCGAAGAATTTGTACCGACAGAGGTCTCGGAAACCAGTCCTGAGAGCTAGTAGGATTCCGCATCATCAAGCCTTTGTAGGGGCTGGGGAGACAAAGGAGTAGTATAATAGTGCATGCGATATTTGACCATGAAGGGATTAGCAGGATTGGATAAGGCGTTTACTGGCTTGGGTAGCTGTTTGTGGGTACAGCCTTCCCGGACTTTGGACTTGTGGATTATGAGACATTGGCATATAGTGTATTATATAAACAGAGGTTTTCGACTTTGGCCTTGTGGCAAAGATACGGGGAGGACGGAAGAAGAAATAGACCAAATCACACGTAGAAGCTGAAATCTGCATTCTTGAGGCAGATAGCTCTTTCGAAACAGCACAACCACAAATGCTATATAACGAAGATTGTAGATACTGCTTCTTCGAAGACCGGTACTATGGAGTACATTCATGAATTCACCCTGATGGGATGATTGAAACATGACAATCCTCCCCGCAGTCCCGGCCCCCGCCTCCCCGCTACTCCCCGCATGGTTGGTATTGGGGGTGGTCTGTCCCACCCTACTGTATGTCCTGGTGAGGGGGAACACTAGCATGTCCATGGCATAGCATGGCGTCGGATATGGCTGTGGAGGGGTTTATTTAACATCACTCCATAACATGACATGGACCTGGACATGGACTTAGACTGCACAATACAGTACAGCAGTACTACACGCCTCACAATATTATAACCTCCTACCCGTAGGATAGGCCCTACTGTCTCATCATATCAAACCAGTCAAGTCCATACATATCAACCTTGACAACACAAAGACTCACCGACATCTCCAGCCCTTCTCTAATTACCTGCCCCTCTCCTCTCTCGCTGTCTCTGCAAAATGCTTTGGCGTGATTCCGGCGTCTTCTTTTTCCTTCTTCTCAGCTTAATCTTCTCTATCCTTACCCTCACGGCAGGAAACAAACGGGGGGTCTTGGACGATGTGGCGATAGCTACAGTATTGTTACTAGGTGCACTTCAAGACTATGACACTAACAAGGAGATAGCATCAATATGAGATAAACTCTACACTCGATATCCCCACCGGAAGCTATACTCGTCCAGATTACAACGTCACCCGTCCCGTAATTGACCACGAAGGGTTTCTCCTTGCTTTCCTCTTCTTTAAGGTCCACTATCTTTCTCTGTGTGCTGGCTGGGGGGGGCTTCCAAGGGCAGAGCATGCGTATAACCACGTCAAATGTATACCTAAGTCTTTAGGTTGGACGTTTAGCCCAGATGATCCTTTTATAACAAATTATGGGGTCAAATCTAGCAGCTTTCCAGTCATAACAAATGGTGCAGAGTTAGAGAAACTACAAACAAAAGGACCAGCTGCGACTTTAGTACTAGGGTTGGTGTTTGCCATCCTGGCAGTTATAGCTTTTACATTTGAGCTCTTAGGATTCGGAATCTGGATGGACTTGAACATTGCGAAGATTTCGACGATACTGATGGCGGTTTGTTCCCTAAGATTCTACCATGAAGGAAGATAAATCCTGACCTGGAACAGTTGGCAGCATCGTCATTAATGGTGTCTTCGGCCTTGATAACCCATACAACCATCAGTAGGACTAAATACGCCGGTTTTTATGATGGGCAGTTTACTAGTTGGACAAATAAATTCCTGGGGCTGAGCTGGACCGCCGTGGTGCTTATGTATGTGACACTTGTGTGGAAGGCATGGAATGATGTTTGGAGAAAAGAAAATGGAATTAGGCGGCTGAGGTCTAGTAAGTAATCATTCTACTATATGCACTGTTATTGTGCTCAAAGGACTAATTATATTGTCCCTACTGACTGTGAATGCAGGTCATGTATGAATGTCTAATGATGGACTGAAAGCATCTATGGTCGAACGATCTCTATCTCTAAATCCCTGTTGGGCAATCTATTGTTGTATACGTCCAGTCTACACTAGTTTGATCTAGAAATACAATCATGTTTTGGCCAGCCGGTTCAATAACGATGCTAGAAGTTTTAGTAATTTGCGATTCTCATATATGCGTGGATCAAGTTCCATTCTACGTAAGTATTTGTGTAGTAATCCAATCACAGTCTCTATAGATAGCTGGGTATTACTCTGTCAGTATCCTCCCATGCTCATGCAGCACAAGACCCATGTATATACTAACGAGAGATGTTCCCGAGGGTGGGTAGATCCAGGTATGTCGGGGTATCAATTTTCGAATTTAACTAGCTCTCTTGCTCCAAATGTCTTTCCTCCCCTGTTTATCGTTGTCGTCCTTGTTACCTCACTCCAAAACTTCTTTCTTATGAGCATATCACTTTAGTCAAGAACTTTCTCGAATACCAGATTGAACCTGTGCATCAGTAGTCATGCAAACTCTTCCCTATGAACTATCTCCACAGAACAGGAACTCCGAAAATCAAAACCACGATGACCGCTTATCTCGCTACTCTTCCTGTAGCGGAGGAAAGTTTAGGTCAAGCTTGGTCACCCTGGAATTGAAAGCTACTGCCACCATTGACTTGCCGAATCACTTCGATGGCTTTTTATGCAGAGCAGTTGACGTAGTATTATCTGCCTCGGCCAACTTTAGCAAATGCTGAATTTATGAGCTTGGAAATATGGCCGAGCAAAAATAAGCTACACGATAAAACCCCAATAAGGAAGGCTCTACAGAGGATATCATTTGCGGTACTCTTTCGGAGAGACGTATCCCTTCCATAGAGCAGTCAAGTTGAAACCTTCAATAGAACTCAGACCTCGCTACCAGCGCAATCTCCCTATAGAGAGAAGTATAAGTGAGTCGAGGAAAACTCAGATTGGTTTTAAAGAGAAGTATACTGCGTAACTGAGGCGAAATCAAGTGCAGTATTATTGAAATATTTCTGTGGATTGTGCTCTCACCGGGGGATTTCGAGCCTTCCAATCTTAGATAGACGTCCTGCCATTATTTCATACTGCCAATCCAGGTTCGCGTTGAAAGTAATCACAAACTCTCGGTTCGGACCTGATTGAAAGTAGGAATGGCGTATATTTTTCCATACGAGATGGTGGGCGCTGGTGGGACGCTTTAGCTATATATCGCAATGTAGAACTTCGGTTGTAGTGTGGTAAAACATAAATGGCAAGCTTGGACCTGGATGAGTACAAGAGCACTTCAATCTACAGGCAGAAGGAGGGATGTTTCTCAGATATGAGTTAGCTTGGTATAAACGAAAGAAATAAAACTTCCTATCGGTGACTGAAACTGAAGTAACAACTGTGAGTCCTATGAGACTCAGCACTTCAATGTAGAATTAGGATAGCTGTTATCGTACCTCGCAGCTTTGGATGCAAAACGGAGAATTCATAAACATTACTCTGAGCAAACAGGAACATGTTGGAGCGCTCCAATGGGGATTTTGAATGGATGTTAGTGGTGCCAGAGTTGTGATGGACGAATCAATAATCACAGGTAGAGCATTCATGCAAGCAATGGTATGTTGCAGGTTAATCATATACATTAAACAAAACGGTAATTAGGACAATTAATAGTTCTAATACATGCGCTAGAGCTCACCAATCCCCTGAGCCTAGGACCGATTTGACTCCTTTGGTTTGGCAAGTTTATGTGACAATATCGACCCTCGTCGCTAGGAGACTGCCGATAAGAAACACTTGAGTCTAACGGTCATTCCTGGAGCGCTAAATAGCTTAGGCACACTTTGCCCTACATCTCTGCAGCTCCATCCATTCAAAAAATGGTACTAAACAGCTACTCGGTGCACCTTGCTTCATGGATTCTAGACCGGAGAGCCTAATTTAAAGCATGACTTATTTCAGTAATTGCATGTATCATATCATATATGGTACTGTACCTGACAATTAAGATCTTTTGGTGGGGGGTCACTTTTTACTACAGCCTACTTTACGCCAGTCAACTGTTTGTATACTTTAAAGCTGGGGTATGTACTTGTCATTTTCAATTCGTAAAATAATGAATAGTGCGCTTGACCTGACGATGACTCGGATAGCTCGCGTCTATTATTTGGTACCAGCAACTAACACCATGTGCTGCTGGGTATAGAAGGACATAGAAACTTTCGTCCACCTGGCGAAACATGGGGCTAATTTGACCAGTATCCCGCAGGCATATACACGTTTCTATAACTACCAGATGTCATGCTCCCCAGTTTAAAGATAATTATCTTTTGAAACAGAATCGACTATATCAATCACCTTGGCAATATGACGATTGATCAGAGAGACCCCGATCAATGTAATAATAATAATAATAATAATAATAATTGGAACTAGACACCCCATCTTGTGAAATGCATGTCAAACGTGAATGGTTGGGTTCCCGCACAATCTATGGTATTTGGGAAGATGTTTACCAAAACTTTTCTCTCACCAGAAAGTATCAATAATGACTTGTGTATCGCTGCCAAACGAAACTTCCCAAACAAGACATTCCTGGAATTTGAGCCCAACAAAGCGAATTGTACCTGGAGTACTGTACATCCTCCAACATCAGATCTCACGTATTGTGAATCTGTTATGGTAAAAAGTGTCTGAATTCTTCTACCAAGGTTTTAAAGGCCTTGATCTAAGTTCTACTAACTTGCTAAAAGGAAGGTGCGTCGGCGTTGAGTCCGAACGCCAACGCCAAGGGCGTTCTGAGGACGTTGAGTCCTCACATCCAGGGAGGTTTGTAGAATACAAAATCCTGCAAAAAGTATCAAAGTTATGGGCGGAAGTTCAACTACTCTTTTTCCTTCTAAAGTATTTCGGAGATACTAAATAAAGAAGGTATGAATGCCGTTAAATATCTTCCCAGCAAGATTTGGTATGGTGCAAGAGTCCAACAGAAATCCAAATATGAAGGCTTTTTAGCCTCCGCATATCTTCAATTATGGGAAGAGAATAAGATCTAGCCAGATATAAGTTGTAGGAGAATGCTCCCTGGATGCTATATGTGGCTGCACCAAAGTATGAAAGCACCTGCATGGTAGAATGTTCAAAATATTGGAGACCTAGCTCAGGTGAAAATATGTTCTACTTGTTCTTTCTATTTCTGAGCTAGGATTATGTAAAGCATGTATAATTGAGGATCACTACAGCTCATGGCTCATAATCTGCCTTGATGGGGTAGCGCCTTGTTCTCTCCGAGAGAGAGTACAGTACGTCAGTAGTAGGCAAGTAAACCAATTCACTTTGTGGCACTTACTTCCCAACGGTTAATATGAAAAGCCAAGCCTCGAGTACGGTATGAGTGACTGACTCTTACCAGCCGGTATCGGGGCTATTGTATCGTTCACGGAACCAGAGCTTCTTACGAATCTATATTATTAAATAACAAACGTGTGCATTAGAACAACCATGTTTCGATTCGTGTCAGCATGCCGCCCTTAGCAGCTCAAGGATCGAATGCCGATCCTTGCTGCCAAGACTTTTTATCTGATCATCAGATTACGTCTCCGCACGCAATGAAAACTCTGTATCGAATATGGCCCACTTTCATCCCAATTTCTACTTCGGTATAATCATGCCACGAGGACCAGAGTAGGAAAGCGTTCTGATCTTTCTGCACTGCATCAGGAAGTTCACATGTCATGCACCTGCCTACTGGCCTGGCAATCTTCTCGAGTCAAAGTGTGGCTTGTATAATTCTCTCATATGCTGGCTGCAATGTAATACCTCCGTAACACCACCCACCACACTAATACTGTAAGGTATATTGACTATGGGGGCTTTCAGATGTCAAATCTGATCTAGCCCGCAAGCAATTCATTTATGTTGGTCACCGTTTTGGATACAGTACAGTACCATTCATGAATACTGAGTGAGGATCGTATCCACGGATACTCCCCCAGTGGTTAAATATCAGCCGTCTGAAATTCGTAACGGCGGGACCGTACTGTACTTGTACTCCGTGCACTAATAATGAAGTAATCCTGCCCGGGAAAAGCCGCCAGTGGCTTGAAAGAGATAATGGGCAGTCCGGTCAATATTCAATATGGATTTGCAACGAGAAATAACTGGGAAAGCGGTGGTTCGGAGGGCACCGGGAAGGGTTTGTGGGCGAAGGGCAAGGACAAGACATGGACATGGACATGGGTACTGTATGTATGTAATAAGCAAAAGTAAGGAAGAGTAATAAGTCAGTCAGTTGTAACGTACATACCAAGAGCAGAGGTGGCTGCATACATGCATACATGCATCATGCCAAGCTTACATCGAGGTTGGATGAGGTTGCCACTAAAAACCACAATACAAGTTATACAACGGACTAGTTCTTGGTGGATCGAGATTACTGTATTATTATCCTCGGCCCCAGGGAAATACAACGTAATGATTGGAAACGGCGCTAGGCCCGTGGATTTGTACCTCGACCTGGACTTGTAGCTGCTGCAAGGGAGCTGGCAAAATCAATCCTAGCGGGAAAAGGTTCTTGCGCTGCAGAGGATATTTATTTTATTTTTGGCTAATTTATAAAAACTTCATTAACAGACATCCTTTACTCACCTTCACCAAAGTTGACTCCCAAAATAATACTCCAACTATTAATCTAGATGAACGAAGCAGAAATAGAGAACCGGGAACAATCCCACAAGGCATCTAACCACCAACCGTAAGCAGTTTTCCCCGTCCTGATAAATCCTATGCGTCAGGTGGTCACAGTTGGCGAGATCTGAGCCGCAACGCCGTTTGCTTTGCTTCAACGCTGATAACCAACAGAGATCAAATTAACGCATCGATGTTGTCTTCATCGGACTTGAGTGACCTTCAGGATTTGGTATGCATCGGTTTTGGCCCCGCCTCTCTCGCTATTGCTATTGCGCTGCAAGAGACCAACCTTCCATCGCGGCCCAAAGTTACCTTTCTTGAAAGGCAGCCCCAATTCGCATGGCATGCGGGAATGCAACTCCCTGGAGCAAAGATGCAAATCTCCTTTCTCAAAGATCTTGCGACACCCCGCAATCCACAATCAAAGTTCACATTTCTAAGCTATCTTTACGACCAAAATCGTCTAAATACATTTATTAACCTGGGCACATTTTTGCCTTCGAGAAAAGAATATGAGGACTATCTAAGGTGGATTGCGGGTCACTTTGAACAGCAAGGTATGGTTTCTTATGGCCAGGATGTGCTTGAGGTTGCGCCGGGCGGGGTATCACCATCTGGAAAAGCTACGTATTTTCGAATTACAGCACGAGATTTGAAGACATCCAAAGTTACCACGAGGATTGCCAGAAATGTGGTAATTGCAGTTGGGGGGAAGCCAATGCTTCCAACAGAGTTTCCTCAAAAGCACCAGGCTGTTGTGCACTCTTCGACTTATTCGACACAGGTGCATCTGGCCCTTGAAGACCCAACGAAGGAGTATCATATTGCAGTCATTGGCAGTGGCCAGTCAGCAGCAGAAATTTTCAATGATCTTCCATCTCGATACCCAAACGCAAAAGTTACTATGATCATCAAAAATTCAGCTCTAAGACCAAGCGATGATTCGCCGTTTGTCAATGAGATCTTTGATCCAGATCGAGTAGATGCTCTGTACCAGCAACCAGAAGAAATCAGAACGAGGGCAATAGCATCTGACCGTGCCACCAACTACAGCGTCGTGAGACTGAATCTTATAGAGCAACTGTACGAGAGGATGTATGCGCAACGTTTAGATAACCCAGATCCAGCATCCTTTAAAGTCAGAATTCTGAATAATCGCCAGGTTGTGCAGACTCAAACAGGAGTTGGTTCAGGGGACCAGATTCTTTTGCAAATGAAGAAAGTTGTGAAGGACTCAAAAGGTTTCTCGGAAAATGAGGAGTTGATGGTTGATGCTGTATTTGTGGCCACTGGTTATGTACGAAACGCACATGAAGACATCCTAGCAAAGTCAAGAGGATTGCTAAGGCCAGGCCAGACAAAGTTCTCTGTGAGGAGGGATTATAAAATAGACTTTGACCAAAACAAAGTATCAGAGAATGCAGGAATATGGCTTCAGGGTTGTAATGAGAAAACACATGGTGTAAGGCCCCTTTCACATTGAGTATTTGTGGTTTATACTGACAGTAGCATTTAGCTGAGTGATACCCTTCTTTCAATTCTAGCTATACGGGGAGGGGAATTGGTTAAGTCTATATTTGGTGAAGATAGAGAAGAATTGCAAATGCAATCAAAGTTGTGATACGGAAAGGTTTTCTGTCCTGCATACACTGTACTTGGAGCGAGCATTAGATTTGGTTTAGGAAACTGAAGAGCAAGATGGACAATTGACATTGAAATGGAAAAGCACACAATTCTTAGTTTGACTATGAATCTGGAAATGTCTAACAACTCCTCACTTTAATGATTACTTTCAGAATCTTGATGTCTTACTTATTATTCAGTGTATAATGTTTGCGAATGCCATTCCTATCCCCGAGCAACGAAGCAAATCCTGCGGGTCAAAATAAAAAAGAGAAACCAAGTATGGTTGACCAGGTTGTTCCTCGTACCTTTCGTACATACGTTCACTTCCTCAAAAGTCAGGTCATTCATTATACATGTCACTTTCCAGCAGCATGTCCACCTGTCAAGCATCCTCACTCCCAGCCACGTTCCTTACCGGATGTGGCCAAGAACGGCGTTCACCGTATCCCGTTGGACGCTAATCCAGCTTGGCACTGGTCAATATAGAGCTAGCTCGGGACTAGCACGATCTGATAACTCTAAGCCCAAGTCTGCCAAGCGCAGGTGGGTTAAAGGAGCCGAGAAAAAGGATCAGATAAGGTAATGCCCCGCCGTTGGCGAGAAAAATCATATTCTCCTGCTTCCCCCCTCCTCTGTCTCCGATGCTGTGAATGGATCATTCTTTCGTCATCTCCGTGCTTGAAACAGCCTTGGTTTCCTTTAGTGGGGGGTTGTGGAATACATCCACCGGGTTTTCCTGAAAATACTGCGGGATCTTAGTGTGACAAACTAATATGTCAAATAGTAATGCATAGGTACTAAAGATTGCTAGGCTAAGTTGGGCTCTATATTTTAAGAGCTTCCTACTTCTAACCTCGGAAGCTTTTCCCTAGGAAAGTCGCCATACCAGTACACGATCGCTCTGCCCTTCGCTTTGTCTTTCCTCATCTTCGAAATCATCTTACTTCTCAAGAATTAGGAACCATATCTGATCCCTGCGTTGCTGGGAACGACAATTTTCGACGTATCTGAAGCGTTTATAATTCTATTTGTTTTCCAACTTTAATCTGGCGTTCTAAACTATAGAAAAGAAATGGCAGCCACACAGCAAATCTCCTCGAAGGCGGCACCTGCCTGGGAGCAGTTTTCCATATGCTTACCACACCCATACTTGACACGTTATAATGCGAAGACAACTGATGTAGAGAAAGTAGAGTCTGCATATAACACACCCGATCGATTGGTCAAACTGGCATATCGTATCATCTATGCTCCAGCGCAGGCACCTGCATCCAATATCCAACCGCCTTTTCCTCTGCACAATCCAGCCTTGTGGTTTTCCTCCTTGTTAGACGGGAACGATATACCAATTGCCGATAACACATCTTGGGCTCGAGCCCGAAGATGCCCTTCGACCACATTTGGATGGACCTCAGTTGAACCGCCCACCATTGCTCAAGTGTGGCTTCTCATATATTCTATTTTCACCCGTCACCACACCAATGAAGCAATTCGGTTGGCATTTGTGGGTACAGATACTGCCCTCATTCGAGACGAACTTCTAGCTGTCGGACTTGCAATTGTTCATCCAGTGCCGTTAAATGCCAATCCTGAGTCTGAAACTTGGGTAGATCTTGCTGACCGCGAGGTTCTGCTCCTTCGCAGCTCATTTTGGCAAGGAGCTGGCTCCCCATTTGGTCCGAAGGCAGCCTGGATTCCTTCAAACATCGGCTCCCTCCGCCCATCTCTTCATACATTCCCCATCTTTCCAACTACGCAGACAATTACCACCAAATTCCCCAATGCAAAAATACATACTTTACACCCCGTTCGCCCCGCCAAGCCTACCCCAGGCTCTATCATATACAGCCGCTATATCCCCGACTTGAACGAAGTGTTCTCGATGATGGCCTTGGATTACACAAACTCAGAACATCTCAATTTCTTCCACACCTGGCAGAACGATCCTCGTGTAGCTGCGGGTTGGAACGAGACTGGCACCTTAGAACAACATCATAAATATCTGAAAGATCTTCACAATGACCCACACACCCTTACTGTGTTTGCCTGTTTCAATGACACCCCATTTGCCTACTTTGAGGTTTATTGGGCAAAAGTAAGCATCATCCATCCTTCTTACAGGTGCTCCTAGTTCCAACCAGAAATCTAATGACCATACTAGGAAGACCATCTTGGGGCTCACTACGTAGCAGGTGATTGGGATCGTGGTCGTCATTCTCTAGTTGGTGACGCAACATTCAGAGGACCACATCGTGCGCATGTATGGTGGTCAAGCTTGATGCACTACATGTTCCTTGATGAGCCGCGAACAGAGTTTGTGGTTGGGGAACCGAAATATACAAATACCAGGGTGTTAGAATTAGACGTACTACACGGCTTTCATATAGAAAAGTTCGTCGATCTACCTCATAAAAGAAGTGCATTTGTGAGGTGTTCGAGGGAGCGATATTTCGGGCTTTGTACCATAGGTATGCCTTTTGGTGGAAGAGTCAAGGACGTTATGGAGAAGCTGTAATAGACGCTATACCTAACAGATCATGAAGAAAATATTCCCCAACTACTGATCGCTAGGTTGGAAGTAAAAAATTAATTAGTCTCTCAGTTCCCTGTATGTGAGCCGTAATGCATAATTGTTTCTCTGCCCAATCTTGTTATTGATCATAATTTTCTGTACTCGATCGAACAAAAGAATATGGCCTATCAAAACTCTAGAGTACATTCTTTCATGGTTGGCCACCCCTCGTAATCCATGATATCGCCTGTTTCCACTAAATCAGTATCCACCAATCTTTGGGCGATCTCCCTCAGTATGTGCTTTTTAATCTTCCCGCTCCCTGTTTGAGGCATATCCTCTAATCCGACTTCCTCATCGCCGAACCAAAAAATATGTGTAGGAGCTTTATGCCTACCCAGAACTTCTCTAACCCAGTACCGCAATTCCTCATCATTAGGCTTTTCTATATCCTCTGCAACTGGGAGGAGAAATGCACCCACTACCTCGCCATATTTCAGATCTTTTATTCCAACCACTGCAGCCCGTGTAATGGACCCAGAAGGATGAGACGTGAGCCGTGACTCGATCTCAACAGGATAGATATTCTCACCCCCACGAATAATAATGTCTTTAAATCTTCCGGTGATTGTACAATACCCCTCGTGATCAAAGAAGGCTTCGTCACCAGTCCGTAACCACACAATTCCCTGGTCATCAGGCACCATTGCTTCTGCAGTTTTCGAAGGATTGTTCCAATATCCCTTTTGTAAAGAATAACCCGACATATATAGTTCTCCACGCTCTCCTATTGGCAATATTCTTTCATTCTGGTCTACAATTTTCGCATGCATGTGCGGCATTATTTTTCCTACCGTGGTGATACGTCGCTGTATCGTATCAAACGTTTCGGCATTGAAACACGTCGGAGAAGCCTCCGTAAGCCCGTAGCTGCTTGTGAATTCCACCATATTCAACTCGTCAAGCATTCGCTTCATCAACGCTTTTGGGACAGGAGCACCAGCTACGATTCCGGTTCGCAGGTCAGGGCACGACCAAGAGTCAGGGCGGGGTAGTGAGAGTATTTCCTCAAACATAGCCGGTACTCCATGTAAGGCGGTACAGTTCTCATCCGACAAGCAAGCTAAGACAGCGGGAGCAGAAAAGGTAGGGGAAGGTAAAATTAAAGTTGACCCATGGGTGATGCAGGCTAGAAGCCCGAGAACGAGACCAAAGCAGTGAAAAAGAGGAGGTGGGCAACAGAGTATATCGGATGGTGTGAAAGCCATGCGGTCCCCAATCGATCGCGAATTGTTGATCAAATTGCTTGAAGTAAGTCAGCTCACAAACCTACTTCTTCCGTCACATATAACTCACTGGTGTGTTAACATCGCTGCTTTGGGATCGCCAGTCGAACCACTAGTATATTGAAGATTACAAACGTCATGCGTATTAACATTTCTTGTGGTTTCCTCCAAGTCTTCGTCAGAACACTTCGAACCCTCTTTCTCCACAAGGTACTTATAAGTAGAAAATACTCCAAATGTTCCTCGTATCATGATCACCTTTTGTAAACTCTTTACATCGACGGGGCTTTGTTCCATGCTTTTCAGCAACTCGGCATTCGTATGTCTTCCGTACTTCTCTTGAATGAATAGTACTCTGCAACCTTTAACCTTTAGCTCATACTACGCGTACTCTGGGTGCACAACTTACCGGAATGATTCAAAGCATACTTTGCCTCGGTGGCAGTGTATGTACTATTTAGAACCACCAGAATAGCTCCAATATAGCCGGCAGCAAAAAAGACGGCGACATATTCTTCGCAATTGCCAGCAAGGATGCCAACTCGATCTCCAGAATGGACTCCCAATGCTAGCATAGCCTTGGCCAGCCTTTTGCTCTGGCTCTGAAGCTCAGCATAGGTCCACCGTGAGCCAGTCCAAGATACCACACATTCCTTTGTGCCTCTGGCAAATACCTGCTCATCTAGAAGCTCGCCCAGGGTCAATTGCAGTAGTGAGGGTTGCGTGGGGCCATGGACGAGAGATAATCCATGATGGTCATTAGTAGTGATGCGGTTGATATGGGACGTGGTCTGCTGCAGACGTCGCAACGGGGTAGCTACACTTGACATACTTTGACATACAACTCGACTCTGGTTTTATGGAAATTTGGCTTTGAAGGAGTAGAAACATTAATCGTAGAGAAATTTTTGTGAAAGGAGTATCGAAAGCTTCCAAACCCAGTCGAGATAAGTAGGTCAAGCGTCGGTGACTCGGCCCTCTC
>Ga0247734_1002061_pt1 | contig 13967 bp, 13 predicted proteins | sample UWRJL103311B2_FD_180933 | JGI IMG/M metagenome (GOLD analysis project Ga0247734, IMG submission 180933) | Plant litter microbial communities from Arlington Agricultural Research Station in Wisconsin, United States - UWRJ-L103-311B-2 | ecosystem: Environmental > Terrestrial > Plant litter >... | reverse complement strand
AGCTCCTCGTCGCCATGGCGCGGATTGTTGCGCTATGATGACCCGCATTCAACGGCAATCTCAGCCGACTTTGTATTGGTTGCTACAATGTTGTAATGTTGCAACGCTGCCACCCCGCTCGCCCGTCGCTTAGGGGGCGACCAAGACCAAGTCGGTAGGAATGGTAAACGTACGTATATTACATTTCCTTGCTCAGAAGTGTATTTTTGTACTTCTAATTGGTCATTTAATGGGTCATTCGAAGCGGCATGGCCACACAGCTGGTTTACATTTCGCCCTCGCTCGATCCCAGAACGCCCAGCACTTTGTAGCGCTTCCTAAATTAATCGTCGCGGCATCTTGAGCTTATATATAGCGCATGCTATAAACACCCTAGATGTGAGAGTACCGTCCCGGTCCTTCACCAGCAGCGCAGGCGTCGGCAAGCCTGAGCGCCGGCGCAGCGGAGGAAGGCGAAGCGCATTTATCAACGTGGACATCGCTCTTCGGAGATGTCGCGGTGAAATCACTCGGCTCGAACCTGTCAGGGCTGCGCACAGCCCATCGATTTAGTGAGATAGGAAATATGAACAGCTTCCAGCACGTGGGAGAAGCATTCGACAGGTCCTCGGATCAACTCGCAGACCTTCTATTTGCAAAGTGGAACGTACTCATACTGCGTTGTCTCAAGGACGAACCCAAGCGCTTCACGGATTTGCGCGCATTACTGCCGGCCATCAGTGCAAAGGTATTGACTGCGAAACTGCGTGAGCTTCAGGTCGCCTGCCTGATCCGCCGCGAAGAACTATCAACATCTGCGGCGGGAAATGTTTACGATCTGGCAGCCGGAACTAGAGAACTTATCCCTGCACTAGACGAAATCTTTGCATGGACCTCAGCACAATCACGCCGATCTTCCGTCAGTCTTCAGCTCGAATTCCCCGCAGAAATCACGGTGTAATGGTCAATCCAGATCTTATCCGGAGCATCACTGGTCTCGAACGTCTTGAATTGGAGGTTTCGACTGCAGCATCTGAGGCAAATGCGCGCTACATTATCATAGCGACGTTCAGCGACAATGAGGTTGACATTGGAGATGTTTTCATTGGCTTGTCGTCGAACATCGCCCAAATTCTAGATAGTGTTATTCTCACAGCTTCGGAATGGTATGTACGGCGTTTTGGCGTCGATAGTATGCCTGTGACCTTCAGCGTACGCCTGGAAGAAGTCCCGTTCATTTGGTGATCGATCGTATGCCGGGCCGTTAATAGAAACAAACCGGCTGTCGCACGTCCCCCGGTGTCGCTGCAATTGGCCGGCATGTGCCGCTCGGGTTGGAATACATTCCAACCAACAAATTCTTGATGGACGCCCAGACCATAGAAGCCTTGAAACCCACTTCTCGGAATGAAATGGTCACAACCCAGCCCCTGTCTGCGATGCGCCGTCGCTGACGCCGGCCAGCAGGCATTTCCATGCACGCCTCGATGCTCCGGTTCGACCGCTGGGCATCCATCGATACGGTCCGGCGCAGCAGATCGCACAGAATGCTATCGCCGGGATCATATCGGCGTAAAGGCGGCACCTTCCATTCCAGTTCAGCGTTTGCGCAGGAAGAGCAGCGCCAGTGCTGAGATCAGAAAGTAGAAGCCGCCGAAGGCGGCGTAAGGCGCGATGTCAACGATCGACGGCGTCTCAATGGCCAACGACTGCTTGATAAAGAAGCCCCCAGCAAGGGCCGACTGCGCGCCGCTCAAAACCATCGCCCACTGCGCGCCATGTGTCTTTCGGCGGCGCAGAGCTGTGACCAGTTGCAGCGCACCTGCAAAAATGGCCCATGCGCCGAACACTGCCAGAGCCCGGTTCATGTTGCTTATGAAAGCTCCTACACCGACCGCTGTCGCCGCGCTCACGGCGACGTTGATGGTCTGTGTCATATTCAATGCAAAACCGCCGCTTCGGCGCGCATCCCCCAAATTGGCGGCGGCGTCCCAAAGCGGATATGCGATCAGGAGCCCGACCGCCACGCCTTGGGAATGCGCTCCTACTGTGAATGCAGCGGCCGCCCAAGCAAAGGCGATGCTGGCCCGCAGGAAATAGTAATTTCGCAACGTTGTGCTGGCTCGACTTTCCTGCTTCTCTTTGGATGAGCGAGAATGTTCGCGCGGCGCTTGAAGATTCATGTTCATATTGACCTACCTTCTAGTAGGGAGCCGATTATACCGTTGCGCGCGGCCTAGCAAGGCTTTATCAACCTACTAGATGGTAGAGAGTGAAAATAGCGCACAGACAACAGCCGGCAGGATCATAGCCGAGGGCCACCGCCTGATTATGAGCAGAGGATACAACGGCTTTAGCTACGCGGACGTGGCTGAGGCGGTGGGTATCAGGAAGGCCAGCATCCACCATCATTTCGCGGCAAAAGGCGATCTGGCTGTGGCCGTCGTCGAAACGTCGCGGGCCACCATAAATGCGCAGGTGGAGCAGATGGCGGCGAGCGAGGCCGACGCTGCTGATCAGCTTCGTATTTATGTGCGGTACTGGGAGCGCTGCATCATCGAGGGCGCAGCGCCATTCTGCGTTGCCGCCATGCTTGCCGCCGAAATGCCAAGCTTGCCCGAGAACGTAGCTTCCGCCGTCCGAGACCATTTTGGCGATTTGCGCAAGTGGCTCGCCGGCGTGCTTGCCGCGGGAGTGCGCCAAGGCGGAGTAGCCCTGGCCGGCACACCAGAAGATGAAGCCGACGGCTTCATGTCAGCTATCTACGGCGCCATGCTGACAGCGCGCGCCTTTTCGGATCCGGCCCGCTTCGCCGCCATAGTTGAAACGTTGCTTTCGAGAGTGCTCGCATTTCCTTGACGTCCGGTTGGCATTTTCGCTTCGCGGATATCGAGAGGAGAACGCCTGATGGGCGCCGCGCTCAGTTCTGGGACGTCCAGCGCCCCACCCCTATGAAGACGACTTCAGAGCGTCGCACGGTCAGCACGAGCGCAGCAGCCATCAGTCTGGCGCAAGCCCTACGCCATAGATTTCCGCCAGATCCCAGAACCAATCTTCGTCGAGTTCGAGAAGCCGGTCTTCCTCGACAAGAGCATCGCGCGCCCTGTCGAAAATCGCATAGCACAGGGCCTCATCGTCGTGCCTAGCGTAATACGCTATGCCATCGAAGCCGCCGGGGTGCGCATAAAGTGCCCCCGACCAGGCTTGGGAGGTAACATACGGCTTACCGCCGTGAACAACCTGTGCCGTCGCGCCGATGCGGCCTAGCCCCGGACCGGCGAGGCGCGCCAAGCGCAACGCTCGGGTCGTCTTCAGGACAATACTTGCCTTGGCCCGCACCAGATCAATCGGCAATAAGGTCCTGCCTGGCGATCGCAGGAACGTTTCAGCAAAAGCACCCTCTCGACCTGCGGCGACGTACAGAACGCCGTATGATCCATCGTGTGCATTGAGCCGGCCCTCGAAACTGCGATCAAAATGAACCGGGAGATAGGCACGCGAATAGAATCGGTGCAAGCTCTCCCCGACCTCCACGACAATTTCCAATGGCGTACGTGATCCAAGATCTGCCGGCGGCTCGGGCGGCGCTTCCAGCCTCGTGATCACCCTCCTTGTAACCCCATCGCCCGCGCGGCAGAAACCACCGGCGCGATTGCGCCTTCCCGCAAGAGATCAATCGGCTTCCGCCCTCCCAGCGTGTCGTCGGGGTGAATAAGGAAGTTGAGGACGCTCCAGGGATTGCGGGTAGTAAGCGCAGCCTGAACTTCCTTCAAGCCATGCAGCAACCCGGCGCGCGTGAACTGGAGGGTGGGATATCGCCGACGATTATTTGGCCCCGGCACAGCTAGAAGGCTGCCCTCCTCAACGCGCTTCGAAATTGCCTGCCGCGTCACTCCATTCAAAAGAGCCTGTACGTCCTCCAAATGGTAAGCCCCTCCCGCCTCCTCAAGATCGGCCTGCGCCATTTTGATGCCCCGCAGTAGGGCACGCGCCCGCGCGTTCGGCTTAAATGCCGAGGCGCCGATGTGCGGTGCGGGGGCTTCGCCACCAGACGAATCCGTTTCACGGATGATAAGCTTCACAAACCGTGACCCGCTGCCCGGCGCGAAGTGCTTAAGGTGCCTTTCTGCTTCAGGTGTGGTCGCAAACGCTGCGATTCTCACGCCCGCAGGCGCCTTTTTCCCGGCAAGTAACCTGACTTCGCCTTCCGACAGAGCTACCGCGGATTTGACTTCGGATCCGTCGCGCTTGTGCCGGCCAGCTTTCTTGATCACAATGCCCGGCTTGTCAGCGGTTTTTTCCTGCGTCATCGCCTGCTCCTTCAAGACCAAGGTAATGCGCTTCGCACTTAAGTCAACTTTGACAACCTGGACAACGATCGGCGTTCGGGGCGCCGGCCGTCTCGCTATGCCGTCATTCCAACCCAACTTGCTCGAAAACCCACCAGCCAGAATTAGAGACCCCTATTTTCGACCAGCTAATCAACCCACTCGCGTTTGCCCGTCCAATCGAGGTTTCATGACCGCTTTGCTCACCTACTCCTGCGACAGCGCCCAAGCGAGGGCGGCGAAGGGCGGCCTTGTGGTCCATCCCAGGTGGACCATACTTGCCACCATGCTAGCCTCGAGCCTCGCTTTCATCGATGGCTCCGTGACCAATGTCGCATTGCCCGCGATCGGCCAGGATCTAAGTGGCAACGCTGCGAGCCTTCCGTGGGTGATCAACGCCTACCTCCTTCCTCTTTCTGCATTGCTATTGATCGGAGGCGCTGCGGGCGATCATTTTGGCCGAAAACGCATTCTTATCCTCGGCATATTATTGTTCACCTTGGCTTCAATCGGCTGCGCCGTCGCTCCCAACCTTACGGTTCTCCTTGCGGCCCGTGCGCTTCAAGGCATCGGGGCAGCAATCTTTATGCCGAACAGTCTCGGCATCCTGGGCAGCTCCTTCGAAGGGGAGGCGCGCGGGCGGGCGATAGGTACTTGGGCCGCGGCCGGCGCGATAGCCAGCGCCGTTGGACCGCCGCTCGGCGGGTGGTTGGTCGATGCCATTGGTTGGCGCGCGATATTCTACCTGAACATACCTCTGGCAGCGGCCGCGATCCTCGTTGCCTGGCGTTACGTCGAGGAGAGCGCTCGCCGTGACGAGCGGCTAGATTGGCCTGGCGCTATACTGGCCACTAGCGCGCTCGGATGCCTGACATGGTCGCTCACATTGTGGTCGAGCCGCCATGGAGCGACCCTCACGACATTTGCCGGTCTTGGCGCCGGCTGCGCCTTGCTCATCGCGTTTGTCTGGACCGAGCGAGTGCGCGGCGAACACGCAATGATGCCACTGGCACTGTTCGCATCTGCGCCTTTCGTGGGCCTGACCCTGTTGACACTCCTTCTGTACGGCGCGCTCGGCGGGCTGATCGTACTGCTGCCTTATCTGTTGATTGTCGGCGGCCACTACACCCCGACCCAAGCTGGCCTTGCCCTGCTGCCCTTCTCGATCGTCCTGGGGGCTACCTCTCGGATGGCGGGGCGTATTGCGGAACGGATTGGCCCCCGATGGCCGCTTTCCGTCGGTCCGATAGTCACGGGCGCCGGGTTCCTCCTCCTCGTACGCGCTGACCCGACCGCAAGCTACTGGACCACCATACTTCCGGGCGTCACGGTCATCGCACTCGGGATGGCCGGTGCTGTCGCCCCATTGACGAGCGCTGTGCTTTCTTCGGTGGACGGCCAGCACACAGGGACCGCATCCGGCTTCAACAGCGCAATCGCACGCACCGGCGGTCTGGTCGCTACGGCCGTCACCGGCGCAGTGATTGCGAATACGGGCCAGGCCCTGACAATCGCGTTTCAGTCCGCCGCCATTGTCGGGGCCGTGCTTGCAGCGCTGGCCGGAGCCATCGCCTACATTACGTTGGGAAGCTCGACAGCAAGTCGCGCCGACACGGCCTAGACTGGGATTGCGGCGACGCGCGCAAAATGCAGCATCAACCCATCGAGCGACAAATTATGCTGACACCGCGCCCCGCATGGTATAGCAATCGCTACAATCGCATTGCGTTGCGGGCATTTCGTCCTTTTTGCGACTTGCCCGCGCCCAGTCTGCCTCGTGTCGTCCCTTGATCGTTTTAGCTTCGTCGTGGCGGCGAATTGCAATGCCCATAATCCTAGTCCGTTTAGGGATCCGCCTGAGGGGCATCGTTCCCATTGCCACGCCTACCGAACCGAGGAGTTCGCCATACCAAAATTACCCCGCCGCCTGGAGGGCCACGTAACCATCGTAACTGGTGCTAGCTCGGGGATCGGACTGAGCGTGGCGAGTGCATTTGCGGCAGCCGGCTCCGCAGTAGTCGTCAACTACCGATCGCATCCTGCCCCTGCCTTGCAACTCGCCGACCAGATACGCAGTAACGGGGGCAAATGCGCCGCTATCCAGGCCGATGTCTCGAACGAGGAAGACGTGGTTCGCCTGTTCGACACAGCGACTGATGCTTTCGGCCGAATAGATATTCTAGTCTCCAACTCTGGCGTTCAGCGGGATGCAAGCATCACAGATATGACCCTGGCGGACTGGAACACCGTAATTGACATCAACCTTACCGGCCAGTTCCTTTGTTGCCGCGAGGCCGTAAGGCGTTTCAATTCGCAGCCTGCACATTCCCGTCCCAGCCGCAGCAGCGGTGCGATCATCGCAATGAGCTCGGTTCACGAGATCATCCCCTGGGCTGGCCATATAAATTACGCGTCGGCAAAAGGCGGTGTGCGGATGCTGACGCGCTCGCTGGCGCAAGAGGTCGCCTCTCAAGGCATCCGGGTTAACGCGATTGCTCCCGGCGCCATCAGGACGCCCATCAACAAGGATGCCTGGGAAACCCCGGAAGCGCTCGAGAAGCTGCTGCGCCTCATTCCATACGGGAGGATCGGCGAACCCGAGGATGTCGCAAATGCGGCCATCTGGCTCGCCTCGGACGAGGCTGACTATGTGACGGGTACAACCCTCTTCGTCGACGGGGGGATGGCGCTCTATCCGGAGTTTCGCGACAATGGCTGATAAGCCTCGAAGCATCGGGAACCGGGCAATCGTCGGCGACCTCGAAACAGCAGCACTCGTCGCTCACGACGGGGCGATAGACTACCTGTGCTGGCCCGATCTCGACAGCCCGACAATCTTTGCTGAGCTCCTGGACGCGGAGAAAGGCGGTGCCTTCACGATCGAACCAGCCCTGTGCAATCCTCGCCATCTCCAGCTCTACGTCCCCGACACGAACGTGCTCGTAACGCGGTGGATGGCAGAGGAGGGAAGCGTCGAGATCATCGATCTGATGCCCCATCCTGAAGCGCGCGAGTTCTTGGCTCCGGCCGGACGGTGCTTGATCCGGAAAGTCACAGCGACCCGCGGTGCTATTGCCTTGGATATGAAATGTGCCCCGCGCTTCGATTACGCCCGGGAAACGCCACGAGCGAGCGCTTTGGACGAAGGCGTATGCTTCGCCGGGGAAGACCTCTCGCTCCAATTGCATTCCTCGATCCCGCTTGAGTACTCCTCCGGCAATGCAACAGCGCGGTTCACCCTGGAGGCCGGCGAAAGCGTCTGGTTTGTGCTGGGCGGTCCTGGCCTGGAACGCCCTACCGCCGAACGCGTCGATAAAGTGATAAGCGAGACAATCATCTGCTGGCGAAAATGGTTGGCTCAATCAACCTACAAGGGCCGCTGGCGCGAGCAGGTGCACCGCTCGGCGCTTGTCCTCAAGCTGCTTACATCGCAGACGCATGGCTCCATCGCGGCCGCAGCGACCTTCTCCCTGCCTGAAGCACTTGGAGCGGATCGCAACTGGGATTACCGGGCTACCTGGATCCGTGACGCCTCCTTCACGGTCTACGCCTTCATGCGTTTGGGGTTCGTGAGCGAAGCCGAGCGCTTTCACCAATGGGTGGCCGATCGCATAATATCGGCTGATCAGGATAATCCCTTGCGGATCATGTATGCGATCGACGGCACCGATGCATCGGACGAAAGCGAGTTGGAACACCTCTCCGGCCACGCCAACAGCCGCCCCATCCGCATCGGCAACGCCGCTCATCAACAAAGCCAGCTCGATATTTACGGAGAGCTCCTCGACAGCGTCTACCTGTCCAACAAGTACGGAGGCGCAATTAATCACGACGGTTGGGAACACATCCGCGGGCTGATATCCTACGTTCTCGAGCACTGGGAGGAGGCTGACGCCGGGATCTGGGAAATGCGTTCGGCCCCCCGGCATTTTCTCCATTCGCGCCTCATGTGCTGGGTTGCCATCGACCGTGCAATAAGACTTGCGAACAAAAGATCCCTGCCCGCCCCGCTTGTTCAGTGGGTCGAGGTCCGCGATCGCATTTCCGACGATATCTGGCGAAACTTCCGGCACCCCGAACATGGCTATTTTGTCCAGGACCGGGGAGGCACCCAACTGGATGCTGCCCTTCTCATGATGCCGCTCGTTCGCTTCGTTTCGGCGACAGATCCCGTCTGGCTTGCTACGCTCGAAGCGATAGGCAGGGAGCTAAGCGACGATGGCGTCATTTGCCGATACCGCGGCGAAGATGGCTTTGAGAGCAGAGAAGGCGCGTTCACCACATGTACCTTCTGGTACGTAGAGTGCCTGGCGCGCGCAGGCCGCCTCGACGAAGCCCGGCTGATGCTGGAGAGGGGCATGCGCTATGCGAACGCGCTGGGGCTTTTCTCCGAAGAGATTGACAGCCGCGGATTGCAACTCGGCAATTTCCCGCAAGCGTTGACCCACCTCGCCTTCATCAGCGCCGCCTTTTTCACCGACCGAAGCCTGCAACCCGGAAGCAAGCCAATCTGGCAACCGTGACGCGCACAGACACCCGTTCGGCACGATCTGCAGCCGTCTGCCAGCTAGAAGCCGTAACGAGCGAAGGTCGCAAATCGGTCGACGATTCCGGTTTCCCCGCCTTGCGTCTTGCGGCGCGCACGAATGTATTCCCCTCCGACGTCCACATTCGGCAATGGCGACCAAACCAGATTGATATGGGCGTCGTCCGTGAACTTATTCTCATCAGGTCCGGTAAGACGGTCGTGATTCCAGCCACGCTGAAACGCATACATGACGCTCGATCGGAGCGAAGCAGACCAAAAGTGTCGATACGAGGCGAATGAAGCCAACACAGCTACCGGCTGAATGCGACCCATTTCATCGACTTGTCCATCGTTTACGAAGTTTGAACCGATGTAGCGGCCTATGCCCTTGCCACCGTTGATTTCGAAACGCACGTCGTCCTTCGATCCCACCGCCAGCTTGCCGGCAACAGAGACGCCCCAAGCCAATGCGGTATCCTTCACCAACTCCGTATCGGACCGAAGCTGCCTTACCATCCCGGCGATCGAAAGTAGTCCGCCGCCGCGCTGCGCAACGTCATATCGAACGATTGCGTCCGGCAAATGGCTGTCTCCGGTCACCAGTCGCGTGCCGCCACCCAGTGGGGAAAGGGTCGTCTCCGGATTCTCCAGCGACACGTACAGATTACCGTACTTGTAACGAACCTGAGGTTGCCGTGCCAGGACAGCGGCCGCTTCAGGCCCGATATAGTCCGCGCTCTCCGGGAACGTCGCCGGATCAAGGAAATTCGTCCAGTCCTGGCCGAATTCCCAATTGTCCACGGTTACATAGGCCCGCCTCAGCGCAAGAGTTGCCGGATTTGCGTTGCGCTGATCCGCCGTCGTCGGAAAAGCCTGAAAATCGACCTCGATCCGGCTGGCGACGTCGTGCCCGCCGACCGCACTTGCAGTTGTAACCCACAGCCGTGTCTGCCGTGCGCTTAGTGTGACTTCATCAGAACCACGCCCTCCTACCGGGATATTATTGGGCAGGAGGAATTGACGGATGAACTGGGTCGTGTCCGGGTTACCGCCGCTGTATCGGCTATAGTCCATGTCGAGCTTCACGTATCCACCGATCTTGATGATCGTGGAGCCAACTCTGAAACCCTCAGGCGCAAGACTTGCCGTGTTTCCCGTCGAGGCAGCGGTCACATCGCGATTGGCGATAGAAACACGCGTTGGAGATACAGCATCCCCCAACGGGCCTTTCGAAGGCAAACTGGGCGCCCGATCACGGTCAATTGCGAATTGCGGCGCCGGCACCGGCCGTTCCTCACCGCCGCCCCCACCAATCGCCTGCCTTGGCATCGGGGGAGCCGACGGTGTTTGCGCAGACAGCAATGCTTCGAGACGCGCCACTTTCTCCTCCAGCGATTTGATGCGCGCGTCGCTATCTTCGCTTGACGAGCCAGTCGCCCTGGCCGGAGACACAATCAAACTGCTGGCGATGCTGGATGCGACTATTAGTTGGCGTAGCATGCCGATATTCCTCTCCGTAACTGGAGCATCCGCAGCGCCCGTCGATCTCGAGCGCGCGCTCCCCCTTTTTGCGATCGGACCCCCTGGAAAACGTCAGGTACCCGAAGCGCTTTCGGCGTCCTGGATGTCCCTACGGAACGTCTCGGGAAGAAAGATCAGCGCGACCACCGCAGTCACGGCAGTACCGATGATTGGGTACCAGATGCCTGCGTAGATATCGCCGGATGCGGCCACCATCGCGAAAGCTGTCGTCGGCAGAAAACCGCCGAACCATCCCAGGCCAATATGATACGGGAGTGACATGGATGTGTAGCGAATGCGGGTTGGGAAGAGTTCGACCAGCAATGCTGCAATCGGGCCGTAAACCATGGCCACGTACATCACGAGGAGGAAAATAATCCCAACAACCATCGGTTTGTTGATCTGCGCCGGATTAGCCCTGTCTGGATAACCCGCCGCACTCAACGCTCCCCTGACTCTGTCCCCGAACGCTTTAATCGCAATCGCACGCTCTGCAGGTGCAAGTGACTTGGGGTTTATTGCCGGCACGACCTCCAAACCAATCCGGATCTCGGCTATTTTGCCTGCCGGTGTGACTTCATTCGAGTAGGAGACGCCATTTTTCGCCAGGTACGCCTTGGCCACGTCGCAGGAGGAATTGTCGAACTTGTTCTTGCCCACCGGGTCGAACTGGAACGAGCATTCCTCTGGTGCAGAATATACTACGACAGGGGTCTCCGCCTGCGCCCGCGTCAGCGCTGGATTGGCAGCAAACGACAGAGCATGGAACAGGGGAAAATACGTCAACGCAGCCAACGCAAAACCAGCAAGCATGACCGGCTTACGCCCGACATGGTCGGACAGCCAGCCAAACAGGACAAAAGTAGGAGTTACCAGCAGCAAGGCCACTGCCGTAAGCATGTTAGCGGTGAAGCCGTCTACCTTTAGCGTCTTCTCGAGGAAAAACAGCGAATAAAACTGCCCGGTATAGCTGATCACTCCGACACCGACTGCAGCGCCGAACAACGCAATCAGGACGATCTTGAGGTTACCCCACTCGGCAAACGACTCCGTGAGCGGCGCGTTGGAAGTTCGACCCTCACCTTTCATCTGCTGGAACATCGGACTTTCTTCCAGCTGAAGCCGAATCCAAAGCGAAATTCCCAAAAGGATCGCCGAGACCAGGAATGGAATGCGCCATCCCCACTCAGCGAACGCCGCCTCTCCAACCCCCACACGAGTGCCGATCACCACCAGCAGTGCGCCGAAGAGACCGAAACACGCGGTCGTCTGAATGAAGCTGGTGTACAGGCCTCGTCTGCCTGCGGGAGCATATTCCGCGACGTAAGTCGCCGCTCCGCCATATTCGCCTCCGAGAGCGAGGCCTTGCAAAATCCTCAGTGTGACCAGCGCAATCGGTGCGGCCACTCCGACGCTTTGATAATTTGGCAAAAGGCCGACGACGAACGTCGAAAGCCCCATAATCGCCATTGTGACCAAGAAGGTGTTCTTCCGCCCGACCATGTCGCCAATCCGACCAAACACCAGCGCGCCGAACGGGCGAACCGCGAAGCCGGCAGCAAACGCCGCCAAAGCAAGGATGAAGCCAGTGGTTTCGTTAACCCCAGAAAAAAAGTGTGATGTTATCGCTGTAGCGAGAAGGCCGTACAGATAAAAATCGTACCACTCGAATACAGTTCCTACCGACGAAGCTGCGACGATCAATGCACCATTGGAACGTCTAGGCTGCAGTTCCTGCGATGTTGCTAAATTCATGACAATACCTATCCCATCCGAGAGCGTCGTCGGCCCACGGTAATATTCAATCAGTTCTGATTTTCAGCAGCGCAGCCCGTTGACTTACGCGTAGACCCGAAGAGCTAAGTCCTAACCACTAGAAACTGGACTGCCGCTGACGACCGAAAGGAACCGGGCTTGCCTGAAGGCCGAGATGCCTTCGCTCCCGCCCTCCAGCCCCAATCCGCTTTCCCGCACGCCGCCAAATGGCGTCTCTGCAAAGGATGCAGACCAATGGTTGATTGCCAGCGAGCCTGCCTGGATTTCGCGCCCCAAATACTCAGCGCGGCCCAAGTCCGTCGTGAAAGCATAAGCCGCCAAGCCAAATGGCAGGCGATTTGCCTCCTCGACCGCTTCTGCAATCGTGCCAAAGGACAAGATAAGCGCGAGGGGGCCGAACGGCTCTTCGTGAAGAACCCTGCTGTCGGCCGAGAGCCGTGTCAGCACGGTCGGCGGATGCCAGAAGCCTGCACCGCGCGGCGCCACGGAGCTATGCGCAGTTGCACCTTTGGCGACCGCATCGTCGATAAGCGCTGTGATCGCCTCCACCCGGCGTTGATTCTGCAGTGGCCCCATCGCGGTGTCGTCGGCAAATGGATCACCCACGACAAGCTTATCCATCTCAGCAGTGAACGTTTCGGCGAAGAGCTCGTAAGCCGCATCTTCGACTATGAACCTCGTCGGAGAGGTGCAGACCTGCCCGGCGTTCCGAAACTTCGCGGCCGCAGCTGCTTTGGCCACGGCGCGCACGTCGCTGTCGGCGAAGACAATCACCGGCGCGTGGCCGCCCAATTCCAGCACCATACGCTTCACCGTCGTGGCGCAAAGAGCAAACAGCTCCTTGCCGACCGCAGTACCGCCGGTGAATGTCAGGGACTTTATCTCAGGATCAGTCGCAAAGCGGCGTCCGATCACAGGCGGATCACCGAACACCACATTCAGAACGCCTGAAGGAAGGCCTGCAGCCTCGAACGCGCTTGCAAGCATGAGTGCACTGGCCGGTGTCGCCTCCGAAGGCTTGATCACGATCGTGCAACCCGCCGCCAGAGCATATCCGATCTTGCGTGCCGGCGTAATCGCCGGTGCGTTCCATCCGGATATGGCTCCTACAGGCCCCAACGGCTCACTTACCGTCGTCATCCGCATGTTGGGGCTTCGCCCGGGGATTACGCGGTCGTAGAGGCGCCGCGCCTCCTCGGCAGACCACTCCAGGATCTCGCACGCTGTAAGCGTCTCAAGCAGAGCCTGACGATAGGGTTTGCCCAGCTCCAGACTGATCAACGTCGCCCAGTCACCCCTCCGGAGGCGCAACCACTCCGCCGCGCCCCGCAGGTAACCAGACCGATCCAAGGCTGACACACGTTTCCATGTCACGAATGCGCGAGCCGCAGCCTCTATCGCCTGAGTGACATCGTCCGCCTCGGCGATCGGCAGAACGCCCAGCACATCTCCGTTCACTGGATTTATGACATCCATCGTTCGCCGGTGCGCGGCTTCGACCCATTTTCCGTCGATAAAGAGACGTGGGTGCGCATACACTGCCGCATGAGCTTCTGGCGATGCCATCAATGAATTCCTTCGAGAAGCAAGGAGAGGCCCTGGCCGACGCCCATGCACATCGTTGCGATTGCGTTCTTGGCGCCTCGGTTCTGCAGCTCGATCGCTGCGCTAAGTGCGAGGCGGGCTCCTGACATCCCAAGTGGATGGCCCAGCGAGATCGCGCCACCATTGGGATTCACATGTTCGGCGTCGTCCTCGAGGCCAAGCGCACGCGTGACGGCAAGCGCTTGAGCGGCGAACGCTTCGTTGAGTTCAATCACGTCGATCTCCTCGAT
>Ga0247734_1002060_pt1 | contig 13968 bp, 10 predicted proteins | sample UWRJL103311B2_FD_180933 | JGI IMG/M metagenome (GOLD analysis project Ga0247734, IMG submission 180933) | Plant litter microbial communities from Arlington Agricultural Research Station in Wisconsin, United States - UWRJ-L103-311B-2 | ecosystem: Environmental > Terrestrial > Plant litter >... | reverse complement strand
TACACTACATTATGATCGGCAGCTATCTCAGAACCTCCCGGCGCAGTTTGGTTCGTAACAAATTATTTTCTTTTATTAATATTATTGGCCTGGCAATCAGCATGTCTGTGGGGTTACTGGTTATTGCGTTTTTAACTGATCTGGTTTCTTACGATAATTTTCATGTAAAAAAAGACCGCATCTACCGGGTGGTTACAAAGAATGAAGTGGATGAACAACCAACCATGGATTTTGCCTCTATGTCATTGAAAGCAGGGAGAATAATCAAAGAAACCTTTACCGGATTTGAAGACATTACCTTACTGCGCCCTGGATTTGCCGGTGATGCAAAGATCAATAAAGAAACCATTTTACCTGTTTCGGCATGGTATGCAGATGATTCTTTTTTCAAGGTTTTTACTTTCCCAATGCTGGAGGGTGACCTGGCTACTGCATTACGTGAACCTTATTCGCTGGTGTTGACAGAAAAAACGGCTAAAAAATTATTTGGTGAATCAGAGGCATTGGGCAAACTGGTGCAGTTTGACACGCTGAATTACACAGTCACCGGCATTATAAAAGACATCCCAAATCTTTCGCATTTGCGGTTTGAAGCACTGGTTTCCTTTGCCAGTATTGAAAATGAAAAATGGCTCGTGACAGGTGAAAAAGAGAGCTGGGATCACATTTATTCCAACTATGCTTATTTCACGCTACCTCAGAACGGGAACCTTAAATCATTGCAAACAAACCTGAACCGGCTATCAGCAAGTGAAAATAAAAGTTTGAAAAACAGAAAGATCAGCTTGTCGGTACAGCCACTTTCAACAATAACGCTTGGTAAACATTATGCCAATGAAATTGGTCACAGTTTTCCGGTGGTGGTTGCCTGGGTTTTGGCAGGACTTGCATTTGTAGTAATTCTATCGGCATGTTTTAATTACACTAACCTGTCCATCGCACGTTCGCTAAGGCGCTCAAAGGAAGTTGGAATCCGCAAAATTGTGGGTGCACTGAAAGGCCATGTTTTAGGTCAGTTTATTGTGGAATCCGTCATTATTGCATTATTAGCACTTGTCCTTTCTTTTCTGCTGTTTTTAGTGCTTCGGGAACAATTTATGTCGCTGGACCAATTTCCTGAAAATCTGGTAGTCCTTGAAATTTCTCCAAAAATCGTTCTTTACTTTATTGCTCTTGCTGTTTTGGTAGGTATTGCTGCCGGATTTCTGCCGGCACTTTTCTTTTCCCGCATGAAGGCGATCCAGGTGCTGAAAGATGCCTCCGGACTTCGTATTTTTCGACAGGTTAATCTGCGTAAAGTATTGATTTTAATCCAATATACTTTTTCGCTCATATTTATTACGGCTACTATGATCGGGTATCATCAGTACAAAGGATTTCTGTCTTTAGACCTTGGATTCAACACTGAAAATATTCTGAATATTAAGATGCAGGGTAATAGGAGCGAGCTATTGAAAAAAGAACTGGCAGAAATTCCCGAAATCGGAATGATGGCCAGGTCAAACATTATTACGAGCCTGGGCAGTCTGACGGGCACAACAATGAAATATAAAGATCCGCGTGATTCCGCCAGACTTTACCTCAATTTCGTCGACGCCAACCACCTGCCGTTGCACCGTCACAAATTCCTGGCCGGGAAAAATTTTAGTACAAGACCGGTAAAGGGAAATGAAACCGAGATAATTGTGAACGAACAAGTATTGAAACGTTTCAATATCGCAAAGCGAAATCCCGAAAAAGCTCTTGGAGAAATCGTGCAGATGGACAATAAAAAATTAACCATCGTAGGTGTGCTGAAAGATTTCCATTACGGTACTGTTGAAAAGGAAATTGAACCAATGGCGTTCCGCTATTACGATGATGAGTCAACAGGCGGATACCTGAATGTAGCCGTAAAAACAACAGATTGGAATGCTACCAAGGCTGGAATTGAACGTGCCTGGCGGAAGATTGATAAGGTTCATCAACTTGATGCTAAATTTTACAACGAGCAGATTGTTCAGGCTTACAGCCAGTTTTCGGTAATGATCAAGATCATTGGCTTTATTACTTTTCTGGCGATCTGCATTGCTTCCATGGGTCTTTTCGGCATGGTGGTGTTTACAACCGAAACCCGGTTGAGAGAGATCAGTATCCGTAAAGTACTTGGAGCAAGCGAAGGCGGGCTGGTCTTTTTATTGAGCAAAGGATTTCTGATTTTACTTGTGATCGCCACGCTGCTTGCGCTTCCTACAACCTACTTGTTTTTTAATAAAGTGGTACTAACAAATTTTGCTTATCATGCTCCCATTAGCCTGAATACAATGCTGGCAGGTGTTTTGGTGGTGATGTTCATTGGGTTTGTGATGATCGGAAGCCAGACTTTAAAAGCTGCCAGGAGTAATCCGGCGGAAGTATTAAAAAGTGAGTAGGAGCAAGGGATAGTACTCAGAATAAATCGTTTCTTTTGCTTCTGTAAGTTATACCTGACGTTGGCCGTATTTTGTACTGTCTGATTTTTCGTGTCAAAATTATTTGAATGTATTAGTTATATTTGGCTTAATGGTTAAATGTAGAGAGAAACCAGTACTAAAATCAATCTGGATTAATTGACAATGAGTTTTTTGAAAAATATTTTTAATATAAGAGATAAGCCATTAAAAGGTAATGATGATTTCTGGCGCTGGTTTCAAAAAAATGAAAGGGCTTTTTTTAATGTGGTGAAGCAGGAAGGAAATATAGAAGAAGGTTTTTTTAGCAAGCTTTCACCCAAACTGGAAGAATTGAGAGAAGGGTACTTTTACCTAACCGGAATGTATGACGACAATACGGTTGAATTGGTAATTACTGTTGACGGAACGGTAAAAAATATTGTTTTTGTGGAAGAACTTATTAGCTCAGCACCGACAATAACCGGGTGGAAATTTACAGCGCTTAAACCCGCCTTAAATATTGAAAATGTTAATATTGAAATGGAAGGATACAATTTCAATAAGAATAATCTGAATTTTTACGCTGATCATTCGTCTGAGTATCCCGATGAGATCGATATTACAATTGTACATAATGACTTCAACGAGGACAATGAAACAACAATTACAAATGGTTCTTATATCTTCCTGGACAATTATCTTGGCGAACTGGACTTTGTAGGAGCAATTGATAATGTGACGATTACCGGAAAGGAAGAAGGGCAAAGTGAACTGATTCCAATTGAAAAATTAAAGGATTTTCTCATCTGGCGTCAAAAGGAATTTGTCGAAAAATACGATGGGATAAGATATAACACGGAAGATGATACCTATTCGTTGCTGGAAGCAGAATTGGAAAATGGCAATGCAATAATAGCCGTTATTAATACAGACTTACTCAATTGGGAAAGTAAAGCCTCGCATCCATGGATATTGCATATTGAAATTCCCTACAATGGAGAAAAAACAAACGGGATGCCCGATGATCAAACCCGGAATTTACTGGAAGAAATAGAAGATAAAATGTTGGACGAATTAAAGGATTTTGAAGGTTACCTGCATATTGGCAGACAAACAGCTGATGGCCTCAGGGAAATTTATTTTGCATGCAAAGATTATAGAAAACCCTCGAAAGTGATAGACCAGATCCTGATCAGTTACTCAAATGAAATTGAAATGAATTATGACATTTTTAAGGATAAGTACTGGCAGTTTTTCAATCGGTTTAACTGAAATAGAAAATTACTGAAGTTTAAGTGATAATTTATGAAGTCTGATTTTAATAGCTTTCCAATACTTTAAGCTTGTTCCGACGGTTTATTTTATGAGGAGCAAAGGATATTTTGTAACATATAAAACCTGTTGCCATCAAAGCCCCGCCAATAATCAGGGAAGATGCACCGGTTGTATATCGTTTATTGTCAATGCCTTTATTAAAAAAATCGGCTCCAATATAAAGTAAACCTGCAATCGGAAAGTAATAAGATGCTTCAGATACAAATGGAATTCGCCTGGAAACTTTTATCTGCCTGATATCTTTAAGCAGGATTTCCTGATAATTCATTCTCCCCACTACTTCATTAACAGTTCCAATGGTAAAGGAAGAATCCGTAATACCTGCAATAGTTTCGTTAAACCTGATGGTTTCATTACGCATGCGGAACTTAATATGATCTCCAACATGAAAACGGTAACGATGAAACCCACCAAGCAGGGGAGAAGCGTCCAAAACCAAATATTTTGTTCCAAAGTTACCGGCAGTTTTATTGGTGTCAGGTTGGTTTAAATGTAGTCTTTCGTTGCCCAAAGTTGCTTTAACGTCAGAATGTTTTTGTGACCAAACTTGCAAATTTCCCAAAACAAGTAAAAAAGATATAATAAGATATATTTTCATGAATAAGCGGATATTTCAGATAATTAGATCAATTCTATAAATTACAAGATAAAGCTGTTTTAACCATACTCTTTTTCCGTCCAATTTGGTGCAAAACATTAAAAAATCAGATACTCCTAATTAATTAGTTTGCAAACTAATTAATTAGGAGTATCTTTGGTCTGAGTTTAGACAATTCGAATTTTACCGCATAAATATTATGGAAATACGCTCTTTAACGCGGGCAGAAGCAGAAATAATGAGAATATTATGGCAGCTGGAAAAAGCTTTTATTAAAGATATTTTAGCCAGGATGCCCGACCCAAAACCCGCGTACAATACAGTTTCCACTTTTATAAGAATATTAGAAAAAAAGAACGTAATTGATCATATTACTTATGGTAATACACATCAGTATTTTCCATTGATTACAGAGCAGGAATATAAACGGCATGAGATTCAGCAGCTTATGGTTAACTATTTTGATAATTCAGTCGAGAATCTGGTTTCATTTTTTGTAGATGATAATAATTTGAAAACCAAAGACTTCGATGAGATTATGAAGTTTATTAATGAAAATAAAAGTAAATAGTAACCTGGTATAACTATGGAAACTCTGATTTATTTAGCAAAAGTTAACCTTTATTGGATATTATTTTATGCCTGTTACTGGCTTTTACTAAGACAACATACGTTTTTCCGTTTGAACAGGTTTTATCTGGTTGGGGCGTTGTTGTTATCATTAATTTTGCCATCTGTACATTTTGTAAAAGAGGTACAAAAAATACCGGCAGCGATGGATACAATGGTAAAAACGTCAGATTATCTGACCAGTATTCCGGCTCCGCAACAATTTGACCCTACCAGTCTTTTAATGATTTTTTATGCGGCCGGGGCTACATTTATGTTACTCAAATTGTTAAAAGGATTTTACAATTTATACCGTTTAATTAATCAGGGAGAACACATTAAGTTTGACGAATATACTTTGATATTATTACCGGAAGTGAGGCCTGAATCCACAGGTATTGGCTCGTTTTCGTTTTTTAATTTAATGGTTGTTTCCAACAATGATTATGAGTTTCATTTTGATACAATTCTTCGGCATGAACTGGTTCATTTAAAGCAGGTACACAGTTTGGATATTCTTCTGATTGAAGTTTTAAAAGTATTCTTTTGGTTTAATCCCGTATTATGGTGTTACAAGTTTTCTATGCGGGAAGTACATGAATTTTTAGCCGATGAACATGCTGAAAACAAAGACAGTTATGCTGAATTTTTGGTTTCTTACGCGCAAAATACTTCGGCTGAATTAATTACGAATCATTTTTTTAATCCTTCGCTATTGAAAGACCGCGTCAAAATGATTTATAAAAATCGCACTTCTAATTGGTTGCTATATAGGTATTTAATGATTATTCCTGTTATTGGCTTTACAATTTTAATGACTGCCGGACGAGTAAAATTGGTTGTTGTGTCTGATGACCAGGTTAGTACTGTTCTGCCGGACCAAACTAAACAGGAAACAAAGGATAAATTGAATGGTCCAATCATATTAAAAGAAGACATAATTCCTGCCAAAATATCGGTTAAAAACGCTTCCAAAAATAGAAATGCGGTTAACAGGCAATTTGCTGAAAAGCAGGATACATTAAAATCTAAAAAATCTGCAGTCACTAAGTTTGTCAATTATAGAGTGATTCCTGTGAAACTTGAAACAGTAAATACTTCTGTTCCTACCATTGAAAAACTTGGAGCTTTTTTTAATAATACGGTTGATTTGTCGCAAAGAGATATGCAGCCGCTGAAAACACACTATGGAGCATCTTATTACAATAATGGTGCGGAACCGGTGAAAATCACATATCGATACGTTAAGCCTTTCACAAAAAATGATACAATAGATTTACCCAAATAGATATATAAAATAAGATTTTTACGTAAATCTACTGCGTATATAATATAGCGTTATATTTTCGTTTTATAACTTTATTTAACCTGATTTTATCATAAAGCTTGCCTGTTTTTCCAAACAGAGCTTCTGTCACTGTATTTATAAAATGAAATAATTATTAATTCACTCACCAAAAAATCAATAACATGCGATTTTTTAAGATAATATTTTGTGCTGCATTTATATTTATTTGCCAAAAGACGAATGCTCAGAAACAGTTTTCTGTTACAAATCAGTTTCCATTAAATATTAATGAAGAGCAGGTTAAATTTTTTTACGATGATGGACAGAACGATCATAATGAAATCAAAGCTGATATTGTTAATGGTCAAAAAAATCTGTCTAAACCATTTTATTCCAAATATGCTACCATTGCTGTGATGTATAAGGATAAAAGTGTCAGCTTTTGGGTTTCAGATAAAACCGCAGCCATTAATTTTACAGCAAGTGATTCCACGGCAAATCCATTGCAAAGCTTTAAGTTGACCAATGCTTATGCAGTTACTCAAGATATAGATGACAAGAGGATCAATGAATATATTAGTGCTGAAACGAAAAGTCTGGAAGACTTTGTGGCAAATAATAAACAGTGGTTCAAGAAGGATTCACTCGTTATGATTTATGTAGAAAAAAGTAAAAATGTCAGTTCGAAAAAAATCGATTTTGTTAGAAAAAATGCAAAGTCATATTATTCGATTTGGCTTTTCAGGCGCGAACTGGTTTTTGCTGATTACAACATTGACAGTTTAATCCATATATATAACAGCTCGTTTTCCGATAGTTTGAAAAACAGTTTTGAAGGGTCTGAAATTTCAAAAAGACTGACGGGTAGAAATATTAAGAAGAATGTAATGGCTGTTGATTTTGCTGCAAAAGATATGACAGGCAAAATGATTTCGCTCAAAGATTACCGTAACAAACATGTTTTGCTTACTTTTTGGGCATCATGGTGCGTACCTTGTGTTGAAGAGTTTCCGGCTATTAAAACCTTCCATGAATTATATCCGACAGATAAACTCGAAATCATTTTTGTTACGCTGGATGCTGATTCTTTAAAGTTTTCAAATGCGGTAAAAAAGTACGATCTCAACTGGGTACATATATTTAATGATATAGAAGTGTTAAAAAAGTACGGTGTACTTGCAATTCCCCAGGTATATTTAATCGATAATGCAGGTAAAATTGTCTATTCCAGAGAAGAGGAAAAAGATCGGGAATTAGCGTTACTGACTAAGATTCTGGCCGAAAAATTCTCTAATCGATAAATAACGGAAGCATTTATTCACGTCCGTTTTCTGATTCCCGTTTAGCACTGTTTGTCATTTTATCCTTTACATTTTGATCTTTTTTTAATGTATTTCTTTACATGACTTATTTAAAAGTCTGTGAAGACATATTGCATAAAACCAGCACTATTATTCATTATTGAAATCATTTCGATTCTGTTTTTATAAATATTGGTTTTTAAAACACGAAGTAAATAATAGCTAATTGCCTCTTTTCCTGTATAGATACACTTTTCTGGTATATAACTAATGAAATTTTTGTCAGGATAAACCGGTGGAATTATTACCTTTATTTTTAATTCCGAGGGAATGAAAAACAGGCATACTAACTTATTTTGCGTACTATGAAAGATTAATAGAATTTAAAATGATTAGCGATGCCAACGATAATTGAATTGAATGTGTTATAAAATTATTTCCACAAATTTTAATAATGTTTAGGATATGACAACGAATAAGGTAAAACAGATACACGAACATGGTCAAAGTATCTGGCTTGATTTTATTGATCGCGAGATCATGCGTTCAGGAAATCTGAAAAAACTGATTGACGAGGATGGTATCAGAGGTGTAACTTCAAATCCTGCTATTTTTGAAAAAGCCATTTCCAGCAGTTCAGATTACGACAATGATATTGCTAAATTGTCCAATGGCGACCTGACAAACGAAGAAATATTCTTTACACTTGCAATTGAGGATATCCAAAAAGCTTCAGATATATTCGATGGCGTTTACAATGAAGAAGTTATTGGTGCTGATGGATATGTAAGTCTGGAAGTATCACCATTTTTAGCCCTGAACACCGAAGGTACAATCAGTCAGGCACTTGACCTTTGGAAAAAAGTTGATCGCAAAAATGTAATGATAAAAATTCCGGGAACTTTGCCTGGATTACCTGCTATTCAAAAAGCAATTTCAGAAGGCTTGAACATTAATGTCACCTTGCTTTTTGGTTTGGAACGTTATGAAGCCGTAACAGAATCTTACATCTCAGGACTTGAAGAAAGATTAAGTTCAGGTGGAGATATCAGTCAGATTTCTTCGGTTGCAAGCTTTTTCTTAAGCCGTATTGATGTACTTGTTGATCCCTTACTGGCAGAAAAAGGACTTAGCGAGTATCAGGGAGAAGTTGCTATTGCATTAGCTAAAAAAGCGTATGAGATTTATCAGCGCGTTTTCAGTTCTGAAAGATGGAATAAACTGGCTGAAAAAGGCGCTAAACCACAGCGTTTGTTATGGGCAAGTACCAGCAGTAAAAATCCTGCTTTCAAAGATACCAAATATATAGAGGCTCTTATCGGACCAAATACGGTTGATACGGCTCCTTTGGAAACAATTGAAGCATTCCGCGATCATGGTGTAGCAGGAAATAATCTGGAAAAAGATTTAGACAAAGCGACTGCAATGCTGGATAAGATTGCAGGTGCAGGTATTGACCTGGAAGCTGTGGCAAAACAACTGGAAGAGGAAGGAATTGAAAAATTCAATGCGCCTTTTACAAAGCTGTTAAAAGCAATCGAAGATCAGAAAGCGAAAAATACTGTGGCTTAATAGCTAAGTGAAGTTTTAATTTTGTGTCAAAACAAAGAAGTCAGGTTCTCAAAACCTGACTTCTTTGTTTTGACTGACTTCAAACCATCTCAAAAATCTAACTCCATCGGGAAAGCAATTCTTTAAAAGCATCTTTATAGAGTTCTCCGACCGAAATGTCTGTATCACCAATGTGAACCGAATTTTTACTGATGGAATCAACTTTGCTGATCGCCACAACAAAGGAGCGATGGATGCGCAGGAACTTGGCCGACGGAAGTTTTTCTTCAATTGCTTTTAAACTGCTCAGCGACAGCACAGGTTTGGCCGGCGGCACAAGATGTATTTTGACATAATCCTTTAAAGATTCAATGAATAAAATGGAGTTGAAATCTATTCTTACCAATTTATAATCTGCTTTTACAAACAGGAAATTTTCATTTACTTCCGGCTCAGAAACAGTAATATTATCCTGAATCAGTTCAAAATAATTTTTTGCTTTCATGGCTGCCGCTAAAAATTCTTCATAGGAAAAAGGTTTTAATAAATAACCCAATGCATCTACGGTATATCCCTGCACGGCAAACTGATTATAGGCAGTCGTGAAAATAATCTTGGTTTGTCCGGATGAATTGGATTGATTCAGCACCTTTGCCAGTTCCATTCCATTCAATTCCGGCATTTGTATATCAAGAAAAACCAGGTGTATCTCTTCGTTATTAATGGCTTGCAATGCATCAATCGCGTTGATGTACTTACCTTGTAAATGCAGGAATGGTGTTTGCTCCACAAATGAACTAACAAGACCCAATGCCAGCGGTTCATCATCGACTGTGATACAGTTTAGTTTCATTGTTTCTTTTATAAAAGATTAATAATCAGAGTGATCTGATAAATATTTTCAGTTTTATCTTCTTCTATAATTAAGTCGTGTTTCTCAGGATACAACAAATCCAGTCTCCTTTGTGTATTTGTCAACCCAATACCGCCGCTTTCCATACTTAAAGTATTTTTATTCTTAAACACCTGATTTTCTATTTTAAGTGTAAGAAATCCCTGGCTGACATTCAAATTTATTTTTATTTCAGCTCTTTGCGATGCATCAATTCCGTGCTTAAAAGCATTTTCTATAAATGGTAACAAAAGCATTGGAGCTATGGAATATTCTTTGTCTGACTTCGGTTCCGGAAAAATGATATTCGTGCCGTTTTGCATCCTGAGTTTCATCAGTTCAACAAAATCCTTAATAAATGAGATTTCCTGACTGAGCAATGAGGTATCATGCTGAGTCTCATACAACAAATAACGCATCATCCGAGAGAGCTTTAATATCGCATCTCTCGACACTGGAACGTCTGTAAATGTAAGCGCGTATATGTTGTTAAGTGTATTAAAAAAAAAGTGGGGGTTGATCTGAGCTTTTAAAAGGGCAAGTTCAGAGCTAATATTTTGTTTTTCAACCGAGTTACGTATTTGCGCATCCGTTTGCCACCGCTGGATAACCGTCAGCGTCGTGCTGACTCCCAGTACAAGCAGGGAAGTCATCAGAAAAATGCCGTCAACAGGACCTTTGTGCCGGGGGCCGGGCCTTGGCATTACTATTTCCATTTGCTCGTGGATTCTGAGCTGGTTATCTGCGAACTTGCTGAAAATCAATAAAGTAATGACAAGGCTGATGATGCAAATTACAAAAGCAGCTACCTTATTTTTCAATAAAAAATTTGGAACAATAATATGTGCATTGAAATAAAATGATCCGGCAAGAATAGTGAAATTCAGAGACTGTTTGATCCAGAATGCGGCGGGAAGTCTGACACCCCAGGATAACGGCTGATAAAACAGAAGCACAAATCCCAGAAGTGCCCAGGCAAGAATGTGCATGGCAACTATGACACCGGTTTTCGATTTTTCCTTTTGCATGTAAATAAATTTGGCCGCAAGATTAAACAGAGTTAGAGGAACATCAAAAAACTTTCGATGTAAACGGCATTTATAAGGCTATACAATGAACTTTTGACCACAAAACAACAATGTTTTGTATCTGAATTATTAATAGACAACTGGGCAGGTTTCATCGGGAAATTTTAGCTTTCTGTCCTGACTTTCCTGCTCTATATCTAAGCGGTTTTATTTTTTAATGTAATCATTGTCACTTTGCATTGAATAAAATCAGATCCGATTGAAGCTTTACGATATGAATAGCCTGTTTAATTATTTTGACCCAAACGATTTAAGATCAGTTGTTGAGGCATGTTTGTCGGGAAACCAGGTTGCCCAGCGCTGTTTGTACAAAAAGCATTTCGGATATGCCAAAAGCATTTGTTTGCGGTATACCTCATTTCCGGAAGATGCAGAGGAAGTTATGAATGAAGGTTTTTTTAAAGTTTTTAATAACCTGAAAAGTTATGATCCGGTTTATCCTTTCAAGGCCTGGCTCAGGACAATTATGGTTAATACGGCTATAAGTTATTACCGTAAGCACAAAAAACACAGCGACGACCACATTACATTGGAAGATGCTCCCAATCTGAGATTTGAAGAAGATATTTTGAGCAGGATAACAGCAGATGAAATTTTAAATCTGGTACAAATGCTCAAACCTGATTATAAAAATGTTTTTCTGATGCATGCTGTGGATGGATTTAACCACAGGGAAATTGCAGATATGCTGAACATTAATGAGGCCACTATAAGGTCACAGTATATCAGGGCCAGAGCAAAATTGCAGCAGTTGATCAGGCAATATTATCCGCATTTTTCTCCGGCAGATTTGCAGTCTGTTAATTCATTCCTGTAATAAAATAACATCTCCCTGCCTTACATTTCCAGTTTGAAGGCTTATAAGATTTTGCCCAAAAATCACATTTTTATTCACTTTCCGATAGGTGGCAAGTGTTTTCAAAGGTTCCGTTCCCTTTACGCCCGTTTCAGGATTTATTGTCGTCAGTACACATCGTTCACATGGTTTTGCGACTTCAAAATCTGTTTCTCCAATTTTGATATACTTCCAGAAATCCTCGGCGAATGGTTCTGTACCGGAAACCACAAAGTTGGGGCGAAAGCGTTTCATTTCAACCGGTTCAGCCAATCTGCTGTTTAAGTCTGCCAGAGACGCCTCCGAAATAAGCAGGTAAGGGAAGTCGTCGGCAAAACTGACCAATGCCTCGTTTTTTGTATAATTCGGATCCATTATACGCCGGGTTGATTCTGTCATTTCTACAATTCTTACTTTTTTCCCAAGCTGCTGTGTCAGCCAGGCATCTGCCTGATCACAAACTGTGCAGGCCATTACCACATCATTCCAGACTTTTACCTCTATTAACCGTTTTGAAATTGATTTGAAAGGCACCAATACCTGATTTTCCACATTAAACCGATGTGAAATAGTTAAGCCGTCCGGAGCAAAAGAGACGTTGAGCAAGGGCATTTTTGTATTGGTCCTTTGGGTAATAAATTTACCATTTTCATCAACTATCATCCAGCGACGGTCATATTTTAAACCTTTTTCTTCAATATATGCTTCTGTTACGCGTATGCCGCCAAGAGATTTTACTGGATAAATCCATATTTCGGATAAGTGCATGAACGGTGAGTTAGTAATTTATCAGGTTTAATGCGAATAACGCCATAAATCTTTGAAGTGATCTTCTTGCATCTTATCTAAAAAATCATTCCCCAGATTATACTGGTACAATTATTTTTAAAAACGAGAAAAAGCTTAGTAGAACCTGAATGACAACCAAAAAAGTAAAAAAGCGCATCGCTATCCTGGGTGGAGGCCCGAGTGGATTATTTGTTTTTAAGAGACTGGTAGAATCCGGCCGGACAGATTTTGAAATCGATATCTTTGAATCAAAACGGCAATTGGGTGCTGGTATGCCTTATAGTCAGGATGGTGCAAATGAAGAACATGTAACTAATGTGTCGGATAATGAAATTCCTGAAATAGTTACTTCCATTGAAGAATGGATAAAAACTTTACCCGCAGAAACGCTGGAAAGGTTTAATATTGAGATAGAAAAATTCAATGAATTCAAGGTTTTGCCACGCCTGCTTTTTGGATTATATCTTTCAGGTCAGTTTGATTTGTTATTGGAAAAAGCTAAAAAGGACGGCATTAGGACAAACGTTCATTTTAATAGTAAAGTGATTGACATTGCAGATAAGCCTGAATCTGGACAAGTGGAAATTGAGATTTTGGATACCGGCATGTTACAATTTGACTGTGTAATTGTTTGTACCGGACATAAGTGGCCAATTAAACATGAAGGGGTTGTACCCGGCTATTTCGATTCTCCATATCCACCTGCAAAACTGAAATTAAAACTTAATCATCCGGTTGCAATTAAAGGGTCGTCGCTTACGGCAATTGACGCCATACGTACACTTGCCCGGAGCAACGGAAGTTTTCAAAGGGAGAAAGACGGGAAATTGATATTTAATCCATCACGCGATTCTGCTGAATTTAAACTGGTTATGCATTCCAGAAACGGACTGCTTCCTGCCATCCGGTTTCATTTGGAAGAACCTTTGTTATCCGGTGATTCATTGCTCACCCGCGAACAAATTGATCAAAATATAGCAGAAAACGGTGGTTTCTTATCTCTGGATTATTTGTTTGAAAAGGATTTTAAGGAACTGTTTATTGAAAAGGATCCTGCCTTTTACGATTTTATCAAAGATATGAGTATTGAGCGCTTTGTGGAATCGATGATGGCTGTGCGTGAACATCTTGAACCGTTTCAGCTCTTTAAAGCTGAATATAAAGAAGCGGCAGAATCAATTAAAAAGAAAAAATCAATTTATTGGAAGGAGATGCTCGCTGTTCTAAGTTTTGCCATGAACTATCCGGCCAAGTATTTTTCGGCTGAGGAT
>Ga0247734_1002059_pt1 | contig 13975 bp, 13 predicted proteins | sample UWRJL103311B2_FD_180933 | JGI IMG/M metagenome (GOLD analysis project Ga0247734, IMG submission 180933) | Plant litter microbial communities from Arlington Agricultural Research Station in Wisconsin, United States - UWRJ-L103-311B-2 | ecosystem: Environmental > Terrestrial > Plant litter >... | reverse complement strand
AATGTTGTGTTGCTTCTTCTCGGGGGTTTGGCCAGTAGACACTTCTCTAGTGAAAGGCGATTCTCGAATCATCCCACTGATTGTCCTCGGCCATCATAACTCTCGACGGCGTTTGAGATGTATTAGAATTACGGTATTTCACGTGACTATCGAGCGTGGCGGCTCAACAATAACTCACAAAGCGGTCAGTAGCAGTCTTCAAATTATTGCCGGCAGAATAACATACTTTGGTACCTTTGCGGTCATGTAGCCTCTTATCATACACCGCTCTCAAATGAGGTAAGGCCATATCTGGACCTTTTGGTAATCATTCGGCACGGCCAACCACCCGTAGGTGGCCCCACTAAACGACCCCCCAATTCTGTTGGAAATAAGCCGCGGCAGACGTTGGGCTCCATATTCACCCTGGTGGTCCAACATCGCGCAACGTAAAAGCCTTGCAATGTTGTCATCTTCTTCCTTCTGCTCTTCATGGCTCATGCCATGGAGCTCTCAGACTACTACTCGATCCTAAGCGTTTCCCCATTTGCTCCAGTAGAAGTAATCCGCGAATCATACCACAGGCAGGCTCTACGAGAACACCCGGACAAAAATAAAGATGTTGGGGCAACGGAGAGGTTCCAGAAGCTGGCGGAGGCTTGGGAGGTCTTGAAGGACAGTGGGCGCCGAGCGGAATATGACCGGGAGTTTGGGAGGCAGAGATCTATATACGAAGAGTATTGTTGGGATGAGGCCAAGAGGAGGCGGCAAGAGGTTGATCGACAGGCACAGGCCAATTGGCAATCTGGAGAATACCCACCTGATATACACGATGAAAAGCGTATACGGAGGTCGATTGTGTGGAAGGAAACGGTGAGGAGGGATTACCTGTCACGGCTAGAGGGTTGGGTTGAATATCGGACGGAGCATCTGAGAAAGATCGGTGATTGTCGTAGTTTGATAAGAAGATACCAGACGATGTTGGACGCACAGATGAGACTGGAAGAACGCCATATGGTCAAAGAATTCGAGGTTGCCATTCAAATATCCAAGAAACAAGGACGACGAATTGATGACCAGCGTGCAACATTAGCCAACTTAATGGACGCCTGGAAGAACTACATTTTCAAGCTCAATTGGGCCTTGCAAGAAGCTCGAAATAATCTTCAGCAACTAGCGCAAGAGCTCGAGACTCGGAGAAACTGTTATGAGGAGGAAGAAGCCATAGCACGGAACTCCCGGGTGCAAGAAGCGATTCAAATCCTCGGACCTCGTGATTGGCATGCTCCCATTCGCAGTATGATTGATCGAAGGGGCCAGGCGATCAACCACTGGAACTCCCTTTCGAAATTTAAAAGCGGTGTAAAGTGCTATTCTGCTATGGAGGGGACTGCTGAGGGACCTTGGTACCATGATAGAGAGTGGCAACGCATGGTTGGTGAGCATACCTGTAATAAATGCAAGCAGAATGCTTATCACCTCATTTCTGTGTGTGGTCCCGCCAAGTGTCCAGATTGCGGTATGACATTGTGTAACAATTGCCACCGTGACCTGAGCTTGGTGAGGGAGTATCAAGCATGGGTCCTCGCCTCTCCAGAAGAGTGCAAGAATTCTCTCTTCTCTCTTGATTTCAAATCTGGTATTGGAGCAACTATATGGGAAGATCCCAGACTAAGTAGGAATCGCTGTGATTGACACATTCATGGTTAAACATTAAAAATGGAAACTTGAAGAGATACAAATTGGAGGTGGTTATTACCCACGCAATATGGGAGGGCTATAGCTGCATGCTGACCCGAGGAACTTTTCTGGAATGCCATATGGTCGAGATAAACCGTCTTGGCCGCTGCTTCTGAACCACAAGGCACCAGTGGTTATATTCTCCAGACAGAAGCAGATAAAGCACTTCAGAGCTTGTTCACCTGATGATTTAATGATGAACATGAGTGGAACGAAACGTTAGCAAGGCCAGAAATCAATTTAGATAATAATGGAAAATTCTGCAAAGAATGTATCTTTCCTACATGGTGCTCCTCAAATTTGCATGGGTGAAGTTGAAAACTTCTTCGCGTATAGCTAATTTGCCCTTTGAAACTTGTTAAACCCAAAGGGAAAAACAAGGAAAAGGAGCAAGTTGAGCTCTTCGAACAAATCAGTCGAGCCAAGCGTTGCATGGGAGAGTAAAAACCAGGCTGGCACAATACACCTAGAAAGCGTAACACACGCAACGGGCCATCCGGTGAGCGCTTGCTAGACCATTTAGCCTTTCCAGTTGTCTGGTGACGAAAATATTATTGGGAATTAAGTATTGCAAGTATCAAGACGTAACACGACAGCTTCGTCATTATCCTCAAGACAAGATTTTTTGAAGACAGTATAAGGATGCTGAAGTACACTAGTTCATGATATGGCACAATCTCGGTCTGACTAACACGAAAAGAAGAAGCAAACAGTTACCTACATTTATCAATTTCTTGAATAGGTCCCTTGGACGCTTCTTGCCTAATTTTGTAGCTGACAACATTAAAATTGCACAGAGAAAAACTATTTCATGGATACTATCTACTAGATACTACCAGAAATACCATGCCAATTGATTCAAATTGTTGCTTCATGTGGTGCCGATGGAAAAGAAAATCTGCCTTTTTAGCTTAGTGACCGTAAGGGTGATTGATATAACAAATACAGCTTGGGCCTCATCTAACATACCTTCCAAATATATGCGTCTTGCAAGCTTTCTGTAAAGTCTGAATATAAGCTCTTTGACCAAATTCTAGCTAAGTTAGGTTTCTAGAGTCGATGTTCCCTGATGCATAGCGCAGCGATTAAAGCAATTACAGCTCCTATCACAGAAACCACTATGAACAAAGTCAGCCTAAATTCCTAGGGCATTATAATCAAATATTTAGGTAAGAAAAGCGAGCCTTACTATGTGTATCTGCTAAACAATTCACATAAACCTGTGTAACAATTTCTCCTACTCTTCCTGTCAGGCCTTTTACAAACTCCAAATCAGTCAAACTGCGTTCTATAAGCTCTTCCCTTTTGTCAATACCCTCAAGCGCAATCCGCAACTGTTTTCGCAGCCCAGTTTGAAGTATCGTGTTCGCCACACTAAGCCCAGCGACCAAGCCTACGTTGTTTGCTAAATACAGCCCTGAGCTTGCAATTGCAACCTGACTTGGGTCAATTCCAGCTGTGAGGGCGATGAAAGATGCAGATAATGCGATGCCGTTTCCAAAACCGCCAGGGATTATATATAGGGATTCCAGTATCGAGGTGTGTCCATGCCAGCGTATGAGCATGAGTGTATATGCTATGGTGGATGATACAGCACCGATAATCGCGATAGGCTTGTATCTCCCGGTTCGACGGATTATTAAGCCGGTGAGTATACCTCCCAAGGCATTACCGCATACAGATGGCATGAGATGCGCGCCTGCAACGGTCACAGAGGTGTGGGCGGACACTTCGAAATACATTGGTACGAGCATCATCATCTGTGCTCGGTTAGTCTCGAAAACAGCTGAATTCGTCCCCTGAGCGACTAACAGCCATCTGTGCACCACTTTGAAATCCTAGATTGATATAGCTTGTCACTACATCCCAATTTAAAAGCAACCTGAGAGGAAATATTGGTTCTTTCGCCCAAAATGCTTCGACGATCATAAAGAGACTTCCCGTCACGAGAGAGGCTCCAAAAAGGAACAGGATTGTGGTACTAGTCCAAGGAATACGCTGACCAGCAAGAGTAAGTACCAGGAGACCGCAAAATATAGATGTAGAGAACAGGATAGCGCCTAAAAAGTCGATGCGTCTAAGCTTCGTGAGATGGGATTCCTTTACTGGACTTTGTGATGGAAAGGAGAGCCGAAAGCTAACGAGGGCCGTTGCGAGTAAAGTTGGAGGACACTGTCCTAGAAAAGACCTATGGAGCTGATATTAGAGCTGCCTTATTATGGAAATTGTTTTGTTGACCACATACCAACGCCACCCAACTGTGTCTGTTAGATAGCCACCAATTGGACCCCCAAGACTCCTTCCGCTTGTGGCAGCAATATTCACATAGCTTCTCCAAGTTGCAACTTCCCTAATAGGTACCAAATCTTCATCAATCTTAACGGAGGTGTAGCCTGCAATTAGTGAACTGTACGTACCTGCAATGACAATAGATACAAGACAATTGATGCCCGCTCCCCCGACTCCAGCAATAAGTCTTCCGACTATAACCTGAGGTAATGTCTGACCCAAGCCACTGGTAAATTTTAGTACTGACCCTATTGCTAGAGCAAAGTTACATTCATACCACAGTGCACAACCAAGGGTGAAAAAGATATAAGACGAAACTATCATGCTCTTCCTCCCATAAATGTCACTCAACTTTCCATACTATCACAGGTTTCAGCATCATATAACACCCAAGCTGTTGGAACCTACTAGTGACTGTGTTGCACACATAGCAAGCGTATAACTGATAAGTAACCATCCTGCGTTTCCCAAATCATTAAACTCGCTACTAATAGTTCCACTTGTGGCAAGTAATAAAGATCCGTCTGCGTTGGCAATGAAGACTCCTGGTGGCTGAAATTAGCAGATCCTCGATTTGCAACTGCGAATTGGCGAGTCAAGAATCAAAGATTTTGTTTTCGCACCTAACAGCAAGATAGATATAACACCTCCAATATTTTGCGGTGTGTCCCTTATAAGCGGCTTGTTGACAGATGTTGGACATTGTGCCTCCTCATCAACAGAGGTGGACACCTGCTCTAGTCTATGTTGCTTCAGCAAAGGAGTACGCTCGTTTAACCTATTATCATTGGCTGTATTTGGTGGGCTGGACACTACCATTGCGTGATTAATTGAAACTAACACTTGAATGAATGGCGAATAGCTAGCAAAAATGATGTGATTATAAAACAGACACACAGCGGGTCCCGGGCACTGATATATAGGCTGCCACCACCCCGCGCTATTCTCCTACACTCCACGTCAATAAATACCAAAAGATTGTCCATACCAGATCGCATGACGGCGAGAAGCGCCAAGTTGAGACCCCTCTTTCTTGCCACAAACCGTGGTTGGTATAATCAAGAGTGGATGTGTGTAAGAATTCATCTCTGCACCTGCCGACTAAGAAAACGCTAACTTTACCCAAGGGCAAACAAAATCTAAACCTTGTGTCACTTTGCGCATCATTGTACCATAAAACTCTAGCTGGCAAGCTCTTCAACCCCGGTCTTTTCATGGTTGAATGCCATATATCAAGTGGCACCGAGTTCGGAGGTTAAGCTTAAGTTCTTAGGAGATATCGATTCTATTCCGCTACCATTCGATACCTGGAAATTTCTGGATGAGTGCATTTATTGCCAGACACCATTCATGCACTTAACACCAGAATTGCCATTCATTACGGACGCCTAATCAAAGACTCGTTCTTGAAGTCTACCCTTCCATCAAATACGACACAATTCTAGTCATAGGGATAACTGGAAGTGAGAGGGGCGATCAGTTACCCAAAGCATCAAACTGATCGGACAAGACATGCCATAACCGCATCTCGGCCACACCACATATCATGTTAATTGCCGGAGGCTTCTCCGGGTGTGAGCAAGTTTGATTGATAGGATGGACAAACTACTATCGGCAACACATTATCTGTAAACCCAAGTTTAATTATGTTGGCCTGTTATCTATGCTTTATCTCGCATATGGGATGATATTCACTCGAGCAGATATTTCTTCAAGGTGTGGCATTAATGTTGCATTGCATTGCATGCATGGCAAGGCAAGAAGAGATAGCAGCAGTACCCTCCCTGTATTGAACACGTGAAGTTACAGTAGCAATCAGGAACTTGTAGGTTGAAGCGACGCAGATATTTAGAATACCCCGATTGATAGTTTAAATAAATACGCAGGCCCAAAAACAAAGCTCAAAACACTTCCCATGCTGCTTGGTCTCAATAGTAATCATAGATATTATGCTGTATGTCTAGAAATCCGAGGTCAGATTGAGGGGTTGGAGTAGCATTGACAAGCCAGCTAGTCCCGATGCGGAGGCGAGCCAGAATTTCCCCAAGATATTTGTATAGGAGCGGTCAGGTGTGTGTTATAGTAGGCTGGCCATTGCGAAACGCTAGATTCGGATGTAACTTCAGTAGCGAAAACTTTTCAATCATCTTTATAAGTTAATTGATTGACCACCAGAACAAATCACAAAACTTTGTATTTTCATTGGTTCGTAGAGCATTCGGTGTTGACATTAGCTTTAATAGGTTAGATCGTCAAAAGGGGGGAGGGTTAAGCGAGAGCCTCCTTTTCATACAAGCGAAGTACAAAAAGTCGCTTTCGCTCCGTTTACTTAAACCCTACTAGAATTATTTAAACATTCATTTCTAGTCTTTTAGAATATTAAGAGAATGAAGAGAGATAGGAACCTGTTGGTAACTGCTTTTTTAGTAGCATTGATCACGTGGTTTTCAAAGTTAGATTCTTATTTTCTGGCGGAATTAAGGATCCATTCTCCATTGGGGAAAATGGGTTGTTTATATTATTGAAAGTTTAGAATAGCATATGCCTTCTGGAGCTTTGGGTAGCCTTGTGGCCTTCTTTCATCAGGCTTGGTTATTAATACTGTGGTTTACTATGACCACGTCACTTTGCAGGTGCCGGAAACTTTGTTTCAAGACAGTTTTCGATATATTAGAAGTGGTTTAGTTAAATCATCTAAGTAAGTTTGGAACCAATTATTTTTGAGCTGACTTCTATGTTAGTACACCTATGTGCCCCTGTGCTGGTCTGCATGCCTGCAAAACTAGTGCTTGGCAACAAATACCGGTTGGGGGGCAACTCGAATAACTCGTCAAACTTCCATTCAGCGGTAGATCTTTCCTTGTTATCTCAACCAAATCATAAATTATGTGTTTCTGAATGCCTTCCAAGTTTCCGTGCATGCTCTCTCAAGCATCGCACTTATGTGTCTCGTGTATAGGACGAGATATTGATAGTCAGAGATCGACGATATGATCCTGGCGAATCCTACACTTTATCTCTCCAATCATGGCCCTGCACTGCTGTGTCTTTTATCGAGTTGATACGTTACTTGCCAATCACAATACTATAATCTTACATATTCAGGATTAATGCAGGGGCGCAACGGCGGTGATCTACAGTACCACAAAAGTCATCTGAGTTTGCTTGCAGATCTCCAAACATGTAGTGAGATCTAAGAATCCCATTGGTGCACCCCTGGCTATAACAATTATTTACCTTTGGAAGTCTTTTGTTGCTTCAAGCTCTTCAAGCTCTCGGAAGGTATAAAAATTTGAAATTCGACACTAGCTAATATAAATACAATGAGCGGAATGCTGTTTTCATCATTTAAAGAGTTGCCTCTAGTCGAAACCCAAGTTCAAGACATAATTGTTGTTGTAGTCTAAATGTGACACCTTGGGTAAGCTCAGATCAGGCTTCTCCGGTACTCCACCATCGCGGCTACGGGAATTACACGGTACCCCATAGGCTTCTGATGACTTTCACGAGAATCTGAAACAGCACGCTCCTTCTTCGGATAATCCCAATATCTAGAAGGCCAATGGCAAGTGAAGAATCGCGTTTACTAATTGATGCTTGCAAAGATAGTCATAATCCATCCAGCAGGTGAGGTGACAGAACTAGCAGATTGTCAAGACCAAGTACGAAACCACCTATATATATACATTCAAACAATCCTCCTCTGAGTAAGTTGCTCAGTACTGCATCTTAAGCCATCCTTCTCTCCTCAGAACGTTCTTTTCTTCTCACCAACTCCATCATTTATCCGGTTCAAGAAATACTGAGCATCGATAATGGCATCAGTTTGGGCACTCTCGGTACTGGCTCTGTCTTCGATTACAGCAGCACTGCCGCAAAAGTTTGACACCCGCGCATCTCAAATTGTCGGAGGAACAGAAGCAGCTGCTGGAGAGGTACGTCTAACTTGTTTCTATCAAAAGCTTTCATTTGAGCATGGATCTGAGCATCCTGGAGCCTTGTTGAGAGCCGGGACAAATATAAAACTTGTTGAATTTGTCTCGCCTACCTTCTAGACGCTTTGCTTTTTTTAGTTGAACAATTTCGCTAACCCCCCAGACAGTTTCCATATATTGTCAGCATTCAATCAGATGATTCTGGCCACTTCTGTGGCGGTGTATTAATTAATGCCAATACCGTCCTTTCGGCAGCTCATTGCACTTTTAAAGATTCGGCCGGAACACGACCAACTGATCCATCCACAGTCAGTGTTCGTGTGGGATCACTCGTAAGCCTCCTTTCATCCCGATCTGATTTTGTGGTTGGCGTATATCGAGCAGACAGGAATTTATGGCCAGTCCTTATCGAACGATCCTGAACCCAAGCCCGAGCTTTGCCATTCTCCTAATCACAGGTTCAAAGGATTACTCTAGAGATATTAACTATCTTACAGAAAACGGATACGGGTGGTGTTACGTCAAGAATCACAAAAATCATTGCACATCCTTCATATGTTGCCAAAACAACGGATAATGATGTTTCCGTTTGGCATTTGACAACCCCAATAGAAGCCAGCGGAAATTCAACCAATATTGGATTTGCCACTCTGCCAAAGCAAGATTCGGATCCTGCAGCTAATTCTACCACCACCGCTGCGGGATGGGGCCTAACATCTGAGAACGGTTCAGGGCTTCCGGTTGATTTACTGAAAGTTTCAGTCCCTGTTATTGATCGAGCCACTTGTGCCGCCGACTATGCTGCTGTAAGTTTCTCCATACAAAGTTTCAAGTTTTTAGGCACGCATGTAAGCTGTCTCAGGGGCCACTCGACAATTTTGATAGCCACATCTTGGGAAGGGGAATAAATCTTGATTGCGTGAAGTCGTTTCACACTTTAAAGTAATGCCTCGACCTGAAATGGTCAATTCTGGGTCACGATACTTTGTTCCTGGTAGTTTCCAAAACTTGGAATGGACAGAATTTATCAAGTCACGCTCGAATGTGTCCCAACACCTGTCATAGTCAGAATTCTCGTCTCACATAAGATCGTTCTCATTGAGCTACATAGCTTTGGCTTCCATTTTATCTTTGATATGTGATTAATATGCTAACATAACAAACAGGAAGGTCTTGCTGTTAACGATAATATGTTTTGTGCAGCTTCACCAGGGAAAGACTCTTGCAATGGAGACAGCGGGTAAGTGACAACGGGGCAACAAAAGCTCCTCGCACTAAGCATATGCAGCCGTATATCTCTTAGATCCTCGGTGGAAAATATGTCTCACAAGAAAGGCTATCTACCTCGGCGGCTTGAAAATAAACGAGCATGCATATAATAACCCTAACTCGCAAACCCTTTCATATTTTAAGAAACTTACTAACATCCCTTGCTCTAGTGGACCTATAATCGCTGGCAGCTCTGGCAGTAACTTAGTTGGCGTTGTATCCTGGGGCGTAGGCTGTGCACAAGCAGATTTCCCTGGCGTCTACACACGCATTAGCCAATATGTTACCTGGATCAATGATAATAAAATTTAGGGAGATATTCTGGGGCATATGGTTTATGAATAATAGGAGCCATGTATTTCTAGACTATAGAGCGTTCGGTTCTTCGACTTAGCTGTAAATCGACTCTTTCATCAGTCTCTGCTTTTCACGCTGCCGCTTCGTCTTCATTTGAGATAACTCTTAATTTAATAGCAGTGCGACTAGACTGCATGAAATATTACTGTAGTTAATCTTATTACACCTGTCACGGACAGAGTGAATAAAGCATCAGAGCAAGGGACTGAGCTCATGAATACAGTGTAGTCTGGATTTGAGAAGTAAGTTTAAAGAAGCGAAACCTTATATGTAAACTAGACCCCTGTCATATGCACATTGTTAGTCACGTGTTCCAACAACCGCCGCCGAACGCGGTTTGCGTCCATCATCACCAACCAATTCAGAGTTTTAAGTTCTCCCACCAGTCTTAACACGTTGGATAATATTATCTGAGAGATCTCTATCCTTCTTGCTCGGTATTACCTACGGATTTCGTGATTTGGTGGTTTCTAGCATGGCACAGACCACAATTAGTAGAAGTCAAGTTCACAATTTACCTGTCACAAAAGGCAGCCAGCGCTTCTATATATGATCCAAGATAGCAATATACAATAAAAAAGCGAGCGGCATGTTGAGATCTTTCCTAAGATCCGGATTCTTTAATTGGATTTTCAGAACGCGACGTGCTTGAGTCTTTACTAACCGTGGGAACTAGACAGAACGTTGAATATATATAGAACACCTCAACAAGATTTCAAATGGCATCCAGCAGTCTTGAAGCGCGTCTTGGGTCTATGTCCGTGAAGGATGATGAAATCTCCAGAAATGCCAAGAAACCCTACTCTAAAACCAAAGTACGTTCACGACTTGCTCCTCAGAAACCTGTGCTAACACACACAGATTGTGGACCAAGAAATTCAAGCTGAGGATGGAACTAAAATATCTTCCAAGCCTAAAGTCAGCATATGATTCCATAATTCCAAGAGTGACGTTAACGTACATAGGTTGTGGCACACGAACGCGGCCTTGGAGAAGGAAAAAAGACCACATCCAGTACCACGGTTTGTACAGCATTTCACCATAGAAGACGCTGTCTGATATGTATAGGGTTCTGTAACGGCAATCAAGCATTTAAAGCAGTCGAGCGGAATAAGTCTAATTAAAATTGCGCTGCACAACCGACATACAAATACGACGGTACCTCCGCAGCCTATTTCTACTTCCCCAACGAGGTCCGATTTGGAACCACGACAACCTGCAGCCGGAGCAGCAAGACGATCGCAAGAAAGGGTTTCCGTCGGACAAAATCCAGCTCCGCTGATTGAGCAACCCGCTCCCCCCAAACTGCTTCATCTAGGTATGTTTGAGATTGGTCGACCTTTAGGAAAAGGGAAATTCGGGCGTGTTTACTTGGTAAGGGAACGAGGCAGCGGGTTCATCTGTGCGCTTAAAGTTCTTAACAAGGACGAAATAATACGAGACCGTGTTGAAAAGCAAGTCCGACGAGAAATCGAAATCCAGAGCAATCTCCGCCATCCCAACATCCTTCAACTCTATGGACACTTCCACGACAGCCGAAGAATTTTCTTGATTCTAGAGTTTGCTAAGAAGGGGGAATTATACAGACATCTTCAGCGAGAAAACCGGTTCCCTGAATGGAAGGCTGCACAGTATATCGCCCAGATGACCGCAGCATTGACGTTCTTGCACAAGAAACATGTCATACACCGGGATATTAAGCCAGAGAACATTCTAGTCGGTCTTCATGATGAGCTCAAGATTGCAGACTTTGGATGGAGCGTTCACGCACCGAACAACCGAAGATTAACACAATGTGGCACTCTAGACTATCTGCCGCCAGAGATAGTCAATGCCCGATCGTACAACAAGAACGTTGACTTGTGGAGTTTGGGAGTGTTGATGTATGAGTTTTTGGTTGGGCAAGCCCCATTCGAGGACTCGCAAGTTCTGACGCACCGGAGAATTGTACGCGGTGAATTCACCGTGCCGAATTACGTCTCGTCGGAAGCCAAGAACCTCATCGAGGGTGTAAGTTTTTCAATCCATCGATGCTACACGACAAAAAAAATCTAACAAATTTAGCTCCTCGTTGTTGACCCGGAAAACCGGATGTCACTGGAACAAATAAAAAAACATCCGTGGATTATCAAGCATTGTATAAAAGGAGAGCGGGCTACCATGAGAGAGACATGGTCAAAATCTCGGAATAGTAAATCGTAGAACATACTGCATGTGCATGATTAATGAGGGGTATTCAAGGAGTTAGTGCTGAAAATATGCCACAGTGAAATTTGGGTACGTGGGACTTTCTGTTTGGGAAGCCTTTTTGCACCGGGGAGTCAGTAGGTGGGTGGATTAGCCGAAATTCTGGCCAGTATATAGCAACACCTCTATATTATAGCATATGGGGGATGCATCTTCCACAACTCTGTCGTATCATTAAATATAATGTATGGAGTTTGTTTCTTCGCATGGGGATACTATATGGTGTTGTGGTGGGATTGTGGATCACAATACACACAAGTTATTTGCGCTTCAAGGAGACCAAGGAGAATATTGACAGGTTCACAACCAACTGATACCTAACTACTCCACCTTAAAGTTAGTGTATGGATATTTCTGAACACTGAACTTTACCATCGTTATGTCCATTTGACAACTAGGGAATGGCCTATACAAGGAGACAGATGTATCCATACACCCTTAAGATCTCAGATACCCAGGTCTCACTGTAAAATTCTCCAGTTCAGTAAGTTATTCACCTTTCCCATTCCATCGTATTCATAAGAGCCCATGAACCCCGCTATTATTGTGACGGAGAATCTATGTCAACTCTCTAGCTGGCTAATGCTCGAACATCAACAATCCGGTGGTCAACTGCAGAAAGTTTTTCGAGTTATGGCAGCTGTTATATACATATCCAACTCGTTTTTCGGGGGTGGAACAAGCCTATATCCTGTTCCCCCTTCCCCCCTCCCCCCTCTACTCCGTACTTAAACCCCCAAACCCTCCCTCTGAAGCAACTTTCTGGCAGAAGAACATGTCACACTTCCACGTTCGTTTAGACTGTACAGACGAGCTCTCTATCTCAAGGTATTCAGCATATTCTCTGGACGATTGACTGGCGATTGGCAAGCAGTTAAAGAATTAAAGTTAGGTACTTATTGATTTTTGGAAAAAAACTGTCATCAACAAAACCCACTGCTAAGCCAAGGCTCTATTTCGAATTTAAAATCCCAACTGTTGTGCCCGCCACGTTTCGTGGCAAATTCTGCTGGCACGCACGTCAATGGAAGCAAAATGGCGTGCTAGTGAACCACGCCCCCTTCGCAAAAGGACTTCAAGGTTGTGGTCTGGATATTTTCTCTGAAGCTTTCTTATTTAGCTCCTAGATCAGAGATCAGAAAACCAATTGAGGATGGTGTTTTGTTTGGGTTGGGGCGAGCGAGGGAGGAAGGGTTTTTGTTTTTAGGGCTTGTGCTCTGGACGTTTTGTCTCTTACACTGTGGTTTCTTTCCCAGCATCAGGCCCATGCATGAAGTCGTAGGCTAGCTTCTGTTGGGTTATGATATCTAAGAGTGTATCACCATGTGGCATACGATCGGTATGCCGGCATTCTTCACATGTTTCAAAGGAGATAATAAGTTCACCAGAGCACTTTTCATACAGTCCAACCTTGGAAAATCTTATCTATATGCAATATTTAGTGGATATCATAGAAACTTTTACAACCTTCTCTTTTATTTTGTATATAGACACATAGGTCCATTGTCAGCTACGGGAATCAAGCAACATATCAGGATCAGCATGTATGCCTTTCAATATTATATATATATATATAATATCAATAACTAATAACCAAGTGCTAGCAACACGCTAAGTGTCCTCCCGGGGAACAAGATGATAGGAATAGAACAGGTCTTGCTTTAGCGGACTGCCGTCCGGAAAAGAGAATGTCTCTCAACCCCCTCATCCAGACGGTTTCCTCGTAGATGATTGAATCACACTGCTAAACGAATTTGGGGGTTCAGTTGGCATGGTGAAGTGAGGGATGTAGTAAGCATGGGACAGGGTAACGTTGATGGGGAAAAAGTCTTGGTGATATTATATACTAAACCAAATGTTGTGAGAGCCTCGTGGTTATTCTGATATGTGATCTTCCACTGGAAAAGAGAGATCGTCTACTTCGTGTGTGTATGTGAGTGAGTAAGCAAGAGAGAGAGAGAGAGATGTTGAAACACACACACGAAGACACACACAAAGGGTCGAAGCTTGAGCAGTGTTTTCAGAGTTGGAAAGGGGGAGCGGATAGCCGAGGAGTGAATGAATGCAAGGAATGTATTTTTCAATGACATGGAGGCCAACATCGAGACAAACAGCACGCGGAGCAATATCTCCTTCGCGAGATATTCAAACCCCACATA
>Ga0247734_1002058_pt1 | contig 13981 bp, 15 predicted proteins | sample UWRJL103311B2_FD_180933 | JGI IMG/M metagenome (GOLD analysis project Ga0247734, IMG submission 180933) | Plant litter microbial communities from Arlington Agricultural Research Station in Wisconsin, United States - UWRJ-L103-311B-2 | ecosystem: Environmental > Terrestrial > Plant litter >... | reverse complement strand
GCCTCGACACCTCGCTGCGCCGCGACTTTCCCGAACGCCGCATGCGCCTCGTGCTGGGCGACACCGCCGGACGCGGCGCGCCGTGGAGCCGGCCGGTGCGCTATGCCGGGCTGTTCCTGGGCACCGACTTCTCGCTCGACCCGCAGAGCATCAACTTCCCGCTGCCGGTGATCTCGGGCAGTTCGCTCACCGCCTCGACCGTCGAACTGATCTCGGAATCCTCGCGCCAGTCGATGGGGCTGGGGCCGGGCGCGTTCGACCTTGCGCTGCAGCCGCGGCTGACCGGGGCGGGGCAAGTGACGATGAGCGTGCGCGACGTGTCGGGGCAGACCCGGCAAGTGACGCGCAGCTTCTACACCAGCCCCAACCTGCTGCGTCCGGGCCTCAGCGAATTCGCGATCGAGGCAGGCGCGCTGCGGCGCGGCTTCGGGATCGACAGCTTCGCCTACGGCCCGCTGTTCGCCGCGGCTGGCCTGCGCCGGGGCGTGACCCGCACGCTGACGCTGGAGGGCCGCGTCGAGACGAGCGCGGACACCCGCATGGCGGGGCTTGGCGGAGCGATGGTGATCGCGCCGCTGGGCGAAGTTTCGGTTGCGGGCGCGGTATCCCAAGGGCGCGCTGGCACGGGCACCCTGGTGCGCGCGCAGGCGCAGCGGATCACCCCGGTCTATACCATCACCGCCAGCTACGAGCGCGTCGATGCCAAGTTCCGGCAAGTCGGCGAGGCGCGCGTGAACGGCGGCGGGCGCAGCGAACTGGCGGTGGCGGCGGGACTGTCGCTCGGCCGACTAGGTAGCGTCAACGCCAGCTACGCGCGGCTGGTGCAGGGCCAATCGGATGGCGGCACGGCGAGCCGCTTCGACCTCGCCTCGGCCTATTACACCACCAACTTGCGCGGCGGCTACTTGTCGCTCGGCGTGCAGTACACCGCGCGCGGCGAGGGCTCGGGGCGGAGCACGGGGCTGTTCGGATCGCTGACCGTGCCGCTCGGGCCGCGCCGCCACGTCACCGCCATCGTCGAGCCCGGCCGCGCGGCGGTGAGCTACAACCGCAACTTGCCCGACGACGCGGGCCCCGGCATGCGCGCGCTGGCGGGCGTCGATCACGGCGCGGCGTGGTTCGAAAGCGGGCTCGCCTATCGCACCGGCGCGGGCGACGTGCGCATCGACGCGGCGCAGCGGCAGGGGCAGCAGGGCGTCCAGTTCAACGCGCGCGGCGGCCTGCTGCGGGTGGACGGTACGCTGCTGGCGACACAGCACATCGACGATGGCTTCGCGCTCGTCGAAGTGGCCGCCGACGCGCCTGTGACCGTCACCGTCGAGAACCGCCCGCGCCCGCGCAAGGCCGGGCAGGGGCGCAAGGTGATCGTCACCGGGCTCCAGCCTTACGCGGAAAACCGCATCGGCGTGGACGCCTCGGAAATGCCGATCGAGGACGAACTCGATACGCCGCAGAAGATCGTCGCGCCCGGCTGGCGGCAGGCCGCGCGGGTGTCGTTCGGCAACGGTGGGGCAGGGGGCGACAGCATTGCCGAGGGCGCGGCCACCGGCGGTGCACGGCTGCGGCTGGTCGATCCGGGCGGCGGACCGATCCACGCCGGATCGAGTGTCGCTTGGGCCGGCGGTTCCAGCGTCGTAGGCTACGATGGCGAAGTCTGGCTCGATCGCTACGCGGGCGGTGGCGGCGTGTTGACGGTAGAGGGTGCGGCGGGGCGGTGCAGCGCGGCCGTGCCCCAGCTTGCCGGGGAAGCGCGCCTGGCCGCCGCAACGCCGATCGTGTGCAGGCCAGCGCCAACCAAGGACGCAGCATCATGAACCGTTCGCGCACAGTCCGTTCCCTCGCCGTGCTGGGTGCGCTGGCGGGGGGGCTCGTGCCGCCCGCACCCGCCTCGGCGGCGGGGTGCCTGGTGTGCCTGTGCAGCGTATCGACCACGAACCTGAGCTTCGGGACTTACAACCCCACCACCGCAACTCCTACCACCGCCACTGCCACGGTGAGCGTCAGTTGCGTGTCGGTCAGCATCCCGATGACCGCCACTGTCGACCTCGGCCTGAGCGCCGGCACCTCGACCACCGCGGCGGCGCGGCAGATGGGCAACGGCACCGCGCGGCTGAACTACAACATCTACCAGGACGGCGGTTACGCGACGATCTGGGGCAACGGCAGCAACGGCGGCCAGTTGCAGACGCTGTCGATCGCCAACCTGCTCAACTTCAACGCCAGCAAGACCGCATTCGGCCGCATCCCCGCCGGGCAGTATGCCAAGACCGGGGGCTACACCGACCCGATCGTGGTGACGTTCACGTTTTGAGGGCGGCCGCGTTCCCCAGCTGCGTCGTCCCCGCGCAAGCGGGACCCCCGTCTTCGCGGGGGCGACGAGGATATAGAGGTGCGAGATGATCGGCTCTGGGCCCACCAATCTTGCTGTTCAAGCGCCCGTGGATCAGACCCTCGCCGCCGCGACCGTCCCCGCGCAGGGGCCGAAGCCGATCGCGCGGAAGCCCTCGGCCTCGAAGCGGCCGGTGAGCACCAGTTCGTCGCCGTCCTCGAGGAACGCGCGGGTCTCGCCGGTGGGGAGCGCGAAGAGGCGGCTGCCGTTGCGGGTGATTTCCATCAGGCTGCCCTGCGCGCCCTCGTCGGGGCCCGAAAGCGTGCCCGTGCCCAGCAGGTCGCCGGCCTGGAGCGCGCAGCCGTTGGAGGCGTGGTGCGTCACCATCTGCGCGATCGTCCAGTACATCGCCTCTGCGGTGCCGCGGCTCAGGCGCAGCGGCGCAAGGCCCTGCGCGCGCATCGCCGCGCTCGCCAGGTGGACTTCCATCGTCAGCGCGAACGAGCCGTGCGCCTGGTCGGCCTCGTCCCACAAGTACGGCAGCGGGCGAGGATCGCCGGCGGGGCGCGGCGGTTGCGGGCGGCGGAACGGCGCCAGCGCCTCGGCGGTGACGAGCCAGGGGGAGACCGTGGTGAGGAAGTTCTTGGCGAGGAACGGGCCGAGCGGCTGGTATTCCCACGCCTGCACGTCGCGCGCCGACCAGTCGTTGAGCAAGGTCAGCCCGGCGACGTGCGAGGCGGCCTCAACGATCGGGATCGGCGTGCCTTGCGCGTTGCCCTGCGCGATCCATACGCCCAGTTCCAGTTCGTAGTCCAGCTTCACGGTGGGGCCGAAGCTAGGCGCGGCGGCCTCGGGCGGCTTGGCCTGGCCCAACGGGCGGGCGACCTTGGTGCCGCTCGGCCGGATCGTCGAGGCGCGGCCATGGTAGCCGATCGGCACGTGCTTGTAGTTGGGCAGCAGCGGATTGTCGGGCCGGAAGATCGCGCCGACCGCAGTGGCGTGATGGATGCCGACGTAGAAATCGGTGTAGTCGCCCACTTGCGCCGGTAAGTGCATCGTTACCTCGGCTAAAGGCACGAGCAGCGCTTCCGTCGCCCCGCGGTCGGGTGCATCCGTTTCGAGCAGCGCCGAAACCGCGCGGCGCAAGGCGCGGCGAGGGGCGGCGCCCAGCGCCAGCAGCGCGTTGAGCGAAGGGGCATCGGCAGCCTCGGCGGCGGCGAGCGCCTTGCCCGCAAGCAGGCCGCTGCGTGTGAGCGCTGCGAGATCGAGCACCAGATCGCCAATCGCGATGCCGCCGCGTGGAGGCTCGCCCGGGCGCGAGAATATGCCGAGCGGCAGGTTCTGGATCGGGAAATCGGGGTGATCGTCGGCGCTTTGGACCCAGGATCGGCGCCGGGGATCGTGGGTTTCGTCGATGTCGGGTGCCATGCTTGTCCTCTCGCCCCCGAGCTTACAGGGCGATCAGAAGATCGGCCAGGCCTTCCACACGCTGAACAGGCTGGTGGCGATCAGCACGACCGAGACGGCAATCAGCAGCACGCGCGGCTTCATGCGCTTGGCGAACAGCGCGCCGAACGGCGCGGCGACCACGCCGCCCACGATCAGGCCGACCGTCGCGGTGGTGAAGGCGGCGAGGCCCAAGGTCGAGATGAAGGCGATCGAGATCGAGGTGGTCAGCAGAAATTCGGCGGTGTTGACGGTGCCGATGGTCTTGGCGGGCTCCCCGCCCTGGACCAGCAGGTTCGAGGTCACGACAGGGCCCCAGCCGCCGCCGCCCGCAGCATCGAGGAAGCCGCCCGCCAGCGCCAGCGGGGCAGTGAATTTGGGGTCCGCGAAATGCGGCTTTCGCATGCGGAACGCGCGCGTCATCAGGTAGACGCCGATGCCGGCGAGGTAGAGCATCACGAACGGCCGCGCGACCGAGGCGTCGACGCTGGAGAGCAGGTACGCTCCAGCGACGCCGCCCGCGATGCCGGCGGGTACGAGTCTGAGGAACAGCCCCCAGTCCACGTTGCGATGGAAGATATGGCTCAGGCCGGAGGTGCCGGTGGTGAACAGTTCGACCAGGTGCACGCTGGCCGATGCGGCGGCGGGCGCCACGCCGACCACGCTGACCAGCAGCGTCTGGGTAATCACCCCGAAGGCCATGCCCAGCGCGCCGTCGACGATCTGCGCGGCGAAACCGATGGCGATGAAAGGGGCGATTTCGGCCAGATGTACCGACAGCGAATCGAGCATTCAAACACATCCTCCCGAAGCGGGATTTTGGCCAAGGCGGGGTTGGAGCAGGCCGGCGGGATTGGGGCCAGACCCTCTCTGGTTCCCTGGCGGGGAGGGGGAAACGCTACGGGCTCGGGTCTAGGATGTCGATACCCCAGCGGGTGGGCGCCCGGATGGACCAGCGCGCCCGACTGCTCCGCGAGGGGCAAACGGTGGCCGGAAAGCATTTCCTTTCCGGCGGATAGGGCGATCAGTGGTTGAAGCGGCGACGCTCGGTCACGTCGACCTGCATCAGCTTGCCGTCGTGGACGGTCAACTGGATCACACCGAAGCGCAAGTGCTGCAAGGCCTCGATCACATGCTGCACGCCTTCGTTCAGCAGCGGGTGTTCGCTGGCGACCGCGTCCGTCGGCTTGGTAATTCGCATGCGCATCTCCTGTGTCACGGGGAGCGCAGGCCCCCGCCGGTGGATGCGTACCGTTATTCTCAATCGAAAAAGTTGACAATAGGGAGGCCGCGAAGGTTTGCTTTCACCCGCGAAAGCCAGGGCCGCGTCAGCCTATGTCGAGGCCCTCGTCCGGCCCGTCGCCTGCGGGTTCGTCGCCCACGGGTTCGAGGCCTTCGGCGGCGGGCACGGGATCGAGCTTGTCGGACAGCCGGATACCGTCGAGCAGGCCGGCGGTAGCGTCGCGCACCTGGAGCATCAGGGCGCGCATCCGGCAATCCTTTTCCTCGAGGCAGTTCTTGCAGGTTTCGTGCGCGAAGCGGCTGGCGCAGGGCACCAGCGCCAGCGACCCGCGCATCAGGCGAATGAGATCGCCATAGGTGATGTCGATCGGCGAGACGCCAAGCCAGTAGCCGCCGTCCTTGCCGCGCTGCGAGGCGACGATGCCGTAGCGCGCGAGTTCGGACAGGATGACGGTCAGGAACTTGGCCGGGATGTTCTGCGTCTCGGCGATGTCGGTCAGCGGGATCGGACCCTGGCCGTACTTGTCCGCGAGGTGCTGCATCGCGCGTATCGCATAACGGGTTTTCTGCGAAAGCATCGTGCCATTCTCGCGAGGACTTCGGGGAGATCACTTGCCCCTTTTGCCGCCGACGCGTCAACCCGTGTAGCCACGCCGGGCGAGCGGGCGGCGGCAAGAACCGGGGATTATTGCGCCTCGTCGGGCGGCCAGTACCAGCCGTGGGTCTCGACCATGATGGCGGGCACCGGATCGCCACGGGAATTGCGCGAAGGCTTGAAACGGAAGCGCTCGGTGATGAGCCGGCACGTCGTCACGTCGAGCGACGGGCGGCCGCTGGAGACGAGGATGCGGCAGTCGCTCACCCGGCCGTCGACGCCGATGCGGTACTGCAGCTTGAGTTCGCCGCCGGCCTTGCTTTCGCGCAAGTCGGGCGGGAGGTCGGAGAAGTGCAGGCGGCCCTTGATCTGGCGCGGCCGGGTGAGCGTATCACCGTCGCCATCCCCGTCGCCATTGCCCCCGCCGCCATCGCCGTCGCCGATCCCCCCCGCGCCCTGGCCGGGGCCGAGGTGGTCCGACGCGCCGCTCTGCGCCGCCGATCCGGTGCCGGCGCGCGGTGCCGTGACGACCGGCGGTGGCACGATGAGCGGCGGCAGGCGCGGCGGCGGCGCGACGATCTGAGTCGCCTTGTTCCGAAGGTTCGGCGGGGAGGGGCGGCCTTTCGCCGCGGTGGAATGAGCCTTGGCGGGGATTTCCTTCGGACGCGGCTTTTCCAGTTCGCGCAGCGTAAGGATGGCGGCCAGCGCATCCCGCCGCGCGCCCGAAGTCATGTCGGCGGCGAGCCCGGCGATGATCGCGGCGAGCCCGCCCGCCACGATCACCAGCGCGGCGGCCGCGGACGCGGCGCGTTCTCGGATCGGGGGGCGGGTCGAGGCAGGCATGGGGGGCATCTCCTTCGCCACTACAACCCGACAGCACGCCGCATGGTTTCGTCATCTGCGCCACCGTTGGAACCATGGTCGAGCACGGAAGTTATTCCTGCAACAAACCAACACGGAGACGGAAACATGACCCTTCTTCTCATTCTTCTGGTCGGCGGCATCATCGGCTGGCTCGCTTCGATCCTGATGCGCACCGATGCGCAGCAGGGTGTGTTCCTCAACGTCGTCGTCGGCATCGTCGGTGCCGTTATCGCCGGCTTCATCATCACCCCGCTGATCGGCGGCGCGCCGATCACCAGCGGTTCGTTCGACATCCTGTCGCTGTTCGCATCGTTCCTCGGCGCCGTGGTGCTGCTGGCGATCGTCAACCTCTTCCGTCGCGGTTCGGTTCGTTAAGGGCCGCACGGCCGGGGTCCGCGGCGCGGGCCCTGAAGGAGGCGGTGCGTCCTCCGTTCGTCCACGCATCTCACATTTATGTTATTGAAAAAACAGGGAAAGGATTTCTTGCCATGAAAGCCATCACCATGCCGCGTCTCGCAATGATCGCTGTGGCTTCGGCTTCGCTTGGCCTTGCGGCCTGCAACAACCCGAAGGACGATGCGTCCGAGCAGGCGGCCGACGCCGTCGAAGCGACGTCCAGCGCCGCTGCCGACGCCATCGAGACCCAGGCCGACGCCACCAGTGGTGCAGCCGAGGAAGCGCTCGATGCCAAGGCCGATGCGGTGAAGAAGGCCGGTGAGGTCAAGGCCGACGCGCTCGAGGAAAAGGGCGACGCCGCCAAGAAGACCCCCTGAGGTATCTCGTAACGGCCGGATAACACGGTCGAATACGGTTGGTTGACCATGCCCGCTTCCCCTTGCGCGGCTTGCGATAACCACGGGAGAGGATGGCGGAAACCCCGCCATCCTTTTTCGCATGTGCGCCGCGTGGGCTCTTTGCGCATCGTTCGTGCGGGTGCTGCCGAGGAAAATCGCTTCAAAATCAAAATGCCACTAATGCACGCTTGAATTGTTGCGCCGCACGACAGAAATAGGCCCCCGAGCGGACCACCGTGAATCTTCAGCCCCGGCACGTCTCCGGGGTAGTCAAGCCTTCCATAACTGAACAGGAAACATGCCATGACCATCGCCCTGATCCCGCTGCCTTACGCTCTTGACGCGCTCGAGCCGCACATCTCGAGCAAGACGCTCGAAATCCACCATGGCGCTCACCACAAGACCTACGTCGACAAGCTGAACGCTGCGATTGCCGGCACCGACAACGAAGGCAAGACGGTCGAAGAGATCGCCAAGACCGCTTCGGGCCCGCTGTTCAACAACTCGGCGCAGACTTGGAACCATGGCTTCTACTGGTACTCGCTGAGCCCCGAGAAGACCGCGCCCAGCGACGCGCTGGCCGCTGCCATCACCGCCGACTTCGGTTCGGTCGACGCGCTGCTCGAAGCGCTCTCGAACGAGGCCGTCAACCACTTCTCGAACGGCTGGGCCTGGCTCGTGCTCGACGACGGCAAGCTCAAGGTCATCTCCACTCACGACGCCGACAGTGCGCTGGTGAAGGGCGTGACCCCGCTGCTGACCGTCGACGTGTGGGAGCACGCTTACTACATCGACCAGATGAACAAGCGCCCCGCCTACGTGAAGGCAGTGCTTGAGAACATCCTCAACTGGACCTTCGCCTCGGAGAACTTCGAGCGCGGCACCACCTGGGTCTATCCGGGCTGATCGCGGGCCTTACGGCCGGTATGAGAAAACCCCCGCTTCCGGCAAGGGAAGCGGGGGTTTTTCTTTGTCTTGAGAATGGGATCGTTTGCGATGGCGGCGTCGCGCTTCAGGTCTGGATCCGAGACTCTACGTCTAAGCAGGTTTCGTCATTGCGAGCGCAGCGAAGCAACCCAGGGCGGTGTAGTGCTACCCTGGGTTGCTTCGCTGCGCTCGCAATGACGAGATGGGTAAACTCATTCTGATGTGACCGATATCCTGAGCTTGCCATCGTATTCAGAGGTTAAACAACAATTTCGTCATCCCCGCGAAGGCGGGGCCCCATCTGATGTCCGTGCCACGAGAGGCCTCATCAGTTGGGTTCCCGCCTTCGGGGGAATGACGGAGAGGGGTGTGCTAGAATCCCGGCTTCACCCGAAGCCCCTCAGCCGATCTTGCGGCGCTGGATCGCCACCGCCACTTCGGCCTCGTCGCCCAGCATTCGGGCGAGGTCTGCGCGCGCACGGGCGACGCGGCTCTTCATGGTGCCGATGGGGCAGCCGGCGATCTCGGCCGCTTCCTCGTAGCTGAAGCCCGAGGCGCCGACGAGGAGGACCGCCTCGCGCCTTTCGGGCGCCAGCTTCTGCAGTGCCACTTCCATGTCGCCCAAGTGCAGCGGACCTTCCTGGTCAGCCTCCATCACCAGAAGACGCTCCACGGCACCTTCGTCGAGGTCGGCCTGGCGGCGCGAGCGGCGCAGTTCGGACAGGTAGTGGTTGCGCAGGATCGCGAAAGTCCAGGCGCGCATGTTGGTCCCGGCCTGGTAGCGCTCGCGCGCGGTCCAGGCCTTGATCGCGGCTTCCTGGACGAGATCGTCGGCAAAATCGGAGCGGCCGGAAAGGCCACGGGCGAAAGCACGCAAGTGCGGCAGCACGCCCAACAGTTCCTTGCGAAATCCCTCGTCGGCGGCGGATACCTTGTCGGCCCTGGGGGCGGCCTTAGGGTCAGCCATCGTCGTTGTCGTCGAGCTTCTTAAGGAGATCCTTGAAGCTGTCCGGCAGCGGTTCTTCCACTACGGAGTTGTAGAGCTTCCTCAGCCCCCCGGCCCAGCCGGGTTCGCCGTCCTTGCGGACTTCCGGCGGAAGGCCCGGCATTCTTCCGGGTTCACCACGTCCATTAGGCTGACTCAACACGAACTCCCTTTCACCGACCACACTTGCTGCGAGACCGGGGAGCGGTCAAGCCCGGTGCGCGGCCACTTTGCGCGTGGCCAATGTCCTTTCTGCGGCGGTGGGCCGGGGGAAGGGCGCATCTTCGGGTATCGTCCTGTCTGCAAGCCGAACGGACGTCGTTTGCTCATGGAACAATCGAGGGGATGCATGGTTCCCCTAGCTGTAAAGTGTTGGCATAGCAGCGCCGCTGTGGTCACTTGTGACCGCCGATTGCGGCATGGAGTACAGGACATTCAGGTTGATTGACCAGGCGCTGCTCGACAGGGTGCAGAAGCAGGCGTGGTTCCACAAGTATCCGCGCGGCTGGCCGTTCCTGCTGTTCCTCATCGCCAGCGTGACGACGGCGGTTTCGGTCATGGCGATCGAGCGCGCCGACCGGCAGACCCGTGCGGTCGAACTGGATCGCAACCTCACTGAAATTTCCTCGGCTCTGCAGCGACGCGTGACCGAAAACGTCGCGCTCCTGCGCGCCGGTAGCGCGTTGTTCGCCAGCCAGAAGGACGTCTCCTCCGCCCAGTTCGCCGATTTCGCGAAGGACCTGCAGGGCGATGGCACTCTGTATGGCTCGCTGGGCATGGGCTGGGCGCCTCTGGTCCCGGCCGACCAGCTCGCCACCACCGAGATCGCGCTGCAGGGTTCCGGCCAGCCCGATTTCCTCGTGCAACCCCGGCCTGACGTCGGCGAGAAGTTCGCGACGCCCGTGGTCTATCTCGAACCGCAGTCGCTGCCCAACCAGCGCGCGATCGCGTACAACATGTTTTCCGATCCGGTGCGCCGCCAGGCGATGGAGCGGGCGATCGACCGCCATGGACCTGCCGCGACGGGGCTCGTCCGCCTCGCGCAGGACAAGGACAACCCGGACGCCGCGCCGGGCTTCATGATCTACATGCCGGTATTCGTCGAAGGCGGCGGGCGGCGGGCGGTCAAGGGCTTCGTGTTCAGCCCGTTCCGCGCCCCGGCGTTCCTGTCATCGGCCAGCGAGTTGTACCGCAACGACAGCATCGACATCGCCATCTACAGCGACCACGTCGCCCCCGACACGCTGATGGCCGAACAGCGCGCCGACGCCAGCGTGGGCGGCCCGGCGATAGAGCGGCGCATCGACGTCGGCGGCCAGGCCTGGGTGGTGCAGGTCAGCGACCGCCAGGCCGGCATGCTCTCGGCGCTGTCGCGCCTCACGCTGTTCTTCGGGGTGCTCGCCTCGCTGATGGTCATGGCGATCGGCCGGCTCATCACCAAGCGCGCGGCGGAGGACCGGCGCGTGCTCGAATGGCTGACCAGCCAGGCCTCGATCCGCAATTCGCTGACGCGCGAGCTGAACCACCGGGTCAAGAACACGCTCGCCAACGTCCTTTCGATCGCCGCGCTCACCCGCCGTCGGGCGACCGGGATCGACGATTTCACCGAGAGCCTCACCGCCCGCATCCGCGCCTTGTCGGCAACTCATGACCTGCTCTCGCAGTCGGACTGGGGCAACGCCGCGCTGGGCGACATCGTCAGTTCCGAACTGGCGCCGTACATGGAAGGGCAGGAGAGCCACGTCGTCATGTCGGGGCCGACGATCAAGCTGGCCCCCAACGATGCGATGTCGCTGGGCCTGGCGATCCACGAATTGGCCACCAACGCGGCGAAGTACGGCGCGCTCAGCACCATCGAGGGGCGCATTCACGTCCATTGGGTTCTGCTATCGCCCGACCTTGCGGAAATCCACTGGCGCGAGGAGGGCGGCCCGCCCGTCAGCACGCCGGTCAAGCGCGGCTTCGGGCGCGACCTGATCGAGAAGATCGTCGCCCACGAGTTGAAGTCTGAAGTCGACCTGCAGTTCGCGCCCGCAGGTGTCGAATGCCGTCTCAAGGTGCCGGTACGGGCATCACGGGAGTTCATGCTGCGCGCGGAGAAGCGGTAGGGGGTAGAAGACGCCGCAGACTGCTGGATCCGCAAACCGTCGCGGCTCGTGAAGGCGAGGGCCCAGGCACAGCGGCGGGGCCGGCGTTATCCATTGCTTAAGTCGATCCGCAGTAATCGTGCCGAAATCTTGCGAAAAGAGTTGGTATGGATGCACGAAACTGGAACCGTCACCTCGTCGAGAAAGAAGTCGGCTGCAGCATCGACGGTGCGAACACCCTTATCTTTCTCTACGACCTTTGCTGCGGCGGCTGCATGATCGAGATGGCCGACGCGAGCGAAGCGCTCGGCAAAGTAGCCGTCGTCGATCTTTACGAGCGCGAACAAGCGCGGGGCGAAATCGTGTGGCAGTCCGGGCGGTGCGCCGGGGTGCGGTTCGACGAGCCGATCCACGACGCGGTGGTGCGCCACGTCGGCTTCAATCCCCCCGCCGCGCCGTTCGAGCAACAAGCCCCGCGCGACCGCTTCGGACGCGTGCTGCCGCCGATCGACGCAGGCGAACGGCGCAGCAAACGCGCATATTGATTTAGGCGCCTCAGGCCAGCGGCTTGCTCGAATTGAAGAACAGCGCCTGGCTGATCTGTGCGCGCACCGTGGTTTCCTGGAACGGCTTGGTGACGAGGTAGGTCGGTTCCGGCCGTTCGCCCGTCAGCAGGCGTTCGGGATAAGCGGTGATGAAGATAACCGGCACGTCGCCGAACTTGAGCAGATCCTCGACCGCGTCGATCCCCGAGCTACCGTCGGCCAGCTGGATGTCGGCGAGAACGAGGCCGGCCGGGTTGCGCTGGAAAATCTCCAGCGCCTGCGCGTGCGTGGCGGCGGTGCCGACCACGGTGTGGCCAAGGTCGGTGACGAGCCCTTCGAGCTGCATCGAGATCAGCGGCTCGTCCTCGATGATGAGTACGCGCGTGGCGCTTTCGCCCTCGATCTCGACGATCGCCTGCGTGACCAGCGCGTCCACTTCCTCGACCGTGAGGCCCAGGATCACCGCGGTTTCCTCGCGGGTGAATTCCTCGACCGTGGTCAGCAGCAGCGCCTGGCGGTGCGTCGGCGCGATGGTGGCGAGTCGCTCCTGCGCGACCTGCTCGTGCGTGCCGGTGGTGGAGGCAAAGCCGGGCTCGTCGACATGGCCGGTCGACCAGATGCGCGTGAAGGCTTCATAGAGCGCGGCGCGGCTGCGGGCGATGGCGTCGCGCAGCGAACGGTCCGCCAGCGCCGCTTCCAGCGTGGCGCGCACGTAAGCATCGCCCGAATGCTGCGAGCCGGTGAGGGCGCGGGCATAGCGGCGCAGGTAGGGCAGCTGGATGGCGATCTGATCGGAGACGGACATTCAAGTTCCTCGGGCCTAATGGGGGAAGGAGGTCTTCCCGATTGCAGTCGTGGGCGCCCAAGCGCCTGAGGCCGATGTCGATTGTCTGACTCCGGCGGGCGAATAGGGCAACTGGAAAATTTTTCGCGACGAAGCGCTTTTCGGGGAACCAACCAGAGGGGACTACGTTCCCATTATATCATCGCCGGCTCCCCCCACCCCCCCCGCAACCGGCGGTGATCCGATCCCAGAGGCCTTCGATCACTTTACCGTGGTCGGAGGCCTCGATTGTTTCGGGCCTGGTTCGCCTGCATGCGCCTGCAATAACGAATGGCCCAACAAGGAAATTTTGCATCCGGGGAACTTTTCGTCGTCGACCCACGTTCTAGGTCCGACAGTTTCCATGGAGGGTAACGCAATGTCGACACTGGTCGAAGCAGGCGTAAGCACGGGGGCTCAGCCCAATATCGCGGCAGCCGTCAATACGGCGGTCGAAGTCGTCGCAGAACCGAAGGTCGCTTTGAGCGATCGCGATTTCCGCCGCGCCCTTGCCGAGGTGGCTCCTCATCTGCGCGCTTTTGCCCGCGGCCTGTGCGGCTGCCGCGATCGCGCCGACGATCTGGCGCAGGAAGCCATGCTGCGCGCCTGGGCTGCGCGCGAGCGTTACGCCGCCGGCACCAACTTCAAGGCCTGGACCTTCACGATCCTGCGCAACCACTTCTATTCCGAAGCGCGCCGTGCCCGCTTCCACGGCGAATACGACGAAGTCGCTGCCGAACGCATCCTCCGCGCCGAAGCAAGCCAGGAAAGCGCCGTCGAGCTGGCGGACGTGCTGCGCGCGCTCACCGCCATCCCCGCGACCTATCGCGAGGCGCTGGTCCTCGTCGCCGCTGGCAACCTTTCATACGAAGAGATCGCCGAAATCTGCGGTATCGCGCTCGGCACGGTCAAGAGCCGCATCTGCCGCGCTCGTGCGATGCTTTCGAAGATCATCGAATCCGGCCAGCTTCCCGACTTCCGCCACAACTTCGTGCTAGGCGGCGAGGCTATCGACGCGTTCTTCGGCGAACTCGTCAAGATCGCCAATCTCAACACCGTTCGTACCGAGGCCCGGCGGCTTGCCGCCTGAGTAAAGATTGGCGGGTCCTGGACGCGATGATTGTGAATACCGGAAAAATCCTCATCGTCGAAGATGAATTCTTGGTTGCGCTGCAACTCGAGGACATCCTCGCCGATGGCGGCCACGCCGTTATCGGTACGTTTCCGGATCGGGCTTCGCTCGACACCCTGGGCGAAGTTCCGGACGTTGCACTGGTAGACCTCAACTTGCGCGACGGGCTGACTGGCCCGGCCATCGCGCACGACCTGGCAGGCCGCTACGGC